>Ga0182012_10004978_pt1 | contig 13796 bp, 10 predicted proteins | sample 612S2SmetaG_FD_120486 | JGI IMG/M metagenome (GOLD analysis project Ga0182012, IMG submission 120486) | Permafrost microbial communities from Stordalen Mire, Sweden - 612S2S metaG | ecosystem: Environmental > Terrestrial > Soil > Wetlands > Permafrost | place: Sweden: Stordalen | collected... | reverse complement strand
ATGTCGAACACCGAGTTCGGCGCGGGATACAAATAGCCCGTCTCCACCATGCAACTGGCGCCTCCGCCTTGCATCAGCATGATGGCGTGATCCTCGATCGTCAGGCCGGCCGCGCGGTTGGACATCATCGCGCCGGTGACGGTCAGCGCGGCGTCGCCCAACAGCACGCGGCAAAGGTCGACGAAATGGATCCCCAGATTGAGCAGCGGGCCGCCGCCCGAGGTTTCGCGGTCGATCACCCATTCGACGTTCTGCTGGTAGTAGCGATCGACCATGCCGCCGACGAACTTGAACGACAGGTACTGGATCGCCTCGCCCGCCGCGAGTTCGCGGATGGTGTCGATGATCGGGCAATGGCGGAAAACCAGCGGCACGGCGGCGAACACACGCGCGTCCGCCGCGCGTTGGGCGATGTCGCGGGCTTCGGCGGCGTTGAGGGCGCAGGGTTTCTCGATCGCGAATGGGATGCGGCTATCGATCAGGAAGCGCGCCGCGTCGGCCATGTCGCAATGGCGGCCGAGCACGAACGCGAAATCCGGTGTCAACTTCGCGCACATGTCACGATAATCGGCGAATGCCGGACACTTCGCCCGCGCCGCCAGAGGTGCCGCGCGGGCGACATCCGGATCGCTGACTCCGACAATGGCGGCGTCGGTCATCTCCAGGACAGGATCGGAATAAAATGGCGTATGCCAGTGAGAGACGCCGATCATGACGATGCGCATGGGGGAGGTCTTTCCGTTCCGGTCAGGGCAGTTCGAAATCCTTGTCGTCGCCGGCGATGTTGGCATCGCTGAAAAGGTCCGGTCCAAGCTCCGATACCGGTTTGTCGCGGCAGGGTTGGTTCGCGATCAGCTTGCCGTTTTGCTCGACGGCGACGCCGGACATTTCGCCCCAGCCGCGGCCGATGGCGGTGTACACGACGTAGCGGAAGGCGTCGCGATGGAACGCCAGCCAGGCGCCGCCACCACCGGAAAAAGTCCAGGTGCCGGACCGGGTGACGTCGTGCCAGGCGTTCGGGGGGTAGGTGATTTCCGGGTGGCCCAAGGGACCGAAACGGTAGCTGACGGAACCAACGCCCGACGATAAATCGCCCGTGGCGCAGACTGAAACGACTTTCGCGCCAGTGCTACAGGAGAACATCACCTTCTCGGCCGGGCCGCATTGCGACTGCGTGGCTCCCTGGGCGGCGGACGCCGCGGAAAGCATCGCGGCGATGAGCATCAGTCTCCCGTTTTGGTGCATCAGCGGCCCAGTCGCCAACCGACTTCGGCGGCGAAGGATTCGAAGAAATCGATGTCGTAGGCGCGTTCCGGCGCCTGCCGGACCCGTTCGTCGATGCGGTGCGCGTCGTCGCCGACCAGGATGCGCCAGCGATCCGCTTTCACGCCGTCCAGAATGATAGTCGCCGCCTGGGCCGCGGTTGTCGGCGCTTCCTCGAGAAATTTGCGGGCGCGTTCTTGCATCAGGTCGCGCAGATCGTCGTCCGTCAGGCCCGACGTATCCTTGCCGGTCGATGCGACCCGCGCCCGCGCCTGAGCGATTTCCGTCGCGCTGATTTCATCCGATTCGTTGCCAGCCTGGATTTTTCGCGAATTGGCGGCGATCGAGGTGCCGATATGACCCGGCATCACCACGGACACCTTAACGTGCGGCGCGTTGATGCGAAGGTCCGCGATCAGCGCTTCGGAAAATCCCTTCACGGCGAATTTCGCGGCGGAGTATGCCGTGTGCGGCATGCGCGGGCCGACCGAGGCCCAAAACCCGTTGACGCTGCTGGTATTGACGATGTGTCCCTCGTCGGCGCGCATCAGCATCGGCAGAAAGGCACGGGTGTTGTAATAAACCCCGCCCCAGCAGACGTTGAAGGTTTTTTCCCATTCCGCGCGGTCGTTGGCGATCATGCTGCCGCCGCCGCCGATGCCGGCGTTGTTGAACAGCAGATGGATGCGGTCGGTTTCCTGCTGTTCGGCGACCGCGTCGCGAAAGCGGACGACCTGCGCTTCGTCGGAGACATCGGCGACGAACGTGGTGACGCGCAGGCCTTGCGGCAAACGTTCCATTTCGCACAGACGCTTCGTTTCCGCCATGTTGCGCGCGGAGACGTCGCACATCGCGACATTGCAACCTTCGGCGACGAGTTGGCGCACCAGTTCGCGTCCCATTCCGGTGCCGCCGCCGGTGACGACGGCGATTCTGCCGGCGAGATCTCGCATGTTTTCAGTTCCTCATTGGGCCGCGTAAACCGCTCGCTCGAAGCGGTCGAGCACGCCGAGCACCGTCGGGTCGGCGAACGGCAGGATCTGCGTCATCAGCACGCCGGCGACATTTTTCACCGGATCGAGCCAGTAATACGTGTTGTTGATCCCAGCCCATGCGAGCGAACCGGCTGAGCGGGCGCCGGGAACGTCCTGAGTGTTAATCAGGAACGTCAGGCCCCATTTCTTGTCCATGCCGGGGAACAACTCGCAATCGTTCGACATGCGGGGATTGAAGGTTTTCATCGGCAACACGTTCAAATCGCCCATGTGGTTCTGGCCCATCAGGGCGACGGTCTCCGGCTTCAGGATGCGCGCGCCGTTAAGTTCGCCGCCGCGCATCAACGCGCGCAGGAAGGTCAAATAATCGCGCGAGGTGGAGAAAAGTCCGCCGCCGCCGGCGTAGAAGTCGGGATTTTCGGCGGGTGGCGCCGCCTCGATCGGTGTCAGGACGCCTTTTTCGTCGCGCGCGTGCACCCGCGCCATGCGGTCTTTCCATTGCGCCTTAATGACGAAACCGGTGTCGGACATGCCGAGCGGATGGAACAGATGTTCATGGAAATAGGTTTCCAGGTCCTGGCCGCCGGCGACCTCGACCATGCGTCCGGCGATGTCGATATTGATGCCGTATTCCCAACGTTCGCCAGGATCGAAGCCCAACGGCGCGTGCAAGGCGGCGATTTTACCCGTGCGCGCGGCCGGGAGCCCAGATTTGGCCGCGTAATGGTGCATCTCCCCGTTCCAGGTGTCGTAGACGAAGCCGGCTGTGTGGGTCAGCAGTTTTCGAAGTGTAACGACGCCTTTCGCGGGCCGCAGCTTCGGTTCGCCGGCCGCGTCGACGCCGTCCAGCACCATCGGGCTCGCCAGAAACGGGAGAATTTCGCCCGCCGGCTGATCCAGGCTGAGTTTTCCTTGCTCGACCAGTTGCATCGCGGCGGCGCCGGTGATCGCCTTGGTCATGGAGGCGATGCGGAACACCGTGTCGGTCGTCATGGGTGCGTCGCCGGCCATGCTTCGGCGGCCGAAGGCGGCTTCGTACAGCACACCGTCGGCGTTGGCGGCGGCGGCGGTGACACCCGGAACCTGACCGGACGCGACGGCGTCTTCCAGCACTTTGTCGATCGCTTTGGTATCGGACATCCGCCCGCTCCTCCTTCTGTTGAGACCAGCCTACCCAACCTTGCTTCCGTTGCCCACCGGTGTAGCGTCACGGGCATGATCACTCTGTCGGAAAATTTCCGGGCGCTGTTCTACACGCCGTTTTACGCGGCGCACGCGATCGGCGCTTATGAGGCGGAAAAGGTCGAGGTCCAATTGCGCGACTCGCCCGATCCCGCTCGCACCGCCGCCGATTTGCGCGCCGGCCGAATCGACGTGATGTGGGGCGGGCCGCTGCGTGTTTTGCTGACGCATGCCGCCGATCCCGCGTCCGATCTTGTGTGTTTTTGCGACGTGGTGGCGCGCGATCCGTTCTTCGTTATCGGCCGCGAGCCGAAGCCGGATTTCCGGCCGCGCGATCTGATCGGACCGCGCTTCGCCTCGGTGTCCGAGGTGCCGACGCCATGGTTGTGTTTGCAGGATGATATCAGGCGCGACGGCGCCGATCCGGCCGCGGCCCAACGCACCCACGGTCCGACGATGGCGGAAAATGCCGCCGCCTTGCGGGCCGGGACGCTGGACGCGATTCAGGTGTTTCAACCTTACGCTGAGGAGTTGCTGCGGTCGGGCGCTGGTCATGTGTGGTACGCGGCGGCCGATCGCGGGTTGACCGCGTATACGACTCTGGTGACGCGGCGATCGGTGTTGATCGACCGGGGCGATGAGCTGGCGGCGATGGCGCGGGCGATGTTGCGGTCGTTACGCTGGATCGCGGCCACGCCAGGCGCGGACGTGGCGCGCGCGTTGGCGGCGTTTTTCCCGGATGTGCCGGCGGACATTTACGCCGCCGCGATCGATCGGTATCGCGCGCTGCGCCTTTACGGGACCGATCCGATCACGCGGCCGGAGGGTGTCGCGCGGTTGCAAGCGGCGATGCGGAGCGGCGGCGCGTTGGACCGCGACATCGCGTTCGAGGACATCGTCGATAACAGCCTGGCCGAGGCCGCGTTAAAGCTGGCGTAGGATCGGCAGCAAATACTCGGCGAACAACCGCGGATTTTCGGCGAAGGGAAAATGTCCGATGCCTTGCATCGCCTGGAACGTCACCCCAGGAATTTTCGCCGCCGTCGCTTCCGACATTTCGACTGTGCAGGAGTAATCATATTCGCCGGTCAGCATGAACAGCCGGCAGCGATTCGTATCGATCCGGCCAACGCGTTCTCGCGCGTCCCAATCGCCCGAATAAAACGCGATATCGCCAAAGAACACCGCCGGACCGCCCTGTCCGTAATGCCAGGTGATTTGCTCCTGCCACTCGGCCGGACTGCCGGGCGCGGACAGGCTTCTTATCCATTCCGGAACGAACAGCGCCTGGTTCACCCGCGGATGCGCAGCCCAGTACGTTTGCCGGCTGGTCACTTGCTCGCACGCCTCGCAGGCGACGATGGCGGAGAACGCTTCCGGATGCCGATACGCGAGTTCCAGACAGATCTCTCCCGACATCGAGGCGCCGAGCGCGACCGGTTTGTCCAGACCCGCCGCCGCCAGGAAACCCATGATGAGATTGATATAAAGATCGGTGCTCAATCGCCACGATCCGGGAATGGCGCCCTCCGCGGGCGGCGATTTGCCGTGCCAGGGCAGGTCGAACGTCACCAGCCGATGGTTTTCGACGATGCGAGGGTCGGCCATCAGGCCATGGAACTGGCGTCCGTCGGCGCCGGCCGTGTGCATGCACAACACGTCGCGCCCGCTGCCGGCGGTTTCGTAATAAATTTGATAGGTCGTGCCGCCAACCGTGACGGGCACATAGCCACCGCTGACGACCGGCACCGCCCGATTCCCGCCACGCGGCGCCAGCCACACCGGCGCCGGCAACCCATTGCCCAACGCCAGCCACTTGCCGATATCCAGCACCCGCCGCGCCAGATGCGCGTGTTGCATGAACGCGACCATGTCGCCGCCGATCCGAAACTCCGGCACGCGATAGAGCATCGCGAAAATACCGTGATAGTGCCGGGGAGGAACCGGCTCCAGAAACTTCGCCCACACCGTCTCCGGCGCCGAAAGGCTGAACGCCGGCGTTCCGTCGCCGGACGTCACGCGGCCGTCGACGACATCGAACGACACGGATGCCGCGCCGCTTTCGATGGCGAAACAGACCGACCATTTGCCGGCCCACACCGCCAGCACCGGATCGTCCGCGCAGGCCGCTCGCCAGACGGCGGCCGAGGGAAACACGCTCATAACGGATCGATCACGTTCAGCACGACGGGATGGTATTCGTCGCCGAAGCCTGCCGCCTCGGTCTGACGCAACCGTTCCATGGTCAACCTGGCGGCTTTCATGTCCAGGCCCGACGCCTCGGCCATTTCCAGCGCGTAGGACAGATCCTTGATCGCGTAACGAGTCGAAAACGCGCGCAACGGAAACTCCCGCGGCAGCATCGATTTCATGCCGTGGTTGCGGAGGACAAAGCTGTCGCCGGAGCCCATGGCCATCGTGGGCAGCAGCACCTCGGGCGCGACGCCGTTACGGCGGCCGATGGCGATCGCCTCCGCCAGGGCGGCGCAGTGCTGAAACACCAGCATGTTGTTGAGGATTTTCACCACCTGACCGCAACCGACCGGTCCACAATGCGTGACATCCGTGCCCATGGTTTCCAGGATCGCGCGGACATGGGCGAAGGTTTCGTCGGTGGCGCCGACCATGATGGACAACTCGCCTTTCGACGCCGCTTCCCGCGTGCGAGCCACCGGCGCGTCGGCGAACAGGATGCCCTTCGCGGTCAGCCGCGCGCCGATTTCCCGGGTCAGCGCGACGGACGAGGTGCTGGTGTCCACCACGCACTGGCCCGGCGTCAGATGCGGCTCAAGGGCCGCGACGACGCTTGCCATGGCTTTGCCGTCGGGCAGCGACAGCAGGATGACGTCCGCCTCGGCCGCGATGCGTTCCATGGACGCGGCGGTCACGGCGTTGGACGCCAGCCGCTCCAGCGGTTCGGGGCGCAGGTCATGCGCCAGGATCGGCCTGCCGGAACGGCGGGCGAGGTGGCCGCACATAGGCTCCCCCATCACACCGAGACCGATAAAGCCAAGGATGCGGATGGGGTTGGGGGACTGGGTCATTGGGTGGACGTCTCCTTTGTCGCCCGGAAGTCATCGTGAGGTCAGCGGTTTCGCGGTCGCCACGCGCACGACATCACCGCCTTATTCGTCAGCCTCTCCAAACCGCGTATGCCTGACGGCAAAGCGCGAGGAACTGTTCATGAGCGGGGGCGATCAGTTGATCGGTATCGGCGGTATGGGAGAAGTGATCGATGTAGCCGACAAGTAGGGAGGGAGACCGCTTCTCGACAGTGCCGTTCGGATGCTCCTGATCCTCATACTGGATGTAGAACAATGTGTTATCGCCATAGCGTCGCATCGCGGCTTGCAAGGTCGCGATTTCATCATCGGTCAGGTTTCGTTTGAGGTTCTTGTAGACGAACAGCTTTTGCCCCGACCGAAGATCGTCGATCAACTTCGCGCGCAGAAACCGCATCCGCTGACTGACCAGCCGCGACATCCGTTCCTCGGGAACTTCATCGACGCTGACGAAGCTGTTCATCGCCATGTGGTAGCGCGTGTCGGTGGTCCAGTATTGCTGGCGGCCCTCGTGGGGCGGGACGAAAACGCGGGTGAATTCGGGCTCGCCGACCCCTTCGAAATCGTTATTCAACGCCGCGATGAGCCGGTGGTGATCCAGATCGGCCCAACGCAGCAAGCCGAGAGGTTCAGCCCCCATGGCGCGCTGAAAAATTCCGAATTCGCAGCCGTGTCCGCCGCCGCCGAGACTTTCGAAGTTCATGACCAGATCGCGGTCGGCGTCGGTTGTCTCCCCCATCGGTCTGGGCGCGGGTGCGTTGCCGGACTCCGCGATCCGCATGGTCACCTCGTAAAGCGCCTGGCGAACGCCGGGATTCCCGGGGAATCGCTTTTGCGCGGCCTCCAACCGAGTCAGAGCCTCCGGCCAGTCCTCCCGCGCCGACGCGTTGAGGCCGTGCTGTTCGGCCAATGCCGCGGCGCCGGGCATTCGGGCTATCGCGGCATCGATCAGGTGCTCGGCCTCATCGAGCCGGCCCTGACGCCGGTATGCGGACGCGACCCCGGCGACCGCTTCGGCCGAGTCAGGGAAACGGGCCGCCACGTCCCGCCAGCACTGCTCCGTGTCGCGCGAGACCCCCTTGTCTTCCACCAACCTGGCGAGGTCGAGCGCGAGCGATACTTCGTGCGGGAGAGCGGCAATTCCCTCGCGGAGCAAAGCTTCGGCCTCCGCCGTACGCCCGATCGCCCTCTGGGCGTGCGACGCCCAACCATAGGGTGCCGGATGATGCGGCGCGGTGGCGCGTGCCGCCTCCCACCGCCGCAATGCCTCAGGCCAGTCGCGGCGGATGTGCGCGATATGGGCGTATTCGATCGCGATGCCCGGATCGGCCGGAAAGCGCCGCCTCGCATCGGCCAGGAAGGATTCCGCCTCATCGAGGCGCCGTAACTCCCGCAACGCGCTTCCCATCGCCGCGAAGCCCGCGGGATGATCCGGGAATCGCTCCACGATGGATTGCCAGCGCCGCAGGGCTTCATTCCACTCACGGCGCGAACTGGCGAGCGTGGCATATTGAACCGCCGCCTCCGGATCGCCCGGAAACTCTTTCTGGGCCACAACGAGAATGGCGCCGGCTCTCTGAAATTCACCCAATTCGCGCAAAGCGGCGGCGGCGCCAACGTATCCGACGACGTGACCGGGGAACCGTTCCACCACGGTGCCCCAGCGCCGCGCTGCTTCGGACCAGTTCCGCTGGACCTGCGGCACGCGGGCGAACTCGATCGCGGTTTCCAGGTCATTCGGAAAGCGCGCGCGGGCTTCCTCGAGCAACGCGTCCGCTTCGTCGTAACGGCGCGATTCTCGCAGCGCCATCGCGCCATTGATGTAAGGGCGGGGCAGGTCCGGAAACCGGTTCCGCACGCCCTGCCAACGACGCAGCGCCTCCGGCCAATCGCCACGAGACTGGGCGATCATTCCATGCTCGATGGCGATGCCGGCGTCCTCCGGAAAGCGCTCCCTGGCACTTGCCAGCAGGAGGGCGGCGTCATCCAGGCGTCCCAGTTCCCGCAGAGCCGCCGCGCGAAACGTGGGACAAGCCGGGTTATCGGGGAGCGTCCGGCACGCGATCTCCAGACGTGATTCGGCCACCTGAAAGTCACGCCTGAAAAATGGCAGGGCGGCCCATTCCATCAGGAGCGTGGGATCATCCGGGAAACGGGACCTGGCATCGGCGAGAAGCGCGTCCGCCTCATCAAAGCGCAGGCGTTCGCGCAACGCCCTCGCGGGGGCGAGCCAGGCGCCGCCGGCGGGCGAAGGCGTATCGCGCAGCGCGGCCCAGATCGCGAGCGCGGCATCGAGATCGCCGTCGGCGGCCAATTGGTCCGCGTGGGCCAACGCTTGTTCCGGATTTTCCGCGGCCTGCTCCAGCCCGGAAGCCGTCTCGGTCTCAAACCTGGTTCGGGTGATTTTACCGAGCACGGCATACGGAACATCGCCTTCGTACGCGGCGAAGAATTCGATCTTAACAGGATAGGCAAGTGAGAAATCATGCAATGCGACGATGTCATCCATCATGAAATCGTCCATTATGAAATGATACTCACGACAGCGCGGCCACAGGCTTGTCAGCAGGAAAAGGGTCGAGGAGTACAAGTCGGCATCGAAATGGATTAGCACGGGGTTTGAAAAACCAGGCTCCAGCCAGGCAAGATTTTCGTGAAGCGTGTTCTGAAACCAACCTTGAACCAGGCGGACTCTGCTGTCGTCGATACCGGGGGGAACGCCATCGCGGCTGAACGCGCCGCGACTGAGTTGCATCCACTGTTCCGGCAATCCCAGAAAGCTATCGAAGCCGACGAACAATGAGTCGGGGTGATTGAACTCAAGCGCCATTTTGCGCAGGCTGTCGCCATTCGCGACACCGAATTCAAGATATGTTACCGGTCCGTCCCGGCCAATTTTATCCGCCGCGATGCGATAGAGAGCGTCCTTGACCGACACCACGGAAGCGGGTGCCCGCGGCTTGTAAAAAGTCTCGAATGCGAAGGCGCGTCTTGGAAAGCCAAAATGTTCATCATGCAGTTTGCTCATGCCATGTTTTCGCGCGGAGAAACCTGGATTGCAAGCGGCAAACCGGTGTCCGTCCCGCGCGCGGGGGCGGGATCCGGTCCGCCGGCCGGGCCCACGCGCGGGTGTTCAGCGCGCGACGCGAGCCGCTTCATTCGCATGCCGAGATGTCCTCAGTCCGTTGTCTCGCGGCGGACTTCAGTTAAGGGGAACCCATGTCGATGCGCGAAACGTGGCCGTCCCGTCGAAACGGACTGAAACCGGCACCGAGCCCGGTCCCACTCTGGGCAGCTTCGGCAAGGCGAAGGTTCCGTCGGCGGCGGTGACCGCTGTCGATGCCGTCACCTCTCCCGCGGGTGGCTGCACGAATACCCGGCCGATGCCATTGCCGTTGGCGTCAAGCCAAATAATGATGACATTGCCAAACCATCCCGCGCCACCGATCGTCGCCGCCGGCACCGTGTATTGGAATGTCGCGCCCGCCGTCACCGGAAAGATAGGCGAGTTCGGAGTAAAACCCTGGCCGGGCGCGGAAATCACGCGCGTGACCCGGACGCCATCGACCAGTTCGCCGTCAACCAGCAATCCTCCGTAATTGGCGGGATTGCTGGAAAGAGCCCAGGAGTACTGGACGGCTCCGCCTTGGGTCTCCTGATATTGAAGCGTTCCGATCAAAACATCGTCGAGCCCCGAGCATCCACTGCATTCCGTGTTCAACCGAAACCCCAGAATCGCGGTGGCGGCGTTTGAAGGCACGGTTCCCGTCACGACCGTCACGGGAAGCGGTTTGGTAAAATCGACCCCGGGCACATAGCCCCCGACCGTCGCGCCGACGATCGGCTGGCCGCTCCATGTCGTCAGCCGGCCTTGTGCGCCGCCGCCGGTAAACGAAGCTTCAAGCCGCGATCTTTCCCGCATGTAGCTGTCGATCAGTCCCGTCTCGCTGGCGGGCATTGTTTCCGGCACCATTTGCGTGGGGTTTGGCGCCCAGGACGCGAATATCGCCTGGAGCGGCATGATTCCAAGACGGCCTTCCAACGTATCGAAGTTGAGAATCGCGTGGTTGACCCAGGCGGCGTCTCCCACGTCGGAGGCGAGACCGTTGTATATGACGCCGAGGCCCATGTTTCGTTCCAGCACGAAGGAGTTCAGCGCGGAGATCGCCGATTGCCATCCGGGATTGCTCCAGTCCACGTCGGTTTGCACCGCTCTGACATGTTTGCCGGTTTGTTGCGCCAGCTCGGCCTGGAACTGGGCCATCGAATGCTCCCAGTCCGGGAAACTCGTCACCGCGGGGACCGGCTCGATTTCCACTATTTCAAGTCCCGGATAGGCGGCCAGGACAGGATTGACGATGGCAACGACGTTGGTCACCAGATCGTCGATATCGAACTGGCAGGCGCCTGCTTCGGTGTCGTAGTGGCCAAACCACAAAGGTTCGTCCAGGTGAATCCAATCTATTCTGATACCGAGACGGACCAGGATCGCGACCAACGGGTCTATGTCGGTCACGTAAGAATACCCCTCGATTCCGCCGCAAGCGACGCCGGGGGTTTTCATGATCGACTGCACGTCGAGATCCAATTTCATATGATGGGATTTCGCGAAGGCGATCGCCGTCATGATATCGGCGTCGGAACTTCCGGTAAGGAAAAACGGCTCCAGCACCAGCACCGACGTTTGCCCCGCGGCTTTCGCCCAGGTCGTTTCGTTCTGGAACGCGGGCATCCAACTGCCGGCCGGCGTGAATGGATCGAACCAGATCTCGGGCCCGGACCAGGGCGTCTGGGGAACCGCCGCCGTTTGCGCGACCGCGGCCGCCCCCATGAACCAAAGCAACGCCGTCATGGATCCCAAAAGCCAACGCATGCTAAATTCCTTGATCGATAAAAATTTCGCCCGATGCGACCGGTTACTTAATTCAATGTTCAACGTCCGCGGATTGAAGTCACCGCCAGGTTCGTGTCATCTCCCGATGCCCGGCGCGCGGCCACCAGATGGGCGCGGTCTTCACGGATTTCAAGACGTTCGGCCGCATGGCGCCTCGGCACGCCAATTCATGACAATCGGTCAGACAAACCGGCTTACCGAATGGCCGCGGCACGGGCTTCAGTCGTCCAGGCTCCATGCCGGGGGCGAAATTTTCTCGATCACCAGCTCGATTTCATAGCAGCCGTCCGGATGACGTTCGGTCGGATAGCTGTAGGTATAATCGACGTCATTCTCCGCGAGGTGCCTGACCCGGTAGGTGTTCGGGAGCAAAACGCTCTCGAATTCGGCCAGCAGCGATTGAGGGGTGTAAAATCGCTGATGGTTCCATCCCGCCCATCGCGAGGGCGGGCGCCGCTTACGCTCATAAAGCATCGCATGCGGTACGACAGTGATGATATGGCCGCCGATTTTCGTTACGCGAAACCAATCGCGAACGACCTGAAGATTGTTGGGGATGTGCTCCAGGCAATGGCTGGAGTAAACGGCGTCCTGGCTTTCGTCCTGAAAAGGTAAAACGGAACCATCGTATCCGGGATAGTCGAGGTCTATTCCGATCGCGCCATCGACGATTGGAACGACGTTGTCGTCGTATCCCCGGAAACCGATGTCCAGCACATTCGGACCGGTTATGTAGCGCGCCCAAAAGCCGGAATCGAGCTTGCTGTCGAACGACTTCCGCGCCTCATGGCCGACACGGCGGCCGTACAGCCGCGCCAGGCCCGCGGCCCGCGCGACGTCATCGGCGGTTTCCCAGCCAACACGGATGAAGCAGATTCCAAGAGGCCGCTCGTCCCCGTTGATCCCGAGATCCCTGGGACGCGTGTTGTCAGGGGTCAGGAAGGTCAGGGCGACGATCCGCGACGCGGGAACCTGGTTCTGAGGGATCACGATGGCCCGGCGCGTAACCGCCCGATCGACGAACAGCCACTCGCCCAGGAGGCGTTCGCCCATCCGCACTTGCACGGTCTGGCGCGGCAGAGCGGTGTCCCACACAAACGCGGCGACGTCGAAGCGGACGATGACGGCCTGTTCGGGACCGGGTGGCAACGCGAAAGCCAACGTGGAGGAGGGCCCATGGGTCCACACTCTGTCGCTTTCGGGCTGCATCCCGGAATACACCAGGACCTCGTTGGCCCTTTCGTCGGCCAGATCGATCGTTCGCGGCAGGAACCCTGATATCGTCCTTACGCGGCCATCCGAACGGCCGGTCGGGTGAGGCTCGGTCTCCATCACTGAACTCCCCAGCCTGGCCGACACGCACGCGACAGCGAGGCGACGGAAACATAACCCGGTCGCGGAGGCGCGCCACCCCCGGTCCGGTGAAAGCACGCGTCGCGGCGGGCCTGCCGCGTCATTGCCCTTCCAACGCCCCTCCCACCGACCGCCACGCCGCCTCGCAAACATCCGTCCACACCGGCATCGAAAGTTCATGCGCGTTTTCCGAGGGGGCGAAGCGGTCGATGTAGCCGCGCAGCAATCCCGGCAAGAGCATTTCGATGGACCCGGGCTTGTGCGCCGCGTCGGCGGGCACCATCCAAAGCAGCCAGTTCCTGCCGATCTCATTCAGCGCGGCGTAGATCGGCAGCACTTCCTCCGGCCGCAGCGCCGGGGTGCGTTTCAGCACGAAGATTTTCTCACCGGCGGCGACGTCTTCCATCAGCTTGCGTTTCAGGAAGTTCAGCCGCGTGGCCTGCTGCTGGCGCACGGTGTCCAGCGTCATTTGCGTTTCGTATTGAAACGTATGGTAGGTCATGCCGTAGACGGTCTCGCGGACGACGAATTCCCCGTCCGGGTCAACGGTGACCTGCGTTTTACCCGGATCGCCGAGGCCGTCGAAGCCGGTCCGCAGACCGCGCAGCAGCGACGGCAGTTCGATGAAGGAAAACCGCAGCAAGCCCAGGGGCTCGGCGCCCAGGCGGCGCTGCACCAGACCGAATTCGCAGTTATCGCCGAGGCTTTCGAAGCGGGCGATCATTTGGTCCAAAGGCAGCGCCGGCGCGATGGAGCGCGCGGGCCGCGGCAGCACCCGGAACAGCCGCAACGTCCGTATCGCGAACGACAATTGGCGGTCGTCGGCGCCGCCATGCAAATCCATGGGGCGGCGAAAGTCGGGATGGACGAACACCAGCCGCACCGGGCCGGGATCGGCGACGAGCGCGGCCGGAACGTGGAATCCGACGGTGCCGCCGCGAGTCACCGAGATTTGCGCGATGCCCCGGTTGCGGGCCCCGACCACCAGCCGCTGCGTCGCGCCGTCCGCGTGGCTGACGACGCCCAGGTCCAACTCCAGAATCAGGT
>Ga0182012_10004973_pt1 | contig 13800 bp, 18 predicted proteins | sample 612S2SmetaG_FD_120486 | JGI IMG/M metagenome (GOLD analysis project Ga0182012, IMG submission 120486) | Permafrost microbial communities from Stordalen Mire, Sweden - 612S2S metaG | ecosystem: Environmental > Terrestrial > Soil > Wetlands > Permafrost | place: Sweden: Stordalen | collected... | reverse complement strand
TTTCTGGTCCCGCAACGCCGCCGGTGACGACAGACGCATCCATCCAGCAAGTCCCGGTGAGCGCGGAAAACAAAGAGGCAAGCGCTCCTTTGAATTTTGACCAGCCGCCAATCTCGTCGACCGCCGAAAAGCCGACGCAACAGCGAGGAAAAACCATGGAGGAGGTAATGCGGTATAGCGACGAGGCGTAGCTCAAAGCCCCCTCTCCAACAAAGTGACGACGCGGCCTCTCGCGCAACGAGAAATCGTCAAATACGCGCGCGGTCACGGCTGATTGCTTCATGCGTCGTCCAGGCTCTTCGGGCGGAGCGAAGTCAGTTTCCCCAGCGTATCGGCGATTTGTTCCATCTCCTCCATCATCTGAGCGATTTGCTCCTCCAAATCCTCCGCCAGGTTGAACATTTCCTCCGCGCCGCCGCGCGCTCCGGCGCCGATGACTCTCATCGCCAGTCCATGCAATTTTAGAAGCTCGCCGCGTATCTCCGGCGGCTGGAAATGCTCGCGGTCGTTCAAATGCCCACGCAAGGCATCGAGAGAATCGACCGCGCTCAACAACTCCGCCGTGTCGAAATTCTCATGCAGCGCTTCCCAGTCCAGGTCGCTCATCTCGGCCATTTTGCGTCCTCCGAACAGTCCTTGGGGTCACGCCTCGTCGATCTGCAACGCCGCTTCAAAATCCTGACCGCCGTAAAAAATGCCGATGATCGTCACGGCCTCGGCTTCGACCGCAAAAGCGATCGTGACACGACGGCGGAATCCAATCGTGCGCAGCCCGGGCCGCAAATCGTCGCGATGTGTGCCGCGATGCGGAAAGGTCTCCAGCTTCTCGCAATAATCGACGATCGCTCCCGTGAAACGATCCGCGATCGTCGGCGCTGTCTTCCCGGAAATTCGCCTATAGATAGCGACAAGCCGCGCCTCGGCTTCCGGCGAGAAAATGACGCGATAGGACTCCATCAGGGAGCCTTTTTCGTCGCCTGCTCGTGCTCGGCCGCGAGCGAGGCGCGCACATCGGCGACGGATCGCCCACGCGACGGATCGGTCTTCATGGCGTCATAGGCCGGGACAACCTCTTGTCGCAGCCAATTCTCGACCGCGCGGTCGCGCGCCTGCAAGGCGCGCAAACCGTCGCGAATGACCTCGCTTTCGCTGGCGTAATCGCCAGATGACACCTTAGCCTTGACCATTTGCGCCATTTCCGTCGGCAGTGTCACGCTGAACTGCTGGGTGCTACGCATCGGACCCTCCAATAATGTTCTATAGGATTTAACACCATCAAGAACCGCCCGAAAGAGAAATCGCTTGCCCCGAAATCGGCTCAAGCCTCCTCCCCGCTGTTCGTTTTACCGAACCTCGCCGCCCCACCTTCATCGAAAAGCCTCTTCGCGGCAAAGCCGCGTAAAGCTTATGTCCGCAGCAAGACGCCGTTTGGCGTCTTGCGAAGGGCATTTTGGGAAAGTTGACCGCGTTTCACGCGGTCTCCGCGTAAGATTCTGAAAGAATCTTTATCCGTGGCCCCTGTTTTTTTGCACCCTCCCCCCTCGGCCGCGCCGGGGCGGCTTTGCGCTTTTCCTTTGGGGCCGCGCTCGATCCACGTCTTCCATTCCCGCGACACCACCCGCACCACATTGGCGAGGTTTGGCCGCTTGTCGCGCCGGCGCTCCTCGATCGTGACGAGCCCCTCGCGCGCGGCCGTCCGCAGCGCGTTCCGGGCCGTGGTGACGCATATCCCGGCCCGCGCCGCGATCTCTCCCAAGGTCAGAATACAAAAACCTCGGTCCCGCACGGCGTCGGCGACGATCCGCAAGGCTGCCAGCTCCCCGGTCGTGAACTGGCTGGCGAGCTGCGGCGGCATCGGGCCGGACGCCGCCAAGGTGCGGCGCCGCTCGATCGACGCCCGCCGGTTCGGCGACCGCGCCGCCTTGCGCTTGGGTGGGAAATGGCTCGGTCGGCCCGCTGCCCTGGCCTGCGCCGCGACTTGCGGAGCACGAACCGCCAGCCGGTCAATCCCCCTCACCTCGCGCCGGCGGGCCTCTATCGCCTCCGAAAGGCTCTGCGCCTGCTCGTCGGTGAACCTCCCCTCCCCCCAGTCGATCCACAGCGCCCGGCAATAACCGTCGAGCGTGGAAAGGGATTTCGTCCCGCCGATCGCGGTCAATAAGTCCAATGCGGTCGGGGGCTGAACAGCCCCCTGCGGTATAAAAGACATGAGTCCTCCGTGCGGGTTGATTGTTCAACCCGCCCGAAAGGGGCCAATTACCGGCGCACACTTCCCCGTTAGCGGAAACGATGTTTCCGCTTGACTTGGGGTCTGATTTCAGGGAAATTCGTGGCTGCAACACTCATCGAATTCCCCCGGTTTGCCGGGGACACCGGCCCGCCTTCAAGGCGGGTTTTGTGTTTTTGAGGGGGCTCTCCTCTGTTAGAATCGGCACAGATTATACCGATTCGCGCTGGGTCAGCAATTAATCACTCCCGGGGAGTGAACATAGCAAGGCGTGAGCGCGCCATACGTGGTATCGTGACCCCGTGAGCACAAAAGACTTCCATGCGGAAATCGTAGATCGATTGAGGAATTCGGGCGCCACGCGCGCTCAAATGGCAATGGCGCTCGCTGTCTTGCAGCAAATCCGCTGGTATTCGATTGGCCCGCAATTGGACCTTTGCAGCCGCACGGGCAAAGAAATTGGCGACGAACTCGGCATACGATCACAAGATTTTTCGCCTTGCCTCGCGCTGCTCGAAAACGTCGGCGCGATTCAGCGCTTTGCGGACGGTCGCGAGAAAATAATCTGCCTCTCGCCCGAATACGCGGAAGCGGAGGCCGGTCGAAACCGGTTCCGTCAAATAACCCTGCCGCTGTTCGCTCCCAGCGGCTCATATCAATTCAAGACCGGGCTGACCAATTTAAAAGGGTTTTGGAAGCAATTCCGGAACGACCTAGCGAACCTCCTCACTTCGCAAAAATAGACAGCCTATGGCCATGACTGCGCGCCCGGCACACACTCCGCCCTTCAACTGGAGCAGATAGCGGCTATCTAGAAGATAGCCGCTATCTGCTTTCATAGGCATCTAAAGCCTTTTCTAAGAGCTGCGCCAACAAAAGCCCGTCGCGTTTGGCTACCTTGCGAAAGCGAGCGTCGAACTCCTCGCTTACGCGGGTCGCGAATTGCAGTGTTCGCCCTGTCCGTCGAGCGCTGCGTCCGTCCTCTGCTCGCCGATGAACGGCGGGGGGCGCCGGCGCGAGTGGCGCAACTTCCGGAGCTTTCAAAAGGTCGGCTGTGTCGTCTAGAGCTGGCGGTGCGCCAAGGCGTTTTTTCATAAGTTTGGAGAGGTCGGCCATTTCATCCCACCAGATTAATCAGCGACTGAATTAGGCCGTCCGCCTTGCTGTTCAGGGCGTCGTAACGGGTTTCGGTCACGGAGCGCCCATGGTTTTGGGCGTCGCGATAAGAGGTTTTCGATGGCAAATAGCCCTTTAAAACCTCATACCCCGCCTCGGTGAGATACTCCCGCGCGGCAATTTCCTCGGCGTCGGTCAGAACGTGATTGATCGCGAAAACCAGGCGGCTCTTTGGAATCCCGGCTTTTGTGAGTTCATGAAATAACCGCACGGCGGGTCCGAGGTCGTCGAGCGCGGGGTTTGTCGGCTGCACGACAAGCGCGGCGCGCTGCGCGATTTTCTGCGTCCCCTCGCTCGCTCGCGCCGGCGCGTCAATAATCAGGAGGTCATACCGATTGACCTGGGCAAGAGCCTGATCGGCCGTTTTGAACCCTTCAACCGATATGATCGGTTCAACACCCTCGTCGAGGCGTCGGCGATGCCATTCGACCGATGTTCCCTGCTGCGTATCGAGGTCGGCGATCTTGACGGCGAGGCCGCTTTTGGCGGCTTCGCGGGCGAGCCCGCGTGACAGAGTGCTTTTACCCACCCCGCCCTTTTGCGAGACAAAGGCGATAACCGTCGCTCCGGAATCGGGACCGCTCATATAGCTGCTATCTTTCAGTTAGCCGCTATCTCTTAGCTAGCTGCTATGTAATAGATGTCTGCTAGCTAGCAGGCAGTTAGCAGCTAACTAGCGGATAGCTGATTTGAAGTCAAGAAGCTCGCGCGCGACCAATGCGTCTCTTTAAGTTGACACCTTAACGATCGTCTCCTATATGAGACACATGCTCGAAATTCGTCAGACGCTTGTTTTTCAGGAATGGCGAGAGTCCCTGAAAGACGGGCGGGCGAGAGCCGCGATAGCGAAACGAATGGTCCGCATCCAGGCCGGCAATTTCGGGGACGCCAAATATCTTGGCGATGGCGTCAGCGAACTGAGGTTCGACCTTGGACCGGGATACCGGGTTTATTTTCACCGTCGCGGCGACGTTGTGGTGATTTTGCTTTGCGGTGGCGACAAGAAAACGCAAGCGGCCGACATCGAAAAGGCCAAAGCCATGATCCCGGAACTGGAGTGATGCCAATGCCGATCAAAACAATTCCCTATGATCCGGCGGACGATCTTGCCGACGAAAAGGACCAAGTCGAACTGCTGGCGGAAGCCTTTGCTTCTGGCGATCAAAAATTCATTGCGTCCGCTCTTGGCGCGGTAGCGCGGGCTCGCGGCATGTCCACGATCGCCGAAAAAGCCGGCGTCACACGCCCGGCTCTCTATAAGGCTCTTAGCGAAACAGGCGACCCGCAACTCTCAACGCTGCTCGGTGTGGTCAATGCGCTTGGGCTCAAGCTCGCGGTGGAACCGCTGGCTCATTCCGCCTAACGAAGCTCAATCTTTCTTGCGCAATTTTTCTGTGGCGCAGAATGCTCATGGAACTCGGGATGGCATTCTCGAAATTCACGAATTTCGAGAATGGCGACACAGTGCGGAGACCGCTTACGACTGACAGCGGACGCGCCTTGGAAGGCACTTACTGTGCCAAGCAGACATTACTGCGTTGCAGCGTTTTCATTGAAGTTGGGGGAACAGCGGACATGCGATAATCATCGGAACTGGCGAAGCTGAAAAACATTTTCAGCGAAGCTTGGCGAAACGCCGATCTCGTGTAGTCAATTGAAACACCGACTGGTCGGCGTGCATCTGTTCTTCGTGCGACAAAAAACTCGCCTAACGAGCGTGGGCAAGGGGGCAAGAATGAGCTTGTTGTCGAAATTGTTTGGCAAAGGCGATGGCCCCGCGAAGGTAACGCAGCCTGATCCCGAAGTGAGAAAGAGTTTTGAGAGGATTGAGCATCTACTTCAAGACGATGCCGCTCAATTGGAGTTGGTCGATCCAAAGCTCAGAGAGTTTCTAACGCGAGCGCCACACTACGACAAGAGTCCGAATGGAAGTGGCCCATTTGGCTTGTGCAAGACGAACCCAATACCGACAAACGGTCCCATTGGAGAACTAGCATATCTATCTAAGCTGGTGACCAATGGGGGTGAGCGAATCCTGTTTCACAGACTCGGAGCCGCTGACAACATCGACATCTTTGAAGCCGTCACATTTTCCGGCGGCCAGTGGTTCATATTCTTTCTCGACATGTATCATCCGAAGAAGTCGAGAATCGCTCCTGATGGTTTCAGGCTTTCTCCGAAGGCATGTCAGTTCTCTGGATTTCATCATCCCTGTGCAGATTTCCCATACGACTTCATTGAGATGAAGCGACGCGAGGGCTTGGGTCCTGCCTACATGCCCACGGTCGACATTCTCCACGGAATAAAATCCAGGGCCTACGAGCGGCCCGCGGATCACATGGCGCGACTGGAACATCTCAGGGCGGGCACGAGCCGCTCGACGCCGGTTGAAGATGCTACGACACCGCCTGCGCCGAGAGATTATCACTCTCTTATTGAACGCGCTGTTTCGGATCTTGCCAACAACACCCGCGAGTCTCGGGAAGCGTTGTATAGCAAAGCCAAAACTGCACAATTTTCCCAATTGCTCGTGCAAACTCCTCGGCCTTCAGATTCAGAAATACAGCGTGAGCAGCGCGCGCTTGAAGCAGCTATCCACAGGGTGGAGGACACCTTTCCAGGAGAAGCAGCACGGGCTCCAAAAGATGGGGTGAAAACAACGGCACGAGATGAAGATGCTAAACCCGTAGTTGAAATCATCGAACAATTATTGTCACTGCAACTTGCGTTTGACCAGAAACATCCTCGCGATGCGTTTCCCACATTGATGACTAATAGGCTGGCCGCAGGGTATGTTTTCGGCTTTCACGATGCTTGCTTTCACATATATGGTTTTAGCAGTCCAAACGATCGCGCTGCGGGCATGGGGCTGCTCGAAGCTAGTTACAAACATATTTTTGGCGACCAGGCGGGGTTCGTGCTCTTCGGGTCGTCACTTCGCTGGCAAACGGATCGCGAGTTTCAGATAGGCAGGCAGAGTGGCGGTGAGGACTTTACCGAGTTCAAATCTAAAGGTACCCCTCCGCTTGGGTTACAACGCATTATTGGGCTAGGTTTCAACGCTGCCATGGTTGAACGAACTCTCGATAATCAGCCATAGAGCGCAACAGCGGCTCGGCGATGAGAGTGCTCGACAGGCACCGGGTCAGGAAGCAAGTCGCGCACCTCATGGACTCGTGGAAGATCGGTGCGATGAAGGCTAGGAACGCTCATTTTCGTTCCCCGGCCGGCGCACCAACAACGACACGATAGATCGGCATACCGTGCTCTGCGGTGCCGCTGTGCGCGAAAAGCCGCACAGAGCCGATGATCAATTTCATGCGGCCGATCGTTACGATTCTCAGGTCGACGAAATGAACGCCTTTGGCTGAGCCGGGCGGAGGCGGAACCTTCATCTCGCAGCCGACAAAATAAGGAACGAACGGATACCTTCCCAAAATAAGATCAGGCATGATCAACCGCCTGAACCCGCGCAGGCCAAAGACCGCGACAGCCTGACAATAGGCAATTTTCGCAATCGCCCGCGCAAACTTGTGGCTGTCGATCCTAATGTCGGGCGGCTTGATTTCGGCTAATTGTCCGTCCCGAAGATTCAACGTCTGTTTGATGTTGGGCGGGATGTAATAATAGAGGTGCGCACTCTCCTGCTCGAACGTCGATCGTGGTTCCGAGCCCGAGAGCAGCCCGGGCAAGCCCCAAATCGGCATAGCCGTGAAGTAGGGGTGATCGGCGATTGGCAGGTCGAACGTCTGCTCCGGACCGCTGCCAATCACAACGCGCGCAGGCAAGGTTTTCGGCCGCTTCTTCGGCCGACGGGTCTGGATGCCTAGGTGAAGCCGATAGTCAAAGAGAACTTTGCGGCCAAGCTCCTTCTCGTCCTCGCTGGTGATGGCTGCGCAGGCCTTGCAGCTCGCATCTACAATTTCGACGTTGGCACCGAGGGAAAAGGGGATGATGTGTTCATTTGTCAGCTCGACATCGCGCGCACCGCAATAGATGCACTCGCCAGGCGACGGAAATTTTTGTCGTTCAAGATATCGTTCGGTCGGGGTAGCCTGACCCATTATAGCTGCAATCTCGAAATCGTCGCCGCGCTGACATTGTAGCTGCGGCCGATCGAGCGCAGCGTCTCCTGGTCAATGTCACGCCGCTGGATGGCTTCGCGCTTCTGATGCGGCGTGAGTTTCGGCGGCCGGCCAAATTTCACGCCCTTGGCTTTCGCATCGGCGCGACCGCGCGCCGTGCGCTCCTTGATGCGGCGGCGCTCCAATTTCGCGGCGACACCAAGCATGGCCAAAACAAGCTCCGCGAAATCCGATGTGGTGTCGACGACGGGTTCTGCGATCGAGCGAAGGCCTGCGCCGGCCTTTTGCAAATCACGGGCGATGATGAGCAAGTCCGTGGTGTCGCGCGACAGGCGATCGACGGCGGGAATAATCAGCACGTCTCCGTGGCCAATCGTCGCCATGAGCTTTTTGAGCTGTGGCCGGTCGGCCGTCGCGCCGCTGATCTTTTCGCGGAACACGCGCTCGCATCCAGCGGCCTTCAGCTGGGCGAGCTGGCTGGTCAGGTCTTGGGCGTCGGTCGAGACGCGGGCATAGCCGAAAATCATGCTTCATTATGCAACAGACTTATGAAACATAAAAGGGCAATCGGATCAGTCGGCTAGGTTTGTTTCAAAAGTTTTGACTTCTGCACACAAAAAAGGCGGAAGGCTGTCGGCCTTCCGCCTCACGGCTCAAGGGGCAGCTCTTAGGACTCATGCGGGCGCTCGACGAAGACGCCCCTTTAGGCGCAGGCCGTCGCGCATGTTGAGACCAAGCAGCGTGATGTTCGTGGCTCCGGCCAAAATTTCGAGCGCCTGCACCACGTAAAAAGCCGTGTCGAATTCGCCCGCTCGCGCCTTTGAAGCGAGAAAAAGCGCAGCAGGAATAAGCACAAGGAGGCCGTTTGCCGCGATAAGCGGCATGCGTTTGAGCTTCGCGCCGATTACACCGGCACGGCTTCCTTTCGACAGCACGAAGCCTGTGCCGCCGGTTGCCATCAACGCCGGAACGAGCACGAAAAACCCCCATGGGATGGTTGTCTTGACGCTGACGACAAACGCCTCGGAGCCAAAAAGTTCGGCGAAGAGCGTCGAAAGCCAAAAGGTCGAAATCGTCAGCAACGCGATAGCGCCTGCGACGGGATGTAACATCTTGAGCATAGCTCCCTCCCTTAAAGCACGACGGTCAGGCGACGCAGATGTCCGGCACGGCAACTTTCTGAAAAAGATGCGGGGATGCGACGGCGGAGGAGGGATAGGCAGCGAGCTTGGCTTGGAAGTCCGGGTTCGAAAATGCAGCCCGGAATGCAGCGTTCGACTCCCAAACGGCATAATTCAAATAGGTCGGGTTCTCGCCAAGAGCTCGATGCAACTGGGTCGAGATGAAGCCCGGCTGGCGCTTCATGAACGCCGCATCGTCCTGCCAGATTTTGAGAAAGCCCGGCTCGTCCGCCTTATCGAGCGTGAAGATGTTCACAAGAACGACCGGGCTGGCTTCGATTCCGAGCTGACGCTCAATCGGGAAGTTCGGGTCGAGGGGGCGCAACAGCGACATGACGGCTCCATTCAGTTTGAATAGCCAGTGCCGATATGGCACTATGATGTCATATCCTACTTGACACTATGATGTCAACATCAAACCATGGTGCGAAATGCCCCAACCGAAACGAACGCCCGGCGGGAGTGCTGTGACCAACCTCGTGCTCGACCTTTTCAGGCTGAACAATCAGCTTTTGTCCGCAGGGGATAGGCTGGTCGCGCCGCTCGGACTGACGAGCGCGCGCTGGCAAATCCTCGGCGCGATCATCGCCGCCGATTACCCGCAGCCCGTCGCGTGGCTGGCTCGAAACCTTGGCGCACATCGCCAGAACGTGCAGCGCATCATCAATGACCTCGCCAAAGAAGGGCTAGTCGAGTTTGAAGCCAACCCGCATCACCGAAAGGCGCAGCTTGTTATTCTGACAAAAAAGGGAAAGCAGACCATGGACGAAGCGATGCGTTTGCAGGCGCCGTGGAGCAACAGTCTTGCAGACGGCCTGACTGTCAAAGACATCGAGACCGCACACCGGGTGATGTTAGCGCTGCGCCAGACTTTGAATGCAAAGGATGACGCCGGCGAGGGGGACTAAAACCCAGATATCTCCACATTTTCCGGGGGATTCCACGCGTTGCAAAATTCTTGATTTTCGCGGAAGTGACGAAAGGGAGCAGCAAAATGGCGGAACCAAAAAATGATTTTTGCTGAACGTCACAAAACGAGACCTGCGTCTCCTTAGTAATTGAGAGGGCCATATCGACCCTCATCCTCGGGCACATAGCGCGTCCGATAACCCAAAGGATCTCTAACATGTCAAACTCAACCGATTCCGAGAACACCCATATCCTCAACAAACCCATTACGATCAGCGGCGTCATGCCGCCAGACGACGACGCCTCGGACGGCGACACTGGCACGAACTCTTCCCTCGCGCCGCACTGGTCGGCTGACGCCCCCAAGGGCGGCAAAATCGTCATGAATCGCGCGCTCAAGGAATCAGCCGCTGTTCCGTTGTTCCTAGCCCAGACCTTCGTCCAGTCGCTCCGCGATGTCGGCTATGACAGCACCACCTCGGCGCTCTGCGAGCATGTAGACAACGCCATTGGCGCCAATGCCAGTGAAGTCCGCGTCCTCATCCGTCAGACCGGCAAAAAAGGCACGCTCAAGACCGATATCATCGTGCACGACAATGGTTCCGGCATGGCGCCGAACGTCCTCAAAGTTGCGACCTCCTTCGGAGGATCGATGGTGTTCAACAACCGCAGCGGGATCGGTCGTTTTGGTATGGGCATGAAGACCGCAGGCCTCTCGATGGCCCCAGCTATCGAGATCATCTCATGGCAGGAGGCTGGCGCATATTACCGCATGATCCTCGATACGGTTGCCATCGGACGCGACAAATCGAACCTGATCGCCCTCGACGATCCTGAATACCTTGGTACGCTCGACGCAGATATTGCGAACTTCTTTACCGTTCCGATGAGCTTTCCGAAAGACACGAAAGAGCAAATCCTCCTCGCTCCTCACGACATCGACTTGCAAGACGCTCTCGGTCATTCTGGCACGATCGTCTACATGCCAGAATGCGATCGCCTCAGCTCGGCGACAGCCCGCACTCTCGTCGAAGACGCAACAAAAACCTTTGCACACGTGTATCGCCGTGCCCTGACCAAGGGGTTGAAAATCTACGTCAACAACCGCCCGGTCGAAGCTTCCGATCCGACTTTGTCGATGCCGTCGGCTCGCCATACCCGCTTGTCGGCTCTCGATAATATCTCGGTCAAGACGAGTCGCCTCGTCACGGCGCACAAAATCTCGATCTTCCCGCATACCGGTGCGCCGCTCGCCCACGACGTTCACATCAAAATCTACGCCCTGCCCATCCGCGAATGGTCCAAACTTTCACGCAAGGCGTTAAGTGAGATTGGTGTCTTCAACGACCAGAACGTCACCATTCTGCGCAACGACCGCGAAGTCTTCGTCGGACACGTCACCAAGCTCGTCAAACGTCACGGCACCGCAGCATGGTATCGCATTGAGATCGACTTCCCCGGTGAACTCGACGAAGCATTCGGCGTCGCCTCGAACAAGCAAGGCGTGCGCATGAAAGATTTTGTCGTAGAAGCGATCAAAAAAGAGATCAGCGACGATCTCATCTCGATCCGAGCCGACGTCGAGCAAGTCCAAGCGCAAAATGCCATCGAAAAGAAAGGTGCCGGACCGAGTCTTTCTGAAACGAAGGCCAACGAAGCCGACCCGTTCCAGGCAGAGCAGCTTGACGCCAATTTGACGGAGGCCGAGAAAGCCCAAATCGAAGAAAACCTGCGTGGCCTCGCGATTGGCTTGCAGCGTGAAAATGAAACCGAGGAGGAAGCCTTCCAACGTATCCAGGCTTCGCGCTACATCATCCGCTTCCACCACGACAAATATTGGCCCTTCTATGATGTCGACCACAAATTCGGTCGCGTGATTTTGACCATCAACACCGCGCATCCGTTCTATGAGAAGCTCTATGAACCCGTGATGGCGCGGGCACTCGAAACGACGAACGGTGACGACGACGACGGCTCAAAACTTCAGCCCAACAATCTCGCCACGACGCTCGATCTCCTCCTCCTGTCGCTGGCGCGAACTCAAAGTGTGATGAGTCAGTCGAACGTCGAAGCCGCCGAACTCTTCGAAACTTTTCGTCAGAACTGGTCGAACACTCTGAAAATCCAAATGAGCCGTTAATTACCGAAAGCAAAGCTCTTGATCATGCCGCCGAAACGCGGCATGATCTCCCTCAATCCGTCGAAAAGACGCGAGCGACCCCGAAAGCCATTGACGCCGGCATAGCGACCGACGTGATGCGCCAAGGGCCAAGGTCGCAAGCAATTCCTTTGACGGGGACTAGCATCCGAACGGTCATAGCGATCGTTCATAGAACTTGGAAAATGCAAATGAACAACCTTCTCGACGAGGGCTGGGCGACTGTCGCCCGCCTGCAGAATGATCTTTCAACCACACGCACCGACTCCGCTCGGCGCGCCTTCGATCTTCTGATTGATCGCCAACTCGACCGCATCGAAATGGGGGTCGGCGCCACCCTCGACGATCAGCACGACCAACGCCGCCTCATCGGCACCGCCAATCGCCGTGATCGGCACCGCGCCCGCCTAACAACCCTTCATCTCGTTGCACCGGCCATATCTGAACAAGTCCTCGCCGTTAGTCAGGATCACGAAACCGCTTTGCAGGCGCGCGACGCCATACGCCAAATCCTGACGCAATCCTCGGCAAGCGACAGTGCGCTTCTATTGAGCGTTGCCTTTGGCAAAACTGCGTCCAGTCCTCTTTCGGACGCAGCGGCCCGCAAGCGCCTATCTCGCCTTCGCGCCCGCTTCTCCCATCTGCAACTCGAAGCCGCATGACCGAACGGGCGCGCGCCACGAAAAAGAGGCCGCGCCCGACACACCTCAATACCCTTTCAGCACATAGAACGGCGCTTGGTCGGTTCCCCAGCGCTGCGTGCCGGGCTGAACGGCGACGCAGCGGCGCATCCGGCCGTTGGCCTCTTTGCAATCGGAAAACTCTATTTTCAGCCCTTGCGACTGCATCTTTTGTGAAACTTCCGTCATGGCGACGATCTCGCCGCGCAAGTCCGCCTTTTCCTGCGCAAGGCTCGCGACCTCCGAACGCTGCCACGCGAGCGCAACCCAAACGCCGAAAACAACCACCATCAACGCGCCGATCGCAACTGCCGCCATGATCGCCAGCATGCGGTTCGAAAACCGCTCCGCCTGCTTGTCGAGAACCATGCCAGCACGTTTCGCTTCGCCGATCCGCGCCACGGCCTCGTCCATCACCGGACGAAGAGCGCTACGCGCGGCGTCGCCGACAACAGCGCCCGCGCCCCCAAGGCTCTCCCGAACCTCCTCGCGCACGGCGCCCGCCCCGGCCTGTTCGGCGCGCGGGCCAAGCTGCTCTGCTTCCGCCTGAAGTTTCTTCAAAACCTCGGCGCCATACTGGATCAGCCGCGTGATGTTCACGACATTCTCCGCATGCGCCGCAAGTCCCTTGTCGAGCGCGGCTTGTGCGGCCTCGGCGTGAACGATCATCCCGCCGATTTCTTCCATCCTCGCGCCGCCGTCCGACTCGTTGCCCATGCTGGCCTCCAATCCATCCTAGAAAAATCAGCGTTCATGCCCGTGGCTCTGGGAGCGCTGCCGCATGACCTCGCGCTCGCGGTTCTGCTCTTTGAGCGCTTGCTCTTCCGCCAGCCGCTCCCGTTCCGCCTCGGCCCGCACGCGCTCGGCCTCCATGGCGCGGCGCGCTTCCGCCTGCGCAAAAGCTTCGCGGGCTTTGGCGGCGCCCTGTTCTTTGTAAAAGGCGAGCTTCGCCTCCTGGGCGATGGCCTGCATCCGCTCGGCGTCGAGGGACGGCGAAGCCTGCTGCCGCTCCGCCTCTTGCGCTTCTCGCGGCGCCGACGTTTGCGCGCGCGCGTCCTGACGCTCTTCCCCGCCCTCCGCCGCAACCTCTCGCGAGCGAGCGAACGCGGCTTTCGCGGCCTCGCCATATGCCCGCAGCTTCTCGCGATCGGGCGCGGCGCGCGGCTGTGTCTCTCGCGCGGCACCCTCCGCCGACAATTCGGACGGGCGCGCGGCGCCGTCGCGGTCGGACTCCTTCGCGCGTTGCGCGTCGCTCTCGGCGCGGACGGGAACCACGATCTCGCTCGAAACCCCGAGCCGATCCGCCATCCCGCGCTGCTCGGCGAAATCCCTGGCGTAATCGAGCGTCGTCTCCTTCAGGCCGGCCCGGCCAAGCCGCTCGGAG
>Ga0182012_10004972_pt1 | contig 13801 bp, 9 predicted proteins | sample 612S2SmetaG_FD_120486 | JGI IMG/M metagenome (GOLD analysis project Ga0182012, IMG submission 120486) | Permafrost microbial communities from Stordalen Mire, Sweden - 612S2S metaG | ecosystem: Environmental > Terrestrial > Soil > Wetlands > Permafrost | place: Sweden: Stordalen | collected... | reverse complement strand
CAGTAAACAAGTCAAGTTGAAGACCTTCTCACTGCGCCGCCCGTTGCCAAAGCTCGGCAGGCTGTACATGAGCGAACCTGTCCCGATGACACCCAATGCGAACCCAAGCCAGAGCGGCCAGTCCAAAGGCATGAGCATCGAGTGTGCCAAACGTAACTTGAACAACACCGGCAGAAGCAAGGCCGCCGCCACAAACGGCAGCAGGACAAACCAGTTCAGCAGGATGTTACGCACCGTCGTTGCCGCGAGTGTCCAGGTGTCTCCTGAAAATAGGCCGAGCCGGGGATCGAGATAATTCGTATAATCCCGCAGATGCAAGATGGGCTTGGCCTCTGGATCGATCTTGCCGGCAGTCCGATACGCCAGGTGCTTCAAGACATGATCAATGCCCGATCTTTGCACCCACGAGCTGAACCACGAGCCGATGTAGCCACCGCCGGAGACCGTGGACAGAAAATCGAACTCCGCCACCAAGCGTGGCTTCGTTTCCGCATCTTCCAGCGGCAACGAATGTTTTGCCAGCGCCTGCAAAACGCCTAACGAAAACGTAGCGCTGCGAATACCGCCGCCAGAAAAGCACAGAGCCGACCGTTCTCTCCGGTGCAAAATGCGAACCAGCGGATTTAGGCATCGCACCTCGGCATTTTGCGCCAACTGGCATATCGCGTCCTTGTCTTCTGGTGTCGGGTGGGTTGCGGCAAGCACGGCCTCGCGTTCTTTTCTTCGAACATCCGCTTCCACTGCCAGAAACTTATATTCAGCAAAATCGCGCGCGTCCGCTTCATTCAGAGGTTCAACTTCTCCCAACTCCTCCATCAAAACTTCATGCAGGGCTAGGACTGACCCTCCGTCATCCTTACCTGGCATTGTTTTCATGCTCCTCCTTGTGCCTGCGCCGCTGCTGCTTCGGGCTGGCTCACAACCGAAACAATCTTATACCCGGGAGCCACCGAGCCGTTCACGAAATCTAAGTTGCTCGGACGCCACTCGGGGTCTGCCTGGCATCGGACCAAAACGCTATTCGCGATGGCGGCATCTTTCGGAATACGACGCCGCACCGGAATGCCCCAGCCCGCATTCCACGATTCGTGGAATTTGTTCAGCGCATATTTCGCATCCAGCGGGTGCGCATATTGGCGAGCGATTGCTTCATCAATCTGCAAACCCAGACCACGGGCCTTATCGATCATCCAAGACAACGGAACGTCAGAAAGCTCTTGCACGCCCGGCGCGGCATCAGGCTCGCCGCCTCCCACGTCGCTGTGTGCTCCCGTAAACCAAACCTGTTCCACATGCTGATCGGGGTTAGGCGTGCCGGCCCACATGGTTGGCATGAATTGCTCCCGTCGCTCATCCATCGCCATCGCGTGAAAGGCGTTCTTGATTTGCGGAGTCAGCCCGGTGTCGAGAAACCCATATAGAATCGGATCGTTTAACCCGACAGCAGCGGGTATGCCTAACGATCCGACTGTGTCCCAAACCCCCACCATCTTGATGTCCGCCGCGAACATTTTCCAGGGGGCCAACTTTTGTAGTCGTGCCGCGCGGTTCGCCTTATCACGGTAGGCATCGAACGCCGAATTCACCATGTCGTCGGTAAAGTCTTGAGTTGGCAAGCCGCAAGCGGCGATCATCCCCGCCAAGCTGCGAGCTGTGTAGGCGCCGCGACTAAAGCCAAAGATAAAGAGGTCGTCTCCCTGTTCGTACACGTGCGAGATCTTCTTGTAGCCCTCCTTGATCTTTTCCCAAAGCCCTGTCCCGAAAGCGCCCCCTAGCAGCATCACGAGAGGATTGCCATCCGAACCGACGCCATCATCGTAAAGCGGGATTTGATCTCCAGTTGTTAGTAGAGCTTTGTACAGCTTGTAAACGTTTGTCTGCTTGCTCGCCTTATCCCAGGTGCCATCGGCACAAAAGGCTATGCGTTTGCTCATGCCGCATACTGTACACCAAAAGTAATGGCATTGATAGATTTCTTTTTGCTTTGACAGTGCTTACGACTCCGAGCTGTGAAGCGAAAAAATGAGTAAACAGTGACTCGCCACACTGTGAGCTCCGGGGGGAAGACCAGAAAAGGGGGAAGATCATTAGAATGAGTGAATTACGAAACGAAACTGAGGGAGAGCTGGGGACGGGATTGGCGGGAACGGCGCGGGATGTTACCTTTGACCCTTTATAAACAGAAGGCTGAGGGGAGGGCCGAAATTGGGTGGCGGGGGAGGGGCCGGAAAGGTTTATATTTGTTGGGTTTACGGACTTTGGACGTGTTTGTGGCCAAAATTGCATTAGGATTTCGGGTTCTGCGCAGGGATGTGGGCGAGTAGGCTAAACTCGCATGGTTGACGCAAAGCGAATTCACAAAGATATTGGGTTGGCCGGGATATCGAGTGTACCGGCACGAGATAGACGAACAGAAGCGGACGCTGAAGTTATGGGTGAGGCGGAAGAAGGGGAATAAGCTTCTGCGCTGTTCGAATTGCAGTGGCCTGTGCAAGACGATTGAAGAGGTGAGGGACCGGGAGGTCCAGGATCTGCCCTGGCGGAAATACCAGCCAACGGTAGTGGTGGAATACTACCGAGTCCGCTGCCCGAAGTGCGGAGTGCGGGTGGAACTGCTGGATCAGTTGCCCAGCAAAGCACCGTTCAGCAAAGACTTCGAAGATGCGGTGGGATTGGCGTGTGAATCAGCGGCGGCTCGTCAGGTGGCACGGCAATTCCAGTTAGCGGCGAGCACCGTGCGGGCGATCGATCAACGCTACTTGGAGCGCTGGGCGAAGACGCGCAAAAAGAACGTGCTGCGGCAAGTGGGCGTGGATGAAATCTATTTAGGGAAAACGAAGAAGTTCTTGACTGTGGTAAGCAACCTGGAAACCAGTGAACCCATGTGGTTCGGGCAAGGCCGCCAGAAAGACACGCTGGACAGTTTCTTTCGGGATGAGTTGAGCGGCTTGCAGCGAGGCCGAATTACTGCCGCCTGTGTGGACATGTGGGAACCGTTCACGGCCAGCATTTTGGAATGGGCGCCACAGTGCCGTATCGTCTACGACAAGTTTTACGTTATGCAACACGCCAATCAGGCAATCGATGAAGTGCGGCGAGCCGAGTTTTTTCGTAAAGGAAAGGCCGTGCGTGGCTTGGTGAAAGGGAAGCGCTGGTTGCTTTTGACGCGCTGGGTGAATCTGGACAGCGAAAAACGCCAACTGCTAAACGATCTGTTCCGGTTGAATCGGCGGCTGCTGAAAGCTTACCTGCTCAAAGAAAGTTTGGATGGGTTGTGGACCTACACCTATGAGGGAGCGGCCAGACGCTATCTCGATAAGTGGATTGATCAGTTGCGCTGGCAAAGGCTAGAACCATTTAAGAAGCTGGCTGGAATGCTGTTGAACCACCAGGAGGGTTTGTTGAACTATTGCCGCACACCGGTTCGCTTCGGAGTCGTGGAAGCTGTCAACTCCAACATCAAAGCTCTCCTTAGAAGAGGTCGAGGCTACAGCAATCTCCGCTACCTTCTCTTGAAAGCACAGCGCCTGGCTGCCTTGAAAACCGAATTCCTCGTCTTGCCTAAAGTGGCCTAAACATGCGGGCCTCCTCACATTCCCGCTCAGAGCCGGATTTCGGAACCAGAATAAAACGGCGGCGAGGGGGATGGGTTTCGTGTTCTGGAAAAAACATGCTAACTAAGTGGTTGAAAAAAAGGGTGAAATATTTGCGAGCTGGTTTGACTTAGCCCTGACAAACTTCGCTGTAGAATCGAGCATTGGTTGTGCGACATGGTTGATGTTCAAAGCATTCGTCCGCATCCCGCGCTTCGCCCGTTTGTCTGCTCATTCGTGAACGGGATGCGCCCGTGGGGAGTTCGGAGTTTGTTGAGCCGGTCGTGGCGCGCTGACCGCATCGCACTGCTGAATCGCTTTTTTTCTAGGCTGTCTTGAGAACGCTGATAACGCGGCGTAGGATACACAAGGTTTATTTATGGGTGGTTCCTACCATCCTGATTCTTTCTCCTCTTACGCCGGTTATGAGTCTTGCGTCGAGAACCTCCGCGTGGCATAGCTTTACGGATTGGCTCATCCGATGACGTCGGCACTTCACGCCGCCGACGCGTCGTAGGTTCGGGCGAAAAAGGCTTTGGCATTGATACACTGCGGTTTCCATCGACAATGACTGCGGCCGAACAAAGTGTCCTCTCTCGCATCGACTCTTTGACTGAGGAAATGCTGGCTTTTTTGCAGGCGTTGGTCGGTATTTCTACCGTCAATCCGCCTGGCGATCACTATGTGGAAGGCGCTGAGCATATAGGATCGAAGCTCCGTGAATTCTGCTATGACGTGAAGTACGTTCGCGCCGAGGGAAGGCCCGAACACACCTTGGCTCATCCGCGCTGCAATGTGATTGGCACCTTGCGCGACACACCGGCCCGACCCCGGCTGCATTTCAACGGACACTTCGATGTGGTTCCTGTAGGCGAGGGTTGGACAGTGGATCCCTTTGCCGGAGTGATTCGTGATGGCAGAATTTATGGGCGCGGGGTGACGGATCAAAAGGCGGGGATCGCCGCGTCGATTTTTGCAGTGGAGGCGATTCGCCGTGCCGGGATCAAGCTCGCCGGTTCCGTGCAACAGAGCGCTACGGTTGACGAAGAGAGCGGTGGGTTCGCGGGCATGGCGTACCTGGCCGAGCAGGGCTACGTTCACCGCGATGTAACTGACTTCGTGATCATCACCGAGCCACTCAATGTGGATCGCGTCTGCCTTGGCCATCGTGGTGTGTATTGGTTCGAGGTGGCTACGCAAGGAAGAATCGCGCATGGCAGTATGCCGTTTCTGGGTGTGAACGCGATCTCTAAGATGACGGGCTTCCTGTCTGTGATCGAGTCGGAGTTAAAGCCGCTGCTGGCTCAGCGCCAGACGGCCATGCCCGTAGAACCTCCTGCGGCTCGGTCGCCTAGCATCAATATTAACGCTATTTCTGGTGGACAGCCGGTGGGCGATTTGCAAACGCCGTGCGTGGCCGATTCGTGTCATGCGATTCTGGACCGCCGGTTCATCATGGAGGAATCAAGCACGCAGGTGCGGCATGAGATTGTTACGATCCTGGAAAAGCTGCGGCGGGCTGATCCGGAGTTTCGCTATCGAGTCACCGACTTGCTCACTGTGGAACCCGTGTTGACTGACGCGCAAAGCCCTCTTGTCAAGACTCTTTCGTCTTCGATCCGCGCGGTTCGGCAAACTGATCCGCCTTTGATTGCCAGTCCCGGCACTTACGATCAAAAGCACGTGATGCGCCTCGGTTTCGTGGATCAATGTGTTGCGTATGGTCCAGGACTTCTCCACATGGCGCATCAACCCGACGAGTACTGTGAAATCGAACATCTGCTGGACGCTGCCAAGACAATGGCGCTTACAACAATGCGCCTCTTAGGAACGGCCTAACTCCAGCGTTTCAGGCCTTTTTGCCCAATGTCTTTGCGATAGTGCATGCCCGCAAACTGAATCTTTCCGGCTGCCTGATAGGCCTTATCGATCGCGGACTGCAACGTATCGCCGCTGGCCGTGACGCCTAAGACCCGGCCCCCACTGGTGACCAGTTGTTGGCCGTCGCGTTTGGTGCCTGCGTGAAAGACGGTGGCGCCGGTGGCCTCGGCTTCGCTAATCCCTGAGATAGCATCACCTGTACGTGGTGCTTCCGGATAGCCGCTGGCAGCTAGTGTCAAACACACTGAGCAACCCTGACGTTTTGGACGGGTCATGCCGCCGGCCCCGCCAGCCATCAGGTTCAGAAGTTCGGCAAGATCACCGTCGTAGCTGTGCAGAATGGCCTGGGTTTCAGGATCACCCATGCGCACATTGAATTCCAGAATTTTGGGGCCGTCCGCGGTCATCATTAAACCCGCGTAGAGAAACCCAGTAAAGGGCGTTTCATCCTGCCGCATCTGCGCCAAGGTGGGAACCATGATTCGGTCAAGGATGACGCCGGTCTGTTTGTCAGTCAAGATGCGCCAATCCGAGTACGCACCCATACCCCCCGTGTTCGGACCTTGGTCGCCATCGAAGATACGCTTGTGATCCTGGGCCGGAACAAAGGGAACCAAGAGTTCACCGTTGGTCACGGCGATGAAGCTCACTTCTTCGCCTTCCAGGAATTCTTCGATGACTAAGTGCGGACCAAGTTTGCGGACGGCAGCTTCAGCCTCGTACTGATCGAGCGCGACCACCACGCCCTTGCCTGCCGCGAGACCATCTGCCTTGATGACCACCGGATGTGAAAAGTGCTTTAGAGAAGAAAGTCCTTCATCAACGCTAGTCACCTGCTTGGAGCGAGCCGTCGGGATACCCGCGCGTTCAAAGAAACTTTTGGCGAAGATCTTTGATCCTTCGAGCTTGGCAGCGGCTTGCGTTGGACCCATGATGCGCAAACCCCGGCGGCGGAACTCGTCGACAATGCCAGCTACCAACGGCGCTTCGGGTCCCACTACTGTTAGATCGACCTGCAGCGCTTGCGCCATGTCGGCATAGCCGGCTACGCCGTTTGCGGGCGCGGCGACACACATGGCAAACTGCGCGATGCCGGGGTTGCCGGGGCTGGCCCAGATCGCTTTCACATTGGGCGACTTTTGCAATCGCCACGCCATGGCATGTTCGCGGCCGCCACCACCGACAATAAGTATCTTCAAGACGTTGTACTCCAGCTAGAATAGCGGATAGCTCTCCTTATACAAACCCCATGCAGAAGAAGTATGACGTAGTGGTAGTTGGCGCCGGACACGCGGGTTGCGAGGCTGCGCGCGCTTGTGCCCGGCTCGGGTTGCACACGGCGATGGTCACCATGAATATTGACCTGATCGCCCAGATGTCCTGCAACCCGGCGATTGGAGGTATTGCCAAAGGGCATATCGTTCGCGAGATTGACGCCTTGGGCGGCGTGATGGGAGAGTTGACCGATGCCGTGGGCATCCAGTTTCGCCTGCTGAACACCAGCCGCGGTCCGGCCGTGTGGTCGCCTCGGGCGCAGTGCGACAAGAAGCAATACCGGATTCGTATGCGGCAGTGGTTGGAAAACGAATCCAATTTGCGGATCTTGCAGGCCGAGGTGGGAGAGTTGCTGTTTGTTCCCGATGAAGCGGGTCGGCGGATTGTTGGGGTTCGGCTGAAGGACGGACGCGATCTGGTTGCCGAGGCTGTCGTCGTAACGACTGGAACCTTTCTGAACGGGCTCGCCCATATTGGCGAGCAGAAGAACGCTTGCGGTCGCAGCGGCGAAGCACCTTCCAATACCTTGGGTGCCCAGCTGAGAACCCTCGGATTACAGTGGACTCGCTTGAAAACCGGCACGCCCCCCCGCCTTGATGGCAGAACGATTGAGTGGTCCCGCTTCGAGGAGCAGCCCGGAGATGCCGTCCCGACGCCGTTCTCCTTCTTGACCGAGAAGATTGACAGACCCCAAATCCACTGCCACTTGGCATATACGAATGAAGAAACACACAAGATCTTGAGTGACAGCGTGGCTAGGTCGCCGCTCTACTCGGGGCAGATTGAGGGCGTGGGACCGCGATATTGCCCATCCATCGAAGATAAGATCGTCAAATTTCCCGAAAAGCGCAGGCATCAGATCTTTCTAGAGCCGGAAGGTCTGGATACGCACGAGATTTATGTGAATGGGATGTCGACCAGCATGCCCATTGATGTTCAATCCGCCATGGTCGCTTCCATCCCCGGATTGGAGTCAGCGGAGATGATACGGCCCGGGTACGCCATTGAATACGACGCGATTGACCCGCGCGAACTGTTTTGCACGCTGGAAGCGAAGTCCATCCGGGGGCTTTTCCTTGCCGGACAGATAAATGGCACCTCGGGATATGAGGAAGCTGGTTGCCAGGGTTTAATGGCTGGATTGAATGCCGCCTGCATGGTGAAAGGTACTCCCCAAACCACATTGGCGCGAAATGCCGGATACCTAGGAATCCTCATCGACGATCTCGTAAGCAAGGGTGCAGACGAGCCGTATCGCATGTTCACCTCCCGTGCCGAATTTCGCCTTCACCTTCGCATAGACAATGCTGACGAACGTCTGACTCCCATTGGCCGTGAAGTTGGACTCGTCTGCAACACCCGCTGGAATCTGTTCACCAAGAAGCAGGAGCAGAAGGCTCGGATTCTGGATCTGCTTGAAAAGACGCGAACCAGTGCGGTTCCAGAGATTGTGGGCCTAGAGGCAGCCACTGACAACCCAACTTTAAGAGTTTGGTTGCGCCGTCCGGAGGCGAAGGCAGTGCAGCTTGAGTCTTGGATGTCGTCAAGACTTGGAGAATCCTTGGTCAATGGTGTGCTTGCAACTGTTGAAACAGAAGCCAAGTATGAAGGATATTTGCAACAGCAGGATCGCCAGATCCGTCGGATGGTTGACTCCGAAGGTCGGCGGATTCCGGGTGATTTTTCGTACGAGAATATTCCTGGTTTGTCTACGGAAGTTCGCCAAAAATTGACGCGCGTTAGACCGGTCACGCTCGGTCAAGCGGGCAGGATTCCGGGGGTCACTCCGGCGGCTGTTTCGGTTTTAGATGTGTACTTGACCCTCGCTCATGTTTCACGTGAAACATGAAGTTTTGGGAAACCCAACGATCGACAGTTAAAGTGAATGTTTCACGTGAAACGTGGTAGTCTGTTGCGTGAACTGTGGCGCACGTAATCTCTATTGCTAATCAAAAAGGTGGTGTCGGAAAGACAACGACAGCCATCAATCTTGCTGCGGCACTCGCAGCGTCAGAACTTCGCGTATTATTGATTGACTCCGACCCCCAAGGTAATTCTACGAGCGGCGTCGGCGTCTCGAAGCATGAAGACCGCAGAACTATATATGATGTACTTCTGCGTCAGGCTCCAGCGGAGCACGCTGTAACCGACACAGAATTTGGGATGTCACTCCTGCCAGCAGACCAAAACCTCGTGGCCACTAACCTCGATCTTGTCGACCAGGAAGAGCGCGAAAGCCGATTGAAAACTGCTCTCGCCTCACTCTTAGAAAAATACGACTACATCCTTATAGATTGTCCCCCTGCGTTGGACCTCTTGACCCTGAATGCCTTCGTCGCTTCCGACACCGTTCTTGTCCCCATCCAATGTGAGTTCTTCGCACTGGAAGGTATCTCCCAGCTCATGGATACCATCGACCGAACCAAGAAAGCCTTCAATCCGAACCTTGGCATTGAGGGTGTTCTCTTGACGATGTACGACGACCGAACTAACTTAACGCGACAAGTAGAGACTGACCTCCGCGACTTCTTTGGTACCCAAGTCTTCCAAACCGTAATTCCGCGAAGCGTTAAACTAGCGGAAGCGCCCAGCTTCGGTAAAACAATTCTTGCCTACGACCCGCGCTCCCGGGGCGCCGAGGCATACATTCAATTAGCAAAGGAAATTTTGGCTAATGCACAAAGAGCCAGAACGGAATCCGCGCAAAGTGTTGGGTAAGGGGCTTTCCGCCCTTTTACCCACCCGCTCCGCGCCGACTCCTGACCCCCAACCCCAGCACGCGCAACCAGCCACGAAACAGGCGCTGCCGGAAAACTTCGAAGAATTTCACAACATTCCTCTCGACCAAATCCAACCGGGTGAAGAACAACCGCGCGATGTTTTCGACAGCGAAAAGATTGGCGAGCTTTCGCAATCCATCCGCATTCATGGTGTCCTGCAACCCATCGTCGTCTACCGAGACCGCGACAACCGCTATCGCATTATCGCCGGGGAACGTCGTTGGCGCGCGGCCAGATTAGCGGGGCTTGCCGAAATTCCTGCCCTTGTTCGTACCGTTGATCGCGACCGCCTGCTCGAACTTTCCTTGATTGAGAATATCCAACGTGAGGATCTTAACCCGATTGAAATTGCGACGGCCTTCCACCGCCTCGCCTCTCACCATGGACTGAGTCACGAACAGATTGCTGAACGCACAGGCAAAGAACGCTCCACAGTTACCAACTTTCTCCGGCTCCTGCGGCTCGGTGAACGAGCGCAACAGGAACTCAAGTCCGGCACCATTACGGTGGGCCACGCGCGCGCACTTCTCAACTTGGAGAACCAGCAAGAGCAGTCACGCTTGTGTGACGAAATCATCGCACGGAAATTATCAGTTCGAGAGATCGAGGCGATGGTAAAAAAGCTGTCAGAGCAGCCGGCATCCACAACACCAAAAGAGAAAACGGACAACCCACCTAAAATCGATCCCAACGTCCGGGCTGCGCTTGATGAACTCGAAATGGCACTGGGGACTAAGGTTCGACTCGTGCCCACTTCAGGCGCTGCCGGCCGGATTGAGATCCAGTACTATTCTCAGGAAGATCTGGATCGCATCTATTCAGTCATTGTGAAGTAGCCAAGCTTGTTCGTTCGGGGTGGCAAATGCTACTCTGTTGAGTGCGCCGGTGTAGCTCAGGTGGTTAGAGCGACGGTCTCATAATCCGTAGGTCGGAGGTTCAACTCCTCCCGCCGGCACCAAAACTCGCTGATCACTATTCCCCTTAAACCATCTTCGACTTGATGAAGGGTTTTTAACAATTTGCCTCTCGCCTCCTTGGATTTCTTGAGGTTGGTCCGTTCTCCGACCGACAATATGAATAACTCCTGGTGTCCGAAGCTGGCGTAGCTTCTCGTCTGTTTCAAAATAGAAGCGCATCGCGTCCTCGATCCGCGAAACGAAACAAGTCAACAAATACTGGGCGAATCCAATTCTCCCTTATCAGAAATCAATCATCGCTCAGTAACGAAGGCCCGCGGATCACTCACTCAACTTCAGGCGTCAGGTGTCGCTGTGGCGAAATCGAACCGGTTCACCGGCATCTTAACGCCGAGCCGCTTCTCCGATTTAATCCCCGGCTTTTGCTTCAGCTGCTGAAGACCGCCTGAGCCTCTACTTCGTTCCCGTAACAGGGCTTGAAGCACCAACTGAATTCGTCAGCGTTACTGTGACCGATGAGATGGCAGCAGAACTCCCGCTAAATGTAAATGGAACCGTCAGAGAAAACTCGCTGCCGTACTGCTGGCTCGTGGTGCCCCCATACCAACTCGTCATCACGGAGCTGACATCCAAACTGAAACTGGTCGTCCCGCTGATCGAAGTTCCCGAAGCCGCGCTAAAGCTGAATGTTGCTGTTTTCAAGTCGCGCGGTGATGAGTTGGCAACCACCTCAACATCGAATCCAGAAGACGTTACGTTCAGAATCTGAACGCTCCCCGCCGTGATGATCGGCACTGAAGAAGGCACCGTGACGAAGGAAGTCGCACCTGTCTGGCCGATAACCGAGAGTGTTAGGGAAATTTGGCCTGCTACGGTACCGGGCGCAATTTGCGGCAATGACACTGAACCCGTTAACGCGGGCACCGTTATGTCATAGGTAGTGCCAAGCAACTTTCCCGTGCTATCTACAAACTGCAAAGCGGGGTCCATATATGTCGAAGCAACCCCCGCCGCGTTCGGCGTGAAACCCAGCGCGATCGTGAGCGGCCAAGCAGTCGAACTCGTCGGACTCGCAGTCACGGTTGTGCCGCTCAACGAAACGCCTGGCGTCTGAGATGTTGACGGAAGATTAAACGTGAAAGTCGGCACGACAGGCGCCGTGAACGGATTCACAGTAAGCGTGAATGTTTGCGACACAGTCTGCTGAGGGGTGCCGCTATCAGTCACTTTCACAGTAAAGGTAGTCGTTCCTGGCGTAGTCGGAGTGCCGCTAATGAGACCGCTCGAACTCAAACTCAAGCCGGCGGGCAGGGACGAACCGTTGCCCAGCGCCCATGTGAGCGTCCCTGTTCCGTTGGCCGCAGTTAATGTCGCCGTATAAGCGGTGGACTGCGTTGCGGCTCCGAGAGTGCTGTTGCTCGTGATCGTCAATCCAGAAACCACGGATACGTTACTGAAGTTCTGTGTGGCTGACTGCTGTGGGTTTCCGCTGTCAGTCACCTTAACAGAAAATGAAAATGTACCCACCGCGGTCGGCGTGCCGCTGATTGTTCCATTAGCGTTGAGGCTCAAGCCAGTGGGCAGCGCGCCGGTCGTCACCGCCCACGTGTACGGTGGCGTTCCATTCTGTGCAGCCAGCGTGAACGAATAGGGTTGACCCGTTGCTCCGTTTGGCACAGAACCGGATGTGATCGCCAAGCCGGAATAAATAGTTATGGTCGAGGCCAGGTTTGCGCTTTGTGCAGGATTGCCTGAGTCGGTCACCTTAATTGTGAAATTGAATGGTCCGCTGTTGCCCGATGGCGTGCCATTGATTGTGCAACTGGCTGTATTCAAACCTAATCCCGCGGGGAGTGAACCAGAGCTAATCGAGAAGTTATAGGGAGGTGTTCCACCACTGGTTGTACACGTTGTGGCGTAGGCCACACCTACCACACCATTCGGAAATCCGCCGGACGTCAAATTCAACACCGGCGCAATGGTGACGCTGAAAAACTGCGTGGCGACTTGCGATGTGGGCGCCGTACTGTCTATCGCTCTTATTGTGAATGAGAACGTTCCCGCCGTAGTCGGAGTTCCTGTAATTGTGCTTCCGTTCAAACTAAGGCCGCCGGGCAACGCACCACCGCTAACCGACCAAGTGTACGGTGCTTGTCCGTTCTGCGCAGACAACGTTGCGGAGTAACCGCTGTTCCCGACGAAGCTGTTAGGCAGTGACGTGGTTGTGATGGTCAAACCAGCAGAGATCAAAACATTGCTGAATGTTTGCGTTTGCGTCTGCACAGGCGACCCGCTGTCGGTCAGTTTCACGGTAAACGAATAAGTGTTGGCCGAATTAGGAGTGCCGCTGATCAGCCCCGACGATGAGTTCAAATTTAAGCCGGCCGGTAGAGTGCCGCTCGAAATACTCCATGCGTACGGCCCAGTGCCATTCTGCGCGGTCAATGCGAACACGTAGGCAAGCCCTACCGATCCATTCGGAACAGAAGTGGACGTAATCACAAGGGCTGGATTAATCGTGATACTCAGCGGTTGAGTGGCAGTCTGACTCGGCGCGGTGGCATCGGTAACCTTCACAGAAAAGTTGAATGTACCGCTGGCGGTCGGCATGCCCGTGATCCCGCAGGTGGATGGATTGAGCGATAGACCCCCCGGCAACGCACCCGCGCTAATTGAGAAAGCGTATGGCGGCGTACCGCCGCTAGCGTTGCAAGTGGCCGAATAAGAAATACCAGCAATACCGTTACCGAACTGCGTTGTGGTTATGCTCAGCAGCGGAATCACCTTCACCGTCTCGATCTGCGTCGCGCTTTGTGCCGGATTTCCGCCATCCGTTACTTTAACGGTAAATGTGAAGGTGCCGGCGGTGTTCAGCGTACCGCTGATCGAACCGTTGGATGTGTTCAACGTGACACCGTTCGGCAGCGTTCCGCTTGAAATCGAATACACGTAGGGATTGGTGCCTCCACCTCCGTTACAGTTGGCCGAATACGCCGCGTTCACGATTCCCTGGCTCGGTGCCGCACAGGAAAGCGTCAATGTTGACGGTGCCACAACGAAATTGCTGATGGCTTGAGTTGTGCTTTGCGCCGGTGATCCGTTGTCAACTACTTTCAGCGTGAACGAAAAGGTGCCTGCTGCTGACGGCGTGCCTGTTATCGCGCCCGTCGACGAATTCAATCCAATACCACTAGGCAATGCGCCCCCGCTGATGGAATATGTGTACGGCGGGGTACCACTCCCGCCTGTGCAACTTCCGCCTGCGTATGCCACACCCATTTGTGCTGCCAGAGGTACGTTGCATGTCAATGTCAACGCTGGCGCAATCGTAATACTCAGTGGCTGAGTGGACACT
>Ga0182012_10004969_pt1 | contig 13807 bp, 13 predicted proteins | sample 612S2SmetaG_FD_120486 | JGI IMG/M metagenome (GOLD analysis project Ga0182012, IMG submission 120486) | Permafrost microbial communities from Stordalen Mire, Sweden - 612S2S metaG | ecosystem: Environmental > Terrestrial > Soil > Wetlands > Permafrost | place: Sweden: Stordalen | collected... | reverse complement strand
TTCGATCAAGGTCCTCAGGTCATCCGGGCTGACAGGCGAGAATTTTGTTCGCTTGGATTTAATATCGCGCAGAGTCCAGCGGAGATGGATCGTCTGATCGAGACTTAGTCCGGCCAGTTGCGAGTTAAGTTGGTCCGTCATTTCTTCGCCCTCAGCCCGAGCTCGACCAAGCGGCGGATGGCTTCGGGACGATCCAGTTTCACGTCCTGGCGCGCTATCCACTCGTCGACCGACTGCATTTCGTACTCGGTCCACTGCGGATTTGGGCTAACAGCCATCGCCTTTTGCGCCATCCCTTTTGCGATCGCGCCTGCCGCCGTGATTTTTGAAAGCGTGCTTTCCTTCATCGGATCCTCGCCTTCTTAACCGGCTTCTCGCCCGGGTCTTTCGCCAGGATATGCAGGATCGTCTCCATCATGGCCCTTATTGCCTCAGGGCGAGTCAGTGATGCGTTCTGCTTCGCAATCCAGGCATCGAGCGCCTTTAGCTGAGCGGGCTGCAGGCGGACTCCTATGAGAGTGCCTTGGCCGGTCGCGGGCCGGCCGCGGGTTTTTTTGATAACATTTATTGACGTGTTCATGTTTTAATTGATAACATAAAAGCAACCCGAGGGGAAGGGTTCAGTCTTCCGCCCCGGCTCTAACCCCAACCAACGGAGGCCCTCCATGGCTAAGGCTAACCGCGTGCATAGCACGCCACAAACACCCCCAAAATCCCGCCCGTCGACCAGGCGCGGCGGCACTTCCTTGTTGGCGGCTCGCCGCGACGCCACCCATGACACTTGCCGGCGTCGCCGCGGTGCTCTGGTTCGCTAATGAAATCGAGGACGGCGGCATGGAGTGGCCCGCCACCGACGCGATTGGTCCGGAGGGCTGGCATTTCCGGCTTCAGCCAGCCGCGCCATTGCGGCGATGAGGTGTTGCGGATGTTGGTCACCGGCGGGCCGCCAAACTTCGGCGGAGGGGGCAGCCACCGCCATGCCAGCTTCGGTTTGCTCGTCATGCGGCCGGCAACCGAGCGCCAAGGCGAACTTGACCCGGCGCGCCGCTTAAGGCGTCTTTCGGCCCCGCTGAAGGGGTAACAATAAAGGCCCGGGCTCAGGGTCCGCGCCTTCACGACTAGGTTATGGCGAGAGCGACTAATCCCGAGCAAAGCAGGACAAGACCGGCAACGGCCACCGCGAGGAAGCTGTTAGAAGCGAATTCTTCACGCATAGTACACCAACCTATCGTGAGCCCCTGCCGAACAGAACGACTGCCCCTCTGCACAGTCAAAGCATTCCTCGGCTCCGCGGCCAATTTTGGCCCGGGTTGGTGTTTTGATGCAACACCCGCCCCGTGCATTTACCTGGGGCGCGGCCAATTGAACTAGGAGCTCGGAACCAACGTCGCCTAGGCAACTTGGTGAGTGCTATCGGACGCGACGTCCCTCATGTCCGATGGAATAACGGCCTCAGCCTGTCCCCCCGAGCTGAGGCCGTTTCATTGACACCCTGCCGCTGCACCGCGCCGGCGCACGCCTGGCAGGGCTCGCCCATGCGTTGGCGCCGATCGGTGGGTCTCAAAGGCAGCTCAGGCAATTGAGATTGCCAATACTTAATTTGTCTGGCCTGAGCATCAGTCGTAGATCCCGCCCGTGGCATTACTCCAGTGATGTCACGGTTCCTAAAAACCTCAAGAACCCCGTCAGATGGCTACCCCTCCTCTGGCGGGTTTTTTTTGTCCCAATTGCACCGGCCTACTCAGAACAGTCTGCGCGCGCCTGCATTGCGACTACCAATTTTCACCCAGGCGGGGCGGCCCTTGCCTCCGCCGCCTGGGTCGTGCAGCAAGACCAAAATTTGATAGGTAGGGCCGGTGTCCGATCCACTTTTCGACCAAACAGGTCATTTCGTTCTGCAGAAGCGCAACGGGACGGCCTCCCGCGTGCTTGGATTTATCGCTGTTCTCGCCGTTGTCGGCGCCGCGGCAGGCTATGTTTTTCTCAACTATGACCGCCCCGTCGGAGCCGCTCCGGCTACGCAGTCGACGGCCGCGCCAGCCGCGGGTCCGGATGCCATTCCGTTGCAGGACGTCATGTCGCTTCAGGAGCAAATGGCCGAATCGTTGGAGGCAACGCGTCGGGATGTTGCAACCCAGCGGGCCGATTTAAAGAACCTGTCCGATCGGGTCGCGGCTTTGGCGGCCAAGATCGATGGATTGCAGAGTTCTGCACGACCCGCGGCGCCATCCGAACCATTACGGCCGGCCGCAATAGCTGCCCAAAAGAAGCCTCCTACCGCGCCGAAACCGCCGAAGTCACCGAAGCCCACCGGTGCGATCTCTGTCGGAGGCGCCCCGCTGCTGCCGTCCTCACCGCAAGAAGACCAAAAGTAAGCCCTGCGCCGATCGGCCGGCGGCAATAGGCCCGGCAAATCCCCGACCCATGGGCGAGCTTCCTAGAGTCACTGCTGGACCATCTGGGAACGCGGCGAGGTCATTCCGGGAACGGATGTGACCCACTTTTTCAGCCTGTCGCCGAAAGTGGGTCAACGAGGGCCGGATTGTCGCGCTGTTTCAATGCGGCATTTCAGTAATGGCTCCCCGGGCTGGGTTCGTACTGCTTTGTCAGAACCCCGACACCGCGTGGTCCGAGTCTCGCCGGACGTCTCAGGTAATTGTCAGACCCAGCCCAAATGATTTCAATGGCTTGTGCTTGGTTCGAATCCAGCTGCTCCGACCCTTAAAATCAATAGCTCAGGGGTTCTATATCTGGCAGCCGGTCGGCCTGGCGGATTTTCGCCTCGGCGGCGCTCCGGATCAGAACCGCTTCGCGGTAGTGACTGGCGTGTATTCCGTGCGCGTAAGGCGCTCAGAGATCTCCCTGATAACCTTTTGTTAACCATGTTGGATCAGGCTCGCCGGCAGCTGCGATGGAACCGGAGCAGGAGCCGGCAGTCGCGCGAAAAGCCGTCCAGCGTCAAGCCTGGGCGGCTTTCTCGCATTCTTCAAATTCGAACGCAGAGAGAACAGCGCGGCGCACCGATGATCGCTTGAGCGCATCGAGATCAACAAAATCAATGCGTTGGCGTTAACAAGTCCTTAAATCGCCAATTCTAGATTCGAATGCGAACGGTGCGCGGATAGCGCGCGCCCCGCGGGCGATGAGATCGTTGAACCGGAAGACTGGGTTGGAATGGCGCGCACGGCTGCCGCTGGATTTTGGTCGCGAGTCCGCGCATCGGCGCGGACGGCCCGGCGTTGCCTTGGCCAACCGTCGTCGCTCGCGGTCGCCCTGGTCCTGGCCGGCCTGACCTGGTCCGGCGCCTCCCGCGCGGCGGATCCGGTCAAGGGCGAGGCGACGTTCTCGGCCTCCGGCGGTTACGCCAGGATGGTGCTGACGCTCAGCCGGGAAGCCGGGGCCGAAGTCGGCACCGCCGGGTCGATCGTCGTGATCCACTTCAACCGCCCGGTGGATATTTCAGTCGACAAATTGTCCGACGCCGTGCCCGATTATGTCGGCTCGGCGCGGCGCGACCCCGACGGCACGGCGATCCGGCTGTCGCTGGCCCGCAAGGCGACCATCAACACCATGACCGCCGGCGAGCGGGTCTTCATCGATTTTCTGCCGGACAGCTGGACCGGGCCGCCGCCCAGCCTTCCGCAAGAGGTGATCCGCGAACTCGCCGAGCGCGCGCGCGTCGCCGAGCGCGAACTGCGCCTGCAGCGCGCGGCCAACGAGGCCAAGAAGCGCCCGCCGATCCGCGTGCGCACCTCGGTGCAGCCGACCTTCGTCCGCTTCGTGTTCGAAATGCCCGACGGCGTCGGCGTCTCCTCGGTCCTGAACGATCAGAAGCTCACGCTTCAATTCAACAGCCTGCTGACCTTCGACCTTGCCGACGCCAAGGAGGCGGCGCCATCGAACATCGCCTCGATCAACCAGAAGGTCGACGGCGACAAGAGCCTGATCGAGGTCGCCCTGATCGGCGATGTCGACGTGCATTCCTTCCGCGAGGAAAAAAACTACATCATCGACGTCGCTTTCCAGCAGCCGGAAAAACCCCCGGCGCTGCCGCAATCGATGTCGGATGCCTCGCATGCGACAGCCGGTCCGGTGAGAGCCGGTTTGGAGAAAGCCGGTTTGGAGAAAGCCGCTCCGGAAAAAGCCGCTTCGGCGGCGCCCCACCGGGCAGTTGCCGCGCCGGCCGCGCCCGGCACGCTGTCCGAGCCGCCGACGCCGCCGCGGCAAGCCGGTCAGCTCGTGCCGCCGACTTCGGAGATGTTTGCCAAACAGGCCAATATCGAGATCAATCCGGAGGCGCCGAAGATGTCGCCGGTCGCCGAACCGACGGCTTCCGGACCGCCGGTCGCTGAAGCGCCCGCCACCGAGACGCCGGTCGCCGAGCACGCCAAGCCGGCGCCAGCCGCCGCGGAACCGCAGCCAAAGCCGAAAATGACGCTTGCCGAGGTCGCGCCCCCCGCCGACGCCGCGCCGCCTCCGGCCGCCGGGGACGGCGATGCCGTGGTCGACGCCAGGCGCAACAGCGACGGCTTGAACCTGACGTTTTCCTTTGCCGCCGCCACGCCCGCGGCCCTGTTTCGCCGGGCCGATGCGGTGTGGCTGGTGTTCGACACCGCAAAGCCGATCGATGTCGATCCGATTCGCAGCAAGGGCGGCGCGATCATCGCCGACGTCAGCGCGATGAAACTCGACAAGGGGCAGGCGATCCGCATTCGCCTCAACCGTCCGCAATTGCCGTCGTTGACCAGCGACGACGAGCCGGGCGTCGCGCGCTGGACGCTGACCTTTGCCGACGCGATGCGAACGCCAACCCAGCCGCTGGTCGCGATCCGCAACATCTCCGATCCCTCCCAGGCCAATGTCACCGTGCCGCTGGCCAGGCCCGGCCGCCTGCATCGGCTGGTCGATCCGGATGCCGGCGATACCATCATGGTGGTGACGGCGCCGGCGCCGATCCGCGGCTTCATCAAGCGCCAGGATTTCGTCGAACTGTCGCTGCTGGAATCGATCCACGGCGTCGCGGTGCGTCCGAACTCCGACGACGTCACGATCGAGGTCGCGCCGGACAAGATCGTGCTGGGCAGGCCGGGCGGCCTGACATTGTCGGCGGCCGAAGTCGGCGCGGAGCGCGCGGCGATCGCGGTGCGGCCGGTGTTCGATGCGGTCGACTGGCGCAAGAACCAGGAAGGAAAATTCATCGCGCGGCAGGACGAACTGGTCGAGGCGGCGGCGGCAGCCGAGCCCGACCGGCGCATGCGGGCCCGCCTCGATCTTGCCGGCTTCTACATGTCGCGCGCCATGTATCCGGAGGCCAAGGGTGTGCTCGATCTGGCGCTCGCCGCGGCCAAGCCGGGTATGGAGGAACCGTTCGCGCTGGTGATGCGCTCGGTCGCCAACAGCATGATCGGCCGCCCCGAGAAGGCGCTGAAGGATCTCAACAACCCGGTGGTCGGCACCAACTACGATTCGCAATTGTGGAAGGCGCTGGCCTTCGCTCGTCAGGAGAAGTGGGCGGACGCGCGGGAGAAATTCAAGAACGGCGAATTCTCGATCTCCTCGCTGCCCATCGAACTGCAGCGGGTCGTGCTGTCGGAAGCGATGCGGGCCTCGCTCGAGGTCAAGGATTACCCCTCGGCCTCCCGCCGCAGCAGCGAGCTCGACGTCATCGGGGTTCCACCCGAAATGCAGCCGGCGATCGCGGTGCTGCGCGGCTGGCTGGCGGAATCGCTCGGGCACGAAAAGGACGCGCTGGATCAATACAAGCTGGCGATGGCGTCCGAGGACCGCGGCGCCGCCGCGGAGGCCAAACTGCGCTCCATCGTGTTGCGGCAGAAGCGTGACGAAATCACCCCGGCCGATGCCTTGCTCGAACTGGAGACGCTTTCGGCGACGTGGCGCGGCGACGGTATCGAGGTCAGGACGCTGGCGCTGCTGTCGCGGATGTATGCCGAAGCCGGACGCTTCGCCGAATCCTTCGTGGCGGCGCGGACCGCGACCCGGCTGCAGCCCAACTCGGACGCCGCGCGGCAGTGCCAGGACGACTCGTCGGCGCTGTTCGCGCAGCTGTTTCTCAGTCAGAGGGGCGAGGACCTTCCGCCGGTCGAGGCGCTGGGCATGTTCTATGAAAACCGCGAGTTGACGCCGATCGGCCGGCGCGGCGACGAGATGATCCGCCGGCTCGCGGATCGCCTGGTCGCGGTCGACCTGCTCGACCAGGCCAGCGAACTCCTGCAATATCAGGTCGACAAGAGGCTGGAAGGCGCGGCGCGCGCGCAGGTCGCCGCCCGCCTGGCGATGGTGTATCTGACCAATCGCAAGCCGGACCGCGCGATCGATGCGCTTCGCTCCACCCGCATCGCCGACCTGTCGGGCGAGTTGCGCACGCAGCGGCTGCTGCTGGAGGGGCGCGCGCAAAGCGACATCGGCCGTCACGATCTCGCGCTCGACATCATCTCGAACATCTCGGGCCGCGAAGCGATCAGGCTGCGTTCCGATATCTACTGGGCGTCGCGGCGCTGGCGCGAGGCCTCCGAACAGATCGAACTGTATTATGGCGACCGCTGGCGCGACTTCAAACCGCTCGATCCCCTGGAGAAGGGGGATGTGATCCGCGCGGTGGTTGGATATGCGCTGGCGGAGGACGGCATCGGGCTGGCGCGGTTCCGCGAGAAATACGCACCCTTGATGAACGGCGACGCCGACCGCACCGCCTTCGAGACCGCGAGCCGGCCGGCGGCGGCCAACAGCGCCGAATTCGCCGAGATCGCCAAGATGGCCGCCAGGGTCGATACGCTCGACGGTTTCCTGCGCGAGATGAAGGTGCGTTTCCCGGACGCGACCGCGCGCGCGCCACTGTCGCCGGAATCCCAGAAGGGCGAGCCGGTCTCGACCGGCTCGTTGCCGCAGATCGTCGGACTGAAGCGGATCGACGCCGCGAGATAGTCTGGTGGTCCGACGCGGCTTCATGGCGCGAACGGGTCTGGTCCAGAGCAGGTCTACCCGAAAAGGCTCCGGGCGCCCGACGCCGGGCTCTCGACAGACGCGTGCCGAAACGGCAACCTGCGACGACCAACCAGCCTCAGGGAAACCGTCATCATGAGCAAGCCGCGCAAGACCGAAGCCGAACTCGTTGCGTTGGCGAGGGCCGAGCTCAAGGTGCACGTCGACTGTCCGGACGGGATTTCGATATCGGTGCTCCGCACGGCAGATTCCTGGGAGTTCCGCACCGCGGCCGACGCGGCGACCGTGGCCAAACCCGGCTATCCCGAATGCGTGGCGATGATCGTGCAGATCGGCGACCATCTCAGCAAGCAATTCGATGTGAGCTAGTCTAGGCAGATTGCTTCCCACGGACCATCGCCAGAATCGTCGAAGCGAGATCGGCGGTCGATTCCACCAGTCGATCCGCGCCGGCGGTCTCGAGTTCGTCTCGGGTGCCATAACCCCAGAGCACGCCGAGACCGCGCATGCCAACCGCATGGGCGCCGGAAATATCATGGCGGCGGTCCCCGACCATCAGGCTGTGGGCAGGCAAGATATTGTGTTGCGACAAGATATGGGCGAGCAGTTCAGGCTTGTGGTCCAGTGCGCCGCCCGGCACGGAACCGTGAATGCCGTCGAAGTATGTTGCAAACCCCAGATGGTGCAGAATGCGGCTCGCGAACGTTTCCCGCTTCGACGTCGCCAGGTAGATTCGCAATCCAGCCTGCTGCATCTCGTCGAGCGCGTTGCCAATTCCCGGATAGGGCTCGCTTCCGAGAAAGCCGCTCTCGCCGTAATGTTGACGATACGCCGCCACGGCTTCGCCGACCCGGTCGTCTCCATAGGGTTGCAGCAAAACCTTCATGATGTCTTCAAGCGGCGGCCCGATGATGCGCTTGATGTCGAGTGTCTGGTCAGGTTCATGCCCCAGCGCCCGTAGCGCCGCCAGGCAGCTTGCCAGAATGCCGGGCTGCGAATCAATCAAGGTGCCGTCGAGGTCCAGAAGAACGGAGCAGGTCGGGGTCATGGCTCGAATGTAACGGCCCGTGGCCGGCGGGTAAATGTCCGGCCGGGCCGGCATCAAACCGATGCAGGGCTGCTTGATTAGTGCCGGTCGTTCCGGCAAGTTACATCTTCAAGGTGCGGATCAAAACCCAGCCGATTCAGGAGAGCGTTTTGAAGAGATGGCAGCGATCGAGACGGGCTTTGGCCGCGCTTGGAGTTCTCTTCACCGCCTGCGGCCTTGCGGGGCCGCCGGCCTACGCGGATGGCTCCGTATCGTCCTTGCGCATGGGCTACGGCGCGCCCAACGCATACGTATTCGGGCAATTCCTGAACGTGATCCAGCAGTACAACGCCTCGGGCGAACGCTTTCGCATCGACAGCCACTGTCAGTCCGCCTGCACGATGTTCCTTTCGATACGCAATGTCTGCGTCACGCCCGGCGCAACGCTGCTGTTTCACGCCGGCGGCTCCAGGGAAAAGGGAATTATCAACGCCTCCACCACGCAGCAGATGCTCGGCACCTATAACGCCGCCTTGCAAAAGTATGTCACCGACAACCATTACATGGACACGTTCGACTTCCATCCGATCTCGGGCAGGGACATCATCAGGCGCTTCGGCTACCCGGCTTGCCGTTAGGCAGGTTCGCGCGGACTGCCGCTCCGCCTGCCGATCGAAGCGGGCCGGGCGGCGGCGCCGGGCTAGCCGCCGTAGCTCTGCACCAGGCTGCCCGCCACCAGCGACCAGCCGTCGACCAGCACGAAGAAGATCAGCTTGAACGGCAGCGACACCACCACCGGCGGCAGCATCATCATGCCCATCGACATCAGTACCGAAGCGACCACGAGGTCGATGATCAAAAACGGCAGGAACAGCAGGAAGCCGATCTCGAAGGCGCGTTTCAGTTCGGAGATCATGAAGGCCGGCACCAGGATCCGCAGCGACATATCCTCGGGCGTGGCCGGCGGCGGCTCGCCCGACAGATCCATGAACAGCTTCAAATCCTTTTCGCGGACGTTCTTCTGCATGAAGCCGCGCAGCGGCACCGAGGCGCGCTGCAACGCATCCTCGACGCCGATCTGGTTGGCGACCAGCGGCTTGATGCCGTCGTCGTAGGATTTCTGCAGCACCGGCCCCATCACGAACGCGGTCAGGAACATCGCCAGCGCGATGATGACCGAGTTCGGCGGCGCGGTCGCGGTGCCGAGCGCGGTGCGCAGCAGCGACAGCACCACGACGATCCGCGTGAACGACGTCATCATGATCAGGATCGACGGCGCGATCGACAGGACCGTGAGCAGCGCGATCAGCTGGATCGAGCGCTCGGTGACGCCGCCATTGCCCTGGCCGAGATTGATGCTGATGTCCTGGGCGAACGCAGGCGCCGCCAGGGCGGCGGCGGCGGTCAGGGTGGCCAGGAATAAAACTCTACGCGGGAATGGCGCCGATCTCACGAAGGCGACTTTGGGCGGCCCAGCAATGACGCCATCTCGTCTTCGAGATTTTCAAAGCCGCTCTTGGTCGAGGGCGGGGCGGCCTGCTGCGGGGCCATCGACGGCTCGCTGCGCGGGGCGCGGACCGGCGGCTGCTCGGGTGCCACCGGCGGCGCGCCGACCTGGGCTTCGCCGGCCGGGCGGCGCAGGGCCGCCTCGAGGCGTTGGGCCATCTCGGCGAGATTCTGGTCCGCAGCCGATACCGGCGGCGCGGCGGGCGGCGGCGGGGCGGTGGGACGTTCGGCGCGAATCGGCGGCGCCTTCGGCGCTTCGCTCGGACGCGGCGGGCGGGGCATGGCCGGTTCGTTGCGCGAGGTCACGCGCGAGGGCATCGGTTCGCCGCGCAGCTCGGGACGCGGCTCCGGACGGCCGCCAAGGGGACTGCCGAGGGGACTACCAAGGCCGCTGCCGAGCGGATTGCCGTGCGGCTCCGGGGCGAACCCCGCCAGAGGATCGTTGCGCTCGTTGCGCTCGCTGCGCCGTTCCGAAAGCGCCGGCGCCGGGCGCCGCACCTCGTCGGCGAAAGAGGGCCGCGCCGGTCGCGGCGGCGGTTCGGGCATTTGCGGCTCGAGATGATGTTCGAAGGCGTCCGACCTCTGTCCGTCGCCATCGGCCCAGGCCGCATCCGGCAGCGGCGCCACCCGCTGCTGCGGTTCGGCGCCGGCCGGCCGCTGCGGCAGCTGATCCCGTCCGGGCATCGCGCGCACGATATTGGGTTCCACGACGATGTCGGTGGGGCCGCCGATCATCAGCAAGTGTTCGACATTGTCGCGCCGCACCAGCACCAGCCGCCTGCGGCCATCCACGGCGGCGGCATCGATCACTGCCAGACGCGGCATCCGCCCGCGATTGGTGTTGGCGCCGAGCCGGTTGCCGGCGAATCGGCGAACCAGCCACGCGGCCAGTCCGATCAGCGCCAGCACGGCCACGAATGCGAAGAAAAATGTCAGTGCCTGCATGCTTGTCCCCGGCAAATAGCGTTTTCTTCAGGTCTTTCGTTCGGCGTACGCGAATCGCAAGCGACGCAGCGACGGTGAAAAGCCTGAGATCGGCCCAATCTCTTAACACCCCGAGGCAGAAACTGCCGCCTCGCACCCGCCTTAATAACCCATGAATCGGCTGGGCCAAAACGACTTCTTGGCCTTCCGACTCCGACCATCCCGTTGGTTAACGCAGCATTCGTGGCGAAAATGCGCGCAATCGATGCTCAAGGCCGAAATTCGCGCGCGCACGCCATGCCGTTCGCCGCCGGCCGATCTTAACCCGTTGTTAACCATACACACGGCAAATTCTGCCTACCCGAGGGGCGTCCTGCCCGGCAGGCGAGGGAGGCGGCGGCCGATGTCCATCAACGATCTTCCGATGCTCTCGGCGTTGCGCACCAGGATGCAGTGGCACCAGGAGCGTCAGCGCGTCCTGTCCGAAAACGTCGCCAATTCCGATACGCCCAATTTCAAGCCGCGCGACCTGGTGGAGCCGAAATTCGACGCCACCGGCGCCTCGGCCGGCGGGATGGGCTCGCTGGCGATGATGCGCACCAGCTCGTCGCATATCGCGCCCGCCGGCGGTGGCGCCGAAAGCTTCGACCAGAACAAGAAGGTGGGCTTCGAGACCCGCCCGGCTGGCAATGCCGTCAGCCTGGAGGACGAAATGCTCAAGGTCTCCGCCAACCAGATGGACTACGCGGCGGTGACCTCGCTCTACAGCAAGAGCCTGCACCTTCTGAAGACCGCGATCGGCAAGGCCTGAGGCCGGATCGGGATAGGGAAAGCACACCATGGCAGACCGTCAAGTCATCGCAGATTTCGCCAGATCGATGGGCATCGCGACATCGGGCCTGCGCGCGCAGGCCGGGCGCATGCGGGTGATCTCGGAAAACATCGCCAACGCCGACTCGACGGCGCAGACCGCCGGCGGCGATCCCTATCGCCGCAAGGTCCCGACATTTTCCTCCGCGCTTGACCGCACGCTGGATGCCAATACCGTCACGCTCGGCAAGATCCGGCCCGATTCCTCGGCGTTCCGCGTCAAGCACGATCCCGGCAATCCCGCCGCCGACGCCGCCGGCAACGTCAAATATCCCAACGTCAATTCGATGGTCGAAATGACCGACATGCGTGACGCGCAGCGATCCTACGAAGCCAATCTCAACGTCATCAGCGCCACGCGCCGGATGATCCAACGCACGCTCGACATCCTCAAGGCCTGAACAGGAACCGTAAGCCATGGCTTCACCCACAGTCGCTGCGAACGCCTATGCCAATCTGGCCCGCATCCTCGATACCGGCGGCGCCGGCAAGGCAACCGAATCCGGCGGCGCGGGCGCCGGGCCTTCGTTCGGCGATCTGGTCAAGGATGCGATGGGAAGCATCCTGGAGAGCGGCCGCAAATCCGACTCGCAAACCGTGGCGATGGCCTCGGGCAAGGCCAATGTGATGGACGTGGTGACGGCGGTGGCGGAAACCGACGTCGCGGTCTCGACGCTGGTGTCGGTGCGCGACAAGGTCATCGCGGCCTACGAAGACATCATGAAGATGTCGATCTGACGAATATCGCACCGTCATTCCGGGGCGATGCAAAGCATCGAACCCGGAATCTCGAGCGCAATTGCGCATCTGAGGTCTGGTCCTTCGGACCATCCCGGAATGACGAGTTAAACCTAGTGAAATGGAATAAATGAAATGACCGGTGCTGAAACCCTCGACGTGGCGCGCGATGCGATCTGGACCATCGTGGTGGTGTCGTCGCCGCTGATGGTGGTCGGCCTGGTGGTCGGCGTGGTGGTGTCGCTGTTCCAGGCGCTGACCCAGATCCAGGAACAGACGCTGGTATTCGTGCCCAAGATCCTCTCGATCTTCGTGACGCTGCTGCTGGCGCTGCCGTTCATGGCGGACGCGCTGCACAGCCATATGATGCGGATTTCATCGCGAATCATAGGCGGTTGATGCAGGATGCGTGAGTGCACATCGACATCTCACTGCTGCCCGCGCTTGCCGCCGCCTTCATGCTGGTGTTCGCCCGCATCGGCGCCATGGTGATGCTGTTGCCGGGGCTGGGCGAGTCCAACATCCCGGTTCGCATCAAGCTGGCGATCGCGCTGTTGCTGACGCTGATCATCCTGCCGGCGCACCGCGCGGCGTATCACGTCGACATGCAGTCGATGAGTCCGATGCTGGTGCTGATGGTGCATGAGATCGTGATCGGCGTCGTGCTGGGGGCCACCGCCAGGGTGACGCTGTCGGCGCTGCAGGTCGCGGGCGCCGTGATCGCCCAGCAGATGGGCCTCGGTTTCGTCACGGCGGTCGATCCGACCCAGGGCCAGCAGGGCCTGCTGGTCGGCAATTTCCTGACCCTGCTCGGCATCACCCTGTTGTTCGCCACCGACAGCCATCATCTGGTGATCGCGGCGCTCAGCGACAGCTACACGATTTTTTCCCCCGGCGAGACCATGCAAAGCGGCGACGTTGCGGCGCTTGCCACCCGCGCCTTCGCCGCCGCCTTCAAGATCGGCATGCAGCTTTCGGCGCCGTTCCTGGTGTTCGGCCTGGTCTTCAACATCGGGCTCGGCGTCCTGGCGCGGCTGATGCCGCAGATGCAGGTCTATTTCGTCGGCGTGCCGCTGTCGATTCTCGCCGGCTTCCTGATCCTCGCCCTCGTCATCACGGCGATGATGGGAACCTTCCTCGAATACTTCATCGACGTCATGCACGAGCTGATACCGCTCAACTGAAAGCCTTAGGCGATGGCCGACGAGGACGACACATCCGACAAAACACAGGACCCTACGCAAAAGCGTCTGACTGACGCTCAGGAGCGCGGCGACGTCGTCAAGAGCCAGGAAATCAACACCTGGTTCGTGATCGCCGGCGGCACGCTGGTGCTGTCGAATTTTGCCGGGTCGGTCGGCAGCGGGATCATGATGCCGCTGCGCAATTTGATCGCCAATTCCTGGATGATCCACGCCGACGGAGCTTCCCTGCTCGGGCTGGGGCAGTCGCTCGGATATGTGGTCATGGCGGCCCTCGGCGTGCCGTTCCTGATGCTGGCGCTGGCGGCGATCGCCGGCAACATGGTGCAGCACCAGCTGGTGTGGTCGTTCGAATCGCTGAAGCCGAAATTCAGCAAGGTCTCGCCGGCGGCCGGCGCAAAGCGGCTGTTCGGCAAGCAGGCGGCGGCGAACTTCGCCAAGGGCCTGTTCAAGCTGATCGCGCTCGGCGCGGTCATGACGGCGATCCTGTGGCCGGAGCGGCACCGCCTGGAAGCGTTCGTGCACTTCGGGCCTGAAATGATTCTGGGCGCCACCACGTCCATGGTCGTGCATCTGATGG
>Ga0182012_10004967_pt1 | contig 13811 bp, 12 predicted proteins | sample 612S2SmetaG_FD_120486 | JGI IMG/M metagenome (GOLD analysis project Ga0182012, IMG submission 120486) | Permafrost microbial communities from Stordalen Mire, Sweden - 612S2S metaG | ecosystem: Environmental > Terrestrial > Soil > Wetlands > Permafrost | place: Sweden: Stordalen | collected... | reverse complement strand
TATGGCCAGACTGCTCATCAAGACGGCGGGTTTGGAAAACCGGATTCTGGAATTGCGCCTCGGCGTCAGCCGGGTAGGTCGCGACCCCGGCTGTGAGTTCTGCATTGAACATCCCACTGTTTCGTCCGTGCATTGTGAAATTGCGCTGTCAAACGACGGTGTATATATCCGCGATTGCGATTCCACCAACGGCACCTTCGTCAATGGCCAGCCCGTCATGGAAGCGTGGCTGGATGCCGGACAGCAACTGCATCTGGGTGATGTGGAATTATTCGTCGAGAGCACAGGCGCCAATGTCGCCATCCCGAAATTCGAACGCGAACGCCCGGCGCCCCCGGTCGTTCTGCCAACCGGCATGGTCGCATGTTCGCGCCACGCGCAATCGCAGGCGACCTACAAATGCACGAACTGCCTTGACGTGATGTGCGATGGCTGTGTGCGCGTGATGCGAGTGCGCGGCGGACAGCCGCTGTTTCTCTGCCCAAAATGCAGCCACAAATGTGAGCGAATCCAGGCCGAACAACCAAAAAAGAAAAAAGGGTTCGCGGGATTTTTGGACACGGTCAAACTCAAGTTCAGTTATTCGCGCGAGAACATCAAAAAATAGGCGGCTTATTTTTGCAGCACGGGAATCCGCCAGAATTTGACGGGCCTCGGAAATCCGGTGAATATTTCCTCGCCGGAAATGCCAGCGTGGCCGATTGCAGAAAGGAATTTTTGCGTCTCGGCTCGCGAATAAATTTCATCAGTAAGAACAAGGTCGTCTCCATTGCAATGGCTCACGAGTCGTGCGGCGAGATTGATCGTCGTCCCGAAAAAATCGAGCTTGTCGTTGGCGTTGACCGCCAGGCATGAGCCGGCGTGAATGCCGGACTTCAATTGCAGCCGGGCGTTTTCCTTTGAATTCACGCGCGAAAGCTGCTCGTGCATTTCGCGCGTCGCCGCGAGCGCCTCGGGCAGGTTGCTGAAAACGGCCATGATCGCGTCGCCGATGGTTTTCACGACCGAGCCGTGCTGCGCGGCGACGACGTCATGCAGGATTTTGAAATGGTCGCGCACAAGCGCGTAGGCGGGCGCGTCGCCGATGCTCGAATACAACGCCGTCGATCCCCGCAGATCGGTGAAGAGAACAACCTGCGAGCCGACGGTGACATCCTCGTCCGGCGAAACCACTTCGCGTGCGAACAGATCGCGGAATTCCTGCCAGTTCGTGACGCGTGCGGCGGTCAGAATATCCACGTCCCAGTTTGCCTCCTGAAGCGCGAGCTGCACGGGGAAAGGATTTGGATTGAAGACAAAAACTTTTTTCCGGTCGTTTTGAGGCGGCGTGATGCGCAATGCAAACTTTTCCGGCGCGCAGACGATTTCTGCGTCGAACCCGGACAACGCGCTCTCGACCGACCAAAATGCCGCCGACTCCCTGACTTGTGGCGAATTCAGGCGGAACGAATGCTTGACGGCGGGCAGGTTCCATTCGCGCCGCTGGCCGGGTTCGAGAAAGATCTGGCTGGCGATGTGTGGTTTTGCTCCGGGCCCGATGAGGCAGAAAATCTGCTCGACGCACGGGCGCACTGTCGGATGCACGGAGAATTTCAGCTCCACGGACTTGTCAAACTCGGCGTCGAATTTGATGTTGCAAACGTCGCAATGCGCGGCGCTGGCGAGCTGCGCGAGCGAGGTGATGCGCCCCGGCGGCGCGGTGCGGCAGTTCGGGCAAAGCACCTCCCAGCTTAAATTCAACAGTCCGGCGCGCGTCGCGTGCAGAAACAATTTTAAAACGTCCCATCGGTCGGCATCCCATTTCCGGGCGACGGTGAACGGCCGGATGCGGCACAATTCCACGTCCGACGATTCGGCGAGAAATTCGCGCAGTTTATTAACAAACGGCAAATTCTTTCCGTGCAGTTTCTTCATGCCCTCGCCGAGCGCGGCCGGATCGGTTGCGGTGACAGGCAGGTTCGACATCGCCGTGCGCTGCTGCCCGGAGAGAAATTTGCCGACATCGGAAACCAGCACGCGCATGTCGCGCATGGTTTTCGGGCCGAGGATTTTTCGGGCCAGAAATTTCCCGAACGCGTTGCGCGGTGTGAAGTGCGCGAAAATTTCAACCGCGCAGCCGGCGGAGGTTTCCTTCAGGCGAATTCCGGTCAGGCTTTCCGCAAACGGCCCGGAAGAAAAAATGCGGCGCACCTGGTAAAATTCCGGCTCGGTCCACTCAAACGGAAATTCCCGCCACTCCAGCTTGATTCCGAAAATTTTCGCGCGCGCGGTGATTTCGCTGCCGCCTTCGGGCAGCGGATTGATGTCGTATTTGACCGGCGGCAGGCCGACGGCGCGGTTGATCCAGTCCGTCCGCGCGAGAATCGGCCAGACAGCCGCGCGCGGATGCGGCAGTTCCAAAGTCTCCTCAATTTTGACCAGATCCGGCATGGCGCGGAAACGATAATGAAACCAGGCGGTTTTGGACAGCCCGGCGGCGAAAAATTTCCCGCAACTTTGCCCGCAACGCGGTTTTTAATTTTCAGAACGATGAAAGACGAGTTCCAGAATGAATTGCGCGGGCTGCTGTCACGCCTGCCCGACGCGCCCGTGGCGTCGAATTTCACCGCGTGCGTGATGCGGCAGATTGATTTGGAAGAATCGCACCAGGTGCGCAAATGGAATTTCATTTTCAACTGGCAAAGATTTTTGCCGCGCGTGGCGTTTGCTGCGGTCGCAGTTCTTTTCGCCGGATTGACGCTCCAGCAGCACGAACTGAACGTGCATCGCGTCGCGTTCGACCAGAACGTCGCGCTCGTGGCTCGGATGCCGATGCCGGACGTGGACGCGCTGAAAAATTTTGACGCGATCCAGCGCATGAGCCAGCCCGCGCACGCGGACGAGGAATTGCTGGCGCTCGCTTCGGAAGTGAAATGAACCGGCTGTGTCAGGCGCGTTGCCGGGCGGCGGCGATTCTCGCCGCGGCGCAGCTCGCCCTTTTTTCCCTCGTGGCGCAGACGGCCACGAATCTTCCCCAGCAATCCCATTCAAAGACGGATTTTTTCGGCCAGTTGCGCCAGTTGATCGCCATGCCGGAGGACGAACGGGAAGGTTTTCTGACCAACCGCCCGCCGGAAATCCGCGAACGAATCCTTGCCAAGGTCGCCGAATACGAGGCGCTCGACCCGGACGAACGCGAGCTTCGTCTGCGCGCCACGGAATTGCGCTGGTATCTGTCGCCGCTGCTGCGCGAATCACCGACGAACCGCGACGCGCAGCTGGCGCAGGTGCCGCAAGAGGTACGGGAACTGGTCAAGGACCGTCTTGAGCAGTGGATTATTCTGCCGCCGCCGCTGCAGCAGGAATTTTTGGACAATGAGCGCACTCTTGATTACTTCGATGAAGTTGGCTCAACAAACAATCTGGCGATATTTCCGGATGGAGAACTTCGGAGAATCGCCGCCCAGGTAAACCAGTTTTTCGAACTCACTCCCGACGAAAAGCAGAAGACGCTCAACACTCTTTCCGACGCCGAACGGGCGCAGATGGAAAAAACCCTGCAATCTTTCGAAAAGCTGCCCTCGGCACAGCGCGCCGAGTGCGTCAACGCGTTCGCAAAATTCGCCGGCATGGACGCGCGGCAGCGGTCGGAGTTTTTGAAAAACGCGGCGCGCTGGTCGGAAATGTCGCCCGCCGAACGGCAGGCGTGGCGCGACCTGGTCGTCAATGTGCCGCAGTGGCCGCCGCTGCCCTCGGGCTTCGTGGTGCCGCCGCCGGGCGGCTCCAATCCATCCACGGCGACGAATCATAATTGAACCCCGCGAATTTCAAATTCGCCATTTCCGCCGCGCCGCCTTAACTTCCCGCCGTGCATCCGATTGCGTTTCAAATTGGCAGGCTCACGATCCATTGGTATGGCGTGATGATCGCGCTGGCGTTTCTGGCCGGGTTGTGGACGGCGACGTTGCGTGCGCGCCGCGAGAAAATTTCCGGCGAACGCATCGCGGACATCACGCTCTGGCTCATGGTCGGCGGAATTATCGGCGCGCGCGCCGTTTATGTGGCGACCTACTGGCGGGAGGAATTTGCGGACCAGCCGTTCTCCGAAATTTTCATGATCCAGCACGGCGGCCTTGTTTATTACGGCGGTCTCATCGGCGCGATGATCGCGGGGATGATTTACATCCGCTGGAAGAAAATGCCTCTGTGGAAGACCGCCGACGTTCTAGCTCCGAGCATCGCGCTGGGAAATGTTTTTGGCCGCATCGGCTGCCTGCTCAACGGATGCTGCTTCGGGCGCGTGTGCGATGCTCCGTGGGCCATCCGCTTTCCGAACGGTTCCTATGCCTGGGACCAGCATTACCAGCAGGGGCTTGTTGGAGAACATGACATGTCGCTTCCGGTCCACCCGACGGAAATTTACGACGCGCTGCTGAATTTCGGGGTCTATGTTTTTCTCGCGTGGCTGTTCCGGCGCAAGAAATTCGACGGCCAGATTTTTGCGACCTGCCTTCTTTGCTACGCCGTCACGCGCTCGTTGGTCGAATGCTTTCGTGGTGATTACACCAACCTCCATTACCACCTGGGCCTCACGCCAGCGCAATGGGTCAGCGTGCCGATTTTCGCCGCCGGACTTGCGCTCGCGGCAATCCTGTCGCGCCGAGAAGCAAAACGAGGATAGCAATGGCGGAATTCCAACTCCCATCTGCCAGATCCCATCTGCCAATCTTCATCGCCGGGCCGACTGCGGTTGGAAAATCTGAAATCGCCCTCGCCCTCGCGGAAAAAATCGGCGGGGAGATCATCTCCGCCGATTCCATGCAGGTCTATCGGGGACTCGACATCGGCACCGCCAAGCCGTCGCCCGCCGAATGCGCCCGCGTGCCGCATCACCTCGTTGATGTCTGCGATTTGACGGAAAACTTTGACGCCGCGCAATTCATCCGGCTCGCGCAAAGGGCTGTGGAAGAAATCCAATCACGAAATAAAACTCCGATTTTCTGCGGCGGCACGGGGCTGTATTTCAAGGCGTTTTTGAGCGGCATCGGCGAGGCGCCCGGCACAAACCCGGAATTGCGCGCTGAACTGGAGGCGTTGTCGTTTGAATCGCTGCTGAAGGAGTTGCGCGAGCGCGATCCGGCGGCCTACGAGGAAATTGACAGGCAAAACCCCCGCCGCATCATCCGGGCCGTGGAAGTGATCCGGCTTTCGGGAAAAAAGTTTTCCGAACAGCGGGCGGAGTGGAAGGCGCAGTGCGCCCACCCCATCAAAACCAATTTTTATTGCCTCACGCGCTCGCCCGCTGACTTGCACGCGTGCATCAACATGCGCGTGGACGCCATGTTTGCGCGCGGGTTGGTGGAGGAGACACGCGAACTGCTCCGGCACGGCCTTGATCGGAACAAGACGGCGATGCAGGCCATCGGCTACCGGCAGATCGTGGAACATTTGCACGGAGAACGCCCGCTGTCTGAAACGATCGGGCTGGTAAAAAGCCGCACGCGACAGTTTGCAAAACGTCAACTGACGTGGTTCCGCCGCCAGCTTGACGCGGAATGGATTGAATTAAAGCCGGACGAGCCGCCGGAAAAATGCCTGGAAAAAATTCAACGTGAAGCGTCCAGCACCCGGTCATAAACGGTGTGAAACCTGAGCGATTTCATCCCGGCCGTGGAGTTTGGTTTTGGGTGATGGCAACCGCCTGAAATGTTTCCCGCAGAAGATTTCCGGTTTATTAAATGAACCTCGTTTTTACCGGGGTTGAACAACTGTTTTGAGGTTTGGACCTTGAAGATTGAACCCGGCATCCGTTTATCTGTCAGTCAATCTGGCCGGATCCTGACAATTGAATTGAGTTGTCCGAGTCGCTTGGAGTAGAGTCCGGCCATTGATGTCCCGCTTACGCCGTGCCATTCATGGGGTGGCATCCAGCTATGTCCAGCTGGCGGCCACCGCTTTCTATTCCCTGGCTTCGGTGCCGGTGGCGCTGCATTATCTGGACACCCAGCGGTTCGGCCTTTGGGTGGTGGTAGGCACGCTGATGGGCTATTTGAACCTGATTGATGCCGGCATGACCGGTTCATCGTTGCGCCTGCTGGTTGACCACAAGGATGAACGGCAGGGCGGCAATTATGGCAGCTTCATCAAAACGAGCTGTCTCGTCTCCACCCTGCAAGGAGGCATTATCCTTATCATTGGTCTGGCATTGGCCGGAACCTTCGCCCGCTTGCTGGCTATTTCGCAACCGCTGCAGCCGGAATTCATCCGGCTGGTCAACTGGCAGTGCGGCGTCGTGGCACTGACATTCACCACACGCATATTGGGTCAGCTGCTCTACGCGCACCAGCGGATGGATCTGAACAATTACATCGGCGTCGGAGGACTGATGATTAATTTTGCGGCGCAATGGGTGTTTTTTCATTTTAATTTCGGAGTATTGAGCCTGGCGCTGGGGTCGCTCTTCTCAACCGTGCTGGTAATGGTCTTTCAGACGGGTGCCTGCGCTGCATTAAATCTGTTTCCCCGGACCGGCGGCTGGGGCCGGGTGTCGGGGCGGCATTTCGTTGAGATATTCAACTTGGGAAAAGATTTGCTGCTGATATCCGTAGGCAGCCAGTTGATCACCACCAGCCAGGTTATCATCATCACCCGAATGTTGGGACCCGCAGAAGCGGCGGTGTGGGGCATCGGTCTTCGGGTGTTCAATTTGCTGAATCAAGTCATCTGGCGCATCGCGGACATGTCCTGGGCCGGCTTCGCTGAAATGTTGGCGCGCGGCGAACTCGCCCGGCTGCGCGACCGTTATCGCAGCCTGACTATCTTGAGCATTTCCTTTGCGGGCTGGGCGGCGGTTTCCTTTGCGCTCTGCAACAGTTTGTTCGTCTCTCTTTGGACGCATGGAAAAATCCAATGGCCGGTGGCAAACGACTCGCTGCTGGCTTTGTGGATGATTGTCTCGGCAGCCATCCATTGTCATACCGGCATGGTTATCACCACCAAGCAGATCGGCTTTATGCGCTATGTTTATTTGTTGGAGGGCGCCATTTTTGCGGGGCTTTCCTTTCTGGCAATCCGTTGGGGAGGCCTGGCGGCCATTATCGGATGTTCCGTTCTTTGCGATTTTCTTTTAACAGGTAATTATGGAATTTGGCGAATAAGCCGATTTTTGGGGCTTTCTTTCCGCGAAGTCGCATTGGACTGGCTGCGGCCCATGTTCAAAGTCCTCCTGGTCTATTTGCCTGTCGCCGCGCTGACCTGGTGGTTGCTGGCACCGGCGTCCAGCCTCATGCGGCTGTTTTTGCATGCCCTGCTGGCTGGCTCCATTGGCCTGTATTTGCTTCTCCGCTTTGGAATTCCCGTCTCTTTTCAAAATGAAATTCTGGGGCGTGTTCCAGCGAAGACCGTCCCGTTTCTCAAACGCTTGTTCCACCAACCGGTCGGTTGAATTCAAGTTTGTGAGCTACTCTTTTTGGCGGCAGAAACATGCACTGCGCAGGTGGTGTGCTTCACGGCAAACACCGGAACCGTTTGTCGAATGACTTCCAAACCTTCCGGCACGCGTAATTCCCGGTTGCGAAAATCATTGGGCCGGTAATCGTGCCAGACAATGATGCCGCCTGGGGCGAGTATTTCCAAGGCGATGCGGGAATCGGCAATGACATATTCCACCCGGTGGGAGCCGTCCACGAAAATCAGGTCATACGGTGGTTCGTTACGCAGCACGCCGGCGGAGTCCGCAAACGAAGCATGCCGCAACTGGATGTTCGGCTGGTTCAGCAGCGCCCGGCGATAGGGCGAGTCCAGCACCTGGATGTCGTAGCTGGCAATAAACGCCTCCGGACAGTTCAGATGAAATGCCGCGGTGGTGCGCGCCCGATAGGTGCCGATCTCGAGAATCCGTTTGACCCCACGGCCCTTGGCCAGATTCAGGAGAAACAGCATGTCCAGCAGCGGCGCGTCCTCGCCCGCCAGCAACGGATACGACACGGGAAAACGGATGTCTCCAGATTCCGGCGCGAGCGTTTCCGCCTCGATCTCCGGCAACCGGAGCCGGCCGCGATCAAACAGCTTGCGATAGAGGGCGGTGGCCAGCGGATCTGATTTGGAAACGTCGCGGACTTTGCGATAACAATTGAGCAACGGAGGCACGGCACCGGCCGCGCGATGAATCTGTCTTAAAACGGGGTTGGTCGGAGGCATCAGCTAAAAATTTATTGGCAGACACGCTAGGGCTTTTACGGGTGACATTCAACCATAAACCAGTAAGCTTTGTTATGCTGCTGTCACAATCCTGCGAAACACGATGTTGGTGAAACTTGCGGCTTGAGCCATCATGCACAATAAAGTCGTCTGCCTGAGCAATGTTTATGACCAGCACTATTTGGATTTGCGCGGGGAGAAGATTGCGCCGTGCCTGAGTTCCCCCAAGCGGCGGGACCTTTTCCGCTGCCTGGAGCTGGCCACCGGGCGCGTGGTCGTTGTCCTGTCATCGCCGCCTAAAAGCTTGGAACGGCGTTCGCCCCGCTGGTTGCCCGCCGCCGCCACAACGTTTTCAACCCATCGGCAGTTCTTCTGCGCCAACTGGGATGTCCCAAAATTGCGGATCCCGCTGGGTTGGTTATTCTATGCGGTGCAAGCGGTGCGCCGCATCCAATCCAACGACCTGGTGGTGATTGACAACTATGAATTTATTTACGTGGTGGCAGCCTATGCGGTGCGGCTGTTCCGCCGGGTTGATTTTGTGCTGGAATATGAGGATGGCAAACACGCCATTGATCAATCGTGGCACGCCGGGTTGAGCGGGCTGGCGGAAAAAATGGGCCGGGGACTGATCCGGGCGGCCATCCTGGCCCATCCCGCGCTGGGACGCCGGCTTCCTCCAAACGTGCCGACCCTGCTCGCACCAGGCTTCGTGGTGCGGACAACTCTTCCCCGCGAACGGCCGCCTCTTGGCGACACCGTGCATTTCCTCTATTCCGGTTCACTGGACCGGACGCGCGGAGTGGACCTCCTGCTGGCGGCGCTGCCGCTGCTGCCGGAAACTGGCTGGCATCTGCATATCACCGGAGCAGGTTCGCTTGAAAAAGAAGTGGCCGCACTGGCGGGGGAACCGCGCTGGCAGGGGCGGGTGACCTTTCACGGCACCCTGCCAGCGGTTGATTACACTGCCCTTATCGGTCGTTGCCAAGTCGGGCTGAATTGTCAGCGCCCTTCCGACCCCATCTCGGACGTTACTTTTCCATCGAAAGTTTTCAGCTATATGTCCGCCGGGCTGCTCATCTTGAGCAGCCGCGCGAGCGACGTGCCTGTTGTGTGCGGCGACGCCTGCATTTATTACGAGGCAGAGACACCCGCATCGCTGGCGGAAGCAATTCACAGGGTTGTGCAACATTACACAGAGTTGTCACTCTCCGGAAAAGCCGATAAAGTAACGGCAATCTATGGAATTGAAGGAACCGCCCAGCGCCTCACCCAATTGCTTGCAGAGGCAAACCTTGCCTGAGAACGCCATGAATCCTGACAGGCTTCAAGTCCTCCTCGCCACCTGCGGCGGCTGGTGGCTGCCGCATCCCGCCAAAGCCTTCGAGGCACGCGGCGCGCTGGCCGGGCTGTGGATTTCCCTTAAAAACAGCACCGGGATTTCACCGGAAAAATACCGCCGCTGCTGGCCGTTTCATCTGGCCATGAAGCCGTTCTACCACCTGGCTCCGCAAATCTGGGAGGAGAAGGCGTTCTATGCTTTTTTCCCACTTTGGAAACATTGGTTGCTGGGACAATCCTGGCCGGAATGCAACGTCGTCCAGGCCATCCTCGGCTTTGCCACGGAACCTTTTGACCGGGCGGAAAAAACCGGCGCGCTCAAGGTGGTGGACTGCCCCAACAGCCATCCATTGAGTTACTACGGGTTCTGGCAGCGCGAGTGCGACTTATGGTGCCCCGGCGAAAAAGTGCCGATTCCGCAATGGATGTTTGCCCGGATGAACCGGGAACTGGAGCGGGCCGACCTGATTATCGTCCAATCCAATTTTTGCAAGGAGTCCATGATCTGGAACGGCATCCCAGCGGAAAAAGTGATGGTCAATCCCATGGGCGTGGACACCAGCATTTTCAAACCGCGCGAAACCATTCCGGTCAAGCCGCGTTTCATTGCGGTGGGCACCATCTGCCTGCGCAAGGGGCATCAATATCTGTTCCGCGCCTTTGAGCGGGTGAAAAAACAATTGCCGGAGGCCGAACTGATTTGCGTGGGAGATTATAAAACGGACTTTCGCCGCGAGCGCCCGAAATGGGAAGGCACGTTCACCCATTTCCCAAACCTTTCGCATCCCGAGCTCGCGAAATTATTGCAAACCTGCACCGCCTTTGTCTTCCCTTCGCAGGAGGAAGGCATTGCCCGTGCCCAAATTGAAGCCCTGGCGGCCGGCTTGCCGGTCATCGGCACCCACGAAGGCGGGGCGACCACTTTGGTGGCAGACAGCGTGGAAGGATTCATCGTGCGCGGGCGCGATCCGCAGCATATCGCCGAAGCCATGCTCCGCGTGGCGCAAAATCCTGAACTGTGCCGCCGCATGGGCGAAGCCGCCCATAAAAAGGGCGCTGTAAAAAACACCTGGCAGGATTACGGAGACCGGCTGCTGGCAGAATATCAAAAACGATTGAGCCGATGAAAATCGCCATTCTGACCACCGACAACCGCGAGCCATTCCGGGAATATCACAAACCCGATCCATGGTTCGGCACCGCGCCCGAGGCGTTGCTGCAAGGTTTTGCGCAAATGCCGGAAGTTGAAATCCATGTCATTTCCTGCACGCAACGGCAAATGATCTCATCGCCGGAAAAAATTGCGTCAAACATATTTTTTCACAGCCTGCACGTCCCGAAAATCGGCTGGATGCGCACACTCTATCAAGGCTGCGTTCGTGCGACAAAAAAAAGACTGCATGAAATCCAGCCCGACATCGTCCACGGCCAGGGCACGGAGCGCGAATGCTCGTTGGGCGCGATATTTTCCGGCTTTCCAAGCGTCGTGACAATACACGGGAACATGCGGGCCATCGCGGCATTTGTCCATGCACGCGTGGGCGGCTATTACTGGCTGGCGGCGCGGCTGGAAGTGTTTGCACTGCGGCGGACGGACGGCGTTTTTTGCAATTCCGCCTACACCGAGGATTTTGTGCGCCCGCTCGCAAAAACAACATGGCGGGTGCCCAACGCGCTACGCCGGGATTTTTTTGAATTGCCGCCGAACCCTTCCGCCACGCCGCGCAAATGTATTTTGCTCAACGTCGGCGCCATCTGCGAACGAAAACGGCAGTTGCAAATTCTCGACGCCGCGCAACATCTCCGCCGAAAAAATTTGGATTTTGAAATCCATTTCATCGGCCGGCTCAATCCCTCCGAGGCTTATGCCGCAGAATTTCTCAAGCGTATCAAATTGCTGGAGACCGAAGGCTGGGCGCGTCACTCCGGTGAAATGCCCACGGCTGAACTCATCCGCCATTTTGATTCGGCGGCGGGACTCATCCATTTTCCATCGGAAGAAGCTTTCGGACTGGTGGTCGCAGAATCGTTGGCGCGCGGATTGAAATTTTTCGGCGCGCGGCTCGGTGGAATTTCAGAAATTGCGCACGGTGTGGATGGCGCGGAGCTTTTTGGAGAAAATGATTGGGAAGGATTGACGGAGGCAATTGCCCGGTGGATCAACAATGGCAATCCGATTGCACCTGCCGCAGGCTTGCAGATGCGCGAGAGATATCACCCGCAAGTCATCGCGCGCCGGCACCTGGAAATTTACCGCGAAGTGCTGGCGGCCAATAATAAAAGTTGAATCGCAGCGAAAACCCATTACTTATTTGCCGTTGGAATGAAACTGACAGACCTGCGGGGAATCCTGCAATACATTCCGCAATTCCGCGAGAAGACGTTCATCCTCGCGATTGACCTGGTGAAAAGCAGCACGCGGCAGTTTGCCAAGCGGCAACTGACGTGGTTCCGCCGCCAGCTTGACCCGGAATGGATTGAACTGGAGCCGGACGAACCGCCGGAAAATTGTTTGCGGAATTTTTTTGAAACCGTAAGGTGAAACAAATTTATGGCCGATTATAAGAGCAACAAAATCAGAACTGCCTGGCAGATAAGTCGTGAAATAGAAAACTGGCCGACGGCTTTCGGCATGAGGTTAAAGCAAAAGCGCAAGGGGCTTCGGCTTTTAAATTTTCGCAACGGATTGAACATTGCCTGCCGTGGTGGAACTCGCGATTGGGATATTGTGCATGAACTGTATTTTGCGGGCGGTTATGGCCGCGCAATGAATTATCTTAAAAAATTGTCTGGCAAGCCTTCGGTGCTCGACCTTGGCGGAAACATTGGCCTGTTCAGTCTTTTGGCAGCGCAGACCCACCCGGAAGCCCTGATTTATGCTTACGAACCGGGACCGCCAAATTATCAAATGTTCGAGATGAATTGCATGGCCAACGCCGCTCTTTCACAACGCATTCATCTGCACAAGGAAGCTGTTGCCGGTCAAACCTGCATTGCGGAGTGGCTATTTGATGATCAAAATCCCGGAGGTTCCGGTTTGTTTAGCAAAAACGGGTTAAAATATCAGGTTCAAATCCGCGCCTTTGCTGAAGTTGTCGGTTCCATCACCGGTGATATTGCGCTGGCAAAAATTGATATTGAAGGTGCGGAATACGAGGTGTTGAGATCAACCCCGCCAGAATCATGGGAACGCATCCAAGCCGTCTCTTTGGAACTGCATGATGATCCCGAAGGCAAAATGCAGAGGGCAGATTTTCTAAAACGGATGTGCGGCCTTGGTTTCAAGATTGAACAGGAAACGGTCATTTCCTATTTCCTCCATCGTTAGAATTTGGAACAATTTTTTCGCGCTGCGTGGGCATCCGGGATGTTTACCGTAAAGTTTTCAGCACGCTTTCATAAACCGCCTTCAACTGGCGGGCGGCATCATCCCAACTGGACAGCTTGACGGCGGGGGCGGGCAGCGCGGGCGCGTCTTCCCAGAATTTCCGCAGAATTTCCGCGTTGCATTTGCTGAACCCGATTTTGTCAAAATAACGCGCCTGATTTCCGAAGCGTTCCTGCGACCACTTTTGATTTTGCACGAGCAGCGGCAGGCCGCACGCGGCGGCTTCATGCGCGGAGAGGCACCAGTTTTCAAATTTGCTCATCAGGACAAATCCGCGCGCAGATTGCAGAAGTGAAATCATGTCCGCCTCACCATCGACGAACGGATGATGTATCACGCGACGGCCGTCTATCAGGTTTTTAAAGCGTAGCCAGTATGGGTCGTCTGGTGAATAGGGTTTGCCGACGAACAGGATGGGAACGTCTGCGGCGCGTGCAAGTTCGGCCAGTTCGACGGAATTTTTCCGCTGCGTGATCGTGCCGGTGCAAATCAGGTGCTTTTCATTCCGGGAACCGTGGCCTGCGCGCAGATAATTTTCCGAGAGGCCAAGCGGAACAATCGAAATCTTTTCCGGCGCAACTCCATAGACCGTTTGCAGGACGCGGCGCTCGGCTTCGAGGCCGACAATGTTTTGGTCGCATCTGGGGTATATGCTCCATGCAAGCTGGTGCTTGATGCCGTTGCCGAATGGCAGCGCGAGGATTGTTTTGACAAGGAATCCCTGGCGCGCAAGCCGCGCGTCTGACCGGTTGCAGGTCTCCGTAAAAAGTTGCGTGATGACGACGGGCATGTTTACGGCCTGCGCATGTTGAAGAAATTCGCTGCTGGGAACCGAAAAAAAGTGGATCAGGTCTCCGCTCTGTGCGCCGTCCCACCAGCGCAAAAATTCGGCCTCAACCCCGAT
>Ga0182012_10004965_pt1 | contig 13814 bp, 14 predicted proteins | sample 612S2SmetaG_FD_120486 | JGI IMG/M metagenome (GOLD analysis project Ga0182012, IMG submission 120486) | Permafrost microbial communities from Stordalen Mire, Sweden - 612S2S metaG | ecosystem: Environmental > Terrestrial > Soil > Wetlands > Permafrost | place: Sweden: Stordalen | collected... | reverse complement strand
TTATCTAGGCATATAATGATACTTCTTATAGTAATGAAATCAAAACACAAGAAGTCAATAGGTATGCTCGCATCTAACATTAACTTGCTGACCCATTATGCAAAAGGTACGCTCTTATTATTTATAAAATTCCACTCGAGCTGCTTATAAGACTACTATTTCAAACCTTTCTCTCACATAACTATACGCTGTCGCTCATATATCATATTTAGCCTTAGAGGAAGGTTCCCCTTTATATTCAAACAGGTTTTGCCCATTTTACTTTTTTTTAATATCAGTGGTTATTTCTACCAAGTAACAAAGTTATTAATAATATTATAATAATAACAATTATTCAGTGAATTGTTTGGGTTTATTCCAATACAAAAATTATTATAATATTACTTTTTTATTATTTATGTTACTATATAAATATATATTCTAACATTATAGGCTGCTCTATTTTCATTCACACTAATCATAGAATCTCGTTTGATTTCTTTTCCTGAAGCTACTAAGATATTTCAATTCACTTCGTTTATTATTGGATTTCTCTCAGAGTCCATGTGTTAATTCTCTCTCTGCAAACACAAATTAAATTTATACTCTCTTTAATATATGGCAAGGTATCCCTAATAGTCTCTTTATATACTTCCCTATACATTACTGTATAAAAAGGAAGGACTAGATATCATACACATTACTATTATCACCTAACAAAGGCTACCATTCGTATATGTAACCTGTCACTTACTCAAACTGCGTAAGCAAAAGGATAGGTTAATTCGAATATTATTAGACTTATTATGTTTATCAGGTTACCTTGACTCGAACAAGGAAGATCATCTACCCAAAAGATGCGCCTTAACCAATTTGGCTATAACCTGTATTATACATAATTTATGTTATATATTTAACTTTGTTTTGCTGTAATTTACTTCGCTCACACAGTATGAGCGAAGAGCATGAATTATCCCTTAAATGTTTATAATGCATCAATATAAAAATACGATAATTATTACAGAGAGTATGGGATTTGAACCCATGAAAAGTATTAGTTTTAATTAGTTTCAAGCTAATCGCTTTAAACCACTCAGCCAACTCTCTTATATGATTCCTGAATGACTTGAACATTCAACCATATTCTTATCAAGAATACGCTCTACCATTGAGCTAAGGAACCTACGTAACTTTTACCTGTAATTATATTATTTATACGATAAATACCGGACTTACCTCTATTTTCTTTATATATAAAACTTTTATTTGTATCTAAATTAAAATATGATTTAAGAGGTACTATACTTTTTTTATTGTTGTTATTCATATTTGTATTGTTAAAAGTAAAAAAGAGGCAATTTCCTCTGTGTATTGCCTTTGTCAGTATAGGCAATAAAGGCCTATACTAGACAAGAGTACTCCGACTTGAACGGAGAATGAGAAGTTTGAAGCTTCTGAGTTTACCATTAACCTATACTCTTTTAATTTAATAGTTTTATGCTTTACATGTCCCTCGCGAAAAGACAAAGGAGATAGTTGTCAATAAAAATTTAAGTCGGAAAATTAGAGAATTGAACTCTAAGGTTTAAAATAAACACTCTTTAGCAAAGAGCCTGGCTTACCAATGCCAAATTTTCCTTATTAATATATATTTATTATATTATTATACGGCCAGCCGAATTCGAATCGACACAATTCGTTTGGAATCGAACCTATAATCACTTTGTTATCAACAAAGGGCTTCACCAATTAAGCTAACGAATCTAATAATATATTTTATTCTTTTATAAAAGAGACATATTTCTCTATATGTATAAGATATAGTGTACATAGAAGACTGTAACATCACTATATTGCACTAACTTTACTTTAAAAAATCTAAATTCGTAATACAAAGTTATCTCCCTACACGTGGATAATACACACTTCTCATAGGTAAATAAAAATTAGGGTCTAACCTTCGTATTTCGCTTTCTATACTACGAATTTTACTTAAAGATTCATTCATATCAGATAGTTTACTATGTATTTTACCAGCTAAATACCTTTCATCTTCAAAATTTCTATTTTTTATAGGTAAACTTTCTGCTTGATCTTTAACATCCACCAGATACTCATAAGTTACATTATGATGTCTGTAAGTACTAACCTCCTGCGTTAAATTAAATTTTAACTGAGTTAATGCTTTTAAAATACCATCACCATCGTCACATAAAAAAATAGGAGATGTATATATGTTATATACTATGTATATAAGTAATAATAATAAATATTTATAAATATTACAATGGCTTAATAAGTATAGATATACTTTTAACTTTGTAAAAAAGACTTTATTCATGTTTAAATTTTCTATTTATTGTTTTAAAAAAGAGGCATATTTCTCTGTTGTTATAAAGGTAAAGTCTACTTTCTTAGATTTTACTTAATAAATCAAGCTAAACAATTACTATTTATTATGTTTAAATTAAACATATGTATTGATTCTTGTTTACATAATTTACGGAAAATTGAATCCTTTTAGATCTTCTATGAAGTCTTGAAGAAGAAATACCTTATAAAATTCATGGTAAACTATGTACTCAGCTAAGCAAAAAGAATATGGTGCTATTTTTTCGGACGTATACATATTATAAGGGATAAACATAGACACGAAACAATAACTATCACATTTTCCTCTCACAGGACACTCACCCAAGTAAAATAATTTTATAAATGGATCAAAAATAGATCGTTTATTATTTGTAAAACCCATAATGCTACTTGCGCTGCAAGTAGCATTATCTATGCTGACTTCCTGCTCTGGGAAGTAAAATGGCCTTATCTTAGGTAAGCAAGAAGTCATATCAGTAAAAGATGTGAAAGACATATCATTCACATTTCCCGTGTATTGGCAAAATAACAGTAAAAGAGTTAAAGCAAAAAGACATAATTCAAGAACAATTACTAATATAAGCAATAAACAAAACACTTCTTTACATACAAACAGACCTTTATTTACTGTAAGTGAAAATAAATTAGGATTTTTAGTTTTATTAAATTTAACGTCTTTAGAATACTTTGCCTTCTTTACGTAAGAAGTAAGAGGACAATCAATGTATGATATAAAATTATATTTAAAAATCATATTTTTTATACAATAGTCTCTTGCTTCACACCAAAAAGAAGAATAAAAATTTTGTTTTAATACAACAACAACGTCTCTATAATCTTTTGTATTAAAAGGTAAGTTTTTTATTAATGTAAAAGACCTGTTGTCCTTAGTATCAACAATTATGGTTAATCAAACTTTAAAATAACCCTCTTTTCTCGCAGAGCACACTTCCTTGAACCAAAATTTAGTTAAATATAAAGATAAATTTTTTAAAGTAAAGTTTTTATTAACTTTTTTGTATATTAGTGTTTTCATTAGTTTTTATTATAAAAATAAGAAAGAGGCATGTTCCTCTGTTTTTACTATAAGCAGTGTAATAAGTAAAATGTATGATATGAAGTACACTATAGAGTAATAGTGCTTCGTATCATACTAAAATTTAGTCAAACGTTCTTACTTTTCTAGGTATGTAATTACCTTGACGACTTGATAACATTTCATTCACACGTTGAGCTTTTCTAGCCCTTTCCATGTTTTTAATACGTAGTCTAAAATCAGCATATTCTCTTAATTTCCTGTTATGTTCACGTATAGCCTCATCACTACTTTTAGCTATATGGTTTTTTATACCTGTTTTTATTTTGTTATAAATTCGTCTAGGTTTAGTATCAGGTATATCGCGTACAATAGTTCAACCAGTTCCTTGATAATAACCATTACCAATAACTTCAGATCTAGTTGGCTCAATTTCCCCTATCATAGTAGACCCGTCACAAGAATAACTATAAAAAGCTTTACCTTGCATATCAGTATGATCATATCTTACATACACAGGTCTTCCGTCTAGTTCTGCGATAAATTGATCTAAGTTTCTTTCTCCCTCTGGCGTAGACAATTCAAATCTAATTTTTCTTTCGTTAGCTGACAACTCATAGCGATGACCCCTAGATGTAGGTTGTAATCCTTCATTATAAGGCTCATAAAGAGGTGTACCATCACTATGTCTAGTAGGATACCCAGCTCCTTCGTTTCTAGTTTGATAATTATTGTATCAAGAACTGTTTTGCGGAGCGTTTTCATCTGATGGTAAATCATCATCACAATGATAAACTTCACCTCCAGCTAAAAAAGAATAAACAATTATTATAATTCTTATTCATATAAGGATATAAAAGAGATTAAAATGTAGATACATTTTTATATATAAATTTTTCATATTTATTTTGTTATTTCTTTTAAAAAGAGGCATTGTCCTCTATTATCTATTATTTCTTTCGTTAAATCTTCTAAGTTTATCTAAGTTTCTAAGTCTACGAGATTCTCTAATTTGATACATTAAATTCTCACTTTTTTCTCTCGATATTTGTTCAGCTCTAAATGCATCAGCACGAGATTGTTTTATATCTTCTTTTATAAAAGATTTAACTTCATTCCATACTTTAGATTCAGGATTTCATGAAGATTTAAACTCATCGTAAGAATTAAATCTATCGCTACTTTTACCTGTTACATATCAAGAAAGTCTTCGTCTAATTCTGTCCATTAAATGTAATTTAGTGAAATCTCTAGCTGTTGTATCACCATCGTTATCATTATTATTTTCATTAAAATTATCTACGTTTTCATTAATATTTTCATTAATTGATCCACTATCGCAAATATAATTATCAAAAAAAGATATGTCAAAAAACCCAAATAATAAATATAAAAATAATGTAATAATAAAAGGTTGTAAAATTTTGTTTATCTTCATTATATTAATCGATATTATTTTTAAAAAGAGGCATAACCCTCTATATTTTGCTAGTTATATACGTGTGTAAATAATTAAAGATATGTTCATTAACGTTTAAATACACGTATAAAAGCGTTAAGGGGGCAATAATAAAATAAAAACAGTTATAAGTCTTTAAAGAAGTTATTTATCATAATATTAATGTTAGAATTACTTACTTCGTCTTTACTTATAAATATATAAAAATTAGAACTGTCTTCTCCTACACAGAATTCAAATAAGTCATCTTCCATTATTACATCAGACTCTAAAACAAATTTTAACTGAACGTATAAATTTAAAACATTATATTTATATAAACATGCATACTCATTATCCAATTTATATTCTAAATCAAAAAAGAAGTCTAAGTCTTCCTTACTTAATAACTCTGAGCTAAGTATAGACAAATGACGATGAGTCTCAATATACCCGCTTATAGGATGTCTTTTAGTTATTAAGCCGTTTTTATTAAAAGGATAAGCAAAAAACAACTTATTATCCAGCTGGTAGCTTGTATGGAAATCGTATAGTTCATTATAAACAGTGCATAAATTAAAATTCAATAAAGCAAAAGCAATGCTATTATTTGGTGTAATACTAAGATTTAATCTTTCATTGAAAGATTCATTTTTGTTGTTATTTTTCATATTTAATAATTTTTTTTTTATAAAAGAGGCATGTTCCTCTGCTTACTTAGTATTAGTAGTAAAAAGGACTATTTACTTACAACTTTTCTAAATATTGGCCTTTTAGATTCTATATCTGAGTTTTGTTTATAGCTACCTGCTTTAAAATCATCTGATCAAGATAAATATTTATCCTTACTCATATCACTGAAATTATTTAAGAACGAACTTTTTTTATAATTAAAATTATATAAAGCCATTATATAATTAGATAATCTTAAATCTAAATGGCTTAATAGATGACTTTTTTGGCTATTACCTTTACATATATTAACATCGTAGCCGTTTATTCTAGAAAATAAAGCTTTTAGGATAATAAAATTTGCATCCCTTAATAAATATAAAGTATGTTTATTCCTGTTTAAAAAATCACTATCATTTAGCATTATTTCAATAAAGGCTAAGGGATGAATTTCCACATAAGTGATAGTAGAACTAGGGTTTACTTTAGCTATATTTACTGTATTAACGGGCTGTTTTTTAATGTCTATTATGTTTAATATATCTATACCCATAATTCTTAGCCCTTCGGCTAATATATCTAAATTAACACAAGTTGGTTCTTTAGTTGTAAATATTTTACTTACCATGTTGTTTATACTATTAGGGTATATACTATTATTTCGAGTTAGAACAAAAAGAAGATCAGTATTATTTATGATAAATTCAAAGTTCTTAGGCATAGACTTATTAAAAATAACTTTTTTAGGATTAAATTCATTAATACTATCTTCCACCAGACTATCTACCACACGATCATTTTCCCGTATTTCATTACCATCGTTTAATATCTGATTCCATTAATAATTCATTTTGCATATTTTTTATTTTATATTTAATTTAAAAAGAGGCATACTCCTCTAAAGCAACTCGCAACAACACTACAGCTAACCCGACTCGAACGGATAAGAGATCTTTGGAAGAGACCGGTTTTACCATTAAACTATAACTGTTAATTTCTTTTTATAAGAATTATTAAAGAAATTTTTATTAGATATCAAATATATATTTTTTAATAGTTTATTAGTATTAATATATTTATATATAGACCAAGTACTAACACCAATATCTATAGCAACAGAACGAATAGAATAATACTCTTTAATGGTATTATTTTTTTTATTAAAAATCATTACACTATTTCCTACCACTATTTCAGATTTATATATATAGCCATCATATGACTTACCTGTATTTAAATTATTAGCAATGGTTCTATCTGAAACACCTAAATGTTTTGCTGCATTTTTTATACTAGAGTATTGGTTAACCAAGTTATTTGATTTATCATAAGCTTTAATATTTATACCATTACATCTTGACGATATTTTTAATCTAGTTTCATTTGTAACGGTTTTAGATCTAAAATTATCTTTTACAGAAAGCTTAATACTAAGTCCAATTTTTTGCCTTATTTCAGGAGTATGTCTTTTACCTAAATTATTAGCCCTTATTTTAGCTTTTGTTTCTTCTGATTGTTTACTACCCAAACGTGAACCAGCTATTGGACATATGTTGTACTCAGGTTTTAATAAATCCAGATAGTACTGTTCTCGAGATATACATAAGCTTGATTCACAATATTCTAAAATATCTATACTAAAATTGGAATAACCATATTTTAATAAAGAATTATTTAAAAAGCTAAAGCCATTTTTTGTATGATTTTTAAGATAACCTAAAGAATAGTAGTTACTAAACCTACGTGCAAGACTTACAGAAGACCCTATGTAACTTTTACCTGTAATTATGTTATTTAGACGGTAGATACCGGATTTACCTCTATTTTCTTTATATATAATAGATTTATTTATGTCCATATTATTATAAGTCACTAAGGGAATAATGTTATTTTTGTTTTTCATACTAATATTAACTTTTAATTTTAGAAAAGAGACATATTCCTCTGATGCTGCATAAATTAACAAGAGCCATATACATATAACATATTATTACTATTTTATATTTTTAAGTATATGGTCATTACTATTATATATTTAAACATAGTACTCGAAACCAGAAAAGCCGTTTGGTGGACAACGAGTTTACCAATTAACTTATTACTGCTATATATAAATAATTATTTATATAAATTATTTTATATAAAAATCTTTAAGATGATCCCAACTGTAGCCAGTTCTTTTGTTATTCATAGAATTTTTTATGTTTTGAACTTCAGAGATTTCTTCACTTGTTAAACTTTTACCTAAATAATCTAACCCCTGTAAAAAAGATAAATAATTAAGTCATTTACTACCCATCAAAGGAAATTCATTGAAATATAATTTTGTTAGAAAATGTTTAGAGTTGGCCCCAGCTACTAGAGCCATTACATTCCCCTTAGGGAAATTAATATTACATTTAAATAAATCCGCAATTTCTGTCATAAAAGGAACACATGATAAACCAGTCGGCTTATCTATTATTCTTTGGTTTATTGAAAAAGTACATTTTACTCTACCTCTAAGTCTAGAACCATTTAATCCATAAATACCCTCCAAACTTATGTGAAAATTACCATCTGCATCCGTAAATCCAGCTAATCAAGGGGTAGATCCTAAATCACTAGTATCTAACGGTAATTTTTCAATATTAAGATTATATATTAAATTAATACGATCTATGGCTTTATGTAAATATCTTATTTTAGGTGTACGAAATTTACCATTTATTAAGTTAATTATTTCTATCAATGTATTTAAATCCGAAATACGATATATACCAGCCTTACGTTTCTTTTCCATATATAGACCGCCTGCCCCAAATATTTCTTTAATATGTTGAAAAAGAGGTAGGTCATCGGCATGGAAACTTAATGCTATTTGTGGATTATGAATACGGCCGTAAGAAGATTTTAATGTATTTGAAGTTCAAATACTACCATCCCCCTCTATTAAGCCAGCTAAGTAGAAACCTAATGGTGAATTATTTATGTTATTATTCATAATTATACTGTATGATTATTAAAAGAGGCATAACCCTCTAGTTCTTAAATTGCAATTTACCATTTAATTTTTCGTCTTCCAAACTTTATTAATTATGATTGTAAGTACAACTGCTAAATACAGCAAAGTAGGAGTTTAGTTAGCATATTACTAAATAATTACACTAGTAATTGTAATTACAATTACTAATGTGTACTAAAAATATGTTTTATTTTCTATGTATAAAATACTTATTCTTTAATAGTTTCCTCTTATTAATATAACGCAATAAAGTTGTGTGACTAATATTAAGATGTTTAGCTAATGCTCTAATTGAAGGATATTCTTTTATATTATTATCTTCTTTATTGATTAAAAGAACAAGATGACCTGTTTTATTGTTACGGCTTTTAAACTTTAATTTGGTTTCTTCCGAGTGTTTAAACCCTAACAAAGAACCAGCTCTTAGTGCTATATTGTATTTAGGTTTTAAGACGTCAAAATAGTATTGTTCTCTATAAAGTATAACACCTATATTACAATATTCTAGTATCTCAATATGAAAATTATTATAACCATTTTCCAATATAGCTGTATAAATACGGCTATTATATATACCTGTCTTATGTTTTAAATAGCTAACAGAAAAATATTTATTAAGTCTTTTACCTATATTCCTTGAACTACCTATATAACTTTCATTTGTTATTATATTAGTTCATTTATATATTCCACTTTTATTTTTATTATCTTTTAAGATAATAGGTTTATTATATAAAATGTTTTTATATATTATATTATGCATTTTTTTTTCTTAATATTAAATTTATAAAGGAGGCATATCCCTCTACCATTAACCTATGGCCGTTTATATAAGTTTTTATAGTATAATATGCCATTACTATATTATACTAAAAGTATATTGTATAATATAAGTAATAATTTAAGACCTCTGGGATTCGAACCCAGAACACAAAGATTAAAAGTCTCGTATTTTACCATTAAACTAAGGTCTCTATTAGACATATATATATATGTCTAATACTTATTTTTAGATAAGAATTTAAACAGTTGATTTATTTTCATAAACGTTTTTCTTTGTTTATTAAAATAAAAGAGGGACATTCCTCTAGAGGTTTATATGTATAATATACTAAGAACCTCAATAGTAGATTGATATGAAAAGGAAAAGTCAGACGACATCAACAAAATGTCAGTATAATATAGACGACTCGAGACCCAGGTGGTGATTTTCTGTAGAGTGATAAGCTAATACCCGTCACAAACCTACAGCGATGAAAGCAGTACCAACCATAACATGTATACCATGGAACCCTGTACCAAAATAGAAACATGATCCAAAAGCACCATCACTTATAGTGAAAGAAGAAACAGTATATTCTACACCTTGAAAACCTGTAAAGACTATAGCTAAAATAACTGTAGCAATTAGACCGTATAAAGCTCCACTTCTATTACCTTGAATTAAAGAGTGATGAGCATATGTTACAGTAACTCCTGATGACAATAATATTACTGTGTTAAGTAAAGGTAATTCAAAAGGATTAACAGCTTCAATTCCCATAGGTGGTCATTGAGCACCTAATTCTACTGTAGGAGAAAGAGCACTATGAAAGAAAGCTCAAAATATAGCTAAAAAGAATAATGCTTCACTTACTATAAATAGAGCTACACCCATGTTTAACCCTCTTTGTACAGCTAATGTATGATTTCCTAAGTATGTTCCTTCACTTATAACGTCACGTCATCATAATGTCATTGAAGAAACAACTGAGAAAAGTGCTAACATTAAAAATGTGTCTGCATTACTAAACCCATGCATTGTTAATACTCCGCTTGTTGTTAATGTTAATAAAGCAATACATGTATATAAAGGCCATGGTGATGGCGATACTAAATGAAAGGGATGTGCTTGAAAGTTACTTCTAGTCAAATTAGTCATTAATTACTGGAATATTACTTTATAACAAATATCAGATAAGAATATATAAGATGAAAGAAGTAAGTAATAAAATACTATAAACAGATATTTATGTCCTCTAGTTCCAATTTTGGTACCTATATTTGTACCAATCTTTGTACCTGTGCTCTTTAGATTAGCCATGTACAAAGCATTAGTATCTACAAGAGATATAATAACATTGAATACACTTTTTAACACTAATGAAAATAGACCTAAACAATTATAGATACTAAAGGTTGATTTAAAACATGTATAAAGTTACTAAATGTAAAAGGATCAAACCCTCCACCTAAGTATATTTTTAATAATGCTACTATAACTATACTAAGAAAGCCAAAATGCTTTTATACTTACTTGATAGAAAATTAGTTATTAATTACTGAAGTATTACTTTAATAAATATCAGATAAGAATATATAGGATGAAAGAAGTAAGTATAGTACTATTCACTTACGTAAATAAATTTAGATTTCTATTATAGTATCTTAAGCTCTTTTCTTTATTAATAAGCGCGTCTACTATTATTTTTCTCTGTAAAAAAGGAGTGAGAAATAATAAGAACTGCTCTCATAAGGAAAAATCTTATATATCCTTATCTTTTTGCATCACAAAAGGATATAATTTGAAAACGAATTATACTATATATATATAACTATCGTTAAGGAATAGGTGACTTGAACACCTAACCTACCGTGTGTAAAACGGTTGCTCTACCATTAAGCTAATCCCTTTATATAATTTACGGGTCAGGCCGGCTTCGATCCGACATAGGCTTTCATGACAAGAAAGATCCTTACCAATTAGGATACTGACCCTAAGTTATAATATATATTATTATACTATATATATATATTAATATATAAACAAGTGATATGCTTATTTATCTTATAATGCATGCTTACCCGTACTGCCAAAACAAGCTTACTCCGTAAGCCATAGCAAGCCTAATTAATCTTTTTGTTTTATTGTAATAATAATAGCACCAACCATAGCTAATAATAATATAATAGAAGTTAAAATTAATCATATACTGTAACTAGTGTACATTATATTACCTATACTTGTAATATGACTAGTTTCTGCTAAGTTACCATCTCATATATTACTAGTAACAAAAGAAATTTCACCATTATCTAATTGAGTACTATTTAAATTAAACAATTTCTGCATTGATGAACTTAGTACGAGAAAATAATCACTATAATTATTATATCATATATTATTTAATGTATTATTTAAATCAAGAGTGTAACTATTAAAAGAAGCAATACTATAAGGTAATATTTGATATAAAGGGTAATTAAATGAAATAGCTATAAATATAGCTAAAGGTATACTATTGCTTGTATTACTTAATAATTCACTTATTCTAACATTTATTAACATTAAAATAAATAAGAATAAAATAGATACAGCTCCAACATAAACTAGTAAATACGAAAGACCAATAAAGTTTAAACCTAATATCATAAGATAACTGGCTATACTTAAAAATAAACCTATTAAAAATAAAACAGAAACTATGGGGTTTTTACTAATGATAACTAGTATACCAGATAAAATAGCAATAAGTGAAATAATATCCAAAGCTTCAGTTCTATAACCGTTGGTGAAAGTTTCGTTTAAAAGAAATAAACTATTCATAATAAAAAATATTTGATCTCATTATCTTTTGCTTCGCTTTGTAATTAAAGTATACTTTAATAAATAAAAATTACAAAGATACTTATAATAACAGTTATTATAAGATATTATAAGTAAAAGCGTTTATAGATAAAACAATAACTACTTAGTTAAATAAATAAATAATTTAACGATTTTGAGTAAAGAGTAGTTATAAATGGGGAAGTCTAGACATGTACAAGAGTCGAACCTGTATCACTGTGGCCGTAACACAATGCTCTACCATTGAGCTAACATGCCTTAAAGACTTTGTTTAGCCCTTAAGATGAATTGAACATCTATCATAATATTAACAGTATTCCGCTCTACCCTTGAGCTATAAAGGCTAATGATATATTTTTAATATCATAATTAGGAAACAAGAGATTTGAACTCTTAAAAGTCTATTACTATTGAGTTTACAGCTCAACCCATCTTACCAATAATGGAAGTTTCCTCTCTTGCTCGGTTTTTACTTAAAACTAAGAAAAACAAATTGATTTATATTATTTTTAAGTAAGTATAATCTTATATCGCATACCTATGGGGTTTACCTAAAGCACTGATAGTTAGTCTTATAAGTATTTTAGGCAAGTTACACCTAAAAAAAGTAATGATATTTATTGTAAGAGTAAATAAGTAAGTATTTTTTTTGCAACGCACAACGTCTTGGCTATGTGATTTGCAAAATACTTATTTCTTCGTAACATAGTACGAAGAATGAAAGATAAAAAGCCTGTATCTGGATTCGAACCAAGATTTATTTATATATATATATATCTATACACATATAAACAATATGCCTAAGACAGGCATATATATAATTTTTATAGCATACAAAAGAGATGTTTTATAGCCTAATTATATATACATTATATATTGTTAACATTAATTAATCCCGTGCAAGTTCCCCTACACGAACCGTATTTCGACTTAACACCAATCAAAGTCACGCATACGAAAATCTACCATATAGGTAACTAGAAGAGATTATCTAGAATAAAAATATAAGGAAGACCAAACTTATTGCACACACTCCTTTCGGCGCCTGACGAGTAGTTAGTACCTATCTGAGATTAAATTCACCGTGACGTGGTGATTCACGATTACTAGTAATTCCTTATTCATGTAGTCGAATTTCAGACTACAATCCTTGTTATATCCTATTTTATTAGATTAGCTCCAATTCACATTATTGCATCATTTTGTATAGGAATATGTGGCACGTCTATCGCCCACAACATTTAGGCCATGATGACTTGTCTTGGTCCCTGTTATCTTTCCCATGTAAAGGTGAACTGCTTTATTTCTACTGAATTTCTTTGACAAAGAAATACAACATACATAAATAAAGCAAGGGTTTCCGTTAATTTAATGGAATTAACCAATATCTCACGACATTAACTGAAGACAGCCGTGCAACGCTTGTAATATCTTTAAAAATAATAAACATACTCATACTTTTTAGCTCCGCAAAGCAAAGAATATGAGCAATATATTAAATTTATTGCTCTGTTTTTCACGCTTGCGCAGACATAAACATAAAAAGATAATATTCAAGTTGTGGTAAGGTTTTTCGCGTACCTACGAATTAAATAACATACTTCACTACTGGTTTCAGAAACGGTCTAATGATTTCAGTTCCTGCGTTGCCACATTACTCTTGAGGTGAAATGCTTACACTTTCATTTATAGACTAAATAAAGAT
>Ga0182012_10004964_pt1 | contig 13815 bp, 10 predicted proteins | sample 612S2SmetaG_FD_120486 | JGI IMG/M metagenome (GOLD analysis project Ga0182012, IMG submission 120486) | Permafrost microbial communities from Stordalen Mire, Sweden - 612S2S metaG | ecosystem: Environmental > Terrestrial > Soil > Wetlands > Permafrost | place: Sweden: Stordalen | collected... | reverse complement strand
GAGCAACTCGCCAATGCGCCCTTCGACATTGTCCGTGTGCAACGAGTGCACGCGCAGCACCTCGCGCAGTGTCTTGTCGACAGTCATGCGCGGATCGAGCGACGAAAACGGGTCCTGGAAGACCAGCTGGATCTTTCGAGCCAGTGACGACGTGCTCGAACGCTTCGTCGCGTCGATAGCGACGCCATCGAGCAACAACTCGCCCCACGTGGGAGCCTCGAGCCCGACCAGGAGTCTCGCGAGCGTGGATTTTCCGCATCCGCTCTCGCCGACGATGCCAAAGGTAGTCGCGCGTTCCAGGACCATCGAGACGTTGCTCAACGCCTCGACGACGTGACCCGTTCGTCCGCCGTAGACCTTGGACACGTTCCTCACCTCGAGCGCTGGCACTACCACTGTTCGGGTGCCTTCCAACACGCGGCGTAACTCCCGTCACCGCGCTCGAGCAACGGTGGCTCCTCGAGCGCGCACTTGTCGAACGCGTAGGGACAGCGCGCGCGAAACGGGCAGCCGACCCCGAGGCGCGCCGGGTCCGGCGGCGTGCCGCCGATCTGGTGCAGCGCAGACCGGTGACCGCTCTCCAACGTCGGCAGCGAGGCGAGCAACGCCTTGGTGTAGGGATGAGTCGGACGGGCGAAGAGCGCGGTGGTGCTCGCCTTTTCCACCACGCGACCGGCGTACATCACCACGACCGAGTCGACCAGGCTCGCCACCACGCCGAGGTCGTGGGTCACCCACAGCACCGCCATGTCCGTGGCCGCTTGCAGTGACGTGACCAATTCCAAGATCTGTCGTTGAATGGTCACGTCCAAGGCCGTCGTCGGTTCGTCGGCGATCAACACCTTGGGTGAGGTCAGCAGCGCCATGGCGATCATCACGCGTTGGACCATGCCGCCCGAGAGTTGATGAGGGTAGGACGAGGACACCCTTTCGGGCTCGGCGAGTCCGACCTGCACCAAGACCTCGCGCACTCGCGCATCGACGGTGGGACCCTTGGCCCCGTGGGCCTTCAGTGTCTCTTCGAGCTGGGCACCTACGCGCAGCAGCGGGTTTAGTGAGTTCATCGGGTCCTGGTAGACCATGGCAATCTCGCCGCCGCGAATCTGACGCAGCCGCTTCTGGTCGACCTTGAGCAGATCCTCGTCACCAAAGAGCACCCGACCGCTCAAGACCGACAGAGGCGGCGACGCGAGCAGGCGTAACACTGAGAGCATCGTGAGGGTCTTACCCGAACCACTTTCGCCGACGATGCCGAGCTTCTCGCCCAACTCGACCTCGATGCTCACGCCACGCACGATCTCGTCGTTGCCGTGCTTGCGCACGATGCCGATGTGAAGGTCCTGGATCGAAAGCAGGCTCACGGGGCCTCCACCCTCGCAAAGACCAGCGACGTCGGCGCGTCGGTCAGCGGACGTTGGGTGACGACGCGACGACCGGGGAGGATCGCGCCAAGGACTCTCGAGTCACGCGCGCCGGTGCACGACGCGATCGATCCGGGCAGTCCTTGAACGGTGAGAAAGCCAATGAGCGCGAAAAGCACCGCTTCCTTGGCGCTCTCGTCGACGCCCAGCTCATTGATCAGTCCGATCCTCACGCCTGATGCCATCTGGGCGAGCATGTTCATCAATACCGGATTACGGGTACCGCCCCCCGACGCGTAGACCTCGCGCACACCGCGCAGGCGCAATTGTGCCGCTACGGTCGTCGCGGTAAGAGCGCACAGCGTCGCCACGAGATCGTCGGGTCCGACAACTCGCCCTTCGAGGTGACGTCGAAGATAGTCCAAGTGGAAGAGTTCCTTGCCGGTCGACTTAGGAGCAGGCTCCTCGTAATAGGGCTCGGCGAGTAGCGCGTCCAACAAGGGCTGGTCCACGACCCCGCGCCGAGCACGCTCGCCGTCGCGGTCGAAGTGTTCGGCGCCCTCGCTCAACCACGTCACCGCCGCGTCCATCAGCGCATTCGCGGGCCCGATGTCGTAGGCGATCGGCTCCTCGTTCGGTCCGACGACCGTCATATTCGAAATGCCACCCAGGTTGAGTGCAGCGCGCGCATGGACGGGTCGCGCACCGAGCAACAACACGTCCACGAGGCTCGCGAGTGGCGCGCCGTGTCCGCCGGCCGCGACGTCGCGTGAACGAACGTCATAGACCACGGTCGCGCCCGTTCGCTCTGCAATCCAGGCCCCCTGGCCGACCTGCAAGGTACCAAGAGCGCGTCCGTCGTGCACCCAGTGAAATACCGTCTGGCCGTGTGAGCAGACGACGTCAACCTCGCCATTGAAGTGTCGGGCCGAAAGAGAGGCCGCGATCTCGGCAAAGCTCTGGCCGATCATGGTGTCGAGCTGGCACACGTCCTCGATGGTGATGCTCTGGGGCGGCAGGATCCTCTCGATGCGCGAGCGAAGTTCCTCGGAGAGTGGCGCAGACACGTGTTCCAGGACCGTGGCGGTCACCGTGTAGTCCTCGAGGGAGAACCTGACCGCGACGGCCTCGATCGCGTCGTACGAGGTACCCGAGATCATGCCGATGACGCTGATGGAGTCTCTATTCACCTTCTACCTCGTCTTCGTCCGCGGGTCGGCGGCGTCGCGTAGACCGTCGCCGAGGAAGTTGAAGCCAATAACGGCGATCACGATGACGAGCGAAGGGCCCGCGAGAGTCCACCACGCGATGCTCGCGAGACTCGAGGAGTTACTCACCATCTCGCCGAGCGACTGCACGGGCGGTGGCGGCCCGAGGCCGAGAAAACTCAGGCCCGCTTCGGCGAGGATCGCCCAGGAGAGTGCGAGGCTCACCTGGACCGCGATGACCCCGGCGACGCTCGGCAGGATATGGCGAAAGAGCAACCGGGATCGGGAGAACCCCAGGACGCGACCCGCGCGAACGAAGTCCGACTCGCGAAGCGCGAGCACCGGCCCGCGCACGACCCGCACGAAGATCGGGATCCACCCCACGCCGATCGCGATCGAACTGTCGAGCACGCTCGGGCCCAGTGCCGTCACGACCGCGAGGGCGAAGAGGATCGCTGGAATTGCGAACATCATGTCCGAGAAGCGCATGATCACCGCCGAGGTCCACTTGCCGAGGAATCCCGCCATGATCCCGAGGAGCGAGCCCAGCGCACCGGCGATTAAGACCGAGAGGAACGCGATCTCGAGCGAGACGCCGAGACCTTGCATGGTGCCCGAGAAGACGTCACGACCGAACTGGTCGGTGCCCATGATGTGCGCGAGCGAGATCCCCTTCAACACGGCGTTGTTGTACTGGGCACTCGCCGGGTACGGCGTGATGTTGAAGATGCCGAGTACGCCCGCGACCAACACGACGCCCACGATCACGACCCCGATGCGTCCGTTGCGCGAACGCCACAACGCCTGGAACCACGTGCGGTGACGGACGATCTCCTGTTCCTCGCCGAGCGAGGAACCGGTGAGCCCAATGGGTTCGTTCGTGATCTCGCTCATCTGTTCCTCGTTCGCGGGTCAATGAGCGCGTACGCCAGGTCGACCGCCATGTTGACGATCACAAAGCCAGCCGCGAAGATCAAGGTGACACTCTGGACGACCGGGAAGTCCCGGTTGTTGATCGCCGAGATCAACAAGCGCCCCATGCCGGGCAAGATGAAGATCTGTTCGATGATGACGGTACCGCCCAACAGGTAACCCAATTGGATGCCCGACATGGTCACGACCGCGGTCAGCGCATTGAGAAAGAGATGGCGCCAGACGAATGCGCGTCGAGTCACGCCCTTACCGAGGGCGGTGCGCGCGAAGTTAAGGCCACTCACCTCGAGCACGGCCGCGCGGGTCGTTCGAAGTATCGCCGCGCCGATGCCCAGGCTGAGCACGATGGCCGGAAAGACGATCTGTTGGATGTTGAGCCACGGATTCGTGAAGAGCCCCACGAAGGCCTTGGACGAAGGAAAATAATGGAACTTGGTCGACATCAGCACGACGAGCACCGTACCCAGGATGAAACTTGGTACCGCGAGACCCACGACCGAGACGGTCTGTCCGACGTCATCCTGCCAACGTCCCGGGTGCAGCGCAGACCACATACCAAAACCGACGCCGATCGCGACGCCGAAGATCATGGTCACGGCCGCCAGCTCGAGCGTGACTGGCAACGACGAACCGATGAGCGTGCTCACCGATTCGCGGTAGACGAGGGAGACGCCGAGGTTGCCGCTCAGCAGCGCGTGCAACCACGAGAAGTACTGCTCGACAGCCGGTTGACCCACGCCGTAGTAATGGTCGAGCGACGCCAGCTGGGCTTTGGTCAACAGACCCGCGCTGACGCCTACCGACGCCGTGACCGCGTTACCCGGTAAGAGTCGCAGCACGATGAAGATGATCACCGACACCCCGAAGAGTGTCACGAGCACGCTGAAGGCTCGCCGCACGATGCTTAAGAACAACGTCATTGTGCGGCGAGCCTCCGGGCGACTAGTTAGTTAAGAGTAGTGGTAGCCAAACTCGAGAGTTGCGTGGTGTTCACGGGCGACAGCACGAAGCCGTGCACGTTCGAGGCAACCGCCGCGAAGTCGTTCGAGTCGAACAGCCAGATCCACACGGCATTACCAGTCAAGGTGTTGTTCAGGGTCTGCCAGTCCTTCGCCTGACCCGAGGCCGTCGAGTTCTCGTCACCGGCCAGCAATTCCTGCTGGAGTGTCTTGGAACTGTAGCCAGCCGGGACATTGAGGTCCGCGCCCGCACCGAAGTAGCGGCCGTACATCACGTAGGGGTCGGGGTCGGCGCCGTTTTCGGCGAACGCCGCCTGGAACTTACCCTTCAGCCAGTCCTGGATGTACGCGTTGCCCGCGAGGTTCTGGATGCTCATCTTGATGCCCACCTTGGCGAGCTGGGACTGCATCGCAATCGCCTGGGCCGAACTTGTCGAGTCCAGGGCGTCTGACGTGATCGCCGTGAAGGAGAAGCCCTTGGACAGCCCCGCTGCCTTCAGGTAGCTCTTCGCCTTGGCGAGGTTCTGGCTGGGACAGATCGACGAGACCGGCGAGGTCGCGTACGGTCCAAGCGGCACCGGTCCGACAGTCTTGCCCTGGCCGAAGACCGCGTCCTGGAGGATCTGCTGACGGTTCGTCGCGCACGCAATGGCGCGACGAGCGTTGACGTTGGCCAACGGACCCTTCTTGTCCTGGAGCATCAAGGCGCGGTACGAAAGGTCAAGGACCTTCTGAACGCTGAACGAGCTCGGGATGGTCTTGACGACCGTTGGCTGGGAGAGCAAGCCGATCTGGATGGTGCCGGCTTGCAACGCCGCCGAGATCGACTGCTCGGTGGGGATCGTCTCGAGCTCTACGGTACCGATGGAAGGTGCCCCGCCCCAGTAGTTCGGATTCGCGACCATCGTAAAGGACGTGTTCGCGACGAGTGACTGGTACTCGTAGGGTCCAGTACCGTCCGGTGTCTTCGTGATGGTGCCCGCGGTGATCGACGCGGCTGGCATGATCGCGAGGTTCACGGTCGCGAGTCCTTCGAGTACCGACACGTCAGGGTGACTCATCGTGAGCACGACCGTGTCAGGTCCGCTCGCGGCGATGTTGGTCACCGAGCCGATGAACGACGCGGACGGGTCAGCGGTCGCGGAAGCTTCCGCTCTATTGAGCGACGCCACGACGTCAGCCGAAGTCATGGTGGTGCCGTCGTCGAAGCGGACGTCAGGGCGAAGCTGCAACGTAAGGGTCTTGTTCCCATTAGAGAAGGCCCAACTCGTCGCGAGGTCCGGGACGATCTGCAGATTCGCGTTCTCCTGGACGAGGGTCTGGTAGATGAGACCCAGCGCCTCGAAGTCAAGGAAGTTGGTCACGACGTCGGGGTCGATCTTCTGGACGCTGTTGGTCGTGCCAATGACCAACGTGCCGGTGGCGGCGCGTGGCTGCGGCGATGCCGACGCGCTGGTCACGCCCGTCGCGACGAGCGCGATCATGCTCGCTACGAGCGCGGTCGACGCCAATGCCCTAACCCTTGTTATTCGTTTCATGAGCCCCCCTAAGGTGGTGGTAGAAGTTTGTGTCTTGTCGCGAGACTACCGGCGGCCTTTGGTCCAGTCAAGTCAAATGTTGTTCTAACGTTTCGGGACTGTAAATTCCTTATCGCCTAGTATTTAAGCCTTTTGAGATCAATTGGTTCATCTATTGACCGTACCAATCGAAGTGAGTAGATTACAGAAAATCCGTCAACTGGTGAGCGGTGAACGCTGCGGGGGACCTCGTGAACGAAACAACTGGCCTAATGCACGAGGGCACGAGCGCACCCAAGTACCAGAACGTCCACGACGCCCTAGTGGTGATGATGGAGTCGCTCGCGCCAGGCACCGCCATGCCCACCGAACGTGAGCTGTGCTTGCAGTTCGCGGTGTCGCGCGCGACGGTCCGTCAGGCACTAGGCCAACTTGAGATCGAACAGCGCATCTACCGGCGCCAGGGCAAAGGCACCTTCGTCGCGCGACCCAAGATCGAACAGTCGCTCGAATTGATGAGCCACACCGAAGGCATGCGCTCGCGCGGTATCACGCCGAGTTCGAAACTCATCGACGTGCGTCGCATCCCGGCGGGTGCCGATGTAGGGGCGCGACTCGGGCTTTCGCCCAAGTCCGAAGTGCTGCGCATTGAGCGCCTGCGTCTCGCCGACGACGACCCCATCGCCATTGAGGTCGTCTTTTTGAACGCCGAGCGTTTCGACGGGATTACCGCCGAACTCGGCGACAACGCGTCGCTCTACCAACTCTTCTCGTCGAACTACGGCGTCGAGCTCGCCTCGGCCGAGGAAACAATCGAAGCAGTCATTGCCGAGGGACGAGAAGCGGGACTACTTCGCTGTCAACTCGGCATGCCCCTGTTGATGCTGTCGCGGCGAACCCTTGACGTCGAGGGTCAGCCCATCGAATTCGTTCGCTCGCTCTACCGCGGCGACCGCTACCGCTTCCAGACCGGCCTTCGACGACCCCTCAACGGCGTTGCGCCCAAGGTGGATCCGTGTCTGATACGCAGCGCGCAGCTCGAGGACGCACCCGCGCTCGCTCGCGTCTTTGTGAGCGCCTGGCGAGGAGGATACCGCGGCGTGGTTGACGACGAGATCATCGACAGTCTTCGAGAGGACAAGATCACCGGTTGGATGGAAAAGTTGATCGTTGCGAGCAACGCGCACACGGTTGTGGCCGACGTGAACGGCGACGTGGTTGGTTTCGCGCGTTATGGCGACGACCCCGAAGACCCGCGCCGCGGTCATCTTCATGCGCTCTACGTGCAACCCGACGTGGCCGGCAAGGGCGTCGGTAAAACGTTGCTCAACCACGTCCTCTCTTCCCTCGATCCCAATTCGTCGCGCGACGTGACCCTGTGGGTGTTCGAGCAGAACCGTCGCGCCCGGGGCCTCTACGAATCGCTCGGTTTCGCCCTCGACGGCGGGCAACGGGTGGAGGACGAATGGCGGGCGCCCGAAGTGCACATGCGTCGCGCCGCGGCGAAGTCCGCTCTCACGACCCCGGCGTCGAACGCTTTGACGGCCAGTTCGTGAAGACCACGCCGCTCACTCTGGTCGTGTCGCCCACGTCCGGCCTTAGCCCTCGGTCGCTGCAACGACTTACGACGACCCTGATCAAGGCGCGGAACGAGTCCTTTCCCGCCAGTTTCAACCTGGGCGTCTACTCCTCGACGGCGACGCTCCTTCGCGCCTGGGGCGGCCACGCCCTCGAGGGTCGCGACGGTGGGATCGACGCCACCGCGGACACCATCTACGACCTCGCCTCGATGACCAAGGTCGTGTGCACCACGACCTTGGCACTTCGTCTCGTCCAAGACGGTACGTGGCGACTCAGTGATCGAGCAGCGAGGTGGCTGCCGGGTTTTCAACGCGAGGACATCACGCTAAAGGAGTTGCTAACCCACACCTCGGGCCTCATTCCCCACATCCCCTTCTTCGCGCTCTACGACTCCGCGCGCCAGGTTCGCAAGGCCGTCTATGACGCATCGCTCAACGGTGTCACTAAGGGCAGCGTCTCCTACAGCGACCTTAACTTCATGTTGCTCGGCTGGGCACTGGAGCGGGCCACCTCGACACGCTTGGACACGCTCTTTCGCGACGTGGTCGCGGGACCCCTCGACACTCCCACGATGCGATTCCGCCCTCCACGGAGTTTCCAATCGCGCATCGCGGCGACCGAACGCGACGGCGACCAACGCCGACGCAAGCAACTCGTCTGGGGCGACGTGCACGACGGCAACGCGTGGTCGCTCGGCGGCGTGGCGGGACACGCGGGACTCTTCGCTCGCACCGACGATGTCGGCGCCTTCACCCAGGCCCTGTTGGCTCCGCGGCGACACCATCTGCTCTCGACGGCTTCCGTGCGTTCGATCGCGGCGACGCGCGTTGGTAACCCGCCTGACGTACGTGGCCTCGGGTGGCGACTCGACCCTCGCGAACTGGGCGACTGGCCCGAGGACACCATCTGGCATACCGGATTTACCGGCACGTGCGTGCTCATCGCCCCGAGTCTCGATCGCGCCGTCGTCCTGTTGTGCAACGCGGTGCATCCGGTTCGCCAACTCGACCGCCAGGCTCGTTTCCGGTCTTCGGTCTACAAGGCCCTCGAGGCGGTAGCGGCGTGACCCCACACGAACCGGAAGTTCTCGCAGGACTCGGTACCGAGCAGGTGCGTCGGGACCTCGATCACCTTGACGAACTCACGACGGCTGAACTGGTCTCGCTGATGGTGCACGACGTGCGAAAGGTGCCCGATGCCCTCGCCCTCGCCGAAGGCCAGTTGGCCCACGCGGTGGACGCGATCGTCGAGCGCATGCGCCGCGGTGGCCGACTGCTCTACGTGGGCGCCGGCACCGCCGGTCGCCTCGGGATGCTCGACGCCGCCGAGGCGGGACCGACGTTCAACGTCGACGACGGTCAGGTGCAGGGGATCCTCGCGGGCGGGCTCAACGCCTTTGGCGTCCCGGTCGAGAACGCCGAAGACGATCGCGAAGCCGGCGAACTCGCGATCTCGTCGCGCGACGTGAGTGAGAACGACTGCGTGGTGGGAATCTCCGCCAGTGGACGCACGCCTTACGTCTTGGGCGCGATTAACGAAGCGGCGCGGCGCGGGGCTCTAAGCGTGGGTGTGTCGTGCAACGCCAACTCCCCCCTCTCCCAAGCGGTCGCCCACCCCATCGACGTCGTGGTCGGGCCCGAGATCATCGCGGGCTCCACCCGCCTCAATGCGGGCACTGCTCAAAAGCTGGTGCTCAACGTACTGTCGACCGCGACGATGGTCGAACTCGGCAAGACCTACGGAAATCTGATGGTGGACTTGCGTCCCACCAACGAGAAACTACGAGACCGGGCTGTTCGAATCGTGGCCCTGATCTCTTCGCGCGAGCCCGACGAGGTTCGTCCCGTGCTCGAAGCCAGTTCGTGGCGCACGAAGGTGGCGTGCGTGATGATCGTGGGCGACCTCGACGCGGAACATGCCGCTCGCCTACTGGACCAGCACCACGGGCGTCTACGTCACGCCCTCGACGCACTTGGTTCGAACGCCCCGTCATCGGACTCGAGGGCCTGGACCCGACTCGGCGTAGGTGCGGCCCTGGTGAATGGCCAGGTCGTACCCGGCGACGTGGCGATCGCGAACGGTGAGGTCGTCGCGGTAGGTCTCGAGGGACCGGGCAGCGGCATTGCGCTCTCCGGTTTCGTTGACGCACAGGTCAACGGGTACGCCGGGGTGGACCTCTTGAGCGCGAGCGTCGACCAGATGCTCGAAATGGGAGAAGCGCTGGAGCGCGACGGAGTCATCGCCTATCAACCAACGTTGATCACCAGCGAGAATGACAACCTCCATCTGACGATGTCGCGCCTGCGCGACGCTCGAAAACAGCAGCGCGGTCCGAGGATCCTGGACTGTCACCTCGAAGGACCTTTTCTCTCGCCCGCGCGTTCGGGCACGCATCCCGCCCAGCACCTTCGAGCGCCCGACCTGCGATACCTCGACACGATGCTCGAGAACGGTGACGTCGCGATGATCACGATCGCCCCCGAACTTTCGGGTGCCCTCGAAGTGATCGACGCCGCCGCCAAACACGGGGTCGCCGTCTCGCTCGGTCACAGTGCCGCGAGTGCCGGTGAGGCCCAGCGAGGCTTTGACGCGGGCGCTACCACGGTCACCCATGTCTTCAACGCCATGGAGCCGGTGTCGGCAAGGTCACCAGGGCTCGCGGGCGTCGCGCTCGCCCGAACCGACGTCGCCGTCCAACTCATTGGCGACGGGGTGCACGTCGCCGATGAACTACTCCTTGTCGCCTTTCGCGCCGCGCCCGGACGCTGCGTACTAGTCACCGACGCCATCGCCGCCGCGGCCAGCACGGCCCAAACCGTCCAGCTCGGTGACGTCACGGTGCACGTGAAAGACGGCGTCGCCCGTCGCGACGACGGCACCCTCGCCGGGAGCATCGGCCGACTGCGCGACATTCTGGTGCGCGTGCACGCTCTCGGGGTCGAGCGCGACGAGGCTCTCTACGCTGCGACCACCCGGCCGGCGAAACTTCTGCGCCACGAGGGACTGGCTGACCTTGCGGTCGGAAAACCCGCCACGCTCATCGTTCTCGACGAACGCTTGCGAATGATACGCCGACTGGTGAACGGCGCCGAAGTGGACGTCGACTCGGGCCGCGAACGGGCCATACCCGAGACGCGAATAACTAGTTCGTAAGCGTGATCTTCTTCAGTCCCGGTGGTTCGTCAATCGGACGCTGGCGCTGTTCACCCAATCGCAGCGCGAGGACCTGGCCAATGACGACGTGCAGCATCGGTGTTATCCAGTTGGGACTGTCAACGGGCAGGACTATGTCCACGTCGGCGTTGGTCGGAACTCGAGACGGTGACCGCGAGACCATCGTCGTCAGTCCCGACCGACGAGCACCCTCGACCACCGTTGCCGCGTCCTCGTCATCGATCTCCTCGGTAAGTTGCAACCAGAGTGACGAGCCTCGGCCGTCGGCCCCGATTGGGCCGTGCAACAGATCAGGTGAGGCGTAGGCCTCAGCGCGGATGCCCGAGACCTCGCGGATCTTGAGCGCACATTCGTTGGCCGACGTGAGACCCAATCCACGACCGACGACAGTCAGTCCACCCAGGGCTAGGTCCTTGGCCATAGCGCCTACTTCGTCAACGGCCCACCGACTCACCTCGCCCACGAGTTCGGGCACTTCGTCCATCGTCGGAAATGGATCGCGAGGTGCGGCCAGCGCTCGCACGAGCTGGGCCACGGCGTGTAGCGAGGCAAGGAAGGTCTTGGTCGCGGCGAGCGAGATCTCGTCGCCGACGAGCAAAGGGATGATCGCGTCAGCCTGATGGGCTAGCGGCGACTCCACGTCATTGGTGATCGCCACGGTGGGACGACCTTGCTCGCGACTCGCTCGCAGCACCGACACGATGTCGGGCGACTGACCGGACTGGGAGATCCCGAGCACGACCGCGCCGGCGAGACGAATTGACGGCTGACTCTCGTAGAGCGAGGGAGTCGCGAGCGCCGCGAGAAGCCGAAGCTCCTCGCCCGCGAGATACTGGAAGTAACGCGCGGCGTTATCCGACGATCCTCTCGCCGCAACCACCACGTGGGTCACTGAGGAATCGAAGAGGCTGGCGGCCCGCTGAGCCGCGCTTTGGCCCTGGACGCTACGCGCACTGAGCACGTCGCTTTGTGCGGCGATCTCTCGTTCGAATACCGTCTCCACAATCCTCTTCCTCTTCCTCGTTCTGTTCTACGTCATCAAACTACCGTTCACGCTCAAACGAACTCGCACAACGCGAGCGAGCTTGGACGAGTATCACGCGCACGAAACACGTCCCCGTACCAATCACCGTCGACGTCAGTGCCCGCATGAGAACGCCGCTAGACCAATGAATGCTGAGCGCGATATGTCGCTCAGGCTCTCGCAATGACATCTTCCGCCTCGCAAACCTAAGGGCCCTTACGTCGCGGCGAGACCCAGGATGCCACTTCCTGGCGAGTCGCTGAGCAACAGCCGTTCTCCCTGGTAGGTCACTCCCCCGAGGACGGGACTGAACGACAGAAGAAGACCGCCGTCCAGATCCTGGGCCTCCGGACTGTGTTGTTGGCTGCCTTTGAGCGCCGAGGCCAATGCCGCGCCTGCGGCGATTCCCACGTGACTCTCCGCCATGCAACCAACGATGACGCGCACACCATTTTCCTGGGCGACGCGGGCTAGATCGATCGCCCCGCGTAATCCGCCGGTCTTAGCAAGCTTCACGTTAATCATGTCAGCAGCGTGGCTACGAATGATCTCACGAAGATCGCGACTCGTCCATACGGACTCGTCCGCCATGATCGGTGTCTCGACCTGACTCGTCACCAAGGCCAGACCATCGATGTTGTCGCGCCCGACGGGTTGCTCGACGAGTTCCACGCCAACGCCCGCGTCTTCAAGTGCCTTGATGATCTGTATCGCGCGATCTGGCGACCACCCTTGATTGGCGTCAACACGAAGACGGACGTTCTCGCCGATGGCGCGACGAACCTCGACGAGCGTCTTGACGTCATCACCTCCCGCACCAGCCTTCACTTTCAGGGTGCTGAAGCCGGCGTCCACGAAGTCGTGAGCGGTTTGCACGAGGGTGGCGAGATCAGCGTCGTTGACGACCGCTGACAACGTCATGTCGGTACGGACATCCCTTGCTGAGCCACCCAGGAACTGAAAAAGAGGGACGCCGCGAACTTGTGCCGCGAGGTCGAAGAGCGCGCAGTCCAGTGCCATCCGGGCCGCGGAGTTATGCACGACGGCGCGCTCGATGGCGACGCCCGAACTTTCGATGTCATCGGACGCCAGACCGCGCACCGCTTCGATGAGCGGACCCGACAGCGCCGCCGAGACACCTTCGGGGCTTTCTCCCGTAACGCGCCAGCTCGTCGGAGCCTCACCCCACCCACAACGTCCGTCGCTGTCTCGCACCTCGACCAGCAGGACATCTATCAAAAGAGCAGCGCGGACCGCCGTCACGAAGGGTCGCCGCAGAGGGACCGTGAGCCGGTGAATGCGCAACTGTTCGATCAGAGCCATCAAACTTCTCCTCTTGGCGACTCTTGCCCATTCACTCTTTGGACAGAATTCGCCAACACGCAAGCCTAAATCTGAAACGAAGCGCCCGTAACCGTTCTACAAGACGGCGACCCAGATCGCTCAGAGGCGACCGTTCAGATTCGCATGACCATAAACTGCGCCCGTCGCAAATTTTGACGTACCGATTCCAGGGAGAACACCACCATGACAACAACGCTTCCTCCAAGTCACCAAGATCTCCTCGAGCGTCCTCTCTTTGCCCACCTCGCCACTGTTCGACCCGACGGCAGTCCACAAAGCAGTGCGATGTGGTTCGCGTGGGACGGTTCGCGAGTTCGCTTCACGCACACAAGTACGCGCCAAAAGTACCGCAACCTATTGGCCGAAGGTCGAATCGCCTTTCACGTCCAAGACCCTGAAAATCCCTACCGAACGCTCGAAGTGAGAGGTCGAGTCGAATCGATGGACCCCGACGCGAATGCCGCGTTCTATTCTGAACTCCAGCATCGCTACGGTCTTGATTTCCCGGTCTTTGATGCGGATGTACGTGTCGTCATCGTGGTGAGGCCAGAGAATTATGTTGCGGTGGACGGAGGGCTCACCGAGTCCGAGACAGTTGCCCTCACGAAACTTCTTGAGGGTCAGAAGGCGCCAGAGTAGATATCGCCGCGCCAAGTGCGGATTATGCTCCGTGATCTGACCGATCGCTGACGCCGGAATCCTTGACGAAAACGG
>Ga0182012_10004963_pt1 | contig 13820 bp, 18 predicted proteins | sample 612S2SmetaG_FD_120486 | JGI IMG/M metagenome (GOLD analysis project Ga0182012, IMG submission 120486) | Permafrost microbial communities from Stordalen Mire, Sweden - 612S2S metaG | ecosystem: Environmental > Terrestrial > Soil > Wetlands > Permafrost | place: Sweden: Stordalen | collected... | reverse complement strand
GATGTTACGTGGTACTAGCCACAAAAACAAGAACGTGGCGAGGGTGGGGCACCCAAGTTTCATTCCCCGTGGGCCGGCGAAGCCGGTGGACGACTGAAACCTTACTGCCCTTGGTCGCCGACCTTGTACATATATTTGATGGCGGATTTGTAGACGAGAGTTTTCTGGCGGCCGCGGATTTTGAGGGCGCCGCGGTCGTACCACTCGATGCAGCCTTCGATTTGTTCCCCGTCTTCGAGGACGAGAACCATGGGGGTCTGCGCCTGAATCTGCTTTTGCAGATAAAAAAGCTCGGCTTGTCGCTGGAGAGGGTCCTGCTCGTGATTTGGGCTGTAGCCAAAGGCGGGCAGGCGGAAGGGAGCGATGGCGGCCAGCCGGTTGCGAGTGCACGATCGGACGCGGGGCTGAGTGGGTTTAGTCGTCATTGAACTGAAGTCCTCCGGGGGAAGACGGTGGCTAACTGCGGTCGAGGCTGAGGGCCATGGCGTCGAGCGAAATGGAACGGAGCAGGTTGCGCCTCATGCCCTGTTCGACCTGGCCGAGGGCATGGGCGGCCGAATCAATCCAGTCTACGCTTACGTCCTGCGCCAGGCGAGCGAGTTCTGCTTCGATGTCAAGATTTCGAATGAGTTGGGGCGTTCCGGCCACGATGAGAAGCAGGTCTTCGATGAGGCTGCCCAGGGCGCGGAGCAGGTTGATGGTCTTTTCCTGGCCATCGGCGCCGGCGCGGTAGCTCTCGGTGGCGTGGAAGAGCGCGGAGTAGTCGGGCTCTCCAGAGGCTCGGAGGGCTGTGCGTAGCAGGATGAGAGCGTCCTGGCGGCTGGCGAGATAAACGCCGAGGTCGAGGGTGAGAGCGCGGCCAACGGCACCCTCAGCGAGGCGCGCGGTGAGAGCACGGTCTGACGATTTGAGCAGAGGGCGGCGGCGGGCGAGCAGGGATTCAAGATCGGAAGTGGGAATGGCGCCCAGCCGGTGAACCACGGCGCGGGAGCGGATGGTAGGCAGCAATTCCTGCGGATTTTCAGTGAGCAGGATGAGCGATGTGTGCGTGGGCGGCTCTTCGAGGAGCTTGAGCAAGGAGTTGGCCGCCTCTTTCATAAAAGCAGACGAGGTGAAGATGGTGAAGGTGCGCTTCGCCTCGGCCGGCGGGCGGTAGTAGGCCACATGGATGGCCTGGCGGACCTGGCCGAGCTTGATGAGCAGTTGCGGCGGGTCGGGCGGGACGACGAGCACATCGGGGTGGGTCTGAATGAGGATGCGGGTCTCGCGCTTGTCGGTGTCGCGCATCTGCTCGCGTGCTTCGACGGCTTCGGCGACGCGAGTTTCAAGGTCGGCGGAGTCGTTGATGCGTGTGCAGTTCAAGCACGTGCCGCAGAAGTCGGGCAGGCCGTCAGATTGGGTGGGTTGGAGGCAGTTGACGGCTTTCGCCAGCATCAGAGCGAGGGTGTACTTGCCCGCGCCGCGCGGTCCAGCCAGGATGAGGGACTGTGGAAAACGATCGACGGCGATGCTCTCGCGTAGATGTGTGACGGTGGCCGGGTTGCCGAGAAAATCTGAAAAGCCCACGAGTTGAGTTTAGTGCATCACATGCTGAAGTTAAATCTTTCCCGTTGACAGTTGATTTTGGACAATGTTAGGTTAAATTCGAGGTTGGCGCGAGCAGCTACGAATTCTCCCTCCCCCCGGGGCTGTAGAGGCTGCGGAAAAACTCGGAATTTTGGGTGAAATTGGCGGAACGCTTCCCTCCGGGGCTAAAGCCCGCATTGATTATGTTGGCTCTATGCGGGGGTTGAAACCCTCGCCTCCCTCTGGATTGAGTCTTTCCGCAGCCCGTAAAGGCCGCGGTTTTTTGTTGCATTTACGGCACGACTAAGGTCGTGCCCTTTCAAAGCAATGGTTTTTTCAGCAGCCCGTGTAACCAGGCAAGACTCCTTGAACATAAAATCCAGGGCAACATAAAATCCAGGGCATCTGAATCGGAGGATTTCGTGAAGAAACGCGCTACAGCGGTGTTGTGTCTGTTGGCGGCGACGGCCGTTGGCCTGTCGGCAGAGTCTCTTTCCTACACTGGAACTCTGAGCACTCCGGAGGACGTCTTTGAAACCACCTTTACTCTCACGGCTGCCGACACGGTCACCCTCCAGACGTGGGGCTTCGGCGGCGGAACAAACGCCGCGGGACAGGTGATCGCGGCGGGCGGCTTTGATCCTCTGATTGCGCTCTTCAGCGGCATTGGCCCATCGGCCACGATAGTCGTGGACGGCTCCAATAACCCATTGGCTGACGCCGACAATCTGTTGAATCCTCCCTGGTCTTTTGTGGGCAACTGCGGGCCCGCCGGACTGGTGAATATTGGGGGAGACAGCGATTGCGGCGACGATTACATGCAAACGGCGCTGGGTGCGGGAACTTATACCCTGCTACTCACCGACGCCAATTACATACCGAACGCAGTCTGGGACAACGGCTCTCTCTCCGAAGGCTACGCGGACCTTACGGGTGGGGTTTTCCAGACCTGTGATCCCGTCTCCAACGCGTGCATCACGCCCAACGGCAATTATGCGGTGGATATTGTGACTGCTCAAGCGGACCTTGGAACACCCGTTCCTGAACCACCGACTCTTCCCCTGCTGTGCATCGGCCTGGCAGTTTTGGCCGGCATGAAACTGTTTACCAACCGGCGCATAACGCCGCACACAATTGGAGGTGCATTATGAAATTTGCCAAGCCTGCATTGATGGTGGTCGGCTGTGTGTTGCTGACCGGATTGACTCTCACCCTGTTTGCGCCCAAGACGGTTCATGCTCTGGCGGCCGCGCTCGTTCAGATCGCCAATACCCGCAGCAACCCAGTCCCCAACCAAGATGTGGATATCGCCGCGCGGCACCCGTATACAGCGACGTGCTATGTCTACGCCAACGGCGGGGCATTCGCTACCTGTCAACCGATGCCCGCGCCGCCCACGACTGGCTACGAGACCGTCATTCAAAACGTGAACATCTCACTGAATCAAGATGGCGGCAACGTCCAGCCATTCGTGACGGAGCTCAGTTACAGCACTTCCGGCTCCAGTTTCCAATTTTTTGTTCCATTGCTCACGCAGACGCAAGGAACGGCGGCAGGAGGAGAGTGGATAGGAAACCAGCCCTCGGCGATCTATCTAGATCCCAACGCTTCTAATCCATTGCAGTGTGCGTCGCTCTGGAACAACGGTTATGCAACCTTGACCTGCACGGTCACTGGATACACCGTTTCTCTTCCGTAGTTTGGCTGTGATGCACCCCGATTTCAACGGCATTGAAGGTGGCATTTTCTCCCAGCCCGGCGACAAAGACCTGTTGCCGGAATCTAGGAGAGGAAAATGCCACTTTTTGCTGTGCTGACTTTGTAATCGGAAGCTGACTATCAGCTTGATTTCCGCTTCATTTTCCATCCCAGTAGACCCTCATCCGAAAAATAATGTCAACGACGCTTGACACAAAATAGCTGTTTATGTAAAGTAAAGTTGTCTTTATGTAAAGGAGGCCAATCATGCTCTGTTTAATGAAAAGCCCTGCGGTGCGCCGCTACGTGATGCGTATGTGGATCATGGCGGCGCTGTGCATCCTGTTTGCCGTTGTGACCGCTCTGGCATTTCGGCTATACCATCCACACGGCGTTCTCGCTTACCTGGTAGCTATTCTTCCCGCACTTCCCATTATTGGGGCGTTGGTCTACACCGGCGTTTACCTTGCCGAAGAGAAGGATGAGTTCCAGCGCAATCTCCTCGTGCAGTCTTTGCTGGGCGGGACAGGAGGGATACTGGCAGTGATTACCGCCTGGGGCTATATGGAGGATTTTGCTCACGCCCCGCACATGGATCTGATTTGGGTCTACGCTCTTTTCTGGGGTTTCGCGAGCGTCTCTTACTGCGTAGTCTGGGCGAGGTACAAATGAAGAACCGTCTGCGAGTGCTGCGCGCTGAAAGAGAGTGGTCGCAGGCCGATCTTGCAGAGCGGCTGGAGGTCTCACGCCAGTCGGTGAACGCCATCGAGACGGGCAAGTTCGACCCCAGTTTGCCGCTAGCCTTCAAACTGGCACGCCTGTTTGAGACCACCATCGAGGCGATCTTCACGGATGAGAACTGATGCGGAAATCCCCGGTTTCAGAGGAGCAACCCGGCGGCCTGCGAGTCAATGGTAAGCTCTTGACCGTAGGGCAAATGGAGCTGGGATGCTGGGGCGAGGTTCATTGGCGAGGGCGATTTTGCGGGCTGTGCTGTTGATTGCCGTGCTGTGGCTTTCGGGGAAGAGCTTGTTTGCGGTCAGTTGCAGCGTGGTGAAGCACCCCGCGCCCAGCCTGGCCGAGATGGCGCTGCTGGGGGCCGAATATGAGCAGGCCGCCATTCTTTATCGGGGCGGGTTACGCAGCCATCCCGGCGATGCGGAACTGACCATGGGGCTGGTTCATGCGCTGCTGCATGAGCAAAAAATTCAGGAAGCGGCGGATGCGGTGAAGGCGTCGCTGGCTGCTGCGCCCAATTCGGCGGCGCTGATTACGCTGCGCGGCGAGGTTGAGCTTCGGCAGGGAACGCCATGGATAGCTGCTCAAACTGCGGTTGAAGCTGCAAATCTGGATCCATGCAATCCGCGCACCCACCTGCTGCTGGCTGATCTGGATTACATCAGTTCGCTCTTCGCTACCAGTCGCAAGGAACTGGAGGTTGCGCATCGGCTCGATCCCGATGACCCGGAGATTCGCGCGGAGTGGATTCACACGCTTACTTTGCAGGAGAGGATTGCCGAGACAGAGGCATACCTGGCGGCTCCAAGGGGCCTCGACGAGGTAGACCTGCTTCGCTGGCGGCTGTACCTGGCGAACCTGAAGAAGATGGCGGCCGAGCCGCACAAGGCTTGCCATCTGGTTTCGCCGGCGGCGTCTACGGAGATTCCGTTTGCGGTGTTCATGCGTGATCCGAGGCATATCGAGGCATTCGGGCTGGAAGCGAAGCTGGACGGGCATAATGCCCGGCTGGAGATCGATACCGGCGCCGGCGGGTTGGTGGTCTCTCATTCCACGGCTGAACATGCGCACCTGAAGTCCTTTTCACAAACGCAGATGACAGGCGTGGGCGATCAGGGCGGTCGTCTGGGTTATACCGCGTATGCCGATTCCATCCGCATCGGCAATCTGGAGTTTCAAGATTGCGCGGTGCGTGTGCTCGACAGCAAAAGCGGATTGGAAGATGTCGATGGGCTGATCGGGATGGATGTGTTTTCTCATTTTCTGGTGACGCTGGACTATCCGATGCGCAAGCTGCTGCTCGGCCCACTGCCGCCGCGGCCGGGAGAAGCGGCCGTAGCGGCGCCCTCGCTGAAGACGAGCGACGAGGATCGGGACGATGCGGTTGCCCCGGCGCCAGAGCAAAATGCGGCGGCTCAAAAAGCGAGGGCTCATGGTCCTTATGACCGCTATATTGCGCCGGAGATGAAGAGCTACACGCCTGTCTATCGCGTTGGCAATATGCTGATGCTGCCCGCGACGCTCAATGGAAAAATCGTCAAGCTATTCGTATTGGACACGGGCGCGATGACGACGACTATCTCGCCTGCGGCTGCAAGCGAGGTGACCAAGGTCCGCTCCTCCTTTGGGTTCAATGTGAAAGGGATCAACGGGAAGGTGGAGAATGTTTACGCGGCCGACGAAGTCACTTTTACTTTTGCGCATATATCGCATAAGGTGCAGAGCGTCGTTTCCATTGATACTTCGCGGTTATCAAAGGACACGGGAATGGAGATATCGGGATTTCTGGGAGCGAACACGCTGGATCAGCTGACCATCCACATTGATTATCGCGATGGGTTGGTGAAGTTCGACTACGATCCCAATCGCGGTTACCGGTACTGATGTTGGTAGGGCGGGCGGCGGCTTCGCGGGCGGGATGTTTCAATTTACATGAACGTTCCCTCAGGGGCTAAAGCCCAGTTGATTTTGCCCGAGTTATGTACGGGCTGAAGCCCGTACCCTTCAAGTTGATCGATTACCCAAGGCGTTTGTTCAAGACGGCGCTCCGGCTGGCCAGCAGTATACTGGCTCAATGCGCTTTCAATCAGGATATTCTCGTTCGTTTCTATCAGCCGTGGCCGTGGCCGGGCTGGTCTGCATTCTTGCTCAACCGCCTTCGGCCCACGCTTGGGGCAATGGCGGACATAAGCTGGTGAACAAGCTGGCGGCGAGTTCGCTGCCTGCGGATGTGCCGGCGTTTTTGCGCTCGCAGGACGCGGTCGCCGAGATCGAGTACCTGGGCCCCGAGCCGGACCGCTGGCGCTCGCCGGCAGAGCCGGAACTGGTGGCCGCGCAGGCTCCGGAACACTTCATCGACATGGAGTTGGCCGATGCGCTGGGTCCCTTGCCGCATCGCCGTTTTGATTTCGAGGCCAAGGTCTTTGCCGCTGGGCAACGGCCGGAGAAGATCGGTCTTCAGCCCTGGGAGACCGAAGAGGTCTGGGAGCGGTTGAAGGCGGCCATGCGCGAGTATCGCAAGCTCTCCGCCGCCAAGCAGGATACACGTCCGGTGGAGCAGGTGATCATTTTTTATGCGGGCTGGCTGGGCCACTATGTGGGCGACGGTTCGCAGCCTCTGCACACTAGCATCCAATTCAACGGCTGGATGGGGCCGAATCCCAACGGGTATACCACGGATCATAAGATTCACTGGCAGTTTGAAGGGCCTTTTGTGGAGGCCAATCTGCACGAGGCCGAGGTGCGCGCGACGATGACGCCGGTGAAGGCCATCGACGGCGATTTGTTCGACGCGTATGTCGCCTACCTGCGTACCACGAAGTTGCTGGTGGAAAAGGTCTATCAGTTGGAGAAGGTGGGCGGATTTGCTGGCGCGGGAACGGCTGAGTCGCGGCAGTTTACCGCGGAGAGGCTGGGAGCGGGAGCGAGCATGTTGCGCGATATGATCTACACCGCTTGGCTGGAAAGCGCGAATCCTGTGCCTGACCCTTACGCGCAGAAATAGTTTTGCCTCCCACCCTAGCCGCAAAAACAAAAGCGCGGCGAGGGTGGTGCACCCAGATCTGAGGGTGGTGCACCCAGAGTTACTCATACCATCCATCTGATTTATTCGGCGAGTTCGGCTGCGGCCACCGCGGGAATGTGGCGCAGAACCTTGGTCAATATCAGGGTTGTCAGCGCCACCATCGGGATGGCGACGACCAGCCAGGCCAGCATCGCCTGGCCGGTGAGGCTGCCCATCCGCGCAAGGATGACCGCGGGAGAGCTGTGGAGCAAGGCCCCGATCTCGATTGGCTGACCGGGGCCGAAGCCAATGAGCCGTCTTCCGAGGCGAACAAAGGGCACAATCAGCGCCACTTGCATGGGCATGGCGACCCAGTTTGCGGCTTGAATGGCGGGAAGGTTGAGCCGCAGGACGATCGCAACGACGAAACACACGCCGCTTGTGACGCCGATCACGGGGATGCAGCCGATGGCGAACCCGAGCGCGAGCGTGAGCGCCAGCCGCCGAGGCGAGATGCCCTGCCGCAGCCATGTGGCCATCTTGATCTTCGCCGCTTCGAGGAATTTCGCCATCATGTTCGCTTATAAGAACACAGAAGTGAGGAGATAGTTTCTCATGGAACGCATGAGAAAGCACGAGAGCGGGCGGGGGAAATGCGTCCGCTTGAATAAGCATCCCCTCAGGGGCTAAAGCCCAGTTGCTTTGTTTGGCTTATGTACGGGCTGAAGCCCGTACCCTTCAAACTGGCCCACTACCGGCGAAAAACTTTCAGGCGGGGAAGCTCAACAAACCGCGGGAGTTTAGCTGGGACATAGTCTGCTCGACCTTCCAGTCGAGTGCGCCGGTTCCGTCCACGATGAGGTCGGCGTTCGCGGCCGAGGGGCGGATGAAGGCGATGCAGGCCGGCCTGACGGTGGCCTCGTACTGGCGCCGAACCGACTCTGGAGTGCGCCCGCGCTGCTCGATGTCGCGCTTGAGCCGCCGCTCGAAGCAGAGCTCGTCGGGCGTGTCCACAAAAACGCGCAGATGGTAGAGCGGCAACAGTTCGGGATAGTAGAGCGAAAAGATTCCTTCAACGATCAGGAAGCGGCCACAGCGGACGGTCTCGGTTTGGCCGGGGATGCGGCAAAATGTGGCAAAGTCGTAGAGCGGCCGCTCGATGGCCTCGCCCCTGGCCAGGGTTGCGATGTGGGCGGCCAGCAGAGGGCTTTCGATGATGGCAGGGTCGTCGAAATTCTTGGTGGCGCGCTCGGCCAGCGGCAGGTGCGAGAGATCGCGGTAATAACTGTCCAGATGGAAGTGGATGCCATTGAGCGCCCGCGCCAGCTCGCAGGCCAGGGTGGTTTTGCCTGAGCCCGAGCAGCCCGCAATTCCCAGCACCACGGGCGGAAAGGGAAGCTGACCGCTGTGCTCGCCGAGCGCCGGTGATGCGACCGATTTCGAGTCGGGCTGGCTCACGCGGTCGGCTCCGTGCTCTGCCGGGCATGGGCTACGATTCTGGGCGCAAGCCGCTCCAGAAGCCGGGCCAGCCGGTGCTCGACCTGGTGGCCGGTCTCGAAGACTTCCTGATGGCTGAGCGGCGTAGCGCCCATACCCGAGGCGAGGTTGGTGACGCAACTGAAGGCTAGCACTTCAAGGCCCATGTGGCGGGCGACGATGGTTTCAGGGACGGTGGACATGCCGACCAGCGTAGCGCCGAGGGAACGGAAGGCGAGAATTTCGGCGGGGGTTTCGAAACTGGGGCCTGGGACGGCAAGATAGACGCCTTCAGCGAGCGGGAAGCCTTCGGCTTCGGCGGCTTGCTGGGCGAGGGTGCGAAAGCGTTTGGAGTAGGCTTCGGTCATGTCTGTAAAGCGAAGACCAAAAGCGGGGAATCGCAGGCCGGAGTTGGGCTGGAAGCCGAAGCGCGGCTCGTTGGGGCCGTTGAGGGGGTTGAAGCCCATCATGTTGATGTGGTCGCGGAGGGCGACGAGCTGGCCGATATGGTAGCCTTCAGCGATGCCTCCGGCGGCGTTGGTGAGAACGACCGCGCGGAGGCCTAGCGCGCCCAGGACGCGCATGGGGAAGGTTACCTGCTGTGGCGAATAGCCCTCGTAGAAATGCACGCGGCCCTGCATGACGATGACGGGCGTGCCGGCGACACACCCCAACGACGAAGACCCGTCGTTGGGGACCCCGGCGAGGAGACCGGCGACCATGCGGCCGGAGTGGCCCTGGACGGTGGATTGCGGGAAGTGAGGGATTTGGGAGTAGGGGACGATTGCGGGGTTGGGGATGGCGTCAGCGACCGCTCCCAGGCCGGAGCCAAGGACGATGCCTACGGCCGGTGTTAGCGGAGCGAGCCTGTCGCGAAGGAAGGCGGCGGCTTCAGTGACTTGGTCGAAGTAGATCATAGTCGGGGGCGACAGTGCGCTTTTTGAGATTCTACAGGTGCGGGTTCAATTAGAGTGTTGAACTGAGCGTTGATGCAGGGGAAGAGCGACTCGCAGGAGGTTGCGAACCATGTGCCGGAATATCAAAATGCTGTTTAACTTCGATCCGCCGGTGACGGAGGAGGAGATTCGGGCGGCTTCGCTGCAATTTGTGCGGAAGGTTAGCGGGTTTAACAAGCCTTCGAAGGCGAATGAGGAGGCGTTTCTGACGGCGGTGGATGAGATTGCGGCGGTGTCGGGGCGGCTGCTGAGCGCACTGGAGACGAACGCGCCGGCGAGGAGCCGCGAGGAAGAAGCGGCGCGGGCGAAGGCGCGCAATGCGATTCGCTTCGCGAATAGGGACTAAGGGACTAGGGACTGAGGGATTGGGATGGGTTTGCTATGAAAGAGCTTTTCAACTGGCTGTTCGGGTTGGGGCTGGGGTGCAATGCGCTGCTGTTTGTGCCACAGGTGCTGGCCGTTTGGCGGAAGAAGAGTGACGAGGGGATTTCTCTGATTACGTTTGGCGGGTTCAGCGTGCTGCAGGCGATTGGAATTGTGCATGGGACGTATCAGCGGGATTGGTCGCTGATATTGGGTATGGCGGCGAGCTTGTTGACTTGCGGGTCGGTGACGGGCCTGACGTTGTTTTATCGGGTGAAGAGGGTGGGGGCGGCGGGGGACTTCTGACTCCCCGGTCTCAAAATCGAGACCGGGGGCACCCGGCACCCGGCGAAGCATCAACCGTGAACCAGTAGTGGACTCATTCCGGTGCTATAATTGGTGCATGGAGGGGATTATGAGAGCAACTGTATCGCTCGATGACAACCTGTTGATGACTGCACATGAATATACCGGCCTCACAGAGCGTGCGGAGTTGCTGCGCGAGGCGCTGAAATCATTAATTGCGCGCGAGGCTGGGCGGCGGCTGTTGGCGCTGGCCGGAACGGCTCCGCATATCGAGGATGCGCGCAGACTACGAGTGGACGAACAGTGATTCTTGCCGACACGTCCATCTGGATTGAGATGTTCCGCCGTGGCCGCTTCAAAGCGGAGTTGGAGGGCCTGATTGCCAATGACCAGCTCGGCATTCACCCCCATATCGTGGCGGAATTGGCTTGCGGTTTTTTGCCGGATCGCAAGAACACGCTGCATTATCTCGACGGCCTTAACCAGATTCGCCCGGTCCGCTTGGCGGATGTGCGTCTCATGATCGAAGCGCGGGGGCTGTCATCGAAGGGGATAGGTCTGACGGATTCCCATTTGATCGCGTCCTGTCTGGCCGTGCCTGGGACGCACGTATGGACGATTGACGGCGCGCTCGGCAGGGTAGCCGATCTACTCGGAATCCGCACCACGATTCCGGAGTTGAACCGCCCTTAAGCCGGCTCACATTTCCGTTCGTTCCCAGCCCCTTTACTGCTGCCCCGGGAACATCCCGGCAATGGAGGCGCTGGCCGGGTTGGCCATGGCGTTAGCTGACGGCTTTGGATTCCCAGGTTTCAAAGGCGAGAGCTGGGCACCCGGCACGGTGAAGATCGTGGTTTCACCGGTCTCCAAATGCGAGGGACCGGGGGCACACGCAGTTATTGCGTCTCTGGCCCCAAGGTTGAGGCCGGAACACGCGCTGCTCTGTTATTTCGTGAGGAATTTTGCCAGCAACAGTCCTCCGACTGCGTCCTGGAGGAAGTGGGCCATCATGCTGGGGCGAAGGCTATTGCGCCACAGGGCGAGCGAGCCGAACATGCAGCCGTAGACGGCGATGACGATCATCATGCCCGGGCCCTGGTAGGCGTGTGCCGCGCCGAAGAGAATGCCTTGCAGTGTGAGGCCGGCGGCGGCGCTTGCGGTCCAGGCGGTGAACTGGCGTTGCAGGTAGCCGCGGAAGATGGTCTCCTCGCAGATGCCGGCGGTGAGGGCGAGAAGAAGATAGGCGGCGACCTCGAGGGCGGTGTGAGGCATGAGGTTTTTGAGAACCGCGTTGGGATTGGAATGGATGAAATGGCCGACCAGAGCGGTGGTGATGCCAAGAACGACTTGAACAACGAGAAGGAAGCCCAGAGCCAGGCCCAGATCGCGGAGGATGGTGCGACCCGTGGGAGCAAAGTTCCCGGCCAGCATGCGGAAGGATGCGCCGCCCCACCGCGCGCCAAGGACGATGAAGCCAACGATGAGCCACTCGGCGGCCATAGTGATGAGATAGCCCACCAAGCGGTTGTGCCCCTGATTCAAGGGGTCGCCACCGCGGGCGTGGAGGCCAAGGGCGACCATGCCGGCGAGCAGCAACAAGACTCCGGCGGTGTGCCAGGCGGGGGCGATGGCGGCGGGTTGCGGCTGGGAGTCTGGTGCGGCGACGAACGTCGGGGTTGACATCGCGGTCTCTTTCCGGGGAAGACGATGTAGTTTACGGAAAATCTGCCGGAAAAGTTGCAGGGAAAAATGCTGGTGGATTCTTAGAGGTGGGGCTTCCAGCTGGGACCATCAGGATTGTGCATGGGCTTTATCAGCGGGATTGGTTGATGATATTGGGGATGGCGGCCAGCATATTGCCTTGCGGGTCGGTGACGGGGTTGACTGTGTTTTACCGGGTGAGACGGATGCGGGGTTCCAGCCAATCTTGACGCGGGTATGGTTCCGCGCTACGGTAAGGGAATGAACCTGACTGTTGAGATTCCTGACGATCTGGCGCGCAGTTTGAATGCGGCTGGGGGTGATTTGCCCCGCCGCGTTCTGGAAGCTCTGGCGCTGGAGGAGTACAAGAGCGGACGGCTGAGTGAGCGCGAGCTTTGCCAGGTCTTGGGATTTCCAACACGTTACGAGTTGGACGGCTTCCTCAAGCGCAACGAGGTCTGGATCGAGTATGACGCGGAAGACATGGCGCGTGAACGCGCCACACTGGAACGCCTGGGGTTGTGAAGTGGGTCGTGGTTGCTGATATGGGGTCGATCGTCGTGTCCCCGGGGCCTGAGGCACCCGCACCGCCGAAAAGCGCCGGAGTTGAGTTCATGCTCTCCCACCCTTTCCACGGTGAGGCTGTGGAAAGGATGGGGCACCCTCATTTTGGCTGGTTTAGGGCGGGCCACCCGCCAGCGGTGTTGAGATAAGGGCCTTCCGGCTGCAACTTGCTTTCCTCGGGACATTATCCCAGAAACATCCCTGCGATTGACGCGGAGATCAAGTTAGCCATGGTGCCGGCTAGCATGGCTCTTACCCCTAACTTCGCTAAGTCATTTCTGCGCTCGGGGACTAATGCTCCTATGCCGCCGATCTGCATGCCTATGGAGCCTAAGTTAGCGAACCCGCACAACGCGAAGGTTGCGATGGTGAAGGAGCGCGGATCAAGGTTCGCCTTCTGCGCGCCGAGCGCGATGTAGGCGATTACTTCATTCAGCGCCATGCGTGTACCCAGCAGGTTGCCGATGGCCAGGCAGTCTTTCCACGGCACGCCGATAAGCCATGCGACGGGCGCAAACAAGAAGCCAAGAATCTGCCCCAATGAACCCGGTACCCAGGGCACGCCGCCATGAACCCAGAGAAGAATGCTATCGAGCAGTGCCACCAGCGCCAGAAAGCTGATGAGCATGATGCCCACGTTCATGGCCAGCTTGCCGCCGTCGATGGTGCCGCGGGCGATGGCGCCGATCAGGTTTTCGTCCTTGTGAAGCTCGTCCTTGGGGATGACGACCTTGCCTTCGGTGGCCGGGATGCCGGTTTCCGGGACCAGCATTTTGGCTACGAGAATTGTTCCGGGAGATGTCATGATGACCGCTGAAAGCAGGTGCCGCGCTTCCACGCCCTGCGAAATGTACATGGCCATGATGCCGCCGGAAACATGGGCCATGCCGCTGGTCATGATGACCATCAGCTCGCTGCGTGTGGCTTTCGATAGAAACGGCCGTATGGTCAGCGGCGCTTCGGTCTGTCCCATGAAGATGGATGCCGCCACGTTCATGCTTTCCGCGCCGCTGATGCGCATGGTCTTGAGCATGATCCAGGCCATGGCGCGAATGATGATCTGCATGAGGCCGATGTGGTAAAGCACGGCGAAGAATGCGGAGATGAAGATGATGGTGGGCAGCACCTGGAAGGCGAAAATCGAGCCGGACGTGGGCGCGATCAGCTTGCCGAATGCGCCGCCATTGGGGAGGCCGAGCTGGCCGAACAGGATCTGTGTGCCGGCAAAGGTGGCCGATAGCATGTTGTTGACCACGCCTCCGGCCCAGGTCATGGCGCGCTGGCCGTAGTCGAAGCGCAGCACCAGGAAAGCGAAGGTCACCTGCAGGCCGAGTCCCCAGGCCACGGTGCGCCAGCGTATGCGTCTGCGATCGGTTGAGCCGAGCCATGCTGCAAGAAGCACGGCGAGAATCCCCAGCAATCCGGTAAAACGACCCAAGGTCCCTCCT
>Ga0182012_10004962_pt1 | contig 13823 bp, 14 predicted proteins | sample 612S2SmetaG_FD_120486 | JGI IMG/M metagenome (GOLD analysis project Ga0182012, IMG submission 120486) | Permafrost microbial communities from Stordalen Mire, Sweden - 612S2S metaG | ecosystem: Environmental > Terrestrial > Soil > Wetlands > Permafrost | place: Sweden: Stordalen | collected... | reverse complement strand
GGTGTTCGGCGCATTCTTCGGAGCTGCGTGGATCCATCTGTGGCCCGGCACGCCCATCGGGGCCTTTGCGCTCGTCGGTGCGGCGGCGATGATCGGTGCCTCGATGCAAGCGCCACTCGCCGGAATCGTGCTCGTGCTCGAACTTTCCCACGGTGGTTTCCGAATCATGATTCCCATCATGGCCGCCACGCTGATTGCGACGTTCCTTGTTCGTCACATCGACGGCTATTCGATCTACTCCGCTCGCCTACCCGGCCATCGCGAAACGTAGCTCGCGAGGGCTTGGTGCCCTTGGGCGCAGTGTCTCGTTGATCGCGCGATGCCGCCAGGCCGAAGCGTGAAACAATGGACGAGTGTACGTTCCTGCAAAATTCCGTGTGGGCGATGACGACGCGTGGCGGGTGGTGCGTGACGCGGGCGCCGGTGTTCTTCTTCGCGCCACACCTTCGGGCCTCGCGAGCGTCTTTGTGCCGGTGGTGGTCAGTGACGACCTTCGCACGATCACCTCGCACGTCGCCAGAGCCAATCCCTGGTGCCGGGCGATCGAGCCAGGCGAGGAGATACTCGCCGTCTTCCTCGCGGCTAGTGCCTACGTCTCACCCTCCTTCTACCCCAGTCGCTTGACCAATCCCAAAGTGGTACCGACGTGGAACTACGTCGCCGCCGAGGTTCGCGGACGCGTTCACGTGCACGAGGAACACGAGTGGAAACTCGCTCAGGTCCGTCGCCAGACCGAGCGGTTCGAGCAGGGTCGTAGTCCAGAATGGCGTGTCGACGACGCCCCGGCGCAGTACATTGACCAGCAGTTGAAGGCCATTGTGGGCCTTGAGATTGACGTGATCAGCGTTGAAGGCAAGGCCAAGCTCTCCCAGAACCGACCCGTTGAGGACTCGACCAGCGTGCGCGAACACCTCGAGAGCGGCTCGCTCACTGAGCGCAACGTCGCCCAGCGCATGGACTCAGATGAATAGTCCGTGCGTCGTTCGACGAGCGGACGCGGCCGACGCGACAAGACTGCGAGCCATCCGTCTGGAGGCATTGAGCGATACCCCTGAAGCGTATGGTTCGACGTACGAGGAGTCTCTTCAATGGCCCGCGCGTCGATGGCGAAAGGTCGCCAAGAGTTGGAACTACTACCTGGGTGAGTGCGACGGCATCGTCAGGGGCATGGCGTCGGGTGGCTACAACGACGAGCACCCCGGGACGTGCTGGCTCTACGGCATGTACGTGTCGCCCGGTCAGCGAGGTAGCGGTCTCGCGATTCAGCTCGTCGACGCGGTGGAGGCCTGGGCGCGTGCCGAGGGTGCACACCAGCTCTTCTTGCACGTGACCTCGAGCGTCGCGCGCGCACGGGCGTTCTACCGCAAGGTGGGTTTTGTCGAAAACGGGGAGACGATCATCATGGACCGAGACCGTTCGATTGTGTTGCACACGATGGTGAGGACCCTTGACTGACACCGAGTATTTCATAGTTCGAAGAGTTGACTCGCGCGACCTTCACGAACTGCGCCGCCGGGTGCTTCGTTCCAACGACCCGGCGACGTCGGTGGCGGATCCGCGCGACGAGGAAGCAACCGCCCGGCACTACGCGGGTTTTCTCGGTGAGCGCCTCGTGGTGAGTGCCTCGTTCTACCCTTCGACGCCGCCGGTGAACCCTGAGCTCGTCACCTACCAATTGCGCTACATGGCGACCGACTTCGACGTGCAAGGACGCGGCTACGGCGCCCTCGTGCTCGAGCACGCCCAACGGGAATTGGAAGCACTCGGCGCCCAACAACTCTGGGCCAATGGCCGAGACACCGCGCTCGGCTTCTACCGGTACACCGGCTGGTTAACGCTCGAGGGCAGTGAGCACCTCAGTCCCGAGACGCAGTTGCCACATACCGTAATCTTTAAGAGACTCCAGTGATTCCTTGGTGTTTCATTAATTCTCTACCAATTTAGTAGGTTATTCGTATGCGTAAATGGCTTTCCCTCCTCGGCGCGGTGGTGGTCCTCGCCGCGGCCGCCCTCATCTACACCCACTTCCACAAGAGCACTTCGGCGTCGCCTGGCACCACCACCACCACCGCTGCGCCAGTGCCGATCGCGCCCTTGACCGGGCTGCCCGATCCGGGGGGCGCGGCCCTCACCCGTTCGGCGCTCACGGTCAAGATCGAGAACACGCCCGAAGCGCTCCCCCAGTGGGGGATCGACCAGGCCGATGTTGTCTACGAGGAGATCGTGAACGGTGGCATCACGCGACTGGCGGCGATCTTCAACTCCCAGGCGCCCGCCAAGATCGGTCCGGTGCGTTCGGTTCGACCCACCGACACCCAGGTGGTCTATCCGCTGAAGGGCATCTTCGCCTATTCGGGAGGTGCCCCCTACGCCATTGCCAGTATCGAGACGGTACCGGGCCTCACCCTGGTCGACGAGGACAAGGCCGATCAGACCGCGGCGATGTATCGAGACCCGAACCTCTACGCGCCGCACAATCTCTTTGGCATCGGTACCTCGTTGTTCGCTATCGGTGGTTCGCCTACGCCACCACCCGCGCTCTTCTCGTACCGCAGTACAGGCCAGAAAGTGAAGGGGACCACGGTCGCGAGTTTCGTCGTGGACTTCCCGAGCATCTATCCGGCTACGTGGACCTGGGACGCCGCCACGGGTTCGTGGGACCGCACGCTCTTCGGCAAGGCTGACGTGACCGGCAACGGCGTACGAGAGTCGCCCAAGAACGTGGTCGTCATGTTCGTGAACTACGTCAACGGCATCGGTACGTTGAACTCCTACGCCAATCTCCAAGGATCGGGCAGCGCCGACTTCTTCACCGACGGCAAGGAAGTGGCGGGTTCGTGGTCGCGTGGCTCGTCGATGTCCGACGTCATCCAGTACCAGACGGCGAGCGGCAAGACCATGAACCTCACGCCCGGTCAGACCTGGGTCGAGTTGTTGGACCTCGGCGCGGCGATCAAAGTCACGCCGTGACGATCGCCTCGATTCGCTCGAGTGTCGCCGCCATGTCGCGCAGGTTGGATTCCTGCTTGTGCCAGAGCGTGATGGAGAAGGCCCACGGTTTGTCGTAGTTGAAGGACTCGGTGACCTTGGTGCCGCCCGGTACCGCCTCGAGGTCGTATCGCCAGACGAACTGGGCCAGGTGGTGCCAGGCAATGCACTTGTCCTCCTCGAAGGCCACCACCTTGTTGCTCACGAAGTAATTGAGGCCGAGTTTCATGTCCATCGAGAACTTCGCACCCAGATACAGCCGCTCGGGGGCCTTTCGCACGCGAACGACGCTGCCCGAACCGTCGAAGGTACTGTGCTGTCGCGGGTCCGCCAGGAGGTCGAAGATCACCGAGGGCGCTACGGGGATGACCCGTGAGGTGCTGACAACGTGGGAACTGGACATTCTCGCAGCGTAGACGCCTTTGGTTATCTCCAAGTAAGTTCGAGTCCATGAGCTACCAGGAACAGACAGTCACGACCTCCGATGGACGCCAACTCGAGGTCGCCACGCTCGGCGACCCCAGCGGGCTCACCGTCGTCTTTCACCACGGCACTCCGGGGTCGGTGAAGTTGGTTAATTACTTTCAAAAGATCGCCGACCAGTCGTCGCTCTTCTTCGTGACATTCTCACGTGCGGGCTACGGGTTGTCGAGTCGTCTCGAAGGCCGCAGCATCTCTTCGGTGGTCGCTGACGTGACGACAGTGCTCGATGCCCTTGGTCGCAGCGACTACGTCGCGGTGGGCTGGTCGGGGGGAGGTCCCCACGCACTGGCCTGTGCGGCACTGGACGCGCCGCGCTGTATCGCCGCGTGGTCGCTCGCGGGTGTCGTGCCGGTGGACGCGGGCATCGACTGGACCGAGGGCATGGGTCCAGAGAACCTCGAGGAGTTTTCGCTCGCCCTCGAAGGCGGATCGGAGTACGAGGCGCACGTCATGCGCGACGGCGAACGGTTCGCCACCGCGACCGCTGAAAATATCGTCGAGCTCTTCGGAGGCCTGTTGTCCGAGGTCGACAAGGTGGCGTTGGTCGAACAACAGGCCCGCGCGATTCTCGCAGACTCTTCCGCGCACGCCTTCGCGCAGGGTTACTTCGGGTTCTTTGACGACGACCGCGCCTTCTTCAACGCCTGGGGCTTTGACCCCGCGCAGATCACGGTGCCGGTATTCGTGTGGTTCGGCGATCACGACCTGATGGTGCCTCCCTCGCACGGACAATGGTTGGTGGAGAACCTTCCCACCGCGATCAAGGTGCATAAGCCCCAGGAGGGGCACGTGTCGCTGTTGACCAGTCACGAGGATGAACTCGAGGGGTCGCTGCTGCGCGCCTTTGACGGAAGGTTTCGTCGGGGCAGCTAGTTCCCACGACGCGTTCGTTCGAGATTCGAGTGATAATGGACGAGACAGCGAGTAAGGACAGCGATGCGCCTAGGCAACATGTACGGACCCGACGCAACGTTCTTGGGCGTCCCCGGGGCTGACCCCGACGAACTCGCCCAGTGGCAGAATGCTGGCGCGGCCATCATCGGTGCTCCCTTCGACGGCGGCACCTCGCATCGATCAGGCTGCCGATTCGGTCCCCAGGCCATACGCACGACTGACTACCTGCCCCACGACGGCGCGCGGCCCAGCCTCGCGCTCGGGGTCGATCCGCTGCTCGAACTCGGCGTCGTTGACCTGGGCGACGTGCTGATGCCCTCGGGCGAGACGGAACGTTCACTCCAGGCACTCGAGGGTCGCGTTACCCAGGTGGCGGCTCGGGGCGTGCTGCCGATCGTGCTCGGCGGTGACCACACCATTGCGCTGCCCGACGTCACGGGCGTGGCCCACCACGTGGGCTGGGGTCGAGTCTCGGTAATTCATTTCGACGCGCACGCCGACACCGGTGACAGCCAGTTCGGCTCGCTCTACGGGCACGGAACCCCCATGCGCCGTCTCATCGAGTCCGGCGCGTGCCGCGGCGACCGTTTCTTGCAAGTGGGCCTGCGCGGCTACTGGCCCGAGCCCGAGACGTTGCACTGGATGAACGAGCAGGGCATGCGTTCCTTCGAGATGTCCGAGATCGTCAAACGCGGTCTGGACGCCGTGCTCGACGAGGCGATCACGATCGCCCTGGACGACTGTGACGCAGTGTTCTTATCGGTGGACGTGGACGTGGTCGATCCCGGATCGGCGCCGGGCACGGGTACGCCCGAGCCCGGGGGACTGTCGTCACGTCAGTTACTTGACGCGGTACGGCGCATCGCGATGTGGGTGCCCCTCGCGGGCGTGGACGTCGTCGAGGTCTCGCCACCCTACGACCACGCCGAGATCACCGCGTACCTCGCCAATCGTGTCGTGCTCGAGGCGCTCGGTGGTGTCGCCTGGCGCGAGAAGTCGCTGCGCGGCGAGCCCGTGCGCGACCCCGCCGATCCTCTCTTGAAGGGTCGTTAGGCGCGCATCGAATCGAGAATCTGTAGCACGAGTTCTTCGCTGGTGTCGGGGTGCAGGAAGGCGAGTCGGGCGACGGTCTCACCTTCCCACTTGGTCGGGGTCACGAAGGCCACTTGATCACGAAGCAGTTGCTGGCTCCAGGTGTTGTAGTGCTCGGCGTCCCAACCGAGGCGACGGAACAGCACGATCGACAGGCTCGCCGGTCGCACGAGTTCGACGTGGTCCGCCTCGTGGATGATCTGGGCCGCGCGATCCGTGATGGCGATCGTCGCCTCGACGGCCTGCTCGTAGGCGCGCACGCCGTTGGTCGCGAGCGAGAACCAGAACGCGAGTCCGCGCGCGCGACGCGAGAGGTGGATCGCGAAGTCCGAGGGATTCCACTCGTAGTTCTCGTCTTCGTTCTCGTGGAGCACGTCGAGGTAGCTCGCCTGCTGGGCGAGGATCTTTCGCGCGGTGGTGGGATCGCGGTACACCAGCGCGCAACAGTCCAGTGGTGCGTAGAGCCACTTGTGGGGATCGACGATGAAGCTGTCGGCGTGTCGGATACCGGCAAGGAGGTGGCGACGCGAAGGCGAGAACAATGCGGCGCCCCCGTAGGCGCCGTCGACGTGGAACCAAAGGTCGTTCTCGCGCGCGAACGAGCCCAGTCCCTCGAGGTCGTCCACGATACCGGCGTTCGTGGTGCCCGCGGTCGCTACGACGCCCACGACGTTGTCGGCGAGGGGGTCATTGGCCATCGCGGCTTCGAGACGCGCCCTCGTGAAGCGGTGGTCGTCGCACTCGACCACCAGCGCCTCGACGCCCAAGACGTGCAGTGCCTTGCCGATGCTCGAGTGCGCGTCTTGGGAGATGGCGAAGCGAACTTGGTGGGGAGCGAACTCGGGACGCTTGGCTCGTCCGATGTCGCGTCCTACGGTGAGGCTCGAGAGGTTGCCCATCGAACCTCCCGAGACGAAGGCGCCGCCCGAACCCGCGGGCATTCCCGCCTGGTCGGCGAGGAACTCGAGTGCCTGGTTCTCCAGGACGACGGCCCCGGCGGACTCGAGCCAGCTCGTCCCGTTAAGACCCGAGCACGCGACGACCATGTCAAAGAGAAGCGAATTCTTGGTGGGGGCATTGGGGATGAACGCCAGATAGCCTGGCGAGTCGCACGAGATCACGTGCTGGGCTATCCGGTCCTTGAAGAACGCGAGGACCTCTTCGGGGTTGTTGCCGTCCTCCGTGATCAGTCCCTGCAGATCGGGCAAGGGTTCGGTGGCGAGCCCGCCGAAGTCGAGGGGCACCGGATGGGTGAGTCGGTCTCGACAGTACGAAAAGACTGCCTGGGCGAGTCGCTCGTCGAATTCAAACATGTGTTGGCCCATGGCCCTCGTCCCTCAATCTGGTCCCGTTCAATCGTAGGCTCGAATGGTTAGGCGCGAGAGTGGTCGCGAGGAGCAAAAATGACCGCGCAGTACAATCGCCCCATGGCATTGGCGCGCGTTGGTTACCTCGGACCCGAAGGCTCCTTCTCGCACGAAGCGGCCACACAGCTGGAGAACGTCGATGCGGTCGCTTGCGGTTCAATACCCGAGGTACTGGCCAGGGTGGCGGATGGTTCGCTCGACCTGGGTCTTGTTCCCCTCGAGAACGCCATCGAGGGCACGGTGTCGGCCACCATCGATGGACTGGTCTTCGATCACGACCTGGTGATCGAGCGTGAAATAGTCCTGCCCATCCATTTGCATCTCCTGGCCAAGAGGGGTCTCGCTCCTTCTTCGGTCACCAAGGTGCTCAGCTACGTGCACGCCCTCGAACAGTGTCGCGGGTTCGTCGCCACGCTGCCGCTCGCCACGACCGAGCAGACGACGTCCACCTCGCAGGCGGCACGTGAGGTGGCGGACTCGAGTGAACCCTGGGCGGCCGTGGGATCGCTCGTGGCGGCCGACCTTTTCGGTCTCGAGGCGATCACCAGTGACATCGAGGATCATCACGGCAACGCCACTCGCTTCATCCTCGTGGGCCGTGACTCGATCGCCTCGCCTACCGGGAACGACCGCACGTCGATTGTCTGCTTCCAAGATGCCGACCGTCCCGGCTCGCTCTACGCAATCCTGGGACGGTTCGCCGCGCGCGACATCAACCTGACCAAGCTCGAGAGTCGCCCGACCAAGCAGGGACTCGGTGACTACTGCTTCGTCATGGAGTTCGAAGGTCACGTCGCCGACGACGTGGTTGCGGACTGTCTGGCCGATCTGCAGGCCCATCTGACGCGAGTGAAGTTCCTGGGTTCGTACCCGGTGACCGGTGAGGGTGCACAAGTTCGTCGTGAGGAAGTGGGCGAAGCCAGAAAGTCGGCCAGCGAGTGGATTTCGTCAATCCGCTCACGGGTGCGTTCCTAGTCGTTTTCGTTCAGTCGGTGTTCGAGCCAGTGGTAACTCGCGACCGCGCATCCGAGCAGCACCGCCGCCGCGGCGAGGCCCGCGAACGCGGTCTGTGCCGTACCCGACAGCGCGAGGGTGACGATCGAGAGCCCGATCAGCAGTCTTCCCGCCGTGCCCTGGAACGGCACGTCCACCTCGCGGTGGATCCAGACCAGCAATATCCCGATGCTCGCCATGATGAAGGGCAGACTCAATCGTTGCCACTGGAGTTGGGCCAGCCCCCAGGGTGCGAGTACGGTCCAGCTCAGTTGCACCAGCGTTGCTACGGTGAGCCTTCGTTCGATGCGGCGAGCCTCTGAACCCCGTGGCCTCGGTGCGCTCGACAAAAGACTCGAGGTGACCGTGACGCCAGCGAGCACGACGACGGCGCCGAAGATTCCCGCGACCAGCCACGTGGTCAGGGGAGCGAGGCCCCGCACGAGCCACCACGCGCCAACGACGCCCTGAAACCCCCCGCCCACGAACAACACACGCGCGCGCCACTGCGAGCGGGCGCTCGCCTGTTCACTCGAGTTCTGTTCGAGGTCGTCGTGACACAAGACAGTCATCGGACCGACTCCTTCACGGTCTGGCCCTCGACGTTGGCGTAGGACTGCACGGTGGCGGCGACGATCTCAGGCCAGGGCGTCGGTGCGAGGTCGAACGTCTTCTGGGCGAGCGACGAATCCATCACGAACTCGTTGCGGAACTGGTACTCGGTCTGACGTAGCTCGCGCAGCAGGCGGTTGAAGAAACCAAGCGCGTAGAGCACGCGCCGGGGAAGTGCGCGTACGCGTACCCGCTTGACGCCCGCGAAGGCGGCCACGTCGTTGGCGACCTCTTGTTGAGTGCGCGGCGCGTTCGACGGCGTGTGCCAAGCCTTGCCCCACGCCCTCGGGTCGGTACCGACGACCACCGCGAGACGAGCGACGTCTTCGGTGTAGGTGAAGGTGTGAGCGACGTCGCTGCGTCCTATGGTCGTCACCGATTTGCCGGCTAACACCCGGGGCACGAAACGAACACCAACGACACTGTCGGCCCGGGGTCCGATGTAATCAGAAGCCCGAACTTCGACGACCTTCGCTCGACCCGCGTCGAAGGCCTCTCGCTGTTCGCGCCACATACGAGCACGCACCTGACCTTTGACGAACGTCGCCGCGAGCGGCGTGTCCTCGGTCATCGGGTGAGCGGCGTCGTACTCGGGCACACCGAGCGACGTGCTGGCGGGTCCGTAGCCGTAGATGTTCGCGACGGTGACCAACACGGCGCCGCTCGAGGCGGCGGCGTCGATCAATGCGTGGTTGATGGGTGGCCAGTCGAGCTCCCACTGGTGGTAGGGGGGATTGACGCAGTTGTAGAGCACGCTCACTCCTTCGCACAGCGACGTCAAGAGTTGTGCGTCGCTGGCGTCGCCCGCCACGAGCTCGCAGCCTTCGGGGCCGGTACCCGAACGGGTGAGCACCTTGACGCGCGCACCCTGGTCAACCAGGTGCCGGGCGACCGCGCTGCCAATGGGACCCGAGCCCACGACGAGGTGGAGTGGGGGAATTCGTGAACCAGACATGAGGCCTCCTTGAGCGGATCGCCACGGTGGCGAGTCGTTCGCTGGAGAGACTGTAGCAGAAGCACCGCTCTAATACAAGAGCATTGCTCTAAAAAATACTCAGCGCTCCTCTTTGTGGCAGAATGGGTCATGGCAGAAGAAGAAACCACGGCTGATCAGCGCCCTTCGGCACCACGCACGGCCCGGGACCGGGCGCGCGTGGAGATAACCGCGGAGATCCTTGCCGCCGCGCGCCGGCACCTGGCGAGCGAGGGAGCCCCGTCGCTGAGCCTGCGCGCCATCGCCCGCGAGTTGGGCATGACCTCCTCGGCGGTCTACCGCTACGTGGCGAGCCGCGATGACCTCTTGACCTGGCTCATCGTCGAGGCGTACAACTCACTGGGCGCATTTGCCGAAATTGCCGAAGCCGGTATCGGACGCGACGATCTGTTCGGTCGTTTTCGTGTCACGTGCACGGCGGTTCGCGAGTGGGCAATCGCCAACCCCCACGAATGGGCGCTCATCTACGGTTCGCCGGTGCCCGGTTACGTCGCGCCCGTGGACACCGTTGGTCCTGCTGCTCGGGTACCGTTGTTGCTCGCGGCGATACTGGTCGACGCCGTGCGCGCGCACCGAGTTCGTGAATCGTTCACCAGCGAACAGGTTGACCCGACGCTCGAATCGTCACTGACCCCGCTTCGCGAGGCATTGGTGCTCGACGCGCCGATCGCGGTAATCCACCGAGCACTCATGGTCTGGGTCGGGATGTTCGGCGTGGTCTCGTTTGAGATCTTCGGTCAGTTCCAAAATGTCGTCGGCGAGGGGCCCGGCGAGCGAGAGGCGTTCTTCGCTGGCTGCATACGAAACTGGGCGAACGAACTCGGTATTGACTGACGACCAGTTGGACGTGTCAGGGTCTAGCCCACTTGGCGGAGGGAGTGGGATTTGAACCCACGGTGGGCAAGCCCACGCCGGTTTTCAAGACCGGTACATTCGGCCGCTCTGTCATCCCTCCAGGGACGATCCTAGTTGACTGGCGCCCTAGATCTTCTTGCGATTACGCGCGCGCGTTGCCTGGTCGAGGTGCATCTTGCGTAGTCGAACAGACTTGGGGGTGACCTCGACGGCCTCGTCGTCGGCGATGAATTCCAACGCCTGCTCGAGCGAGAAGATCGTCGCGGGCGTGATGCGTTCGGTGTGGTCGCTGCCCGAGGCTCGCATGTTCGTGAGCTTCTTCTCCTTGGTGGGGTTCACGTTCATCTCGTCCGAGCGTGCGTTCTCACCCACGATCATGCCTTCGTAGACCTCGGTGCCGGGTGCGACGAACAGGACGCCTCGGCTCTCCAGGTCGATCAACGCGTTCGCGGTCGTGGGACCGCGGCGATCTGCCACGAGAACGCCGTTCTGGCGAAGTCGGATGTCGCCGAACCACGGTTCGTAGCCGTCGAAGTTGGTGTGCATCATGCCGCCCCCGCGGGTCTCGGTCATGAAGTCCGTACGAATCCCTACGAGCCCGCGCGCGGGAATGCGCCATTCGAGACGCACCCATCCGGTACCGTGGTTCACCATGTCGATCATGGTGCCTTTTCGGGTCGCCAACAGGGTAGTTACCGCGCCCACGAACTCCTCGTGGACGTCGATGGTGACGTGCTCGACGGGTTCGTGCAGCTTGCCGTCGATCATCCGGGTGACCACCTGGGGCTTGCCAACCGTGAGTTCGAAGCCCTCGCGACGCATGGTCTCGATGAGGATCGCGAGCTGCAACTCGCCGCGGCCCTGCACCTCCCACGCGTCGGGTCGTTCCGTGGTGAGAACGCGAAGCGACACGTTGCCAACGAGCTCCTTGTCGAGTCGATCCTTGATCATTCGGGCGGTCAGAAGTTTTCCCTCGGTGCCGGCGACCGGTGACGTGTTGATGCCGATCGTCATGGAAAGGCTCGGCTCGTCCACGTGCAAAGGCTCGAGGGCGATGGGATTGTCGGGGTCGGCCAGAGTTTCGCCGATGAAGATGTCCTCGAAGCCCGCGACGGCGACGATGTCGCCAGGTCCCGCGCTCTGGGCGGGTACGCGTTCGAGGGCCTCGGTGATGAAGAGCTCGGTGACCTTCGCGTGCTCGATGGTGCCATCGATACGGCACCACGCCACGCGTTGACCCCGTTCGAGGGTTCCGTTGATGACGCGGCACAAGGCGAGTCGGCCCAGGTAGGGCGACGCGTCGAGGTTGCACACGAGCGCTTGGAGACCGTGGCCTTCTTCGTACTCGGGTGCGGGTACGTACTGCTCGATCGTCTCGAACAGGGGCGTGAGATCGCCCGACGTGTCCTCGGGACTCTTGGACGCCCAGCCCTGACGGGCGCTCGCGTAGAGGATGGGAAAGGAGATCTGGTGCTCGTCCGCGTCAAGGTCCAAGAACAAGTTCTCGACCTCCTGGACGACCTCTTTGACCCGGGCGTCGGGTCGATCGACCTTGTTGATCACGAGCACGACCGGCAGGCGTCGTTCGAGCGTCTTGCGAAGTACGAAACGAGTCTGGGGTAGGGGTCCTTCGGCGGCGTCCACCAGGAGGATTACCGCGTCGACCATGGAAAGTCCACGTTCTACCTCGCCACCGAAGTCGGCGTGACCGGGCGTGTCGATGATGTTGATGGTGAGGTCGTGCCACTTGACCGCGGTGTTCTTGGCGAGGATGGTGATGCCTTTTTCGCGCTCGAGGTCGCCCGAGTCCATGACCCGGTCGGTGAGCTCCTCGTGGGCGGTGAAGGAACCCGTCTGGCGCAGCATTTTGTCCACCAACGTGGTCTTTCCGTGGTCGACGTGGGCGATAATGGCGATATTTCTAAGCGAAGTTCTCAAGGTCATGGCCTTACCACGCTACTAGGAACGACCCGATGTTCGGTTGTACCTTGAGTTGTCGAGTGGGAAGTTGGAACGGTTCCTGGTCCGAGAACCTGGCTGACGTAGGAACAAAGGCCTCTGGAGACCAACGAGCGACCGAATAAGCATCGAAACGACCATTCAACGACGCCAGAGGAGCATGAACTCTCAGAAGAGGGTCAAAACGGCGTCGACGACCGTGGCGTCTTTATCGATGATTGGCACGAGGCGCATCTTGTCAAAGGCCGTACATGGATGCGACATTCCCAGCGCGACGATGTCGCCGGGTGCCAGCTCAAAGTGGGCGGGCACGAACATGAAAGCGTGTTGATCCATCATCCGGGTGATGGCGGCTTGGCCGACGAGACTCGTGGACGCCGAGCTGCCAGTTCGGTAGGCACGCAGGGGCGTCGGAAGTTCGAGGTCGTAGGGCAGGTCGCGCTTTCCGGTGCCGAGTATCGCGAGATGCGCTTCTGGCCGGGACAAAACTCGGGCCCACCCTTCGAGGGCGTTCTCGAGACGGAGGGCTTCGTGAGGTTCGCGGCGTCCATCGAGGGGCGACACGTGTTGGTACGTTCCAAGGTCGTGGGTGAGGTAGCAACCGCTTCGCAATACCAATTGCACCGCGGGTTCACTCTCTCGCAGACTCGTGAACTGGACGACCACGCGATCAAAGTACGCGCTGCCCCCGGCGGTGACGGTGATGACGGGAGTGCCGAACAAATGCTCGTCGGCGAGGAGGCGAACAAGCGTGACAATCTGTGCGCACAACGTGTCGACCTTGTCGAGTTCCGAGGCGCTCACGCCACTCGCCGCCAGGCCCTCATAGGTTTCCACGCCGGCGAGCGTGAGGACGTGAGACCCCGCGACGGCTCGGGCCACTTCGAGAGCCTTTTGCGTCGAGCGCGCGCCCGCCCGGCCGCCTTCGAGTCCCAGTTCGAGGAGCACGGGAAGTTTCCGGTGCACGAGGACCTCGCGTACTACCTGGTCCATGGTCTCGACGACGTGTGGGTCATCGACGAGGCACATGAATTCAAAACTCGGGTCCCGCTCAAGTTCGCCCGCGATCCAGCGCAAGGCGTCCGCTTCGACGATTTCGTTGGCGAGCAGGATTCGAGATACGCCAAAGTCGCGCAGCACGGCCACTTGGGTCGGAGTCGCGGCGCTGAGGCCCCACGCACCGGCGCGAAGTTGGCGTTCGATGAGTTGTGGCGCCATAGTCGTCTTTGCGTGCGGGGCAAGCAGTACGTCGTGGCGACGGCAGTATTCAGCCATTGCCTCGAGGTTGTTTTGAAGTGCGTCTTCACGCAGTGTGGTGACCGGGAGGGCGAGATCACCGCGTGCCACGTTCCATCCCTGCTCGCTGATCTCGCCGAGGGCGACATCAGTCCCCAGGGGTACTGATTTGTAGCGGTGATTGATGCGGGTCCGACCGAGTAGTTCGAGGGCCTGGCGATTCATTCTCAAGGCCTCGCCTTCGTGCACCGCGGGTGGTCTCCGGTCATCTCTCAAAGATACGCACGATGAGAACCTGGCATGCTTCTGACTGCTCGCTGCCACCAACCGCGATTGTCGTCTACGGTCGC
>Ga0182012_10004961_pt1 | contig 13824 bp, 12 predicted proteins | sample 612S2SmetaG_FD_120486 | JGI IMG/M metagenome (GOLD analysis project Ga0182012, IMG submission 120486) | Permafrost microbial communities from Stordalen Mire, Sweden - 612S2S metaG | ecosystem: Environmental > Terrestrial > Soil > Wetlands > Permafrost | place: Sweden: Stordalen | collected... | reverse complement strand
GCCCATGGGCGAACTGGGAGTGATGGGGTAAATCGCTATGACTTCGTTTGTTTTATGAGCTACGTATGCGGCGGCTTCATTGCCGTCAATTGTGACTTTCCGTTTCATCACCTGACTCCATGTGCCTTAAGATTCACCCAACTCATCAGCTTGTCTGATAAGTCAATTCGCAGAGATGTCCCCCGACTTGTCTTCCCTTTTGTCCTGTCTTTTACCTGGCCCACTAAACCGCGGGACTCCGGGCCATCTCCGGAGCCCCGAACTACGCTACTCGATACACTCAGCCAGCCGTTGCGCCGTGTGCTCGACCTTTATCTTGGAACCGCGCTTATCCAACCCGCCGCCAATCTGCATCGTGCAGCCGGGGCAATCGGTCAGGAGCAGCGGAACGCCTGTCTTCTCGATGTTCTGCAGCTTACGCTGGAGGATCGGAGCCGAGATTTCCGGCATCTTGATGGTGTATGACCCGCCCATTCCGCAGCACATATCGCACTCGTCCATCTCCACGAGTTCGTGCCCAGCCTGCTTCATGATGTTGCGCGGAGTCTGATCGGCGTGCAGCGTGCGCTTGAAGTGGCAGGAGTCGTGATAGCTGAACTGGGTAGGCTCAATGCCCTTCTTCAACTTGAGCCGCCCTTGCTCGAGAAGCATGCTGGCGAGGGTCGAGAAGTCCCAGGTCTTTGCTGCCAACTCCTTTGCCGCCGGTAGTTCATCGGTGCGGCCGACTGCTTCCAAATGCGCGGCAAAGTCATGCTTCAAAGCAACCGTGCAAGTTGGACAGGCGGAGACCACGTATTTCACATCCTCCGCGAGCAAGGCTTTGATATTGTCGGAGCCATTTTGCGCCGCGACCTCGTAGGCTCCGCTGTAACGCGCGGGAGCTCCGCAGCAGGTCTGCCCCTCCGGGAAGATGACCTCGATGCCCGCCTTGTTCAGTACCTTCACCACCGCCTCACCCATCTCGGGATAGGCAAAATCAATCAGACAGCCGCCATAGAACGCGGCTTTCTCCGCGCACTTGGGCTGCTTGATTTCCTTGATGCGGTCACGGAACGGAACCGCGGCGATCGCCGGCAGCGAACGCCCCTCCGTCATGTTGCTGAGGAACATCGGCAGGTGCCGGATGAATCCGTCTTTGGCAAAAGGAATCTGCCCGATCGAAGCCGCTCGCATCATGGTATGGAAGAGCCTGCGGTTGTTCACCACCGAGAAGATCGCCTTCTGGATTACCGGCAGTCCCTGCTCCACCGCCAGCCGGCGGCGCAGTTCGAGGATGAGGTCTGGAATATCAATTTTGCCCGGGCAAACATCTTTGCAGTTGCCGCATTGGATGCACAGGCTCTGTATCTCGTCGGACTCCTTCAGCGCGTTGAACCACGCCGTAAGAATTGTTCCAATACCCCCGGTGTACACCTTGCCGAAGACGTGGCCGCCCACCAGCCGGAAGACCGGACACACATTCAAACAGCTGGCGCAGCGGATGCATTGCAGCGCCTGCTTGAAGCGCGGATCGTGGGCCATCTCATTGCGGCGGTTGTCCATCAACACAATGTGCAACTCTTTTGGCGAGCCATCCGTATTCGGCACCGGGCCGCTGATGATGGAGACATAGCTGGTCAGCAACTGCGCGGTGGCGCTCCTGGGCAGCGCCGTCAGAATCGGCACAATGTCCTTGAACTCCTCGATCAGCTTCTCCAGTCCCACGATGGCCACGTGAATCTTAGGCAACGTGGAGACCAGCCGCGCGTTGCCTTCATTGGTGACGATGACGATGCTGCCCGTCTCGGCGACGGCGATGTTGGCGCCGCTGATGCCCATATCAGCCGCGAGGAACATGGGACGCAGCTTGCCGCGGGCGAACTTCACCAGCTTCGGGATATCCGGCTTCTGCCCGTCTTCGACCTTGGTGTTGAAGACCGTCGTCACCTCTTCCTTGGTCATGTGGATGGCGGGCATCACCATATGCGAAGGCGTCTGCCCGGCGAGCTGGATGATCCACTCGCCCAGGTCGGTCTCCTGCACCTCCATGCCTGCATCCTGCAGGTGCTTGTTGAGATGGATCTCTTCGGTCGCCATCGACTTGGATTTGACGATGCGCTTGACCCCGCGCTCCTTCGCCAACGCGAGCACGTAATCCCTCACCGCCGCCGGATCGGAAGTCCGAAAGACCTTGGTGCCGCGCGCCTCTGCGGCGCGGGTGAACTGCTCGGCCAGCTCGTCAAAGTGCGAGGCGGCCGACGACTTCACCGTGGCGATCTCATCGCGCAGAGCTTCAAAGTCGATGCCTTCATAGGCCTTCGCGCGACCTGCGCGATAGGCCACGGAGAAGTTGCCCAGCGCGCCGGTAAGGTTCGGGTTCGCCAGGGCGTCGAGAATGGATTGCTTGAATTCCGCCTTCATGCCGCTACCTCCACGTCGTCAACCAGGATGATGATCAGCCGCGCCGGCCCGTGCACACCGATGGTCAGCACGCGTTCGATATCAGCGGTGCGGCTCGGTCCGGTGATGAAGGCCAGGTACGCGGACTTGCGGGGATCGACACGCTGGATGAATGCGGGCAAGTCAGGCAGCACTGCGGCGGTCGAAACTAATGCAATGTGCAGCGGAGGTAGCGTGGAGACCAGCCGCTTGTCTACCTCGTCGGCAGCCTGGACCAGAGTGCCGGTGTTGGCCAGCGCATAATCCATCTGGCTGATGCCGACTTTGGCGTCGGCCGCCAGCTCGCGCGTGACATTGAAGCTAAGGCCGCGGACCGAGCCCTGCAGCTTCGCCTGGTCGGCCGGCCCCACCATTTCGCAGGCCGCCCAAGTGGCGCCGCAATGGGGCTTGTCATCCACGCCTTCGTTCTGCAGGATGCGGAGCACCATCTCCAGGGCCAGTTCGCGATTGGCGGCTCGTTCCACCTGGGCACTCACGGCAGTTGCGCGCGTGATGAATGAATCAATCATTGCGGTAGATTCCAGAACTGCTCCCATTTTGTGTTCCTCCGATGGCGGACGGCTTGCGCCGTCCGCCCACGCCTCGACCTCGCCCCCGCTCCTCAGGGGAGGCCGTGGCGAACTGTTTAGTGAATCACCATCTGCGTGAACGGATAGACATAGGCCATGCAGAAGATCAGCGCTCCCACTAATGCGGCCAAGGCCAGCGAGTGCAGGAAGACGTAGCGCAAGATGTCGCCCTCATGCCCATACCACTGCGTCGCCGTTGAAGCCACCACGATGCTCTGGGCGTCGATCATCTTGCCCATTACGCCGCCGGTGGTGTTTGCCGCCGACATCAGCACGGGAGAAACCCCAATCTGCTGCGCGGTAATCTTCTGCAGGCTGCCGAAGAGCACGTTGCTGGAAGTATCCGAACCAGTGACCGCCACTCCCATCCAGCCCAACAGAGTGCCGAAGAAGGGATAGAGGTGGCCGGTACGCGCAAAGGCCAGCCCCAGCGTTGCGTCCAAGCCGGAGTAGCGTGTAAGCATGCCGATTCCCAGCATGGCCGCGATCGTGAGCAACGAGAAGCGCACCTTGACCAACGTATGAAGGAAGACCGTGAAAATCTTTCCCATTCCCTGGCCCATGATGAAGCCGGAGAGGATGGCCGCGAGCAAAATGCCGGTTCCGGTCGCGCTCAGCCAATTCAATCCGTAAACTGCCGGCTCTTTGGTCGGCTTTTGAACGACAGGCTGCATGCGCTCCACCATGTTGTGAAGCACCGTGACCTTGAACTGAGGATTCGTGATTTCGCTGGGCTTGGGAGACATGGTAGCCATCGAAGGAATTACCTTCTCCGGAGTGTTCATCCACATCTTGCCGGTCTGCGTGCCCCACACAAAAACGATGACGCTAAGAACGACCCAAGGAACCCAGGCCTGGGTGATTTCCTTGCGGCTGTAGGTCTGCTTCACCTCGCCACGAGCCAGGGCTGCCTGCTCTGCTTCTTCCTGGCCTTCGAACTTCCAGATCTTCTTGGGATGCCAGACCAGAAGGAAGCCGATTAGACAGATCATGGAGACCACTGAGGCCACCACGTTGACCACCCAGGGGCCATGGAAGTTGGAGACCAGCAACTGGGGGACAGCGAAGGTCACACCGGCGACCAGAATTGCGGGCCAGACTTCCAGCATTCCACTGAAGCCGGCAAACGCCCACACCAGCCAGAACGGAACCAGAATGCAGAAGGGAGTCAGGATGCGGCCGGCCATGGCCGAGAGCACCAACTCGCTGAAGCCGGTCACCTTGGCCAGCGCAATCAGCGGAGTGCCCAGGGCGCCGAAGGCCACCGGAGCGGTGTTGGCAATCAGCGAGAGGCCGGAGGCCTGCAGCGGCTTGAAGCCAAGGCCGATCAGCAGCGCGGCCGTCACGGCCACCGGAGTACCGAAACCCGCTGCGCCTTCAAAGAACGCGCCGAAACAGAACGCGATGAGCAGCAGTTGCAAGCGCCGATCCTTGGTGATGCCCGTGAGACTGTGCTGCAGTACGGTGAAGCGGCCGGACTCGACCGTTAGCTGGTACATGAAGATGACATTCAGAACAATCCAGCCGATGGGGAACAGTCCGTAGCCTGCGCCATAGACAGCTGTGGCCGCGGCCAGTTGCGCCGGCATATGGAAGCCGAAGACAGCCGTCAGCAGCGCTGCAGTAAGGCCAGCCAGCGCTGCATAGTGCGCTTTAACATGGCCAAGGGCCAGTGTGCCCAGCAAAACGATAATAGGAATTGCAGCGATGATCGTAGAGAGAAACCAGTGTCCGGTGGGATCGTAATTCTGCTGCCAAGCCGTGGACATAGCCGGCATCCGCAGGATGAACACGGCGGCTATCACACCGAGTACAACCACGAGAGCGGCGGCAACATAATTGGGTTTAGGCTGAGTGGGCGTCGGTGTGACCCGAGCTTTTGAGGGCGTAACAGTCGAGGAACTCACCAGAACCTCCATCGCGGTCACTTGGATCGGGTCGAAATAGATGACCCGTCTCCCTGGCGCTTCGAGAGCGCCGATTCAGTGGCTGTCGAGTGGCAAAACAATACTGCATATCGGATTGTCTGACAAGTCATAAAACCGATTTGACTGACATTTTTCTTTGCCATATGCTGAATTGCTAGTCATGAAAGCTAAGTTATTGTCGAGTATCGACCCTCTTCCCCGTGCGACCCTGAGCGAACAAGTGGCGAAACAACTTGCCGCGCGCATCTCGGGAGGCGTTTGGCAGCCGGGCGAGAAGTTGCCTTCCGAGGCAGAGCTCTGCAGAGCCTTCAACGTCGGCCGCTCAAGCCTGCGGGAGGCTCTGACCTCCCTTGCGTTCATCGGCCTGATCCGCGTCCGTGCCGGCGGCGGAAGTTATGTTGCCGAGCAGCCCTCCACCTACCTCACCGGCGCCTGGCTCAACACTGGCACCTTCAGTGACATGAAGACCCTTGAAGAGTTCATCGAAGCCCGCATGATCCTTGAGATCGTGCTCGCCGGCCTTTGCGCCGAGCGCATCACCCCCGAAGAACTGGCCGAACTGGAGTCGCTGGTCAGGCAGATGAAAGTGGAAGCCGTTAATGAGGCTGGGAGCTTCTGGAAGCTCGACCTCGCATTCCACCTCACCATGGGCGCTGCCGCCAAGAATGAGGTGCTCGACAACATCATGAAGGGCGTGCGCGAGCAGATGACGGAGCTGATCAGCAAGAGCCTGCTCTTACGCAAAGGCATGGAGATGGCCGCCGACCAGCACTCCAAGATTCTCGAAGCCCTTCGCCAACACAATCCCTCCAAGGCGCAGGCTGAGATGCGCCATCATCTGCAATCATTCCAGCGTGGCTACAAAGTTCTCTTTGAAGCGCAACTCCGCCAGACTCGCCAGGTAGCCGAATAACCGAATTCCTGTCGTACTACTTCGCCGCCTCTTATGACGGCCTGCGGCAGCTTTGCCGCAGCTATCTCTCAAGCTAACGATCCGTGCAGGAGTAACACGGGTCAATGGAAGCCTGAATCAGCGGTGCGTCGGCCAGTTGTGCGCCCACCACCGCCCACTGCATGGAGGGCATATTGGCGAAGGTCGGCGTGCGCACCTTCACCCGCTGCGGTATGTCCGTTCCGTTGGAGGTCACCGCGTAGAATACCTCGCCTCGCGGCGCCTCAATGCGCGCGACCGCGGTGCCGGCCGGAACCTTGAGCCGCGGCGAGCCGGTGGAAGCTGCAATCGGACCCTCTGGCATATCGCGCATCACCTGGCGCAGAATCTTGCAGCTCTCAATCAGCTCCAACGCGCGCACCACCAGACGAGCAGCAACGTCGCCACTCGTCTGTACCGGGACATCGAACTCCAGCCGGTCATAAACCATGTAGGGCGCATCCTTGCGAAGGTCCTGCGCCACACCGGAAGCGCGCGCCAGCGGTCCAACCAAACCCATCGCCTGAGCCTGCTCTTTGGTCAGGATCCCAATGCCCTCACAGCGCTCGCGCACCGTCGAATCGGTGGTGAAGACCGGGATGATTGAGCCGATCAGCTCGCGCTCAATCGAATTCACAATCTCAAGGATCATGGCGTGCTCCGTAATATCGCGCACCACACCGCCAATGCAGTTCATCCCGTAATTGACGCGATTGCCACTGATCAGCTCGAGCGTGTCCATCACCTTTTCACGCATGGCAAAACAGCTCATGAACATGGTCTTGAAGCCGATGAGCTTAGCCGCGATGCCGCACCACAGAATGTGCGAGTGCAGCCGTTCCAGTTCAGCCATCGCAACGCGGATGTACTGCGCGCGCTCCGGCACTTCAACCCCGAGCAGCCGCTCCACCGTGAGGCAGAAGGTAACCGAGTGCACGTTGGAGCATATGCCGCAGACGCGCTCCACCAGCGCAATCACCTGTTGATAGTTGCGGCGTTCGGCCAGGTACTCAATGTTGCGGAAGTTGAAGCCAACGTGCAGTTCGGCGCCTATGACAGTCTCGCCCTCGCAGACCAGGTCGAGCTTGTAAGGCTCCTCAAGCGCAGGATGGAAGGGTCCAATGGGAATTCGGTAGCTCATGATTTCTTTCCCTGCCGGCGGTTCAGCCCGGCTTCAAGTCCCGGCCGCAACATCAGCGGCTTATTGTTGTCGCGACCAGTGAACTCCACGGCAAAATACTCGTAGGTCTCGCGCTCGGCCCAGTCTACGCCAGGGCAAAGGTCGGCAAAGCTCACGCACCTGCCCTGATGCGTCGTAGTTGAAAAGGCCAAAACAGTACCGCGTAAGTCCCAGTGATAATCCAGTTGGGTCTCGTCTTCGTTCTGGGTAGCCGTCAAGGCCATAAAGCGTGCGCCCTGCGCCGTCATGAACGTGGCCATGGCGCGCACATCGAGCGAATCGGCGCTAATCCAGTGGGCGCCGTTGCTGTTCTCCCAGCCATCCTCGGCGCGCAGTTCCAGCAGAGCCCGGCCAAAGCTTACTTCTCTCTCCTGCACGGATACTTCCTCACTCATCGCTCTACTCCTGCACGACAGCAACTGCCGGAAGAACCGCGCCCACAGTGGCCGGAACCACTGGCGCCGGCTTTTTCTTCTTCATCACCGCAAAGCGCTGGCGGAGCCCGCCGTGCTGGCTGTACACCGGAGGCCGCGTCCCCTGCATGGTGATGGACTGCTTGGGACAGCGCTGCGCGCAGCGCGCGCAGAAGGTGCACTGGCCGGCGTCGTAGCTCCACTCAAAGCCCTCGGTCGTGCGCGTTACCGCAATGGCCGACGAGGTGCAAACATAGGCGCACACAGCGCAGCCCGTGCACTGCTCAGAGGAGTTCTGCACCATGCCGCGATAGTCGCTCTGGATGGCCGGACGCTCAGGGTAAGGCAGCGAGATGCTGCCACCGTAAAGGTTATGAAGAACAAGCCGAACGATACCCATTATGAGTTACCTCCTGAATATGCTGGCCGAGAGCAGAAAGACCACGGCCAGTGCGGCGCTCCAGCGCCAGTAAAAGCGCACCGAGCTCTCGATCGTAAAGCGCGCGGTGGCCGCGGCAACCGTCGCCAGCAGCATCACCAGTCCAATGCAGAGAGCGGCAAACAAGATCGCGTCGGCCACCGCATGGCCGGTGCGTGGAAATGAAAGCGATACTACAAAGCCGCTGAGCGCCAGCCACTCCAGTCCGTGCGCCAGCTCCCACAGCGCCAGGTCGCCACCGCTGTACTCGGTGAGCGGGCCGGAGTAGATCTCCTGCTCGGCACTGGAGATCGAGAACGGATTGAGGCGCAGCTTGGCCGGGATACAGAGGATGATCGCCGCCAGGCCCAACCAACGCGCAGGAGAGGTCGAGGGCACCGCCAGCTCGGAGAGCGAGAACGAGTGCGCCGTCACAGCAATCATCATCACCGCAGTGAGGAAGAGCAGATTGCTCGAAAGGCTCAGCGAAGCCTCGCGCATTGAGCCTACCTTGCCGTAGATCGAGCGTGAGGTGAAGCCCGCCAGCATGTAGAAGATCGAAGGCAACTCCAGCAGCGTAATCAGCAGAATCAGGTCGCCGGAGAAGCCGCCCTTGTTGGGAATTACCGGAATCAGCGCCAGCGCCGCCAGCAGCACAGAAACCGAGAGCGCAGGCCAGGCCTTCATCAGCAGCCCTTCCAGTCCACGATAGTGTGGCGACTCTTTGCCCAGCAACTTCACAAAATCGTAGAACGGCTGGAGCAGCGGCGGACCGATGCGCTGCTGAATCCGCGCAATCGTCTTGCGCTCGATATAGAGGAAGAACCATGCAGCCGGCACGGCAAAGAATAGCCCCGGGAAGACGAGCAACCGAAGGATGACCGTTGTTATTTGCACGATGCCTCTCCTTCTACGTTCGCTGCTTCACAACCGGCGCAGGGTTCAAAGTCCTTTACGTCTTCGTCAGTCAGCGGCCTGCGCTCAGTCTGCCCCAGTAGCGCCGCCGCCCGCGCAATACCCTCGATGATCGCGTCGGGACGCGGCGGACAACCTGGCACATAGATATCCACCGGAATGTGTCGGTGCAAGGGGCCGACCACCGTGGGGCTGCCGGCAAACGCATTGCATGAGGCTGCGCACGAACCCAGCGCCACCACAGCTTTCGGATTCGGCACCTGCGCATACACCGTCTTAAGCGCTGCCAGTGTGTTGAACGTGACCGGGCCGGTGATGCAGAGAATATCGGCGTGACGGGGGCTGCCCTCCAGATGAATACCCAGCTGCTCAACGTCGTATCGGGGGGCGATACTCGCCACCAGTTCGATGTCGCAACCGTTGCAGCTGCCGGAGTTCATGTGGAAGAGCCAGGGGCTCTTTGTGCGGCAGTGGCCTAACAAGTTCTCAAGCAATTTCATCGCATCCCCCGCATGAACAATTCCAGACCAAAGGGAAACACTCCGGCTATGATGAGCAGCGTTGCCAGGCACACAATCCCAGTCCTGGCCACAGCGGATTCAGACTGCGCAGGGGCTTCCGCGTTTTGCGCCGGCCCCCACCACATCCCCGTCAGCGCGCGAACGTAAGCGATCAGCGCCAGCACCGAAGCAACAATCAGTACGATCATCCAACCCATGCCAAGCTGCGCAGCGCACTCATAGAGGCGCCAGCGTCCGGCAAAACCCATCGTCGGAGGAATGCCCAGTACTGCCAGCATGCCCACCAGGAATCCTGCTGCACTCAGCGGATAGCGCGAGGCCAGTCCGCGGCTCTCGGCGCTCAGCTCGCCATTGGCCTCCGGTGAGCTGAGGGAGATGAACAGCAGCGCCTTGGCCACCGCGTGCGTCGCCGCGCCGATCACCGCACCCTCGAATCCGATCGTGGAAAATGAAGCTACCCCGAAGCAGAGGAACCCGATGTCCTCCACAGTGGAGAGCGCCAGCAGGCGCTTCAGATCACGCTGCGCCAGCATCAGCAGAGCGCCGGTCAGTGCCGAGAGTGCCGCGATGCCCATCCACGGTCCCCTGGGTTCAAGCACCCAGGGCGCCGTTTTGGCCACCACACAGAGCTCGCCAAAAGCCGCAATGTCCAACACGCAAATCACGAGCCCGGCAACCAGCGCAGGCACCTGCTCCGCCACCTTGGGCAGCCAGAGGAAGAACGGCACCAGCCCCAGCTTCATAAAGAAGCCGACGATCAGCAGCGTGCACGCCATCTGAAAGTTGCCGTGCTCCAGCAGAAGCAGACCGGGAACCAGCGTCGCCGCCGAGAGCACGATCACGGCGCCAAAGCTCCACATCGCAGAGGTCATCCTGGCGCACTTACAGATCAACACCAGCCCGAGGAACGAAGCCGTCTCCAGCAGTACCAGTCGCAGCACCGGTTGTGCCACGAAGAGCCCAAGCACCGCAGGCACTCCGGCGGCAAGCATCCAGCCAGCCAGGTTGCGCCACGCCTTGCTCGCCACTGCCGTCGCCACCAAAGACAGCAGAGCTACTGCGCTCGCCATGCCAATCAGCAGCGGCACGCGCTCTTCACCGGCGACGGGCAGCGCGTTGGGAACGGTCGTGTTCACTTCCAGCAGCAACACGGCACTGGCGCACACCAGCCACGCAACCGTGTTGTTTTCCGCCCAGGTGAGCGCGCCCTGCAGCTTGGCGGTAGTGTCCTGAATCAGCCGCCAGAAGCTAAGGTAGTACTCATCGACATCGAGCGTCTCCAGTACCGGTGCCCACTGCCGCTTCAGCACCGCCGAGAAGTCCACCGCCTGCAGCTTAACCGGGCCGCGCATCGGCTCACCGCCGGTAAAGGTGCCCCCACCGGCTCCGGCAAAGGCTCCGCCGCTGACCACTGCCCGCGCCGGAAGCGCGACCACCAGGTAAACGACTCCGCCGATCACGGCCGAAACCACCGCCATCACCAAGCCGATTGAGGCAGCCCAGCTTCCCATCGAGTCCGTCATGCCGAACCAGCTGACGCCGACCGCGGCCGGCATTCCCAGCGCGGCCAGCACAGGATTGATCAGCAACCGGATGGCATACTGCGGAGCGATGCCCAGCGCCACCGTCACCACCGTCAGCAGCAGCATGCCGGTCGTCATCAATGCCGGAGACTCATGCGCGTGCCTGGTGTGTTCGGTGGTGTCGCCCAGGAAGACGGTGCTGGTCGCCTTTACTCCGGCAAATACCGTTCCGATGCTGGCGATCCAGGCTGCCAGTGCGGGGATGACCATGCCGCTTTGCAGTGAGGCGCTGTAGACCAGCCACTTGCTGGCAAAGCCGCTCATTAGGGGAATGCCCATCATCGCGCCAACGCCGATCATCCACACCAGGGTGGTGCGCGGCATCCTGGAGGCCAGCCCGCCAAGCTTGTTCATGTCGCGGGTTCCGGCCGCGTGCTGCACTGAGCCGGCGGCGAGGAACAAGCTGCTCTTGAAGAATCCATGGTTAATGCAGTGCAGCAGGCCGGCCGCGATGCCCAGGGGCGTCCCCAGACCGATGCCGGTAATCATGTAGCCGATCTGGCTGACGGTGCTGAAGGCCAGCAGCCGCTTCAGGTCCGTCTGCACCAGCGCGTAGAGCACGCCAACCAGCATGGTCACTGTACCCAACCACAGCATCATGATGTTCCACGCATGGGGCCAGGGAGCGAAGCTGTGCATCCGTGTTGCGAGGTAAACACCGGCCTTCACGTAGCAGGCCGCGTGCAACAGCGCGCTCACCGGAGTCGGCGCGGCCATCGCCTCAGGAATCCAGGTATGCAGCGGAAACTGCACCGACTTCGCCGCCAACGCTACCAGCATCAGCACAAAGATTCCGCTGGTGAACGCCTGCCCTACCGCCGGGTCCGTCCAGAGCGTGCTGCCGGTCCGCATGTAGATGAGGAGAATCGCCGCCAGCAGTCCGTAGCCCGCCAGGTGTGTCATAAGCAGCACTTTGCGTGCGCCCTTGACCGCCTCCGGCTTGTCGTACCAGAAGCCCACCAAGGTGAAGGAGCACAACCCCACCAGCTCCCATCCCAGGTAGAAGATCAGCAGATTCGCGCTGTAAACCAGCACCACCAGTCCGCTGATGAACGCCAGAATGGTGCAGTAGAAGCGCGTGGTGGAGACATCCTCGGCCATGTAGCTGATGGAGTAAAGCAACACCAGCGCTCCAATGCCGGTGGCCATGAAAGCGAAGAGCAAGCTGAGCGCGTCCACGTGCAGCACAAAGGCGAGCGGCCCATCCCAGTTCCCCATGTGGAGATGGATGGCCGAGCCGTCGCGGACTCCGGGATAGGCGCCCAGCACCGCGCCCAAGCTGGCAAGGCAGCAAAGGAAAGCCAACACGCCCTTGCCGCGGGCCGACAGCACCCGCGCCGCCAGAAGTTGCAATCCAACTCCAAGCAAAAGAGGCCACAGGGCCCAGGGGACGCATACCGTCGGGGATGGCATCACATGCCTCCCACAGAGCGACTGGCTCTATGTGTTTGGCCGAATAGAAGCAAGGATGCAGGCATGGGGATGCGCCTCATTTCGCTCACGAATACCTCCGTGATCGGACACTGCGGCCGCAATCAGTTGCGGTCCCCTCCGGTGCATGAAGCGTCTGCGCTGACCAACTCACTTATCAGTACCAACTGCAATTATGGTTCGAACATGATCTGCGATGCCGTACAGTCAGCCGCGTTGCGCCTTCAGGGTCTCCTTCGGAGAGTCCGAGTCAACGCGAAAAATGTAGCACTGATCTGCTTATCAGACAAGTTATATTTGATCTGGTTTTCTGGGGGGATCTTTCCTAAGCCCAGCGATTAGAGATGTTGCTTGCTAGTCAAGTCTATGTGATTACAGCTACTTACGCTTCTCGGAAGCCGGTGCACTCTGGGTCGCATCACGCCAGATGTCGGAGAGGTGCTCGCTGGCAATGCATAAATGGCCCTCGTCGGAGAGGACGAAGACCTGGGTGGCGCGGCCCTCGCGAACGGACTTGTTGAAGTGCTTCTCCAGCACCTTCTCTTCCATATTGGTGGCATGCCAGCGGAAGGAATACATGGCCACGGCAATGCTCCCGGAGAGAAGTTGCACCTCGATCGGGCCGATGACCTCCGCTTGGAAGGTGGTCTGCGGAGTGAAGTACTCGCGCTCCTTGCGCGCCGCCGAGACCCGGCCCGACTCCGTGCGCTGTGAAAAGGGATTGAAGACCAGGGCATCGTAGGTATAGAACTTGGCCATTTCTCCGGGCGTTTTCTGCATTAATACCTGCCAATAGCGCCGTACCGCAGATTCAATCTGGGTCGTCGAGATCGCTCCCGAGAGCTGGTTCACAGTCATACGCCCACCTTTTCCTCAAATCGATCCGGATGCGAGTTGGAACTGTACTTCTAATCTGCTTATCTGACAAGTAAAAGTCGTCTGATGCTTGGGTCCGCTTCCCACTAAAAGGTTCCTTTGCCCCCGTGGGCTGGCTGCGTCACAACAACCAAGGCTGTTGGATTTTTCCATGGGTCGTGTTGCCGGAATAAAAGGAATGACGGCCTGGCCGCTGGCTCACAATTTAACGGTTGGCAGAGTCCCGACCACCTTGGGCTGTTCCGTTCGTGCCGGCCAGCGAACTGGCGGTTCGGCTCAAAATAGAAGAAACTCTTGGGATGTTCTCCGAGCTGCTGCAAGCCGCGACGAAGAAGCGCAGCGTCGGCGTCACTGCCTACCTCCGCCATTTGGGCGCGTTAGGATTATTCTCGCTGGCAATTCTGGACAGTCTGCCATTCCCAACCTTTGGTGGTCCTGACATTCTGACCGCGATTCTCGCCGCCCGTCACCAGGCACCCTGGTACGAGTACGCAGGCGCTGCGACGGCGGGTTCTGTGATCGGGGCCATCATCACCTTCCGGCTGGCGCGGCACGCAGGTCTGCAATATCTGGTCAAGCATTTCGGAAGCGGGCGTGTTCCCCGCTTGCTGAAACTATTC
>Ga0182012_10004960_pt1 | contig 13825 bp, 13 predicted proteins | sample 612S2SmetaG_FD_120486 | JGI IMG/M metagenome (GOLD analysis project Ga0182012, IMG submission 120486) | Permafrost microbial communities from Stordalen Mire, Sweden - 612S2S metaG | ecosystem: Environmental > Terrestrial > Soil > Wetlands > Permafrost | place: Sweden: Stordalen | collected... | reverse complement strand
GTCTTGTCTCATGCAAGATGAGCCTGGACGGAGGATGTGTTTCTCATACAAGATGAGCCTGGAGAGGGGACGTTCCGCCATGCTGGTGATTGATCGTCAATATGCAGGCACGCGAAGGATTGAGCCTGGAGCAGATCCGGGCGTTTTTGGAGGCCAGCGATGAACTGGGATTTCAAGGACGGAATCGGGACGAGGTGTACGGGTGGGTGGATCTCACTTTACGCCAGCAAGGCTACCAGACGTTGAAGCGGAGCGGGCGGGGCCTGGTGCGACGTTACCTGGAGAAAATGACCGGACTGAGCCGGGCTCAGACGACGCGGCTGATCACGACGTTTCTGGGCGGCGAGGAAGTGAAGGCCAAGCCCTACCGCCGGCATCGCTTTGCCCAGCGCTACACGCGCGAGGACGTCGCTTTGCTGGTGGCGGTGGACACGGCTCACGATACCCTGAGCGGTCCGGCGACACAGAAGCTGTTGCAGCGGGCGTACCACGACTTCGCCCAGGCGGATCACGAGCGGTTGGCGGGAATCTCGGTGGCCCAACTATACCGATTGCGTGGAAGTGCGCGGTACCGGGAGCGCCGGATGGTTTATCAACCGACGCGCCCAACCCCCGTAAACATTGGGGAGCGGCGCCGGCCGGAGCCGGGCAGCCGGCCCGGATACCTGCGCGTCGATACAGTGCATCAAGGCGATTTGGATGGTGTGAAAGGGGTGTACCACATCAACGCTGTGGACCAAGTGACGCAATGGCAAAACGTGGGAGCGACGCCGCAGATCAGCGAGGCTTACCTGCTGCCGGTGCTCGACGCGGTGCTGGCGCAGTTTCCGTTCCGCATCCGGGGTTTTCATTCCGACAACGGGAGCGAGTTCATCAACCATACGGTGGCCCGGTTGTTGAACAAGCTACTGATCGAGCAGACCAAATCGCGGCCGCGGCACAGCAATGATAACGGTTTGGCGGAGGCGAAGAATGGGGCGGTGGTGAGGAAACACATGGGGTATACGCATATCGCGGCGGTTCACGCGGCGGCGATCGAGACGTTCTACGAACAGCACTTCAACCCTTACCTGAATTTTCATCGTCCCTGCGGAGTGCCTGAGCAAATCGTGGATGCGAAGGGAAAGAGCAAGAGCGTGTATCGGTGGTATGCGACCCCTTGGGAGATTCTACGGCAACTGCCGGGAGTGGCGGGCTGCTTGAAAGACCGAGTAACCATCCAAGAACTGGAGCGAAAGGCGGGAAGCCGGACGGATACCCAGGCGGCGGAAGAGATGCAAAAAGCCAAGGAAAAGCTCTTCTTATGCTTTCATCAAAGGCGTACAGCGTGAGCGAGCAAGCGACGTCGCGCCTCCGGCTGGCCGGGTTAGGAACGATCAAGAACGACGAAAACCAAAGTCAAAATCAAAACCTTCCTAAGAAGGAAAAACAAAAGCATCGACAGGTAGGAGCTGAGTGGCGCCTCCCGTTGGTCGGCCTCGAAGAGTGTAAGCAGCAAAAATCCAAATTAGAAAGGAGACCTCATGGCGGTCGCTTCGCTCCCGCCTCCAGGCTCATCCTTCAATGAGAAAATGCTTTCACGCTTCACTGAGCGATACTTCCCCAAACCTCTTGGGCTATACTAGAGAGTCCGGGTTTTAACAGAATGTTGTTTAGCATTAAGGAGTTGGAACTCAGGAAGATCCGTTTTGACGAGACCTTCCAACCTGGCGAGATCGTCTTCCCCGGCACCACACTGAAACAGTCGCAGCCATTGCGTGCGGAGGGTGCTGTCGAGTTGCTTCCCCATACCGCTGGGGAGGTGCGGGTGAAGGGTTCACTGAAAGGCGCGATGGCTGCGGAATGTGACCGCTGTCTCGCGGAAGTGCAGTTTCCCATCGATACACCGATCGACCTCTTTTACCGTCCGGCGAGCGACCTCGAAGCGGATGAGACCGAAGAGGTTGAGATCGACGATGGAGAAGCTGAAATCGCTTTTTATGAGGGAAAAGGAATCGAGCTCGAGCAGTTGATCGCGGAGCAGGTTCTTTTATTGCTTCCGATGCAAGTGGTTTGCGACGAAGCCTGTAAGGGTATTTGTTCGGTCTGTGGCGGCAATCGCAACCAGATCGAGTGCAAGTGCCAAATTGCTCCGGCCGACGATCGGTGGAGCGCGTTGAAAGACCTGGCGAGCTAGAAATAGCGCCAGAGGTTTGAAGGACACGAAGGATTTTTGAGCAATGCCAAACCCCAAACGACGACACTCCGCTGCCCGTACCCATAAGCGGCGCGCGCATGATGCGCTGAAGACCAAAAGCCTGAGCGAGTGCCCGAACTGCCACGCCACCAAGATGCCGCACCGTGTTTGCCCCACCTGCGGGTTCTACAAAGGGCGCGAAGTAGTGGAAGTCGCGGCGCAATAAAACGCGACCGATGGTCACTATAGCTCTGGACGCGATGGGCGGCGACACCTGCCCCGGACCGGAAATTGAGGGGGCCATCTGCGCCGCCCGCGAATTCGGCACACGCGTTCTGTTGGTGGGGCGCCAGGATTTCGTGCTTCCCGAACTGGAGAGGCACCGTGGGTGGAAGGACCTGCCCATCGAAATCGTCGCAGCGGAAGACCGCATCACCATGGACGATGCAGCGGGAAAAGCGCTCAGGTCCAAGAGCAACAGTTCCATGCACGTCTCCGCCCGGCTGGTTCGGGATGGCGTCGCGCATGGCTGGGTGTCCGCGGGAAACACCGGGGCCTGCATGGCCATCGCCAAGATGCTGCAAGGGAAAGTGCGCGGCGTAGACCGGCCGGCTCTCTCCGGCGTGTTCCCCACTTTGGTTCCTCATAAGCCCGTCGTGCTGGTCGATGTGGGCGCTAACGTCGATTGCTCTCCGGAAATGCTGGCCCAGTTCGCCATCATGGGCGAAGCCTATTCACGGCTGGTGCTCAAACAGGAACGGCCGAAGATTGGACTGCTCTCCATTGGTGAGGAAGACCATAAGGGCAACGAACTCACCAAGGCGACGATGCCGCTGCTGCGGAGCCTGATGCCCGTGCAGTTCTACGGGAATGTGGAAGGCCGCGATATTTTCTCGGGCCTGGTGGATGTGATTGTCTGCGATGGTTTTGTGGGCAATGTGGCGCTCAAAACCAGTGAAGGGCTTTCGGAGATGATCAAGGGCCTGCTCCGCGAATCGATGATGGCCAATGCAACCCGCAAGATGGGCGCGCTGCTGATCAAGCCGGCCATTGCGGAGTTGAAGAAACGAACGGATTATTCGGAATACGGCGGAGCCCCGCTGCTGGGGCTCAAGGGCGTTTGCATCGTCTGCCACGGGCGGTCACCGGCCAACGCCATCAAGAATGCGATTCGCGTGGCGGCGGAATTCTCGGAGCGCAACCCAGGTCACGAAATTGAGGCTGGGCTGCGGCATTTGCGCGAAGCTTCTTAGCGTCGCACAATAGAATCATGCAGCGGATTGTCATCATTGTTTTGATGGGCGCGTTGATGGGCGCCGCGCTCTCGTCAGCGCAGCAGGCGCCGCCGGACGAGCACGTGCATTGGGATCTCTCCGCGCCCGCGTCCGCCGCGCCGGGCTCCAGGTTCATCGCCAGATTGCACGCGACGATCGACTCCGGCTGGCATCTCTATTCGCTCACGACCCCGCAGCCCGGTCCTGTCGCGACCACAATCAAAATCACCGGCGGCAATGAGGCCGTTGCCGGCGTGCGCCTGTTCGAACCCAAGCCGATCACTCAATATGACGCGAACTTTCAGCGGAATACAGAGACGTACGCGGATGAGGTCAAATTCGATATCGAAACGACGCTGAAGCCGGATGTGGCTGAGCCGTCACTCGATTTGAAAGTCTCCGTCAGGTATCAGGTTTGCAGCGCCACGGTGTGCATTCCGCCTGTGACCCGCGTGGCCCGCGCGTCCATGCGCATCGAAAAGCAAGCCGCGAAAAACGATACTTCCATTCCCGGTGACTATAGCGAAGCCAAGCCCGTCTCCGGTGCGGCCATCGTTGTCGAAGACTCCGTCATCACGTTCCTGATCACAGCCTTCGGTTTCGGACTCGCGGCGATCTTCACCCCCTGCGTGTTCCCGATGATCCCGATCACGGTCTCCTACTTTCTCGGTCAGGGGCACACCACTCGCCGCGGCGAATCCCTCAGGCAAGCGATCCTGTTCTGCCTGGGAATCATCGTGCTCTTCACCGCCCTGGGCGTTCTGATCACGGCGCTGCTGGGACCTTTCGGCGTTGTGCAACTGGGCTCGAACCCCTGGGTCAACGGGCTGATCGTATTGGTGTTCTGCGTATTCGGTCTCAGTTTGCTGGGGGCGTTTGAGATCACCATTCCGTCGTTCATTCTGACGAAACTCGATAGCGCCTCGCGCGGCGGCGGAACCGCGGGAACTCTGCTGATGGGGCTGACATTTTCGCTGGCCTCGTTTGCCTGCGTCGGACCATTCGTCGGTCCGTTGCTGGCGGCCAGCGTAACGGGTGGATTGTGGCGGCCGCTGGTGGGCATGGCGTCATTCGCCACGGGCCTGTCTCTTCCGTTCTTTCTGCTGGCGTTGTTCCCCAGCTATTTGAAGAAGCTGCCCAAGAGCGGCGGGTGGCTGTCGCGGGTAAAGGTAGTCATGGGCTTCGTGATCCTGGCGGCGGCTCTGAAGTATCTGGCGTCCATGGATCAGGTGCTGCAATGGAACTTCCTGACGCGCGATCGGTTCCTGGCCGCGTGGGTGGTGCTCTTCGCGATGGCAGGCCTGTATCTGCTCGGTTTCGTGCGCCTCGAAGGAGTGACTAAGGATGACCAGGTGAGCATTCCGCGCCTGCTGTTCGGAATGGCGCTGGTCATCTTCGCGGTGTCGCTGGTGCCGGGAATGTTTGGTGGAAGCCTCGGCGAATTGGAAGGCTTCGTGCCGCCGCCCGCGGCCGGGGCGTCGTCGTCGCAACTCGTGTGGCTGGAGAACGATTTCAGCGGCGCGATGGCCAAGGCTCGCGCGGAGAATAAGCGCGTGCTGGTTAACTTTACCGGCTATGCCTGCACCAATTGCCACTGGATGAAGCAGAATATGTTCACCCGTCCCGAGGTCGCTCAGCAGATGCGGAATCTGGTTCTGGTGGACCTCTATACGGATCGCGATGACGCGGTGTCGCAGCAGAACCAGCAACTTGAGCAGACCGCGTTTCACACCATTGCGATTCCATTCTATGTGCTTTATGACCCGGGTCCCGCGGGGACGGAGCCGCGCGTGGTGGCCACGTTTCCTGGCTTGACGCGGGAAGCCCCGCAGTATGTTTCATTTCTCAACGCGGCCAGCCCGACGGCTGCGCCTGTGGTCAACTCGCTCGATCTCGGCGTTGCATTCGCCTCCACCGATCTCACCGGCAAGGTGGTGGTTGCGAACTTCTGGGCGACATGGTGCGTTCCCTGCCGCAAAGAAATTCCGGAGTTCAACAAGCTGCAAGGGGCGCTGGGCGCGCGCGGTGTGCAAGTGGTGGGCGTTTCCCTCGATGACGACGCGGATGTGATCAAGCCGTTTCAATCAAAGAACCCGATGAACTATCCAGTGGGATTGGCGACCGATCAGACCCGAAAATCCTATAACCTGGATCAGCTTCCTATCACTGTGGTGTTCGATCGGAAAGGCCAGATTGTGGATCGCTTCGTCGGGCTGACCGATCCGGATACGATTCGCGCCGCCGTCGAAAAAGCGCTATGAACATCTTCGCCCGCGTGTTCGATCAGATGGCGCGGATGGGACTGGCGTTCAAGTCCGACCCCATCAAGGTCATCGAAACCGAGGGCAGGGAATGGGGAGGCGTGACGGGCGGTCTCGACCTGTCTATCGCGCCGCGCAAGGATCAGAAGGATCTGATCTCAGTGATTCTTCGCAACGTGGAGCCGGCGGCGAAGCGGGTTGTGACGCGCGGCTGGCTGCATTTTCTGGAAGTGCATGTGACAGCGCCCGATGGCTCGGCGGTTCCGCTGAGCGCGTATGGACGTCAGGCGCTCGACCCGAGCCGCGCGACGTCGCAGATGACAGTGCAGCTTGGGCCGAATGAGATGGTCGAGACGGAACTGCCTATCGGAATACTTTATGAGATGAGCATGCGGGGCGGTTACAAGGTAAGCGTGAGTTCCCGGTTACCAGGCGGCGTTCTCACCTCGAACGATTGTTCGGTGAACCACGCTTGATTTGAACTCGATCAGTCGATGAGCGGAGCGAAACGCCTACACCTTGACAACCTGTGTCGATTTTGGCACATTAGCCATTGCCTGAAGGAAGTGGAGTAGAACAATGGCTCAGAAACAGCAGGGCAAAATAGGCTCATCGTTCGATGGCTTCCTGGCCGAGGAAGGCATCCTTGCGACATGCGAGGAACAATCGGTGAAGCAGATTCTGGCGGACCAGATCAAGGCGGCCATGGAGAAAGAAAGCCTGACCAGGTCTGCCATGGCGCAGCGGATGCAAACCAGCAGGCGCGCGCTCGATCGCTTGCTCGACCCTGCGAATACGGGCGTGACCCTTCACACAATGCAACGCGCCGCGGCCGCCATTGGAAGGCAGCTCCGTCTCGAACTGATATGAAGTGCGCGGGAGAACCTCCCGATGAAAGCCTGCGCTACGAACAACGCCTCATGATAGCCTGATTTTGAGGCTAACTCGATGCATCGTTTATTGCTCTGTTTTGTTATCGCGGCCGGCGTTTACTCGCAGGCGCCCGCCGGGCCGATGTCTACCACGCTGAAGGTCGGAGACACCGCACCCGACTTCACGCTCCCCTCAACGAGTGGGAAACCCGTCACCCTCGCCGATTTCCGTGGCAAAAAGACCGTGGTTCTTGCGTTCTTTCCGGCAGCCTTCACCGGCGGATGCACAGCGGAGATGCAGAAATACCAACTGGGTGCTGACAAATTCCAAACCGGAGAAACGCAAGTCTTCGGCATTAGCGAAGACAACTCGCCGTCTCAAAAGGAATTCGCGGCGAAGTTGAATCTGGCGTTTCCGCTGTTGAGCGATTTCGCCGACAGGCATGTAGCGACGGAATACGGCGTCTTGATACCAGTTCGCGGAATCGCCAATCGAGTGACCTTCGTGATCGACCCGGAAGGCAAGATTGCGTTTATGGAGCAGGGAAAAGACGCCATCGAAACGATGGGCGCCGCGGAAGCTTGCGGCCGCCTGGCGCATCGCGCGGCCGCCTCAAAATAAAAGAACCCGCCTAGCGTTTGAATGCTTTTCGGCCGGCAAATTTTGCGGCGGTTCCCAGTTTCTCCTCGATGCGGAGTAACTGATTGTATTTGGCGATACGATCGGTCCGGCTGGCCGAACCCGTCTTGATTTGACCGCAATTGGTGGCGACGGCAAGATCCGCGATGAATGGATCTTCCGTCTCACCCGAACGGTGCGACATCACGGATGTGTAGCCGGCATCCGTAGCCATCCGCATCGCTTCCAGCGTCTCCGTCAACGTGCCGATCTGGTTCACTTTCACCAGGATGGAATTGGCGACGCCCATCGCGATTCCCTTTGCGAGCCGCGTAGTGTTCGTCACGAAAATATCATCACCCACCAACTGCGCGGTGCCGTTCAGCGCATCGGTCAGCTTTTTCCAACCATCCCAATCGTCCTCAGCCATCCCGTCTTCAATCGAAATGATGGCGGGGTACTTCTTTTGGAGAGCCACCCAATACTCCACCATCTGGTCGCTGGTGCGCTCGCTTTTATCGGACTTCTTAAAGACGTACTTTCCGCCCGTGTAGAATTCGCTCGCCGCGGGGTCGATCGTGATTCCGATCTGCTCGCCCGCTTTGTAACCAGCCTGCTCGATCGCTTCCAGGACCAGATCCAGCGCCTCTTCATTCGATTTCAAGCTGGGCGCGAAACCGCCTTCATCCCCGACCGCGGTCGAATAACCGCGCTTTTTCAGGACACCTTTCAGCGTGTGGAACACTTCCACGCCCCAGCGCAGCGCTTCCGAAAAGCGCTCAGCGCCGTACGGCGCAACCATGAACTCCTGCAAATCCACCGACGAATCCGCGTGCGCGCCGCCGTTGATGATGTTCATCATGGGTACCGGCAGAACACAGGCGCCCACGCCGCCGAGGTATCGATAGAGCGGCGTGCGTTCCGAAGCCGAGGCCGCGCGCGCAAGAGCCAGAGAGACAGCCAGAATCGCGTTGGCGCCCAGGCGGCCCTTGTTGGGAGTTCCATCAAGGTCGATCATCAGGTGGTCAAGCTTGGCTTGCTGCGACGCGTCATGTCCCTTCAGCGCCTCGGCGATCTCGGTGTTGATATGGCTGACGGCCTTCAACGTGCCCTTGCCTTGATACCGTTTCTTGTCGCCGTCGCGCAGTTCGACGGCCTCATGCTCGCCTGTCGACGCGCCGGAGGGTACGGCGGCGCGGCCCATGGAGCCATCGGAAAGGTAAACGTCGGCTTCCACCGTCGGATTACCCCGGGAATCGAGGATCTCGGTCCCCTGTACAGCCAGAATTGTTGCCAAGAAAAAAGCTCCTTTTACGTTGTTGAATGGAATTGAATATCCCAGTTTACGACGGACACAATCGTCTGCATGAAAACTATGAATTTGACGGCGCCGTGTCTGAAGATCTACGCTCAAGTTGTGAAGTACCCCGGGTCCCCCGCAGTGCACCCTATTCGCTCCCAGTAGGGCCGTTTCGATTCCAAACAATCTGACCGGAGGGTTTCGATGACTCATCGAAGCTGTGCACTTTTGTGTCTGGCGTTTTCGACGCTGCCTGCGCAGGCGCAGCATACCGTCGCAAGTTATTCCGTCACCGTGGAACTGCGGATGCCGCCCGAACAGGCAGATACGCAGTTGCGCGGGGAACTGGCGAGCACCACATCGGCATCCCCGGCATTGCAGTCCTGGATCTCCAGCGGGAAGATGAACTTCACCGATGTTCCCGCAGGGTCCTATCAACTCAGTGTCGTGAATGCGCGCGGAACGGTCTTGAAGACGCTTTTCATCCAATCCACGGCGGATCGCTCACCGGTTGTGGTTGACCTCACGTCGCTCTCCTCTCCGTCATATCACGGTCCGGCGGGTAGCTCGATTTCCGTTCACGCCCTGCTTCATCGGCCGCCGCCAAACGCGGTCAGGCTTCTGTTGGAAGCTCGGCAGTTCCACGGAGAACAGGCTGTCGAACTACTTCGTCGAGCGCTCGCGGAGGATTCCCAATTCTTCGAAGCGCACATCAGCCTGGGGGCGGAGCTGCTTCAATTGAAGCAGGCGGCTGCCTCGGCCGCCGAATTCGAAAAGGCGGCGGAGGAGCGGCCGGATTCCGCGTCTGCGTTCACCGATCTGGCCGCGGCCTATATTTCGCTGCGCCGTCCGGCGGATGCGGAAGGCGCCGCGCGGCGGGCCACGGCGATCGATTCGACGCTCCCGCAGGCCCACTTTCTACTCGCCGAGGCATTGATCGGCCAGGTCCTGGTCTCCAGCAATGAAGGCAAGCGCCAGGAGGCTGCCGGCCACTTGCGACTGGTGGCGGATAAGATCCCTCAGGCCAAAGCTCTGCTGGATTGGACGGCCAACTCACTTCAACGTTGAAGCGTGGGCGGGTGCTTCAGGAAGTACGCCGCGATCTCCGCGTGAATGGCGGGCAGGATCTCGGCATTCTTCGCCACGCCACGGGTGAACGCAACCAGGATGTACTCGGCTCCATTCGGCAGGCGCACGTACGCCGAATCATGCCGCGCCGTGGAGGTCCAGCCCGCTTTCGACCAATAGACGGACCCGGCGGGGAGCGCTCTGCCACCGAAATCCGTCGCTTGCTCATCTGTGCTGTCGGGTGCGAAAGGATCACGATGCAGAAGCTTAAGCATCTGGTCTGAGCGCGCGGGAGTTACGGCCTGGCGCTTGACGATGCTTAACCAGAGCCGCGCGACGGCGTCTGTGGTCACCCGGTTGTTGTTCTCCCAATTGGGTCCCCGCGCCTGCCGCTCACGCCCATAGGGATCTTCCGCGAATGTCGGCTGGTTGACATTGATGCCGGTATAGCCCAGCGATTGAAAGTAGCGGTTCACCACCTCCCGTTTGGCCAGCCAGGGTTTGAACTCCGCCTCGTTGAGTTCGGGACCGCCGGTGGTCCCGGTGAGCGTACTGAAGACAAGCTGCGTCGCATCGTTTGAAGACGACACGATCATGTCGTGCAGGGCGCGCTCAAACTCCGGCGTGGTTTGCAACGTGCCGGATTCCATCGCCGCGTGCGCCGCCACTAAGTAGAATATCTTCACCACGCTGGCCGGATAGAAACTTTCTGCGCCATGATAACTGGCGAAAATAGGTTGACTGCCATTGAGATCGATCACGGTAATCGCTAATTGATCCGGCTTGATCCCTTTGGCCGACAACGCCGCGTGATCTACGGTTTCCTGAAGAGTCTGAGCGCTTAGGGCGGTGGCGCACAGGATGAGAACGATCGCGGATTTCAATGCGCTCCCTCGCTTGCGCCTGGTTCCCTTGCATATAGCTCCCTTGCGTACAGTGCAATGATTCGCGTGATCGCCCGCCGGCACACTGCGCAAAAGCCGCGCGTTTCGGTTCGCGTGAACATGATGCAATTCTCCTCCGGCCGGTAGTACCCATGCGCCTCATAGAGCGCGCCTTCGAAGGCGCCCACCTTATCTCCATAAGGCGGCATGGCCAGAAGCGGCTCCACTTGCGCTTTCTCTTCGGCGAACAACTGCTCCATGGCGCTTTCATCCTGATGCTCTGAGCGAATGGTCCGGCGGCGTGATTGCATGGACTTCTCGATGGCTTCAAACTCCGCCTGCGGCCAGGGAGTTGGGAGCGGCGTTCCCGGCGTGATCAAGCCGGCCCACTTGGCGGCATGCGGATCGGCGGTCGCATTCGGCTCCCACGGCTCAGGACGCGCGCTGGTCTTCTCATAAGCCACATCCGACGTGAAGTACTCGTCCGCCAGACCCGCGAAGTGATGCCCAAACTCATGCACGAAAACATATGGACTGGCGGAGTTATCGGACGATACCGTTGCGTACAAATTGAAGATGCCCCCGCCGCCGTACTTGCGCCCGTTCATGATGATTTCCATGAACTCGTAAGGCGCGGCCGCCGCAATGGTTCGCAGGCGCTTGTTATCGAAAGTCAGCGCATAACGCTCCGAACCAAACGCGTCGTAAGAGGTACCAAGCGGCGATCGTCGCCAAACGTCGTCGGAGGGGCGCGAAACGCCGCTTTCCGCCGCCGGCGTATCGAGCGCCCACACATTGAAGGAACTTTGGTGCTCCTTGAAGGGCGATTGCGAGAACAGCATGGCGGCGAAGCGCTTTGCATCCGCATGCCACTTGGGCATCTCGGCTTGTGTGTAGCCGTCTCCGAGAAGCAATAGATCCACTTTGTCCCGCGGTTCTCCGTTCTTGACCACAGCCCAGAGGCCCGCGTCCGGCGGTGCGGCATAACGAAGCACCATCTGGCTGGAAGGGTCTATCCGCACCGACCACACTTCGTGAAAGCCATTCTGCTGATCGCGCTTTTTAATGATTACCTCGACCGGCGTGGCTGGGGCAGGGAACCGCACGGACTCGGAGAAGGTACGCCGCGTATCCCTGGCCTCCGCGGTCGTTTGCCATTCTCCGTAGATGCTTGCGAAGCCGCGTGAATAAACAGGCAGGTTGGTCTTTAGATCAACGACTTCGAATAGGTACGGCCCCAGGTTGGTGTTGTCGATCCAGCGGTCGAGCGGCCCGGGCCAGTCACCCTCAAGAACCACCTCGTCGAGCGAGAAAACTTCTTCACCGGATTTGCCGGTATGGAAGTAATCGAGGCGCATCGTGCGTGGTTGCGCAGCGAGGACCGTCGAGGCGAGCGCAAGTAGGACGGGCAGAATCCGGGCCATTGGGGTTATCATACCCGAAGGCGGACACCCCTTGACATCTAGGTATCGTCGCGGTACGATCCTGAATGGATGGCTAAGGCGAAGAGAGACGCATTGCAAGGCACGTTGGATCTGCTGATTCTGAAGACGCTTTCGAGCGGAGCCATGCATGGGTACGGAATCGCGGTGCATATTATGCAGGTTTCGGGCGATGCCCTTCGCGTGGAGGAAGGCTCGCTCTATCCCGCGCTGCATCGCATCGAACAGGCGGGCCTGCTGAGTTCGGAGTGGCGGCTGACTGAAACCGGGCGCCGCGCAAAGTTCTATAAGCTGGCCGCCGCTGGCCGCAAGCAGCTTGAGGTGGAAGAGCAGGAGTGGGTACGCCTCACCAGAGGCGTTGCCAGGGTGCTGCGGTATGCGTAGGTTCCTGCACGCCCTGCGGAGTTCGATTTATAAGACCAGGCTGGAGCGCGAGATGGAAGAAGAGATCGCGTTCCACCTGGAGATGCGGCGCCGCGACGGACACACTCCGGCCGAGGCGCGTGCGCGCTTCGGCAATTCCGTCCTGGTCACTGAACAGATGCGAGAGACGCATACTTTGCGTTTCCTGGAGAGCGTGGAACAGGATATTCGCTACGCCTTCCGCGCATTTCGGCGGTCGCCTGTCTTTACTGCCGTCGCAGTGGTCTCGCTCGCGCTCGGTATCGGCGCGAATTCGGCGATCTTCACCGTTACGAATGCCGTGCTGCTGAAGATGTTGCCGGTGGAGCGGCCAGATGCTTTGCGGTTGCTGACATGGACCAGCCTTCCGAAGACCGCGATGAGCTCGATCAATGGGTCGTACGAGCGAAAGCCGGGCGGCCGCGTGGGAAGCGATTCCTTCTCCTATCCCGTGTATTTAGCGCTTCGGAAAAATCCGTTCTTTGAAGACCTGTTCGCCTTCAAAGCGCGCACCGGCGTGACTACGCTGATTGGAGGGCATAGCGAACGAACGCGGGTCGACCTGGTCTCGGGCAATCTTTATGGCGCTCTCGGCGTGCGGCCGGTAATGGGTCGAGCAATTGTTCCGCAGGATGACGTCGCGGGCACTTCCAGCCATGTCGTGGTACTTGGATATAACTACTGGAAGCGACGCTTTGGACGCGATGTGGGCGCGTTGAACACCACGATCAGTCTGAACAACGAGCCCTTTACGGTAATCGGCGTCAATCCCCCAAACTTTGATGGTTTTCGCGCGGGAGATGACGTGGATCTTTTTATTCCGCTGGTCTCGATCAAAATTGTTGATCCTGTTCTGCCGGTTGACGATGCGAACGTTTGGTGGGTCAATGTGATGGGACGGTTGAAGCCGGGTGTCTCCGATGGTCAGTCTCTCGCCGCCATGGACGTCATGCTGCGACACGCGGCACAAGCGACGCTGTCGCCAAGGCAAAACGCCGACTTGCCGAAACTGGAATACAAGCCCGGTGGCAGAATGCTGAACCGTGATTATTTCCAGACGGCGATTTATCTGTTTAGCGGCCTGGTGGGGCTGGTCCTTTTGATCGCTTGCGCGAACCTGGCCAGTCTGTTGCTGGCGCGCGCGACAGCCAGAACGCGGGAGATCGCTGTCAGGCTTGCGCTCGGGGCAGGCAGGTGGCGCGTGGTGCGGCAGATTCTGACGGAGAGCCTGGTCCTCGCGATGATGGGCGGATTGGCGGGAACCGCAATCGGATATTTGGGCAAAGACGTGGTTCCGAATTTGATGGGGACCGATTGGGATCGCCCAGGTGTAGAATTCCCGTTTGATTTCCGGGTGCTGGCGTTTACGCTGATCCTCTCCTCTCTTAGCGCGGTTTTGTTCGGGCTGATTCCAGCTTTGCGCGCCACGCGTCCGGACGTGGGGCCGGCGTTGAAATCCGGCGGCCGTGGTTCCACCCAATCGCGCTCGCAGATGCGCGTGGGAAAGCTCTTGGTGGTTAGCCAGAT
>Ga0182012_10004959_pt1 | contig 13826 bp, 9 predicted proteins | sample 612S2SmetaG_FD_120486 | JGI IMG/M metagenome (GOLD analysis project Ga0182012, IMG submission 120486) | Permafrost microbial communities from Stordalen Mire, Sweden - 612S2S metaG | ecosystem: Environmental > Terrestrial > Soil > Wetlands > Permafrost | place: Sweden: Stordalen | collected... | reverse complement strand
GTCGACGAGGTGCTGCGGGTGCTCGATGCGCTGCAGTCTGACGAGCTGTGTGCGTGCAACTGGCGCAAGGGCGACCCTACACTGGACGCCGGCGAGCTGCTGAAGGCTTCTGCCTGATCAGGTGCTGAGCATGGCCCAATCACGGCCCGTATAGGGCATGATCGAAGGCGAAATGACTGTAGAGAACCTCAAGGCCGCACTGCCCGAGTACGCCAAGGACCTCAAGCTCAACCTCGGCTCGATTACCCGCAGCACCGTGCTGAACGAAGAGCAACTCTGGGGTACCCTGTTGGCCAGCGCCGCGGCAACGCGAAACACAGAGGTGCTGAAAGAGATTGGTGCCGAAGCGGCTGACATCTTGTCTGCTGAGGCGTACCAGGCGGCGCTTGCAGCCGCGTCCATCATGGCCATGAACAACGTCTTCTATCGCGGCCGTGGGTTCCTCGAAGGCAAATACGATGATCTGCGCGCCGGATTGCGTATGAACGTCATCGCGAATCCGGGCGTGGACAAGGCAAATTTCGAACTCTGGTCCTTCGCGGTGTCGTCGATTAACGGGTGCTCGCACTGCATGGTCGCTCACGAGCAGACGCTGCGCGAGGCGGGTGTGAGCCGCGAGGGTGTCCTGGAGGCGTTGAAGACCGCGGCAATCGTTTCCGGCGTGGCACAGGCGATCGTCACCTCGCAGACGTTGGCGACGGTCGGTTGATCTTCCGGTTAATCCCAGCGTCGTGACCGCAGCCTGGGTGAGCCATGCGATCTGGTGGCAGGTCTATCCCCTGGGCTTCGTCGGTGCATATCCTGCAGCTGCGCCACCGGATCCCGGACAACACCGGCTGCGGCGACTGGTCAACTGGCTCGACCACGCCATCGAATTGGGGGCATCGGGGATCGCGCTGGGACCGGTCTTCGCCTCGCGCACCCATGGTTACGACACGACCGATCATCACCGCATCGATCCGCGGCTTGGCAACGAGGCCGACTTCGACTACCTCGTTGCCGAGGCGCATCGCCGCGGCCTGCGGCTACTGCTCGACGGCGTGTTCAATCACGTCGGCGTGGACTTCGCGCATCACCGCGAAGCACCACACAACGACGCATCGGCACGCTGGTTCCGCGGGCGCCCGGGTCGCTTCCACACTTTCGAAGGCCACGCCGAACTCATCACCCTCAACCACGACAACCCCGAGGTCATCGATTACACCGCAGATGTCATGGCGCATTGGCTGGGACGCGGCGCCGACGGCTGGCGGCTGGACGCGGCTTACGCTGTGCCCCAGAAATTCTGGGCGGCAACGCTACCGAAAGTACGCACGCTGTATCCGGATGCCTGGTTCGTCGGCGAGCTCATCCACGGCGACTACGCGGCGGTAGTCGATGCGGCCGGGTTCGACTCGGCCACCCAGTACGAGCTGTGGAAGGCGATCTGGAGCGGCCTCAACGACGGCAACTTCTTCGAATTGGACTGGGCGCTGCAGCGGCACAACGCGTTGCTGAGCAGCTTCGTGCCGCTCACCTTCATCGGCAATCACGACGTCACCCGCATCGCCAGCCAGCTCGAACACCCCGATCATCTGGCCCACGCGCTGGTGATCCTCCTGACGATCGGAGGCGTGCCCAGCATCTACGCCGGCGATGAGTTCGGGTTTCGCGGCATCAAGGAAGAGCGGTTCGGCGGTGACGACGCGGTACGCCCCGAGTTTGGTTCTCCCCCAGCGCAACTAGATGAATTCGGTGGCCGGGTATGGGAGTTGCACCGATACCTGATCGGGCTGCGTCGGCGCCACCCGTGGCTGCATGGAGCACAGACCACCGCCTTGCGGCTGGACAACCGGCAGTACGTCTATGCGACCCGCAGCGGCGACGATGTACTGCTGGTCGCGCTCAACACCGACGACCGGCCCCTGAACGTGGTGCTGTCGGAGCTGGGCACGTCGCGCGCACAGGTGGTCGCCGGGTCTTCGGCACCGCCCCAGGAGGTCGTCGACGCGGTGGTCGTCGAGGCACACGGTTGGCGGATCTTGCAGCCCGTTTAGCCGTTCAGTTGGGATTGTGTCAGCGGGTCTTGCCGACCGCGGTAGTACTTGGTGAGCAGCTCGACGAAGTCCTGGTTGTCGTCGGTCGCCAGGGCGAACAAGGTCATCGATGAGCACAGCTTGAGATCGTCGGGCGGGCCGAAGATCTCAGCGATGGGGCGGCCTTGCACCTGATTCACCAGTTGGGTGCACTCGCGCAGTCGCGTCCCGAGCAGGTCATGCCGCAGATAGGCGCGGGCTTCCTGCAGCGAGGCGATGCCGTAACGGAGCGCCATCGGGCTGTTGCCCAACCCGCGCAGCTGCGGGAAGACAAACCACATCCAGTGACTGCGTTTTCGTCCTGCGCGCAACTCGTCGACGACGCTGCGGTAGACCGGCGCCTGCGCATCAACGAAACGCTTCAGGTCGAAGGGGTCGCCAGCCGATTGCACCTGACTACGGTTACACATATGGCGGTCAAGCGGCGGGTGCCCAGAGTCCACGACTTGGCGCCGTTGATCCGGTTCAAACGCCCGGAGTTCAACCGCACCAAGCGCCGACTGGACGCCGCGCTGACCATCGAGGACTTGCGCCGCATCGCCCGACGTCGCACCCCGAAGGCGGCGTTCGACTACGCCGACGGCGCCGCCGAGGACGAGCTGTCCATCGCACGTGCCCGACAAGCGTTCCGTGACATCGAGTTTCACCCCACCATCCTGCGTGATGTCACCAACGTGACCGCAGGGTGGAATGTCCTGGGCCAGCCGGTTGTGCTGCCGTTCGGGATCGCGCCGACCGGATTCACCCGGCTGATGCACACCGAGGGCGAGCTCGCCGGCGCACGAGCAGCCGCGGCGGCCGGGATCCCGTTCTCGCTATCCACCCTGGGCACCTCCGCGATCGAAGACGTGGTGACCGCCGTTCCGCAGGGCCGCAAATGGTTTCAGCTCTACATGTGGCGTGATCGCGACCGGTCGATGGCGCTGGTGAAGCGGGCAGCCGACGCGGGATTCGATACCTTGCTGGTCACGGTCGACGTGCCGGTTGCCGGAGCCCGGTTGCGTGATACCCGCAACGGGATGTCGATCCCGCCGGCGCTCACCCTGAGAACTGTGCTCGATGCGGTGCCGCGCCCTCGTTGGTGGTTCGATCTGCTGACTACCGAACCCCTGTCGTTCGCGTCTCTTGATCGCTGGTCGGGCACCGTCGGCGAGTATTTGGACGCCATGTTCGACCCCAGCGTCACCTTCGACGACCTGGCCTGGATCAAGACTCAGTGGCCCGGCAAGCTCGTCGTCAAAGGCATCCAGACACTCGACGACGCCCGCGCCGTCGTCGAACGCGGTGTCGACGGCATCGTGTTGTCCAATCACGGCGGCCGCCAGCTTGACCGGGCCCCGGTGCCCTTCCACCTGCTGCCCGCCGTATCGCGGGACCTCGGTAGGGACACCGAGATCCTGTTGGACACCGGCATCATGTCGGGCGCCGACATCGTGGCAGCGATAGCGCTGGGCGCCCGATGCACGCTGATCGGGCGGGCCTACCTGTACGGGTTGATGGCCGGGGGTGAGGCGGGGGTGAACCGCGCGATCGAAATTCTGCAGTCCGGAGTGATGCGGACCATGCGACTGCTCGGCGTGACCTGTCTCGAGGAGCTTTCGCCTAAGCATGTGACGCAGTTGCGTTAGTTGCCGAGCAGACGCAAAGGCCCCCAAAAGCGGCGCTTTTTGGGGCCTTTTGCGTCTGCTCGCGCTACCTGGGGAACAAACCACGTCCGGTGAGGGTTGAGCGCATCAGACTTAACCTTTGGAGGATCGATGTCTGAAGCAAAATCGGTGCCGGTGCTGTTTGTCACCGACACCATCGTGTTGCCCGGAATGGTGGTGCCCATAGCGCTTGACGATGCCGCGCGGGCAGCCATCGACGCCGCTCAGGCCAATGAATCGGGTGAGCTGCTTATTGCCCCACGGCTCGAGGACCGATACCCGACCCACGGCGTGATCGCGAAGATTCTGCAGGTCGGACGTATTGCCGGCGGCGGCACCGCTGCCGTCGTGCGGGGTGAGCGACGTGCGCACATCGGGGCGGGAGCTACCGGCCCCGGGGCAGCGTTGTGGGTCGAGGTGACCGAGGTCCCTGAGGTGCAGGCGACCGACGACGTCAAGGCTCTGGCCGCGGAGTACAAGAAGCTGCTGCTGGCCATGCTGCAACGGCGTGAGGCCTGGCAGATCGTCGACCACGTCAACAGACTCACCGACCCGTCGGCATTGGCCGACACCTCTGGATACGCCTCCTACCTCACCGACATGCAGAAAAGGCAGCTGCTGGAAACGGCGGACGTCGCCGAGCGGCTGCGTGTCCTCATCGACTGGACCAGCGAACACCTGGCCGAAGTCGAGGTCAACGACAAGATCGCCGGGGATGTGCGGGACGGCATGGAGAAGACGCAGAAGGAGTTCCTGCTGCGCCAACAGCTGGCCGCCATCCGTAAGGAACTGGGCGAGGGCGAACCCGACGGGTCAGACGATTACCGGGCCCGCGTCGAGGCGGCCGACCTGCCCGAGAAGGTGCGTGAAGCCGCATTGCGCGAGGTCGGCAAGCTGGAACGCGCCAGCGATCAAAGCCCGGAAAGCGGCTGGATTCGTACCTGGCTGGACACCGTGCTCGACCTGCCGTGGAACGTGCGAACCGAGGACTCGACGGACCTGGGGGCGGCCCGGATAATTCTGGACGCTGACCACCACGGGTTGGACGACGTCAAGGACCGCATCGTCGAGTATCTGGCCGTGCGTACCCGGCGCTCGCAGCGCGGGCTGCAGGTTGTCGGCGGCCGCGGCTCCGGCGCTGTGATGGCGCTGGCCGGCCCTCCCGGCGTCGGTAAGACATCGCTGGGTGAGAGTGTGGCCCGCGCGCTGGGCCGCAAGTTCGTCCGCGTCGCGCTCGGCGGTGTGCGCGACGAGGCCGAGATCCGCGGGCACCGGCGCACCTATGTGGGCGCGCTGCCGGGCCGGATCGTGCGCGCGATCGGCGAGGCGGGGTCGATGAATCCCGTTGTGCTGTTGGACGAGATCGACAAAGTCGGTTCCGACTACCGCGGCGATCCGAGCGCGGCACTTCTCGAGGTGCTCGACCCGGCGCAGAACCACACATTCCGCGACCACTATCTGGATCTGGACCTGGATCTGTCCGATGTGGTGTTCTTGGCGACGGCCAACGTGATCGAGAACATCCCGTCGGCGTTGCTGGACCGGATGGAGCTGGTGCAGCTCGACGGCTACACCGAGGACGACAAGGTCGCCATCGCCCGTGACTACCTGCTGCCCCGGCAACAGGAAAGGGCGGCGCTGAACGACGACGAGGTGACCATCACCGACGCCGCGCTGCGCAAGATCGCCGCCGACTACACCCGCGAGCCTGGTGTGCGGCAGTTCGAACGGCTGCTGGCCAAGGCGCTGCGCAAGGTGACGACGAGGCTGGCCGAAGATCCAGGCCCGAAGACGATCGACGAGCCCGACCTGGTCGGGTACCTGGGCCGGCCGCGGTTCACGCCCGAGTCGGCCGAACGCACCGCGGTGCCCGGCGTGGCGACCGGTCTGGCCGTTACCGGCCTGGGTGGCGATGTCCTGTACATCGAAGCCGGGTCAACCGACGGCGAGACGGGTTTGCAGCTGACGGGTCAGCTGGGCGACGTGATGAAGGAGTCGGCGCAGATCGCGCTGTCTTACGTGCGCTCGCATGCTTCGGAGCTCGGCGTCGACCCGAAGGCGTTGGACCGGCGGATCCACGTGCACGTGCCCGCGGGCGCGGTGCCCAAGGACGGCCCGTCGGCCGGTGTCACGATGGTGACCGCCTTGGTGTCGATGGCCACCGGACGTCAGGTGCGCGCCGATGTCGGCATGACGGGCGAGGTCACGCTTAACGGCCGGGTGTTGCCGATCGGTGGTGTGAAGCAGAAGCTGCTGGCCGCCCAACGCGCCGGATTGTCAACCGTTTTCATCCCGTCGCGCAACGAGCCGGATCTGGATGACGTGCCCGCCGAAGTGCTCGACGCCTTGACCGTCAAACCGATGACGGACGTCGCCGACATCGTCGCGCAAGCGCTGGAACCTGCAGCCCAGATGGCAACGGCCGCTGCCTGAACGTCTTCGAGCGTGACCCAGGATTTTTCCCGGGTCACGCTCGGGGTTGAATGTGGCCGGCGCTACCGTCAGCGAATGGCGTATGACACCGAACTCGCGAATCGGATCCGCGAGTTGCTGGCGCAGCAAGCGGGCGTCGACGAAAAGGCGATGTTCGGCGGGCTTGCGTTCCTGATCAACGGGCACATGGCCGTCGCCGCCAGCAGCAGGGGCGGACTCATGGTGCGGGTGCCACCGGACGAGACCGACAAATTACTGGGGCGTGACCACGTCAACCCCATGGTGATGGCCGGCCGCGAAACCCGTGGATGGTTGCTCGTCGACGCCGAGGGCGTCAAAACCACACGTCAGCTTCAGAGTTGGGTTACCAGGGGCACGGGCTACGCGCGCACCCTGGCACCAAAGTGACGGTTTGCAGCCGCGCTTGGCGGGTACGCATTGATCTGCGTCGCAATCGTCGGCGCACCCACTAGAACGGAGCAGCACTCATGGCCTCGACCACCTTCGTCATCGTCGGCGGCGGATTTGCTGGGGCGAAGGCTGTAGAAGCTCTGCGCGACAGTGACTTCGACGGTCAGCTCATTCTGTTTGCCGAAGAGGAGTATCTGCCTTACGAGCGACCACCGCTTTCCAAGGAGTATCTCGCCGGCAAGAAGACGCTGAACGACTTCACGGTGCAGAACTCCGACTGGTACCGCGATCACGACGTCGACCTGAGACTCCGCACGCGAGTGTCGTCGTTGGATCCCGCCGCACACATCGTCGGGCTACCCGACGGGACCGCGGTGCACTACGACAAGCTGTTGCTGGCGACGGGATCGGCCTCCAACCGCCCGCCGATACCTGGATCCGACGCCGCCGGGGTCCATTATCTGCGCAACTACGACGACGCCTCGGCGCTGAACTCCGTTCTCACCGAGGGGTCTTCGCTGGCTGTGGTGGGGGCAGGGTGGATCGGTCTGGAGGTGGCCGCCGGTGCCCGCCAGCGCGGCGTCAACGTCACCGTCGTCGAAACCGCCAAACAACCGCTGGTGGCCGCGCTCGGCGAAGCTGTCGGTGAGGTGTTCGCCAACCTGCATCGCGATCATGGGGTGGACTTACGGCTTGCGACGCAGGTCGAGGAGATCTCAACCACAGGCGGCAAGGCCACCGGTCTCAAAACGCGCGACGGGTCGACGGTTGCCGCCGACGCCGTGCTGGTCGCCGTCGGTGCTAAGCCGAACATCGAACTCGCCGAACTGGCCGGGCTGTCGTTGGGCGACGGCGGTGTGCTGGTTGATGCATCGCTGCGCACCAGCGATCCCGACATCTACGCGGTCGGCGACATCGCCGCCGCCGAGCACCCGCTGTTCCGTGCCCGGATCCGCACCGAGCACTGGGCCAACGCGCTCAAGCAACCTGCGGTGGCGGCGGCCGGAATGCTCGGCAAACCAGGAGAATACGACGAGCTGCCGTACTTCTTCAGCGATCAGTACGACCTCGGCATGGAGTACGTGGGGCACGCGCCGAATTTTGAGCGGATGGTGTTCCGCGGTGACGTTCCCGGCCGAGAATTCGTCGCCTTCTGGCTCGACGGCGGTAATCGGGTGCTGGCGGGGATGAATGTCAATATCTGGGACGTTCTCGACGACGTCAAAGCCCTGATCCGTTCAGGGACTCCCGTCGACCCCGACGAGCTGGCCGACCCGAAGGCGCCTCTCGCGCAGCTGGTGAGCTGACCGTTAGTCAACCCCGGGTTGCGGTTCGGGACAATCAGGGCTTGCGTCCACCGGAATCCAACTCTGCTCGATGACGTCGGGTGGGCGCTGTGCCTGCAAGCGTTCCCGCTCGGCGCGCCGGCGCTTGATCCGCAAGCGGGCGTCGGCCGGGATGGTCACCAGTTCGTCGCACGTCAGGTAGTACACATGATCGACGACATCGATCATGTCTGCTGCGACCCATCGAGATCCCAACTCGCGCATGGTCATCCGAAGTTCATGAGTGAACCAGATGGTGGTGTCGTGGACCAGCTCTTGTGAACCGCGAGCGTTGGCGGCCACCCGCTGGGGCAGTGTCGTCGGAGGTCCCGGCTCGGCGGGTGTCGCAGCCGCCGTGGCAGCTGCCATCAACAGCATCGCCGGATTGTCGCTGAACATAGTGCTGGCCAGTTCGGCCTCCCCCGGCCCGCGGTGCCCGATCCGGGCGACAGCGGCATCGAGAATGCCGGCGGTGTCCGGAGATAACGCCCGGATGCTGGCGACGTTGCCTTCGCGAGCCAGCGCCCACAGGGGCGGGTCACTGCGCAAACGCGTTGCCAACGTTTCGGTTTCTGCGGCGATGCGGCTGCTTTCCATGATTGCGCCCAAGCCGGACACGCTGGATCCGGCCTTAGTTCGCTGCAGCGCCACCGCTGTGACACCGGTGTCGATCAGCCACAGTGCCGTGAGGATCCAGCCTTGATGAATCCTGTCCCGTAACAGCCGAATTCGTACCTCCAGGCCGGCGTCCGGCAGCGAGCTCAGCTGGCCCGCATCCAGGTGCTCTGCCTGTGCCGCGGCGGCGTAGGCGCGCGTATCGGTTCGCAGATGCCGCAACAAGGCCAGCGACCGCGCCGCGGTGACGGCCTTAGCGACCGATCCCAGCGCGCCGCTCGCCAGCTGGGGCCGGCCGAACGGGACCAGGGCGCCGACGGGCGGCTGGTCGCCCAGGGCGCGCTGGGCGACGACCTCCTGGTTCCAGCCGGGCAGCTGAGTGGCGGCGATGATATTGGCTGACACCCCGACGTAGGGGCGATGGCCGAACACCGCGATGGCTCTGCTCGCCCATTCGTCACCGATCACGCCGCCAAGCGCAAGCACCTGACCCATCACCCGGCTGGCGGCCCGCAGCCCGCTCAATTGCACGTCCAGCGTTACCGGGGTCAAAGGTCCAGGCAGCGCCTCGGCAAGACCGATGGCGCTGAAGACCGGGAATCGCGGGTCGATTCGGTCGTCAAACTCGCCTTCCAATCCGTCTGGCGCCGCCGACACCAGCCCGTCGGATAGCCCCGGCCGCGGAAGAACCTCCACCGGGAGGGCAAGTTGACCCCCATGGCTGTTCGCGCCTGCGGCACCTAGCCGGCGACCGGCGAGCCCACGCGCGGTGTCGGCGACAGCCTCGGTCGCGTGCCAGCCGAACTCAAAGCCCCAATCCTCTTGCACCCCTGAGATATCCATCTCCGGAACCAACTGTGACCAACCGCGAACTCGATGCAGCCGGGAACGCGGATCAACGGATCGCAGCAGTCGCCACGCAGTGATGAGATTGACGGTGTCCGGCGAGGCCAGGTCCACCATGCCGGTGCGGTCGATGCTCAGCGCCGACACCAGGAAGCGGACCAGGTCGTCGAGGTGCAGTAGCCGCAGCGGCTGGGCCGAGACCTTGGTACGCAGCAGCGTGGCCACAGTCCTGCACACCATCCAGTCGAGCTGGCGGCCGACCGGCGGCGCAATCCTGACGACCAGGCTCGGTCCCCAGCTCGTGGACACCAGCTCCTCGGCCGCCTGGTACAGATCGGGCCGCCCCGCGGCTTGGGACACGAACAGCAGCCGGGCGCCGGCGCGGGCGGCCGCATTCGTCACCTGCACAACGCCGTCGATATCGGCGCTGCCGGGCGCGGTGGTGTCGACCGGGGCCAGGTGGATCACCGCGTCGGCTTCATGTGCAAGCTCTTGCAGGATGGGGTCGCTCAAGGACGCGCAAATAAACTCGACGCCGGGGTCCAGGCAAGGATGCGGATGTTCAGCAACGCCGCTCACCGTGTGTCCGGCCGCGATCAGCTGCCGTGCGACCATCCGCCCGACTGTGCCGGTGGCATCGGTAACCAGGATCTGCACCTGGGCCCCCTCCCCGAACGTCCCCCCTCGAGAATAGGCAAGTTTGTCGTTGCTTGCGCGACCGCTACTGGTCCCACGACGCTCCGGCCAGGCGTGATGCTCCTGGCTGGTTACCGAAGCGAAGCGCTGCCGTCCGGGGCGACGGCAACCTTGGCGCCACCGATATCTTCACGCACAGTTACCTGCGCCGCAGCGGGATCGCTGATTACCGCCAAGGTGCGCGAACCGCCGGGCGTCCGCACAGCCAGGAAAGCCTTCTCCGGTTGTCCGTCCCGGTTGAATGGCGTGGTCCACGCTTCGACCGTGCCGATGCCTTCCCACTCGACCAGGCCATCCCGGGTAGGCTCTCGATCCACTGTCGATTGCATGTCGTCCCAACGGAATTCGGCTGGTGGGTCGGTGCTGTAGACACCGAAGCTGTGCTTGGTCAGGTAGCCGCCGTTGGCGGTGATCAAGGCACGTCGACCGGGATTGGCCACCAGCAGCTCGGCCATGGTGGCGATGGAGTGCATGACGTAGTTGCTCCACGGGCCACCCGCGAAGGTCAGTCCGCCGGTGACGGTCAGCGGACGGTCGGGGTCGTCGACTCCCAATCCAAGTTCGGCTGCCGCGACCTGAACGGCGGAGGGAAAGCACGAGTACAGGTCGACGTAATCGACGTCGTCGATGTCCAGGCCGGCCAACTGCAGCGCCCGCGCTCCAGCGATCCGGATCGCCGGAGACCGATGCAGTTCGTCACGCTCAGCGATGGACGCGGTGTCATGCGCGTCGGTGCCTGCGTGCGGGTAGACCCAGCTTTCGGCCGGAATCTGCAGGCGGGTCGCCTGTTCGACCGATGTCAGAAGCAGCGCGGCCCCCTGGTCAACCATGTTGTTGGAGTTGAGCAACTTGGTATACGGCCAGCTGATCATTCGGTTCTGCGGGCCGGGCTGCACAATCTCGTCGGCGGTCACCGGTTTACGGATCCACGCGTGCGGATTGTCGACTGCGACGGCGTTGAAGCGCGCCCACAGTTCGCCGATGCGCCTGAGGTGATCCTCGATCGACTCACCGTTGGCGATGCGAAGCGACTGTTCAAAGAGCGGATAGACGTAGGCCGGCCGATCCAGCCGGATCCTGATCTCTGCATCACCGGACATCGGGACGTCGTCACCAGTGACCTCGGCCATCGGCACCGATTCGTCCTGAACCGTCCACACGAGTCTGCTGCCCTTGGCCTTCAGCCCTGTTCTGGTGCGCCACGTCTCCGCACCGGCGAGCAGCACCACGCCGGCCCTGCCCTGCTGAATGTCCAGGCAGGCTTGGTTGACCAGCGATTGCGGCACGTTGCCGCCGACCGGGGTGTAGAGGGTGGTGAAGTTGGCGGCGCCGATCCGCTCGCCGAGCAGCAGCCCGGGATTCCGATAGTGCGCCGACAGCGCGTTCACCACGCGAATGGCGTCCACCGCCTCGAGAACACGCGAATCCGCAGCGCGCCGCGCCGCGGCGGCCATCAGATCGACCGGTTCGACGGACCGTGTTTCCGGGTCGATTTCGTCGCGATGGTTGACCTGGCCGTAGCCGACTAGCACTGGTGTCCTGGGGTCGACGGGCATCAGACGAACCTAGCGTTTCAGGTGCTAGGCGCTGGCCGCGGGCCCGAACAGCACGCGGTCGGCGATCAGCCGCCCGATCTCCTCGGTCCCCATCCCGAGCAGTTTCTGGCAGATCTCGCGGGTGTCCTGACCAGGTTCTGGGGCCGGACGTTGCGGAGCCGGCGGGATGTGCCGAAATGGTGCCGGACCCGTCTCTGCGGGCAGTGGACGGTCGATCAGGGGATGCACCATGTCGCTGAGCAGTTTTCGCTCGATCAGCTGTGGATCTTCGAGTATGTCCTGCGGACGGTTCATCGGACCGGCCGGAATTCCTGCCGACTGCAGCGCTTCGGCGGCCTGCGAAGGTGTGCAGGTGCGGGTCCAGGCCGACACCAGTGCCAGCAATTCGCCTCGGCTGGCCAGGCGCGACTCGCCGGTCGCGAACCGCGGGTCGTCGGCCAATTCCGGGTGTCCTAAAACGGATGTGACGCAACGCCAGTCGCTGTCTGACCGGATCGAGATGACGCACCATTCGTCGTCGCCCGCGCACGGGTACACCGCATGCAAGCTGGCGTCATCGTGGATTTCCGCGACGTTGGCCCGCAAAGCCGCCTGGGCGACGTACAGGGTATCCAGCTGATTGACGACCACTTCGGCCTGCGAGATATGCACGTGGGCCCCGTCGCCGGTTCGATCGCGGCGGATCAGCGCGGCCAGCGCTGCGATGGCGGTGATTCGCCCGACCACGTGATCGGGGAAGATTGTCATCGTGTCGTAAGAAGCATGCCGGGAGTCATCGCCGCGAGCTTCGTCGGACGTCCAAAGTCGGGTGACACCGGTGGCGGCGCGAACCAGTGGACCGTAGCCCATCCGGGTGCTCCACGGCCCGCTGTTGCCGAATGCGCTGCTTCCCGCGAGCACGATGCGCGGGTTGATAGCACGCAGCGCATCGTAGGAGAACCCAAGTGCGGTAAGGGTTCCCGGTTTGAAATTAGCGAAGACTGCGTCGGCTTGCGCCACCAAACTGGCGAAGATTGACTTGCCCTGCTCGCTGCGCAGATCCAACCCGAATCCGAGGTGATTGCGGTGTGTCCAGGCGAATGACTCACTCATCGATTCGCCGACGCGGGCCTGCCGAAGTCCGTCCGGATATTCGGCACTCTCGACTTTGATCACCTCGGCGCCCAGGTCGCCGAACAGCCGGCTCAGCTCCCCGCCGGCGACGATGACGCCCAGATCCAGGATTCGCAGACCTGCTAACGGGTAGCCGTCGGCACTCCCGGATGGCGCGGGTACCGATGCTGGATCAGCGCACCAGCGTGGTTCGTCTTGCCCTACGGGAGGTGCCGGTGTCCGGAAACCGGCGCGCTGGCCGTCGACCACGAAATATCCGGTGGGCAGACTTGTCCGCACGCCGGGGACGAGTTCGGCCTCGGTGATCGCACCCACTGCCTGGAAGTGTTCTGAAGTCAGGATCTCCGATGGTGTGAGTACGGCCGCGATCGGGACCCCGTGCGCCTGTCCGGCGCTCACCAGATCTCTCATGGTCTGGTCGTAGAACAACGCCTGGATCAGCACGCTGATCTGGGGCCAAGCCGCGTAGCGCGTGCCGATCACGTCGTATTTCGGGTCTTGGAATTCTTCTGGTTCGCCCAGCCAGCGCCGCAGGCCGCGCCACTGCCGCGGCGCCAGTACACACAACCGGACGTAGCCGTCCTGGCACGGATAGGTCGGGTAGGGGTCCGGGTTCTTGGGACGCCCGCGCCACCCGCCGGTGCGGCGCATTCCGGCAGCGGCCTGCCCGTGTGCCCCGAACACCGGGTCGAGCGCCATGACGACGGCGTCGAACCGCGAAAAGTCAATGTAATCGCCGCTGCCGCAACGCGATTTTTTGTAGTAAGCGGCGATCGCCGCCCAGGCCGCCTGAACGGCAGCGGTTGCCGAAGCGATACCGTCCGGCGGCAACACCGGAGTGCCAACGGCCGGGCCCGATCGCGACAGCGAGCCATTCATCGCGTACAGCACCGGATCGGTCGCGCGCCACGACGACCGCGGGCCCGTCGTCCCGAAGTCGGTGACAGACAGCACCACCAGGTGGTCGTAGCTATCGGCCAACTCCGCTCCCGACGTCCCGAACGCGGCCACCTGACCGCCGACGCCGCCGCAGACAACGATGTCGGCACCCTCGAGAAGCTCGCGGAACCGCTCGCGGTCGTTCTCGTCGAGTAGGTCCAGCACCATGCT
>Ga0182012_10004957_pt1 | contig 13830 bp, 19 predicted proteins | sample 612S2SmetaG_FD_120486 | JGI IMG/M metagenome (GOLD analysis project Ga0182012, IMG submission 120486) | Permafrost microbial communities from Stordalen Mire, Sweden - 612S2S metaG | ecosystem: Environmental > Terrestrial > Soil > Wetlands > Permafrost | place: Sweden: Stordalen | collected... | reverse complement strand
TCACCAGGGACCACAAGCCATTCGGCGATTGTTAGCGGATAAGTATCTAACGGATAACCACGCGTCCCAGTTTCAAGCACATCGATCTGGCCGCGCAGGAACTCACCGAATTCATACGTTTTGGCTGCCTGAAATGGAAGATGATCTGGATGCGGCGAGAAACAATCGATAAATTGCCCATCCTCGAAATACTGCGCCCGCTTCAAAACCATGGGGTTGGCACCGGTGACAATCACAAGCGCAAGCCCTGGAAAGGCTGGATGGTCCTTGTCGTCGATGCGCGTGAAGATACGGCCTACCTCGTCCGGTTGAATGAGCGGACGGCGGTGTACGCTTTCACTGCTGCCAGTGCCAGAAGTACGGGATGAACCCTTTGTGTAAGTCTGACTGGTGCCGGTGGTGCTTGAGGTTCCTCTTGTTTCGGAATAGGACGTTCCGTGCGTACGACTTTTATTTGTGCCAAACGTCGAGCCGGAACTGGTACCCGATGAAAACCCCTCCGTGTTGCTTTGGGACATGCCGCGATTACTCCCGCGTGATCCTGAAGTAGAAGAATTTTCGCCATCGGAAAAGGTGTTGTCAGGTATGGTTACACCGGACCCGTTACTATCCCTGGCGGAATGTGATGTACGACTGACTCCACTGGATTTCCCAAATGACCAGCCGAAAGACTCGTTGGTGCCGAAAGATTCACTCAAGCTGCGGGATTTATTTACACTCTCATTGCGCGACTGGTTGACAGAATCCGATGTACCGTGAGTTTGCGAGCGCGACTTACTTTTCGAGGTCGATTGAGAAACTGTTTGGCTTTGCGAAGTGCCTTCAGAAAAGCTTTCGTTTTCGGACTGGCTCTGATTTGAAGATCGCAGCTCGCGAATGATCTCGGTTTCACCGACCAACTTCGAGACATATTCGCGCGTGAAATGATCTTCGACGCTGAAAAATATTTTTACGCCAGCGTTGGCAAGAAAGGTCTCCCAATTGTCTTTATAAGTGTCTTTGAGCTGTTCCAAACTCTGCAACACGAAAAACAGCTTCACACCAAAGCCTGCGATTTGGGCGACTGCGTTTTCGATTGCATCCATGCGCTTGAGGCTCTTGAATTCGTCCAGCACCATAAGAACCGGATGGCCGCTGGCTGGCTGGCCGCGTGTAATTTCCATTTCGTTGATGGTTAGCGCCACCATCATGCGCAACCACCGCGAATGGGTGCTCATATAGCGTTGGGGCAGGGACATATAGAGCGTCATCCCTTCCGGCCTGGTCTTCAGCTCCGACAGCTTGAAATTCGACTTTGTGAGAACGCGGCGCATGCCAGGGCTATCAAGAAATTCCGTATGCAGAACAATGGATTGAAGGATGCCTTCGTATGTCTTTTCTGCTGACTTCATCATGGCGCGAAAGCGTGCGCCGATACCGGCAACAACGCCGTTAAAAGATGGATTTTTCTCCATCTTTCGCCACAGAATAAGATGCGGCGGATCGATTGTTTCTTCTTTGTATCCTTGGGCGCGTAAGGTATCAGCTAATTGCCATTCGCCACGTAAGATCAAGTCTCTGACCGTAAGCAGATTGCGCTCGTCCTTCATAAAGTGACGCGCTGTGAGGACGTAAAGAATGATCCCGTGGATCATCGAACGCGCGGCTTCGTCAAAAAACTTTTCGTGAGCCTGTTGATCGACAACAACGAGCGCATCCGCTAGGCGTTTGGCTTCATCAATGGTCTCTTCGCTTTTCGGATCAAGATCATCGAGCGGATTGAAGCTGCTGCGGTAACAATCGTCCACACTGGCAGTGGTGAAAGGGTCAAGTACATGGACAGCCTGGCCCATGCCGGCGCAATGTTCTGAACCTTGACCACGTCGCGCGGCTGTCACGGTTGCGTTTTCGCCTTTTGGATCAACCACCACGGCAGAGCCAGGCCAAAAACACAGATTGTTGACGATTATGCTTGTGCCCTTGCCGCCACGGTTGCCACTTACAAGGCAGACGTGCCGGTCATCGCGGTAGCCAATTGCTGTGGCGTCTTCGGCACGGCCAAGCCAAAATTTTCCTTCGGCAAACGGATATTTTTCAGATACGACAGACGACTCTTCCCATTGGGCGCTGCCTAATCGGTCGGACATAAATCTGGCCGCGTCCTCCTTGAGAGACGATGATAGCCAAGCGCAAAGTAGAAAGCTTAGAGTTCTTGCCCGCTACCGCCGCGTTGGTTCTGTAATTGTGACGCGTCTTGGCCGGAAATTCCTTGAGGGGCTACCTCTTGCGCGGCTTCCTTTAGAAGAGCCTGTTTCTCACTGATACGGCTTTCTGTAACCTTGTCATTTTCAGCAAGGTTTCGCGCTATTGCTGCGGCATTGGCCGCTTCAAGGTCAGCCGGACTGAGAGTTGGTGTCGCCTGCGGCTGTTCAACGGGGCTGGACGGCTGGGTTTGCTGGTTTTGTGCCAAGGTCGCAAATGCGTCCTCTTGTTGCGCCACCATCCCGCCGGTTGGAGCGCCGCCCGGAAAACGGCCTGTAGTGCCCATGCATCCGATGATAACGAAAATAGGCGCTGCTGTGCGGGGTTGGGATTAGTCTTTTTGGGATGGACTTACTTTTCCTACAGGATCAAAGATTTCACCGATCTGAAGCTGTGTCCGCGCATGACCTGGAAAGTTTTTTTCCATCAGATGGAAGAGCTGCGGATCGATAGTGTGAAGATCATTGAGAATGCCACCGACCTGTTTAGTGAGCCTCAACAAATGTTCGCTAAAAGTGGCTGCGCTCTTTTCGCGTAATTCAATCCGGGTTGCCAACTTCGCGTTTTCAGTCTCAAGCGCAACAATTCTTGCGAGTAAGTCCTGGATGCTCGGTTCCTTCGGAAGCTCGGTCATTGCATCCTCACAGCTTGCTAACAGTTGGGAAATCCTACCACGGAATGTGCTGAAAGTGAATCGTTGTCTTTACTTTCGCAACTATGGTTAACGCCAGAGCTTGCCGAACCTGGCCGGATTGGAAGCGGTGTATTTGACGGTGTGCTGAATGTTCCGGTGTCCAAGGTAATCCTGAATGAGCCGCGTATCTGCGCCTTGGTCGGCCAGTGCGAAGCCGCAAGCATGGCGCAACATGTGGGGATGAGCGAGCAGGGGCAGGGAAGCGGCGGCGCTGTACTTTCGCAAAAGCAGATTGACCGTTGAACGGTGCAAGGGCTTTCGCTGCTCACTGACAAAAAAGTTTTTACAACTCGGCTTCATCCGGGCGCGTACCTTCAACCATGCGCTGATAGCCCGCAGCTCGTCGGCGCGTAAGGGCTGCGTGGTCGATAGCCCGCGCTTCAATCTGGACACATGCAGCACGCGGCTTTCAACGTCCACTTGGTCAAGCTTCAACCGGCAGGCCTCCGACACGCGCAAGCCGTGCCGAAACATCAGCAACACCAAACAGCGGTCGCGGTCCTCGTTGCGGCTGCCCTTGGCTGCATCAATCAAACTTTCCACTTCAAGGCCGGTGAGGTGCTTGCGGTCGCTGCCGGTATCGTCCTGCCGCGCTTCTTTTTTCCTACCGACCGGCGCGGCCCGTTTTGTGGTTTTTGAAGCGTTCATCATTTTGTCGAGAGTTTCCCTTCGTCAACACCGCTGGAACCCCTGCAAACATTGTAGGCGGTTTTTGAACTATCGACAATTAGATACATTTTGTCGAGTGTTTTAGAACGAGCGGAAAAAACGGGAAGGGAAGAAAGGGGTTAAGGGAAAGAAACCGTAGGTGTCGTTCCCTTAGCGCGGCTAAGCCGAGAGCATTTGTTGGTACTGTTCCCGTAGATGCTTACCAGTCTTAGAGTCCGCGCGTACCATGAAATGAGGGCCTTCTGAGGCTCTAACGCCAGACCAATACGGGCTGAAATAAATCACGTCGTCAATCCAGAATATGGTCACCGAGCCCTGGCCGCTGCATTGATGATATTTAAAATTCGAGTTCGGACCAACATCAAACTCATTTAACATCAGTTGGTGGTTCTGCTTTAACGTACTCGTCAGCTCATCGTTTACGTCACCTTGGGCGTTCAACTCTTTACCTCGGAGTTTAAAGAACCGCGAACTCTCCTTCCACAATGCCATTTCGATTTGACAACCATTTTTAAGGGCTTGTTTTAAAGCAAATTTGCACGAATCAAACGCAGACCAAGCCGTAGTGCAAATCACAATTTTCTTATGGCAGTCAGCAATTCTCTTCTTGATCTCGGGCTCAGGAAACTGCAGGAATGTGGCCAACACATCGCATTTTTGTTCAATCGACCACAGAAATTCCGGGTCGTCCACGCTGATCAACCTAGAAAACTGTGCGTCGCGTAATATCCAGAACAGACGCCTGAACTCTTTGACGAGGTGCGTGTCGTTCGAGCGAAACACAGCGTCCGGTTGGCCGTGCTGTTCCGTACCGTACCCAAAAAACGCCTCGGTCGGCGTCTCCTCATCGTGTTCATAGATCAGAACAAAATTCAGCATTGGTGTGGCGTGATGCAATCGAAAACATGTGAGATCGTTAGGTCTCTTGCGATAAGCCAACTTCAGTGCTTTTACATAGGCGTCATCCTGCACTGGTCCAGTGATTGAGGTGTATTTGACGCCGCTATCTCTAAGAGCCGCTATATAGCCCTCTTCCATATCGCCATACAAAGAACCGTCGTCTGATCGGATCGCGGTGTCTTCAATGAGGCGTGCGTGCGGAATTCGTTCGATCAGAGATTTCAGCGCTTCTTTACTTGTGCCGATGTGCTTGAAGTACGAATTGCCAGAGAGCACTGGATGTAAATTTCCACCTGTGTGGCCGGACACGTCATTCGCGTTTTGTCTGAACTCAATTGTGGGCTGGTAAGTGCCCTTAGGTATCGTGATTATCACCGGATCATTGGGATGCTCCGCATAGTAACCATTTAGGCGGGCACGAAGTTTTTCAACCAGATGTTTGGCTGCCCCGGCGGTATCCTCATCGCGCCTCTTCCACTCAGGATGAGCAGCATAAATGCGGTCATAGATATCTTTGGCGATTGTGCCGCCGGATACGGCATTATCAAAGCACTCAGCGGCATCCTTCATTAGGAGACCACGGAGCATGAGCAATTGTATCCGCGTCTTTCGAAATAAGCCTTGGTGACAAATTTTTTTTATTTGCTGCTCAACGAGCGGATCGAGCTGTTCTTCATGCATAAAGGTAGTGATAAAGTCACCCACAACTCCCCAAGAAGTCCCCTCAAGTTTACGCCATTTCAGCGTGGTGAGGGTTTGGTAGATTTGGGCTGCTTTAGCTTTTTCAATGTCGCGCGATGAGCACGGGCGATGGAGGAAAAGAGTTTTTCTTCTTTGCGCAGAGCTGCATGATTTACACGAGCAAGGCCGGTATCAAACTGCTTCGTCGCTGTCTCTAACTTTTTGTGAAGCATACGGCTAATGCTGGCGTCGAACCGCTTCATCTCCCGATCAAACCGCTCTTCTTCTTTCTGTCGAACCTTCTCATCCCCAGAAGTCCAGTCGTAGATATATGGCTGTTTCGGACTTTTTGGTGGAGATTTGTTTCGCTTATTCATGGATTGACGTTATAGATGGGGCGACAAAACCCTGTCAAGGTCCAATGAAAGCAGGGGTCAAAGCTCCCCAACGATGGCATCCTAACTAAGGGTTAAGGACGCCCGATGGGGGCCTTTAATTACCCATAGTGCGACTTACGCGATAGCCGCAAATTTCAGTACAGTTCGGGTGTGCCTTAAAAAGGAAGGCACAAATTATGAACAAAAATTTCTTGGATGGTTATTTGGGCCGCCCTAGCGGCTTTGGGACGGCAGAACATCTACATGGCAGCATTGCTCGAGACAAGCTGTTCAACACCAACAACACCGGATGGAATCCTCCAAAAGCCAGCCCATTCGGAAACGGAAACCAGCCCAAATCGGGTTTATTCGGAACCCCTAAAAAAACAGGCTCCGTAGCGGGCTTTACTGCCGAGAACGACAGCCTGCGTCGCCTACAACTAGCGCCCGAGAAACTAGAAAAAAAGCCTTGGTGGAAGCGTTAGAGCCAAATCTCACAACCTTCATAGAGCGCTTCTCGACAGGCTCTCTCGTCAATCACAAACGGTCATACGTCGATAACAGCGACGTGTTTCCATAACCGGGGCGAACTTACCAGCTCGCCCCTTTCAAAACCCAAGAAGAGTGAACGTAATGATAGGAAGTGGCAACGAAACAACCATAACCGGCAAGAAAAATCAGGTAATGGGCGTGCTGGTTTTCATCGGTGGCGTCGTCTGGTGGATCAACGGGGGAGACTCCTTAGGTCAGTGGTTAACCCTGATTGGCGTAATCATGTGGCTCTGGGGGAGCTTCAAGGAGTGGCTCGGGAGATGAGCCGCAGGCTCTCTCGCGTTACCGCTCGCGGTCGCGCTCGTGGGTTTTTTGGCCGTTACCGCCTGGTGCTTCCAAACCATTCGCAACCTCATCGAGAACACGCTGCTTCTGCGCTTCGCGCACGGCCTTAACGTCAAGAATGTCTTGATCGCGACCGGCAGCGAGTTTGGCCTTTATCAAGTCTTCGCTGGAAATGACTGGCACCTTCAGTCCCGGATCGATTTCAATTTCTATGCGTGAGTTCCATGCACTCTCGAAATCGACGCCACTGATATTAGCCAGTACGTCCACCATTAAAGGTGCGTGGCCCATACGAAAAAAGCTGCCTTTGTCAATGAGGTCCTCCGGCGTGACCCCCTGCAGCGGCGCTCCGAATTTAGCCAACGCCGCATAAACAGCTTTCGCATTCTCTGGATCGGGACGGATAAAAATGTCGAGGTCTTTTGTTGCTCGCGGCTGCGAATGCACGCCGACCGCGTAGCCACCGATGATCAGGTATCTAGCGTTCTGGCTGTTTAAGTCGGACAAGAGTTCTTTGAAGTCGGGTGGAAACATTCGGTTCCTTTAGTTGGTAGGCTCCGATTGAAAGCTCGGCTGTAGCAACGAACCTGTCAACAGCAGGCAGTCTTTGCCATTCGCGATACTCATCACGTTTCATTTCGTCGAGACTGGTGAAGCGGCGAATGGTTTTGTCCATGGCTTCTTCTAGCATCTCAAAGCAGGAACACCAGAACTCAGCCCGGTGGCGCTTTCGATCTCGCGTGGCGGCGGCTGTATATCGACAAGCAATCTATTTTTGCGCTCGTAGTCCAGTACGGTTTGGTCGATTTCTTTGTGGTTCCGCGCGTCAATCGGTTCCAGCTCTTTCTTGAGCTTTGTCCAGTGCGTGCTATCCCATGAAAAAACGCGCTTCCAATCGTTGCTGCGAAGACGGGTAGCCAGCCATTCTATAGCGCGATTTTCTTCCTGCGTGCTGAGCCCTTTTTGCTCGCGCCGATAATTCCGCCAGCCCTGTTCTTCGTCGGCATCCCGTGCCATGGCGTTCCCCAAATTGGTCCGACGAATCTACCACGGCATAGCCCAAATTGAAATACTTGCCTGCAGGCCTGCGCGTCATGGTTAACGGGGCTTTTACGTTTTACTCCGTTCCCTGCTGCCGGTCCGGTCGTTGCGGTTCTGGCGGTGGGTCCGGTGGCTGCATTCCTACCGGGAAAAACCATGTGAAGCCGTCGCCTCCGCGCATGTGCGCAGCTTCAAAGACAACACCGACAATCTGGCCTTCAGGAGTTTTCTCAAGCCACACATGGCCGGTTTTGTACCACTCGCGAAACTGCCCGCGCTCGCGGTGTTGGCTCCATGCCGTATGCGTAGGCGGCTCTTTTTTGTGCAGCATGCAAAGGGAATAACACGGCTATAGGCGCGGGTCAAAGCTCGCGGCCTGTCCGTACTGAAACCCGCTGCTGTCGTTGCCTTGTTCGTCGTGCATCCATTCGTCGAGCTGCATACGCATGTAGCGCTCGGCCTCGATGCGTTGCTGTTCGGGGTCATAGCTGGATGGCTGATAGAGGTAATGCAAAATGGATCGCGTGATTTTCTTGGTGATTGTCGTGGCCATTTGAAAACCCTTCCGCGTTTCATCCCTGCGCTTGCGCCGTTGCGCTGGCGTCGGCGCAATTGTCTGAATAATCGCTTTCGCCACGGCCAGAAACTGCGCCTTGAGCTGCTGCGCGAAACGGCGCGGGACTCCTGGCGCTGTTAGCTTCTCGTTTAGTGGTGTGTTTTCGGCCCAAGGAACACTGTCTGTTCCTTGGGCGGTTATTTTTCCAAGCCTTTTTCCGGCTGTTTGGATTTCAGATCGGATCGACGTTCTTTGTCCGCCTCAAGCCAGAGATATTCCGCCATATCGCGGAAACGATCTTTTTCTGTAATCCTGCCGGCAGCAACCTCGCTACCAAGTTCCTGCCATTTGCCAAGCGTTTCCGGCTTGCTGGCGTCATAACCAAACGCGATTATTTTCTCCCTCAACGCTTCATAGTCATTGGCCGGTGCTGCCGATGGCGTCCGCAAAATCGGCTTTTCAAGCATGGCGGCAAGCGCCAGAACTTCGGCGCCATAGGAACGAGGCGCCGGTTTTTCCTCCTCCGGTTCCGCTTCCTTCTTTCTGCGTAAATCCATCTCCGCGCGGGCGTCTTCAACGGTCGGAACTTTTGAGCGGTCAACATCGGCCAGGCGTTGCCTAATTTCCGCAACTTTGACGTTGAGACAACGTGCCAAAGTATGAACATCTCCCGCCTGGTCAAGTACCACAAGATCACGGCGACCCATGGCAAGGGTCAAGTCTGCCGATCGCAACGCGGCGACAAAGGCGGGCCCGGTACCATGCTCCTGCCAGAGCGCCTTTACAGTGGCGGCAACGTCGCGCGGCTGAATGCCGGATTTAGCGGCCTGTTGCATCGCCCAATCGGGCGGCGTCCGCTGTGGGCGTTCCACGCCGTCGCGGTCGATATGCGCTCCCTGAATGCGGGCGTGTCCAAATTCCGTTTCAAGCTGCCGCGCAACAAATTCATGCTGCCGGTAATTGTGGCCGTCATGCATGGCCCGCATGGTGTCGGGATTGATGCGGCAAAAAACAACGTGCATATGCTCGCGCAAAATATCCGGGTGAGCTGCGCCATACTTCCGATGCAAAACGGCGGCGTAAGCATGGCCTTCAAACCCGAGCTGGTCCCGTAGCGCCTCAACCGCGCGGGTCCACTGTGCCGGGGTCATGGCCGGTTCTTTCGGGTCAGGGGAAATCTTTGCGTGATAGAGGGGTTTCTGACAACGGGTGCCGGAAGCTACCGCTTCCATCTCATCGAATGCGCCGTATAAATCCTGCGCCACGGTTCCATCAACCGAGAAGATTTTGACGGTTTCGTTTGTCTCCGCATTCAAAAGATGCTTGGCCAGCTCACGGCCTCCGGCACGGGATGTGCCCTTGATGTTCAAACAGCCTCGCCACGGCCTAACGCCGCAAGAACAACGTTGCGCATTTCGGTAATTTCGCGGAGAGCATCGGCCAGGTCTCTTACCTCGTAAGGCTCCCCGAAATTGGCGGCGCGGCTGATCTGGTACACGTTGCCGTTAAGCCGGCCAAGTTGCGCCAGAAACTTGGCAAGCGCCTGGCGTTCGATGGGCGGCCGGCGAACGGCGCGGATCGGCTGGCCGGCAAACAGCTTTGCCAGGACATACGAGCTGCAGCTTGAACCGGCGGCATTCGCCAGCTCGTCGAGCTGGTGCCGCTGGTCCGGTGTGAAACGCAACGTCAGGCGCTTGGTTGCCTGGCGCGTTTCGCTGCCGGATTTCTTCTTTGGTTTTTGCTCTTTCTTATCCATGCGAGACAACACCTCGCATGGTTGCAGGGGGGATTAAACGGGGGGCGGCACGCTCACCTTTATGGGGGTCAACGGGGGCAACGCCTCCTTGCAAGACGCGCGGATTAGCGGAACGTAACTCCCCATTTATGGGGTGTTGCGGTCTGCCCGCGCATGGCTTGTCTGTAGTATGGCGGCGAAGCATCTTCCAAAGTCTATCCAACGCTCTGGATTCGACGCAACTCTTTTTTAGGCGAGAGGGCCAGCCCTCTCGCGCTCTCCCGAACCGCATTAGGCAAGATGATGGGCAAAGAGAAAAAGGCCGGTCAACGGAAAAACCCCGGACACCTTTTCAGGGCCGGGGTTCATCACCTTGACACGGCAAGTGCGGTTAGCCCTCGACGTGCTTTGTGACGCTATCAGAAAACCGTCGGCAAGGGAAACAGGCCCAAAGCCGTTTAAACGGCTTTGGGGCGTCCTGCGGAAAATTGCCAAGGGTACTGGCTCCCCTGCCCTGCCGGTCAAAAGGACTCGGCAAAACTGGGCGGCAATCGTAGTTTTAAAAACTACTGTTGCCGGTCGGGAGCGAGTTCAAAGTTTTCCCTTCTTTGCTCGCTGGCCTTTCTCGGCTGTCCGGTGTTTGGTTTTTGTAGATGGGCGGCAAAGCCGGATTTCGGCTTTGCCCTATGGGAAAGTTTGCCCGAAACGGAGAACGGGTCAAGAGCGGCGTAGCCGTTCATCGAAGCGTAGCGGAGACTCTTGATGCGTTCGTGAGTGAAGGGCATTCAAAGACGGCGTTAGCCATCCTTAGAACTTTTCAAAAGATCATCAACCCTGACCCCTGCGAAGGCAGGGGCGAAGCACCTTTTTTAAACTGCGCTGCTGAGTTATCCACTGCTGAGGGGTCGCCAACTATAGGTATTTTCATAGGAACTTAATACAGGGTATAAGGTGGCCCTACCCAGAAGCACGAATCTACCCTACCCAGAAGCACGTACCATTTTTTAAAACAGCCCTAAAAACGTATGTTTTTACCCTACCCAGAAGCACGTGAATAACTTCCGGGTTTCACAGGCTTTTGAACAGGCTCACAGGGGGGCTACCCAGAAGCACGTATGGAAATTCAATGGTTTAGCGAATCTGCCGGGGGCTGCGCTGGTTGATTGCGGCGGCGTGTTCGATAACCAGATATTCCCCGTCGCTCGATAAATTGGCCGGGCATTCAGGCCAAGCTGCCTTAACACCACCAAGCCACTTTTTAACCATCTGCCGAAATTTCCAGTGCTCACTATAGCCTTGTGCGCCGCATTGCTCCATGACACCTCCCTGCCCGAATAAAGGTATGGGCGTTTGCTTCGTCGCCACGTAGCAACGCCACACAAGCCACAGATAAAAATAAAGTTGGCCGGGTGCGTCTGACCATTCCGCAACGGCGGAAAGTTCAATGGGCGGATGATAACGCTCGATGTCACGGGCAAAGGGTTCTGACAAAACGATGCGATTATTTTTGAAGTCGTCACCGGGCAAAGGTGGGGTATCGAGTTCGCGGGTAAACCACAAGTCCATTGAATCGAAGTAATGAACGCGCATGATCTGCTGGCGCTTGCCGTCAGTTTTGCCGTATTGAATGGTCGCGCCAAACACCCGCATAAAACGCTCTTGCATACGCCTGTAGGTTCGGCCATCAAGAGGAAGGCCAAAGGTTTTAAGCATTTCTGCTGCGGTATGAAATTCAATCAAGCGGGGTATTGTTCCATCAGGGCGCATGTTACGGACGGCCTTCGTTGTCGCCCAAATTGGCACCTGAATATCTGCGCCGAATGGTAGGCCATATTCGGGGTCGGCCTTGATGTCGAGAATTTCATCACCGTTGGCCCGGCGATAAATAAGCTGCTCTTTCGGTGGGCGCTTAAACGGCAAGCCACAGAGTAAAAACGGGCGGGCAAGATAACCGATGTTTTGCGTATTGTCGGTTCGTTCTTTTTGAATACGCAATGCGCCGTCAATGCGCCGCTCGGCACGTTTGGATAAAGAAACGCTCGGCGCGGCTGCTGTCGGTCGTTGTTCCGGCAAAGCAAGATTAGGCAAAATCTCAGGGATTAAGTCGCTCGCTTTGGTTAACCCCTGTTTTGCTTTGCTCATAAAAACCCTACATGTGTGGTTGTGTACAAGTGCGTTTGTCTTTTAACTGATACGGGCCGTTTGCGGCACGTTGTATTTAGCAAATAGATCGTCGAACGCCTCAACAACTAAATCCTGCATGAGCTTTTCGGGATGGTGGGCAAGTATCAGACGCAATGATGCGCGGGCCTCTAGGGGCAACCATCCGCTAACCATGACCTTTCCCTGCCGGGTGGTTTCTTTGCGCGTGGCCGGAGCAGGTTTCGCGCTGCTTTCTTGGCGCTGAACGGGCTGGCCGTTAGCTTGATGACTAAGCGCCGCTTGCAATCGGTTGGGTTTTGCCATTGGTTTTTTCTCCTGTTTGCTTGTGTACATGTGCAATTACAAACTTGTATAACTGTGAGACTTCGTAGGCGGCTTTGCCTTCCGGGTCGTATTCCTGAACGCCTAAACCTGCTGTGGGGCAATCATAGAAGGCCGCACGATGAAAAAGGACAATGGGGCAAACGGTAAAACCGTAGCCTGTTGCGACTTCGTGCGCGTCCTCGTGACGGGTGCCTTGTACGGGTGCATTGTTGATAACAACAAGGGCGGGTTTATCACCGGCAACCTTCAGCAAGTCTCGAAAAGCGGGTAAAGTTTCAACCTCGTTGATAACCGGCGCGGTTGGTATCAAAACGAGGTCGGCTGCTTTCGCGGCTTCAATCGCCCCTTCCGCGCTCTTGCCGGGTGTGTCGATAAAAACAAGGTCAACGCCATTTTTCTGGGCTTCGGCAAGCACAAACCGCAAGCGGGCAACCTGACAACTAACAACAGTAGGGTTCTCGTCCTGTCGCCGGTCGTGCCAGTTAGTCGCGCTGATTTGCGGGTCAAGGTCGATGACCGCAACGGAACGGCGGGCCTTCGTAGCGGCGACGGCTAAATTCTCTGCAAGGGTGGTTTTGCCGGTGCCTCCCTTTTGGCCTACTAGTGCGATTGTGTACAAGTGCGCTCCTATACGAATAGACAAGTATATAAAAGGACGGTTCTAATGTGTCAAGCGCCGGGGCAGGAAAGATCAGCCAAGTACTACAACGGCTGTGGTACTGCGTATATGGTACTCACGCATTTGCTGGGGGCAGGGAAGGGTTTAACTTCTTTTTTCAATCGCAGATCGGTTGGGGCTTACCATGGAACTCCTGGAAATCTGCGCCTAAAAAAGAAGACAAAAAGAATGACCCCAGCGATGCCAGCAGGGAAACGAAACGGGTCCGGCACGAGCTGATTATTCAGAAAATCAAGAACCTCTGCCAAAGCGACGAAAAGCACCCACGCACCAAGAAATTTCCAACCGGATAGTTTGTACTTCTTTGGCTTCTCTGGCTTTGACGACGGGAAAACGTCCGGGAAAGCTCTTGCAATTATCCCAGCCACCACAAGAACCGCCACCGCAATTCCTATAGTCACCCACAATAAGCCAAACGCACCTTTAAACCAAAAGAAAACACCTAATCCAAGAAAGCAGAAAAAGAGAATCCCGAATGCGAGTTCTGTAAGAGAAGTTCCCTCGCCTTTAAGGAATTCGCGAAATTCTTGAAAGAAGGATGGTTCGGGGCGGTCAAGAAATTCCGATAAGGCAGCGTCGGCTTCATCCAACTGCCGCAATGGGTCGATCTCAATGTCGTCCTCGTCTGTATAGCTTCTGATGGTAAAGGCCGGTCCATCGGGAATACTATACTCTCCCGAGCGCAACCGGTTTTCCGGCGTGCCGACCGTCGAAATTACTTTTCCAGAGCATGGCGCTTCAATATAGACGGTTCGGCTATCAGGTGGCACTCGCTCAATTCTGGCCATTGGCTGAGCAGCCACGACTCCATCACCAGGGACCACAAGCCATTCGGCGATTGTTAGCGGATAAGTATCTAACGGATAACCACGCGTCCCAGTTTCAAGCACATCGATCTGGCCGCGCAGGAACTCACCGAATTCATACGTTTTG
>Ga0182012_10004955_pt1 | contig 13832 bp, 9 predicted proteins | sample 612S2SmetaG_FD_120486 | JGI IMG/M metagenome (GOLD analysis project Ga0182012, IMG submission 120486) | Permafrost microbial communities from Stordalen Mire, Sweden - 612S2S metaG | ecosystem: Environmental > Terrestrial > Soil > Wetlands > Permafrost | place: Sweden: Stordalen | collected... | reverse complement strand
GTCGCCGACACCAACGGCGTCCGCTCGCAACCCGCCACGGTCACCGTCACCGTCGACGCGCCCCCCAACGCCGCCCCCGACACCGCGCTCACGCCCGAGAACCAACCCGTCACCATCGCCGTCCTCACCAACGACACCGACCCCGACGGCACGATCAATCCCGCCTCGGTCGCCGTCAGCACCGCCGCCACCCACGGAACCACAGCCGTCAATGCCACCACCGGCGCCATTACCTACACCCCCGCCACCGGCTACTACGGCACCGACACATTCCAATACACTGTCGCCGACACCAACGGCGTCCGCTCGCAACCCGCCACGGTCACCGTCACCGTGAACCAGCCCGTCCCCCCGTCCGGCTACGCCGATGGCGCCAGCGGCGCACCGGCCGGCACGCCGCAACTGCCAACCATCCTGAGCGGCTACGCAGTCCGCCCACCCTGGGAAGTCGCCGGGGTGGACTATGCCGTCGGCGTATCCGCCGCCACGACCCTCCTCAATCCGGCCAACATCGCCATCGCCGGCGTGTCAGTGAACACGACGAACCACACCGTGACCGTCACTGGCAACAACGTGACACTGAACGGCTATGATTTCTCTTTGGCAGGCGGCTACCAGGTCATCGTCCAAGGTGCCAACGACACGATTGAGAACAGCAACTTCGTCGTCGGCACGAACCAGGGGGCGGACGGCAACGTTCTCAGTGTTACGTCGGCAGCCAGCAATTTCAGTCTGATCGGCAACAATATCAACGGCAACAACGTCGCCGTCACGGCGCAGGCCGGATCAACGGTCGGAATCGCCAGTTCCGGCACACTGACAATCCAGTACGACTATTTCCACAACTCAGGCGGCGACATGATCGACCTGAACCGGAGCGCCACCCCGGAAATCGATCTCATTCAATACAATGTTTTCGCCAACATCGGCGTCAACACCGCCCACGCCGACACTATCCAATGGTACAACACCCAGATCGGCGCCGGCAGCGATATCGCCTTCAACACCGTCTATCAGAACGTCAACCAGCCTGGCCCGGGAAATGGCGCGCTCGTCCCGCTCTCCGAGGGGCCGAACGCGACGATGACGGGGCTGACCGTCAACAACGACACGATCATCCAGACGGCGAACGTAACCAACGCCAACTTCTCAACCGGCTTCTACGCCGATGCCGGCGGCACCGCCTCCAACATCGTCATCCACGACCTCTACGTCGATCCGACCGGCCCGCTCGGTTGGACCGGATCGCCCTGGTTCCCGACCGGTTATTATTCCGACACCCTGGGCACCCCGACAGCGCTGTCCAACGTCATCAACATGGTCACCGGCGCCCCGATTCCGGTCCCCAGTTCAACCAGCAAAACAGCCCAAGGCTATTATACCTATGCCGACGCCGCGGGCTACTCGCCCGCCCTCAGCGACGTTTACAGCATCACCCCCTCGCAGAGCAGCGGCACGCTCGCCGCCGGCAACACGCTCAGCTTCGCCGTCGCGCTCGACGAGAGCTTCACCGTCACCGGCACCCCGACGCTCACCCTGAACGACGGCGGCACCGCAACCTATGCCGGAGGCTCCGGCACCAGCACCCTGACGTTCAGCTACACCGTCGCGCCAACCGACAGCGCCGTATCCGCACTCGCAGTCACCAAGGCCAATCTGCCGAACAGCGCAACCGTCAAGGACAGCGTCGGCAATGCCGCCAATCTCGCCGGCGTCGTTGCAACATTCGCCGGCCTCAGCACCAATCCGGCGCAGTCCCTGCCGCAGACCTATACGCTCACCACCGCCCCCGACACGGTATCCGGCGGCAGAGCGGCGAACACCGTCCTGGCAGCCACCAACACATTGTCCAGCGGCGACGCGATCAATGCCGGATCGAGCGGCAATAATCTGCTGGTGCTGCAAGGCGCCGGCACCTTTGACCTGCGGGCGCCGGCCACCCTGACGAACGTCCAGACAGCCGACGTCACGGGCGCCTCGGCTGGCCAGACCCAGCTGATCGACCTGCGCAACGGCCTCGATCTGACGCTCAACGTGCAGGACAGCGCCGCCATCACCCTCATCGGCGCCACCAACAACGACATCGTCAACCTCGGCAGCGGCACCGCCCTCGTCACCCTCGCCGGTGCGGGAGAGGCGTTCACCGGCGGCACCGGCAACGACACCTTCCTGGCAACCGCAGCGACGGTGGGCGCGACCGTCACCGGCGGCAGCGGTACCAATGCCCTCGACCTGCAAGGCGGCGGCACAATCGCCATCGGCAGCAACATCACCAATGTTCCGCAAATCGCCCTGGATAATGCCGCCGCCTACAATCTGACCCTCAACGCCAATTCAGGCCTCACAGTCACGGCCGGCGCCGGCAACGACACGATCACCCCCGGTGCGGCTTCGCAGACCATCCTCGGATCAACCGGCACCCTGACCGTGGTCGCGACCGCGGCGCTGGCCAGCGTGGCCATCGACGGCACCAGCAACAGCACAACCACGTTGCAGATCACGTCGGGAGGAACCGTCGCACTCAACAGCGCGGACAATAATCTCACCGTCCAGCTTGCGGCCGGCGATACGATGGCGCTCTCGGCCAATACATCAATCGCGGTCGCAGGCGGTGGCGGCAATGATACGCTGATCGACACGGACGGCATCCTGCGGGCAGGCCAGACGATCGCGCCGGGCGGTGCGAACAACACATTGCTGTTCGCCACAAGCGGGACGTTCGATCTCCGGGCACCGACAATCCTGTCGAACATCCAGACAGTGGATCTGGAGAACGCAACCGCTGTCCAGGGCCGGACGGTTTACCTGCGCAACGGACTGAACCTGACGCTCAACGATATGGACGCCGCCGTTACCACCATCTTTGGCGCAGCCAACAACGACATCATCAATCTTGGATCCGGCACCGCCGCTGTCGTCCTCGGTAGTGCCGGCGAAACCGTCAACGGCGGCAGCGGCAACGACACCTATTACGTGACGGCCACCACCGTCGGCGCCACCATCAAGGGGGGTACCGGCAGCAACGCGCTTGACGTGCAGGGCGGCGGCACCGCGACCATGGGCACGAATATCTCCGGTGTGCAGACAGTCTTCCTCGACAACGCTCCGACATATGACTTCACCGCCAACGCCACCCCCTGGATGGTGATCTTCGCCAACACCGGCAACGATACGATCGCAGTGGGTGCCGCCACGCAGGGCGTCGTCGCATCGATCGGCACACTCACCATCCAGGCGACGGCAGCCGAGGCCGGCGCCGGCATCTACAATACCGGCGGCGGCAACACCACGCTGGAGATAACGTCCGGTGGCACCGCCACGCTCAACAGCAACGACAGCACGCTCACAGTCAAGCTCGACGCCTCCACCAACCTCGCACTCGACAAGCTCGGCTTCATCACCGCCATCGGTGCGGCCGCCGGCAATGACACGATCACCGCCGGCGGCGCGAAACAGACGCTGGAGAGCACCGGCGGCAACGACACGCTCGTCGGCTCAACGGCGTTCGGCGACACCTTCCTCGGCACCTCCGCCGGTTTGGCCGGCGACACCATCAGCGGCTTCGGCGGCAGCGACGCCATCGACATCACCGACATGGTCTCGTCGAATGTCCAGCCTTACGTCTTCAACGCAGCGACCAACCAACTGAGCCTCACCGACGGCACCCATTCGCTCACCTTGACCTTCGCCGGCAGCTACACCGCCGCCAGCTTTACTGCACCGGTCAGCGACGGCCATACCGGCACCCTGATCAAGTTCGTCTGACGCCCCGGCCGCGCGTTCGCGACCAGCCGCACAATCGACTTCGCGTCCGTCAGCCCATCCGCGCGCTGACGGACGCGAAGTCCGTTCAGTTGCAGATCCCCAAAATATTACTACCATTGGCAGTCACTGACCAAAATATTTCACTTTGCGACATTATATTAAGGAAGCGTTGACTTTGTTGGACACGTCTGATAATTTCAGCATCAACAACGGCCTTGGATCAAGATCACACGCAACTGGACCCGAGCATTCCACCGGTCCAGCGGGAAAGAGCATCTTGCTACGAAATAATCTGCCGAGATCGATCTGATCCCAAGCCTCTGCCCTATCGGCAGAACAACCTGTCAATCAACAGCGATGCGCAAGTGTCGCTGAACGCATGGTCTTTGCTGAATGCTGAAACAACTACCGGGACCCGTTCCGCCGCCGCACGTGCCTTCGCCCCCACAGGCCGATGCGTCCTGCAGCACGCATCCAGTCACAAGGGCCAGTCGCAGCCACCAGCATCGTTTCGGGACCAGTCCCCGCCGCAGCGACACTCCAACCGCCTAAGAACGAGAGAGGCAATGACGATCACCACAATGACCGCCGAGGCGGCTGATGTCCGCCTCGCACCCGACCGTTCCGCAACTGCCGTCCCGTTCGAAGCGCCATACGGCGATCTTGAATCACGTGTGATGGCTGTCGCTACAGCCGCCGCGGACAACGCCGCTGCCGTCGACCGCGACGCTCGCTTTCCGGCCGAAGCGTTTGCCGCCGCCCGCAATCAGGGATTGCTAGGCCTCATGGTGCCCAATGATCTTGGCGGCGAAGGCGCCAGCGTCGCAGACATCGTCGATATCTGCTACCGCCTCGGGCGCGCCTGCTCCGCCACCGGCATGATCTTCGCCATGCATCAGGTGAAGGTCGCCTGCATCATCCGTCATGGAATCGGCAGCGCCTGGCAGGAACAGCTGCTGCGCCGCCTCGTCCGCGAACAACTGCTGATGGCATCGTCAACCACCGAAGGACAGGCCGGCGGCAACATCCGCTCCAGCGAGGCCCCGATCGCCTACGACGGCACCCGTATCAGCCTCGAACGCCAGGCAACCGTCATCTCCTACGGCGAACACGCCGACGGCATCGTCACCACCGCCCGCCGTAACGCCGATGCACCCGCCGCCGACCAGGTCCTCGCCGTGTTCCTCAAGGACGATTACACCCTCGAACGGATCATGCCCTGGGATACGCTGGGCATGCGCGGCACCTGCAGCCTCGGCTTCGTGCTCCGCGCCACCGGCGACCGTGAGCAACTCCTCCCGGTGGCCTACGAAAAAATCCACACCCAGACCATGGTGCCGAGCGCCCATCTGATGTGGTCCGGCGTCTGGGCCGGTATCGCTGCCGGATCGCTCGACTGTGCCCAGAAACTCATCCGCACCCAGGCCCGCAAGTCCGGCGGCACCCTGCCCTCCGGCGCCGCCCACTTCGTCAAGGCCAAATCCTCGCTCGCGACGCTGCGCAGCCTGATCGCATCGACGCTGCGCCAGTACGAGGCGATCGCCCACGACGAAGCCGCCCTCACCGCGATGGAATTCCAGACCCGCATCGCCCTGACCAAGGTTGAGGCATCGGAACTCGCCGTCACCATCGTCATGGGCGCGTTGCGCGCCTGCGGCCTCACCGGCTACCGCAACGACGGGCCGTCAAGCGTCGGCCGCTACCTGCGCGACATCCTCTCCTCGCCGCTCATGATCAACAATGACCGGATCCTCTCCAACCTCGCCGCCGCCTCGCTGATGGCGCCTGTCGCCACCGGTTTGCGAGACTAAACCCAACCCTTCGCGACCCTTCCCGCAACGCGGCGCACGCCGACCAACAGCGAAAGACCATCGACATGGATGGAGTGATCTCCGCGCAAGCCCGGGACCCGATCGACAGCCTGAACGATCCGATGGGCCTGTTGACCGCCAAACTGCTGCTGCCCACCGGTGTCGACGGCCTCTACGGCCGCAGCGGCACCTACGAGGAGGTTGTGGATGGGCTGTTTTATCTGATCTCGCGCTACCGCGAACCGGGCACCGAGGTGGTGCGCTTTCCCCCGGTGATGAACCGTCACGTCCTCGAAAAATCCGGCTATCTCAAAAGCTTTCCCAACCTGCTCGGTTGTGTCTGCGCGTTGCACGGCAGCGAACGGGACATCCGCTCCGCCGCGGATCGTTACGAGGAAGGCGGCGACTGGACAACCTCGCTCGCCCCCGCCGAGATGGTCCTGACGCCAGCGGCCTGTTATCCGGTCTACCCGATGGTCGCCGCCCGCGGCCCGCTGCCGGTCGGCGGCCTGCGCTTCGACGTCGCCTGCGACTGCTTTCGCCGCGAACCCTCGCTCAAGCTGGATCGCCTGCAATCGTTCCGGATGCGTGAATATGTCTGCATCGGCTCCGCCGAGGAAGTCGCTACATTCCGTGAAAACTGGCTGAAACGCGGCCAGGAACTCGCCGACCAGCTCCAGCTCGACTACACCATCGAACTGGCCAACGATCCGTTCTTCGGACGCGCCGGCCAGATGGTCGGCATCAGCCAGCGCCAGCAGGCCCTGAAGTTCGAGTTGCAGGTGCCGCTGTACTCGCCCGAACAGCCGACCGCCTGCATGAGCTTCAACTATCACCGCGAACATTTCGGCACCGTCTGGGGCATTAAAGACGGCTATGGCGCGACCGCACATACCGGTTGCGCCGCCTTCGGTATCGACCGCCTCGCCGTCGCCCTGTTCTGGAAGCACGGCCCCGACATCAACGACTGGCCGGACTCGCTGCGCGCCGCCATGGGCCTGCGCACCGCCTGGGCCGATACGCATCAGGCGGAAATGTTCTGATCGAACCAGCCTCGGCCGCAAACCGCCGTCCGGCATCACCGCGCCATGCCGCTTGACCCGCGCGTCCAGCGTTTCCTGCGCATCCTGGAAGCCACCACGCCGCCCGACCCGTCGCGCCTGACCACCGCCCAGCGGCGTGACGGGTTCCGCGACCTGATGCAGTTCGCCGATGACCCCGCCCCGGTCGCCGGCGTCGCCGATAGCACGATCCATGGTCCGAACGGCCCGATCCCGATCCGAGTCTATACGCCCCTCGATCCACCCGCCGGCAAGCTGCCCGGCCTGATCTACTTCCACGGCGGCGGGCTGGTCGCCGGCAGCCTCGATACCCACGACCCGCTCTGTCGTGTCCTTGCCAACGAAACTGTCTGCCGGCTGATCGCCGTGGACTACCGCCTTGCACCCGAACAAAAGTTTCCCGCAGCGGTCACCGACGGCGTCGCCGCCACGGACTGGGCCTTCGACAACGCCGCCGCCCTGCACATCGATCCGACCCGGATCGGCATCGGCGGCGATTCAGCCGGCGCCACCCTCGCCGCCATCGTCTGCCAGATGCGCCGCGAGTCCGTTGAAAAAAATCTCGCCTGGCAACTGCTGATTTGCCCAATTATGGACTATGCAACCGAAACCGGGTCCCGCCGCACCGCCGCCCCCAATCGCCTGCTCAATCCGGCGATGCTGGGCCATGACCTGAGCCTGTATCTGCCATCCGGCGTCTCGCCCGCCGATCCGCGCATTTCGCCATTGCGCGCCGACGACATAAGCAACCTGCCGCCGGCCTTCATCCACACCGCAGAGTTCGACCCGTTACGCGATGAAGGCAAACGCTACGCCGACCGGCTGACCGACTCTGGCGTCGCGGTGAACTACACCTGTCATCCGGGTATGGTCCACCTGTTCTACGCCCTCAGCCGTGTCGTTCCGTATGCAACGACAGCCCTCAAGCAGATCGGTGCCGACATCCGAAACCAGTTTGGCCCGTCCCACTAAACAAATTGCTGACGGTCGAGTGTTACCGTTGTTTACTTGACCCGCCATCTGCGCCAAGCCAAATAATCAGCCGAGATATCTACGCGTTCCTGAGGGCACCGCGATGGCAAATCTCGTCCACACTATATGAAATCCATATGTACGCACCCAACTTTTTTATTCTAGGTGCACCGAAATGCGGCACAACCTCAATGGCCGCGTGGCTTGGTAGTCATCCGCACATCTTCTTGCCAAAAGTCAAGGAACCGCGTTTCTTCAACACCGACGACAAGCAAGCGGTCACCACCTGGGAAGCCTATGAAAGCTTGTTCGCAGCGGCTTCTGAGCATCACCAAGCAATCGGCGAAGCCTCCGTCTGGTATCTTTCCTCCGCAGTCGCCGTCACCAACATACTGAAGTATCAACCGCAGTCACGTTTCATTGTCATGCTGCGCAATCCCGTCGAAATGGCGCCGGCCCTGCATGCCGAAATGCTGCTCTCGGGGCATGAAAACGTCGACGATTTCCACACCGCCTGGGACCTTCAGGAGGACCGGCGACAGGGCCGGCATCTGCCGCCGCTTACCTGGGCGCGCCGCCGGCTACTGTATGGTGAGGTCTGTTCACTCGGCGCCCAACTCCAACGCCTGCACGCCAGCGTTCCCGCCGACCGTATCCTGACGATTTTGCTCGACGACATGGCGGCAGACCCGCGACGGGAATATTTGCGAACCCTGCGCTTCCTCGGTGTCGAGGACGACGGCCGGGCAAGCTTCCGAGTCCACAACCGCGCCCGGACCCTCCGCTGGCCCACCCTTACCAAAACGCTGTTCGTCATCAGTCAGATCAAAAGCCGGCTGGGCATCAACCTACACCTCGGCGTGTGGGACCGCGTATCCAGCGTGAATATCGTCGAATCGCCCCGTCAGCCGCTCTCATCCGATACAACAGACATGCTGCGGCAATACTTTGCCCCCGACGTCGCGCTGCTCAGCACCCTGCTCGGTCGCGACCTGCAACACTGGATGATGCCGGAACCCAGCCCTTCTGTGCCGGCACCATCAGCGCGACGCGCCACAAGCGCGCAACGCACCGCCCACCTCGTCCCATACTAACCCGAATGTGATTCCGTCGGACGACCCAGCACCGGTGTCACCGCCGCCGCCAGCCGCAGCATCCGCCCCGCCCGCCAGATCCGCAGCCGCGCCAGCACCGCAATGGCGCCCAGCTTGGCCACGACACCTGAAACCTCCCGCGACACCACCACCTTCGCCGCATGCGGCAGCACCGAGGCCGGCATCGCCAGCGCCTTCAGCGCAAACCGCAGCCGGCCGAAGCGCTGCTCCTGGATCAGCGCATAGTCCTCCTGCAACATCCGAGCCCAGCGCCGCTCCAGTTCGGCCCAACTGCGCCGCGCCGGATGGCCGACCACCGCCTGCTCCGCATAGCCCAGCCGATACCCCAGGCCACGCGCTCTGAAGGACCATTCCATGTCCTCCGCAACCACCGCGCGGAAGCCGCCCACAAGGTCGAACACCGAGCGCGGCACGAACATGTTCCCCGTTCCGGTAAATCCCACCGTTTCGATGTAACGGCGGAAGTTGAAGTTGAACACCGTCTCATACGCTTCGATCGGATTGGGCCGTTCGGGATCCTGCGCGAAGGTGAACACCCGCCCGCCTACGAAGTCGAACCGCGCCAGCGCCGCAACACCGCCCGCGATCCAGTCCCGTTCCGGCACGCAGTCGCTGTCGATGAACGCGATCACCTCGCCCCGGCTGGCCGAGACGCCGGCATTGCGCGCCGGTCCCGCCCCCTGCACCGGAGCCGGCACGACAACCGCCTCCGGCGCCGCCGCCTGCACCGCATCCAACCCGCACTTCGAATTGTTGTCGGCGACAACGATCTCGAACCGCTCGCGCGGCCAGGATTGCCCCAGCAGCCGGTCGTAGCACAGACGCAACCGCTCGAGATCGTTGAAATGGGGTATCACGACCGACACGAACGGCAGAGCGCTGCTTTCGCCCGCTGATATCATACTATCCTCGCAAAGAGCATCGAACGGCTCGGTCCACAGTTTAGGCCGGTCGAAGTCCAAGCGGAAGCATTCTCGTTTCGCCCAAGACGATTTATCCAGAAACCGCGTCACCCACCATCAAGTATTCGCCGCAAACGCGAGCAACAGTATCAAATACAACCCAACGCTGTGCCACGCCACCGGTATCACACCGGCGCCGCCAGGAACTGCAGGTTCGCCAGGCGAACCTTCTCCGCCGCCTCATCATGCAGGAACGGCAGAAATACATACCGCCGCCCCCGCGTCACCCGCCCCACCCGGTGCAGCATCGACGAGGAGAACACCACCGCCGTTCCCGCGGGCGCTTTGAACGTCCGCGGACCGAACTCCGGGAAACTCAGCTCGCCCCCCTCGAAGTCATCATTCAGGTTGATCGACACCGCGAACCGCCGATGCTCCGTCGCCTTAACCGTATCGTCGCGGTGCGGCCCGAAATGGCCGCCATCCTCCGCCGCATAGCAGGCGATCAACTGCCGTTCGATCCGCGACAGCGTGAAGTGGAACGTCTTCTGCAACATTACCCCGACCCGGCGCCCCAACCGCGCCTTGATCAGTTCGATCAGAGCCTCGTCGCTGACATGAAAATCCCGCCGCCGCTTCCACCCGGCATCGTAGGTCTCCACAGCCTTGCCGCCGACCTCCTGCATGAACCCGCTCTCGCGCCCGCCATGTGCTTCGAAACAGTCGATCAGGTGCCGGCAGAACGCCGGTTCGAACACGTGCGGCAACACCACCACCGGCACCGGCGCCTCGAACCCGACATACAGCGACGGCGGCGGCAACCGCTCAAGCAAATCCATCACCTGCGCGCGGTCGCTGCCGTCCGGCCGGAACGGAATCGCCTCGATCACCCGCAGCATCGGATCCAGCACGATCCAGATCCGCGCCGCGACCCCGTACGCCGCATGCACCACACCCTCGACGTCCCACATGAACCGCAACGCCGGATACGTCTCATCCAGTCCAAGCTCCGTCTTGTCTCGAGGCTCCTTGCAAACGCAGAAGAAACTCGCCTTGCCCGCATCGATGAAGTGCCGGTTGTCATTCAGCGTCCGCAGCGCGGCAGAACCGATCGCGTCCAGCCCGCTGCCGTAAAAGCTCAGCACGATATACTGGCCGCCGACCTCGTCGAACACGAACCGGTGCCGCCCCTGTTTCCACCACGGCGCGGCATCGCCGGTCTGGATGTGCCCCGCCAGCGCGAACGCGGCATGGGTCTGCGCGGTATCTGTCATCGGCGAACCCTAGGCCTTCCGCAGGTTCCAGAACAGCGCATATCCCGGCAGCACATCCGTCACCGTCCGCCGATACACCGTCGGCGGCAGGATCTGCCCGAGCGGAATATATGGCACATCGATAAAAACCTGTTCCTGGATCAGCGCCGCGATCCGCTTCCGGTCCGCCAGATCGGTCGAGAACAGCCACTCGTCGCGCAGCGCCTCCAGCCGCGGACTGTTCGGCCAGCCGCGCGACGCCGCACGACCGTTGCCGCGGATCGACACATGCACCGCCGGATCGATCTGATCCAGTCCCGACCAGTATGTATGAAAAATGCTCCAGCCGCCCTGCTCCACCGGATCGGGCTTCGCCAGCCGCTGCAGCACGCTGCCCCAGTCGGCATACTGCGCATCGACGTTCATCCCGATCCGCTTCAGCATGTCCGCCCCGACATCGCCCAGCGCCTTCAGCGCCGGAAAGTCCGACGGCACCAGCAGCACCGTCCGCTCGCCCTTATAGCCCGACGCCACCACCGCCTTCGCCACCGCATCCAAATCGCGCGGACTGTTCAGCACGTCCATCCCGGCATCCGTCGCCATCGGCGTCCCCGGACAGAACACCCCGACACCCGCCCGCCAGTTGCCCGGAGGCCCCGCCGCGGCCGCCATGTAATCCTCCTGGCTGACCGCCCTGATCACCGCCCGCCGCAGCGCCGGATTGTCGAACGGCGGCTGCCCATGGTTCATCCGCAGCGTCCCCAGATAGCCGAGCGGATCGGGCGGCGGCACCGTCAGATCGGCATTACGTCGCAGTAACGGCAGCAGATCAGCGGTCGGTGCCTCCCACCAGTCCATCTCACCGGCCTGCATCGCCGAGGCCGCCGTGCTCGCGTCCGGAATCACCGTCCACTCCACCCGGTCCACATGCACGAGCTTCGGCCCGGCGGTGAAGCTCGCGGTCCCGTCGGGCCGCGGCACATAGGCGGCATTCCGCTCATACACCACCTTGGCGCCGGCCACCCGCTCATCCGGCTTGAAGCGGAACGGTCCGCTGCCGACCATCTCGGTCACCTGCTTGAACGGATCGGTCAGCGCCAGCCGCTCCGGCATCATCGCGCAGATGTTCGAACCCGGCTTGCCCAGCGCCGAGAGCAGCAGCGGAAACGCCCGTTTCAGACGAAACCGGATGGTCTTGTCGTCCGGCGCCGACAACTCATCCGTCACCGTCAGCACCGTCTGCCCGAAGCTGTCCCGCGCCCCCCAGCGCCTGATGCTGGCGACACAGTCCCGCGCCAGCACTTTCTCGCCGTCATGCCATAACAGTCCGTCGCGCAGTGTCAGGTTCCAGGTCAGTCCGTCCGCAGAAACCGTTTCCCCCGCAACCATCTGCGGCGTCACGGCATACGACCCATCCGTGCCGTACAGCGTATCGAACACCATCATCGCGTGGTTGCGGTCACATACGCTGCCGTCCAGATCGGATCGAGCACCGCCAGGTCGCTCTGCGGAATGAACCGCAGCACCCGACCCTCCGCCCCCAGCCCGATCCGCGGCGCCGCCAATGCGCCCGCCGCTGCCAGGAACCCGCGTCGCCGGATCATCAGACCACCCCCAGCCCGGTCAGGAACGCGGTCAGGTTGGCGCCGAGCCGCTCGACCAGATAGCCGCCCTCCTGAACCAGCACCGCCGGTAGCCCCAGCGACCCGATCTGCCGCCCCACATCCTCGAAACCCATTGCATTCACCGCCAGATTCGCCGCCGGATCGCCAGCCTGCGCATCAAATCCCACCGAAACGATCAACGCCGCCGGCCGCTTGCGCAGGATCGAGGCCAGCCCCTGCCCAACAGCCGCGGTAAACGGTACATTCCCCGCCCCCGGCGGCAGCGGCAGATTCAGGTTCCAGGACAGCCCCCGCCCCGTCCCGGTCTCATCCGCGTAGCCGGCGAACCACGGATACAGCAACGCCGGGTCGCCGTGCACCGAGACGTAATGCACGTCGTCCCGCTCATAGAAAATCTGCTGCGTGCCGTTGCCGTGATGCACGTCGAAATCCAGGATCGCGACCGGCCCGACGCCGCGGTCCAGCATCCGCTGCGCCGCGATCGCCGCATTGTTCAGGTAGCAGAACCCGCCCGCCATATCGGTATGGGCGTGGTGCCCGGGCGGCCGGCACAGCGCATAAGCGAGCTTGCCGCCCGAAACGACGATATCCGCCGCCTCGATCGCTGCATGCGCCGACCCCACAGCCGCCTCCCAGGTCGCCTCGACGATCGGCGCGCTGGCACTGCTCAGATACCACCCGGCCTGGCCGCCCAGCCCTTCCGGCCGCCGTACCGTCTGCCGCACCGCGAACGCCTGAGCGCGCAGAATCGGCCCCGACCCCGGCGATTCCCGCCACCGCGCAAATGCCGTCTCCAGGAACGTCAGGTAGCCGGCATCGTGCACCCGCTCGATCGGCGCCAGACCATGATCCCCCGCCGGCCGCACCATCAGCCCCTCCGCCCGCAGCGCCCGCAGCAGCGCATCCGCTCTGGCCGGAACCTCCCAGTACCGTCGCAGGTCCCCAGGCGAGGTATAGCGGTCCGGGTCATGCGCGGCATGGTCGGTGGTGATGACAATCATCAAACGCTCCTCACATCGGCACCCAACGAGGCCGCCTCGCCGGCGGTAAAGTACGGCCCAAGCCCGTTACATGCAAATCTGCCTGGTTCCCGAAAGCCCGCGGCCCGCACGCCGGGTTGAACCGTGGAAGGAAACTTATGGCTCAGCTTGTCTTTGGCCGAGCGAGGTTGAAAATCGCAGGAGGTAACCATCTGGATCGGCGACAACGAACTGCTTACGACCGTACTCAACCTCGTTTCGGGAAACCGCCTTGCGCAGCCGGTACCATCGCTCTTCCAGAGGAATCACAATGGTCGATCCCGCAGCCCTAACGCGGCTGTGCACTTG
>Ga0182012_10004954_pt1 | contig 13834 bp, 15 predicted proteins | sample 612S2SmetaG_FD_120486 | JGI IMG/M metagenome (GOLD analysis project Ga0182012, IMG submission 120486) | Permafrost microbial communities from Stordalen Mire, Sweden - 612S2S metaG | ecosystem: Environmental > Terrestrial > Soil > Wetlands > Permafrost | place: Sweden: Stordalen | collected... | reverse complement strand
GCCGAACTCGGTTTCGCTCCGCCCCAGGATTTCGTCCAACTGACGTTCCGCCGGCGCGGTAAACCGGACATCCCGCAAACTCAGGTAACGGACTCCGAATCACGGCCGGCGCTCCGCGCGCCACTCTGGCGGATGAAATGGCGCACCTCGTCGCGGCCATTCAGCCTTGTGTAGTCTCCACGCGCGTAAGCGGCCTCTCCCTCCTCGGCCAGCTTGTTCAACGCGGCCAGCCGAGCCTGTTCGCGGAGGACGTCGTCCTCGTAACGGCGAAGCGCTTCCCTAATGACTTCACTGCCGCTGACATGCCTGCCATTGGCGACCTGGTCGGAGACAAAGCGCCACTGATGCTCCGTGAGGCTGAAGTTTCCGCCGGTATTCGCCATCGGGTGCGCTCCTGATGTGAATGTTGGCCGATTGTCAGAGTTAGACAAGTGGTTCTGGTGTGACCCCGATCTTTGCGTGGATTCCGGAGGCGTGTAGTCTCTCGATAGCAAGGTGCGTTCTGACACATGAATGATATCGATACGCTGTCCCAATTGGGGCCACCTTGGCTTTACACAATTCGTACCGATAGCGTCCGTACTGAATTTATTGTTTTGGAGGCCTCATTGACGACCAGCGAAGGCCGCATCGAGTTTTGCGCGACCCGGGACGAAAAGCGCATCCTGGCGACCGCCTCGGCGCATGAGCGGATGGACTTGACCAGCTTCATTATGCGCACCGTGCATCCAGCCACCCGCGAGGTCATCGACAAGGCGGAGCGCATCACACTCAGCGAACGTGAAACCGTTCGAATCCTGGACCTGTTGGAAAACCCACCGCCACCAACGCCCTCTTTGGTCGCCGCCGCGCGGGAGGACGCCAGTCGGGCTGCCGAGCCGGGATAACGCCCCGTCGGGACGACCCTGCAATGATCAGTGCATGCGCAAAAACCTCAGCACCGCGGCGTTGAACGCCTCCGGCCTCTCCCATGCGACCGAGTGACCCGCGTCCTCGATCACGACCCAATCATGGTGCCGGATATGCGCGGCCCACATTCGCATCAACGCCTGAGGCGCGTAGAGATCGGCGTCGGCGACCAAAACCAGCGTCGGCACGGCGATCGCCTCGACCTTGGCGAAGGTGTTCGGCGAGCGCAGCGGCTGCGCGGGGGCGCCGGGCTGTCGCGCATGTTCCTCGATCTCGACCCAGCGCTCAGTGCCGTCGGGATTGGCGCCGCGGTAGGACAAGCCGAGTTCGATGTATTGGCCGGGGAGTTTGTCGAGCCCGGGAATGGCGATGCGTTTGGCGAAGTCGGTCATCACCGGCTCCGAGAACGATCCGGTGCTGGCGCCGACGATCAGGCCGCGCAAACGCTCCGGATGCCAGGCGGCGTAATCCAGCGCCGCGAAACCGCCGCCGGCGGTGCCCAAAAGCCAGAATTTTTCCAATTTCAACGCGGTGGCCAGGGCATCCAGATCGCCGGCGATGCTGCCCGGTTGCGGCCCAGTGGCGGGATCGGCGATGCTTTGCCCCCAACCGCGCCGGTCGAACGCGATGACGCGGTAACCGGCCTTGGCGAACGTCTCGTTCTGCTTCGCCCATGTGGCGCTGGTCCCGGTATTGGCGTGCAGCAGGACGATCGGCACGCCCTTGCCGCCGGTATCGGTGTACCACAGCTTCACGCCCGGCAAATCGATCTGGGCTGCCTGCGCCGGATCGGCCCGCGAGGTGCTGGCGGCCAGCAGTACGGCCAGCAGGAAAACGAACGCGTTGCGCATTGTGAAATTTCCCCCGAGGACGCGCTTTCTGAACCGGGGAAGATAATCGCCTCCGCCGTGTTGGGCGATGGCACCGCATCCATGTCGATTTGACGGCCTCGGCCGAAGCTCGCACGTTCGGGAAACTGCCAAAAATCACGCGCTCCGAGGGAAAGGGAAACCAGAATGCCAGCGACGCCCTACGTCAGACCCACCGTGTCAGCCCCACCGGCGATGCCTCCCACTCTCATGCCGCAACCGGCGATCGCGCCATTGGTGCCCCCCGCGCATGTGGTGGACCTGATGACCGAGGCTGGCTCGGCGATCTTCGGCGCGCGATGGAAGGGGCGGGAGGCGAAGCTGGCCGAATGTCCGGCGCTGTCGGACTCGATGCCCGAGTTCAAAACGACCTACGATTTGGAGCCGCACGCCGAACTGCTCGGGTTCGACGATTCGGCATGGGACGAAATCGCGGCGACCGATCTGGGTGCCCGTCGCGGCGGCGGCATGGTGTCGTTTTTCTGGTTCCGCGCGACGCTGACAATCCCAACGCTGGCGGGCGGCTTCGACACCAGCGGCGCGAAAGCGGTGTTGACGGTCAACGTCGACGACTACGCCGAGGTCTGGGTGAACGGCGCGCTGCCGCGGGCGGCGGGACGGCCCAGTCCGGCGGCGATTCAGGGGTTCAATATGCCCAATCGGCTGGTGCTTGGGGATGCCGTTTCGCCCGGCGACCGGTTTGAGGTGGCGGTGTTCGCCATCAATGGCCCGATCTCGGCCGCGCCGGCCAATTTCCTTTGGTTCCGGGAGGCGAAGATCGAGTTTTACCGCTGACCGCGCCGGGCGATGAAATCCAGAGTCGCCGCGGCCGCGCTGTCGGCGTGCGTCGCGGCGACGTGATACGAATTGCCCGGCAGCACCACCAGTTCGGAATCCGGAATTTGCCGTTGCCAGGCTCGGGTTTCGTCAACCGAGCCGAGCATGCTCTGTTCGGTCACGAGGACCAGCGTCGGGCACGCGATCTTCGGTAGATCGGGCCGAATATCGGCGCTGGCGATCGGCCCCATGAAGCCGAGTTGCGTTGACACCGCGGTGCGCCCCATGAATTTGGTCCACCATTCGACGCCCTCGGGCGGGAACGCATCCCCCAGGCGGCCGGCCATGTTTTGCCGCGCCCAGTACTCGACGCCGTGAGTTTTAAAATCCTCGATCATCGCCGGCACCTTCTCCAGATTGCCGGCGCGGAAGGGAGGCGGCGTGCCGACCACGGTCAGGGTGATCAGCCGCTCCGGCCGGCGGGCGGCGAAGGCGCGCGCGACGGTGCCGCCGATCTTGGCCGCCACCAGATGGAACCGCGCGATGCCCAGATGGTCCATCAGCGCGCAAAAGTCGTCGATCAGGCGATCGAGGGTCCAAGGATAGTCGGCCGGCATCGGAGTCGATTGGCCGAAGCCGCGCATGTCGGGACGCACCACGCGATACCGGCGCGCGAGTTTCGGGACCCAGCCGTACCAGGCGAGACCGCTCTCGGCGTTTCCATGCAGCAACAGGATCGTTTCGGGTTCGCGCCAGGGGTCGGTGAATGTATCCACCTCGTAGTGCATGTCGAGATCGGGGGTGGGACGGAACCGCGGCACGGCCGTTACACCAGCGCGCTGGCCGGCACGCGGCCGGAGCGTTCGCGATAGATGCGCTCGTAAATGTTGGCGCGCTCCAGGATTTCGGCCGCGATCGGACGATCGTTTTCGATCCGCAACCAGAGCCGGAGCAAATGGCGCGCGTGCTCCGGCGAGTCCCGGTAGGCGTCGCGCGCATGCAGCATCTGAAAGTTGTGCCAAAGCATCATGTCGCCGGGTTGGAGCATGAAGTGCAAGCTGAGGTCGTCGCTCTCCGCGAGGCGATCGAAATAGTCGAGTGCTTCCACCAGTTTCGCTGGCAACGGTTCGCCGCGCAATTCCGCCGCGCGCTCGATGAACTGGCGCGAGTAGCCGCAACTGACGATACCGTCGATGCAGCAGAACACCGGAATTTTGAAGTCCGTCACCGGTTGTGCCGAGAACCGGGCCTCGGCTATGGCGTAGTAATAGCCTTCGTACAATGGCTCCAGCAGATCGGGCCGCGTGGCCAGGATTTCGTTGTGAATGGCAAGGCCGCTGACGATCCGGCTGCGGCCGCCGGTCTCCGCGCGTTGCAGGCACATCAGGCCGACCATGCGATAGGAATCGGTGTGCGGCGTCAGTTCCTCGTTGCTGCGATAGCCGCGCGCCACCGGGTCGTCCTTGACGTGCTGAACGTGGCCCAACCGATCGCCGAGCATGCTTTGCGTGGCGGCGTCGCCCAGATGGGTGCCGATGCCCCAATAGATCCGCTCCATATCCTCTGCGGAATGAATCTCCCGGGTCAGTCCGGACAGCAGCACGGCGCCGCGGCCGTGCCGGATCGTGTCGTCGAGCCAGGCGGTGAGAGCGTTGACCTCCGGATGATCGAAGTCGGCGCGAGTCACCTGTTGTGGCTTCAGGTGGCGGGTCCGCGCCAGCAGCGTGTCGAAGGCGGCGAGCTGCGCCCGGGTCAGCCGGTAAGTCAGGCCGGCATCGCCGATCTCGCGATGAGTCCAGGCCGCCGGCGATGCGATCTTGTGCTGGAACGGAGGCATGGCGATCTCTCCCTGACTGCTGGCATCCGGCGATCGCCGGGCCGTCTGTCGTTCGGATCAGTCAACACGGAACCCGTTGTGGTGGCAAATCGCGCGTAGGGTGGCGCCGGGGAATTGCGACCCTGATCGTGCGCGCCATGACTTGCTCTCGGTTTTCGCACCGGTCAGTGTATCGCGGTTCTTGGAGGTTCGATCATGCCCGCCAGTTTGTCCCCCTCCCAGGTAGCCCAGTACCAGCGCGATGGGTTCTTGTTTCCGGTCGAGTGCCTGACACCGGAGGAGGTCCGCTATTTTCGCGGCCGGCTCGAGGATTTCGAGCGCGAGCAAGGCGATACCTTCGGCAAACTTCCTGGGCTCGTGCGATCTAAGTCGCATCTGTTGTTCACCTGGATGGACGAGTTGGTGCGCCATCCCAAAGTGCTGGACGCGGTGGAAAGCCTGATCGGCCCGGATATTCTGGTTTATCACTTAACCTCGTGGTTGAAGGAACCGAATGAGCCGTCGCATGTCTCCTGGCATCAGGATGGCACCTATTTCGGATTGGAACCGTTCGAGCAGATCACCGCGTGGATCGCCTTGACGGATGCCACGCCGAAGATGGGTTGCATCAAGATCATTCCGGGCAGTCACGTGATCGGTCAACGGCCGCACAAGGACACGTCCACGCCGGGCAATCTGTTGTCGCGCGGGCAAACGATTGATCATCCGCTGGATTACACCAAGTACGTGATGATGCCGGTGAAGGCCGGGCAGATTTCGTTGCATCATACGCATATCGTGCATTGCTCGGAGCCGAACCGGACCAACCAGCGACGTATCGGCATCGGCGTCAGCTACATTCCGACTCGCTGCCGGTTGATGAACGACGCGCGGGTCAGCGCGGCCTTGGTGCGCGGTCGAGACGATTACGGTCATTTCGACCTGGAACCAAAGCCGGCGGGTGACTTCGATACCGTTTCACGCGCGGTGCACGTGAAGGCGGTGGATCAGTTCTTCGAGTCGAACAAGCTGCTGGCCGCGCGGCGACGGTCCGGGAACGTCGGCATCTGAAGGATCGGCGTTACGGTTTTGTCGATTGGTAACGTTCCAGCATCGCCGTGCCGATCTCGGGCGAAGACGGCCAATGGCCGCGCCGCGCGCCGGCATGTGTTACGTAATCCTCCAGCCGCGCCGGATCGGGCTGAACGACCTTTCCATCTTTCAGAAACAGCAGCCCAATTTTGTCGGTCGGCATCCGCGACACGAAACCCTCGGCTTCGTCCAGCGCGCTTTTGAGGTCCTTCACGATGACGACCGGATCGACCGGAGGATCGCTGTCCACCCGCGCGAAATCGCTCGCCGTATAATGCGCGAGACGACGGATTTCGTTGATCAGGCCTTCCGGTGTGAAGCCGAGCGCCTTCTCCGCCGCGGCCCGGATCACCGCGCCCAAAGGCAGGATCTCGCGATGAATGGCCACCAGATCGACGATGTCTCGCGGCTCCCGGCGACCGCCGGCCGCCATGGCCTTGTTGGTCGCAAGGTCCACCGGATGCAGCACATAGCCGAAGACGTCGTCCGGCACAGTCGGGAAGAACCGAAAATCGCTGTCCACCACCCACTCGAGCCGGGTGCTTTCCTGATCTCGAGAGACAATCGACTGATAGAACGCCGGCTCTCGCCGCCGCCATTCAATCGTCAAGCCAGCGGCCTCAACCGCCGCGGCATCCTGCTGCCCCGCGCGAGCGACGCGCTCCTCACGGTCGTGAAAGATATCGATATCGCCGGAAAACCGGTGGCCTTCGCGGTTCAGTCAGGTCCTGCCCGCCACATAACGCTCAGAATCACGATGCGCCGCCAACAAGCGCGGAATGTCGGATTGCAGTTTACTCAGTGGCATCGCGGCACAATCGTTCGATTTGCTCGGCCAACCGGCGGGCGCTCAGGTCGCCTTCGACCCGCAGGCCGCGGGTGATAGCGAGCGCGTCGGCCGGTGTCGGATCGGGTACCGGTCGGCTGCTCCAAAGCGCGATTGGCCCGTACTCGGCGAAAGCTCGCCGATACAGACGTTCGATCTCCAGGTTTTGGTCCATTGTGGTCATGTTTCGAACCTATGGTGCCGACGGCCAGTTAACAAGGATAACGTGCGAACGATCCTCCGCCACGGCCCCGACGCGCGCCTAATCCTTAACGATCGGGCAACTCTCGTCCCGCGCCCAATCGCCGAAGCTGAGGTAATACACCCGGACGTCGTCGAACCCGGCGCGCACCGCCGCCGCGGCCGCCAGAGCCGCCCTCCCGCCACCCTCGCAATGTGTTACGATATGGTCTCCTGGGCCGAACCCAACGCCCTCCAGCATGCCGCGCAAGTCGTCCGCCGGCCGGACGAAGCCGCTCACCATCAGGTCCACGTGCGACAAATGCCGCGCGCCGGGGAGGTGCCCGCTGCGCGTGCGCCCACGCGTGTCCTCGCCGGTGAATTCCTTCAGCGTGCGTGAGTCGAACACCTGCGCCGCGCCGTTCAGTTGCGTCTTCAGGGTCTCCCGATCGACCACTCCGACCGCTCCCGCGCCCGGTTTCGCGTGAACGGCAGCGCCCGCCGCTCCAGCCCCAGCCGGAACGCCCGGCGCCGCCGCCAAAGCAGGCCAGCCGCCATTCACGATGACGCACTTCAATCCAAAGTACTGCAGCACGAACCAGACCCGCGCCGCGTTGGTCATCGCGCCGGTGTCGTAAGTCACCGCGACGCCGGACGGATCGAGGCCCAAAGCGCCCAAAGCCTCATCCCAGAACGCGGTGTTTTCGAACCCGATATCCGCGGCCTTGGCCGCCTTGTCCCACGCGTCCAACGGCACGCGCACCGCGCCAGCCGCATGGCCCGCGTCGAACGCGGCCTGATCCCGCGCGTCCAGATAGCGAACTTGTCCCAACGACGGCAACGCGGCGGCTTCGACAAACGGATCGTTCGGCATGACCTGGATCTCCCTCAACCATCGGCGCCACCATAGCGGCGGTTGCCTCGCGCGGATATCCGGAGGAGCATGAAGTCAACGGGCAAACGGAGGAACCGATGACGAATTATGTGCTGGTGCATGGATCCTATCAGGGCGGCTGGATCTGGCAGCGGGTGGTGCGACTGCTCCGCGCCGCGGGACACACGGTGTACGCCCCGACGCTCGATGGCTGCGGGGAGCGGCGGCATCAGTTACGCGCCGGGATCGATACGACGACGCACGCGACCGAAATCGCGGAGTTGCTGTTCTACGAAGACCTCCGCGGTGTCGTGCTGGTCGGCACCAGTTCGGGCGGCATGGTGGTCAATCGCGCGGCGGAACAGATGCGGGAGCGGGTGGCTCGGCTGGTGCTGGTCGATGCGCTGGCGCTGTTCCCCGGCGAACGCTCGCGCGACATCGTCAATCGTTCCGCTCCCGCGCCGTTCGGACTCGCCGCCGGTCCGTCGCGTGAGGACGCCGCCAAAGGCCTGTTCGCCGATCTGGACCCGGCGACGCGCGAGTGGGTGCTGGATCGCTATACGCCGCATCCGGTCGGTTGCTCGATGACGCCGGTGAAGCTGACGGATTTCTGGCACAAAACCTGGGACGCCACGGTGATCTGGTGCCGCCGCGCCGAAAATCCCGGGGAAGCGCATCAGCGCCGCGCGGCCGAACACCTCAAGGCGAAGTGGTTGGAACTGGACACCGGACATTATCCGATGTTGAGCATGCCCGAGGAACTGACCCAGATGCTGCTCAACTGAACCCGGCCCGCTTCAATCGCACGATCGCCAGATCCAGCGCCGACAGAAACGCCGAGCGGTCCTTCTGCGTGAATGGTTTCGGCCCGCCGGTGATCATGCCCGAAGACCGCAGATCGTCCATCAGGTTGCGCGTCGCCAGGGTGTCGCCGATGGAGGCCTCGGTGAACACACGTCCGGTCGGACCGATCACCTCAGCGCCGGCCTTCACGCCGCGCGCGGCCAGTGGAATGTCGGCGGTGACGATGATATCGCCGCGCGTGGCGTGCTCGACGATCCAGTCGTCGGCGGCGTCGGGTTTGTCGGAGACGATCACCCGTTCGATCCACGGGGCGGGCGGAATGGCCATCACGCTGTTGGAGACAACGATAACCTTGGTGCGGTGGCGCTCGGCGACCCGGTAGATCTCGGGCTTGACCGGGCAGGCGTCGGCATCGACAAAAACGCGGATTGGGGTGGTGTCCATCGCGGGATGGTAGCGCGACGGCGGCGGCTTGTCCCGGCCCGCCGTCCGCCGCGGGACATTCCCTTGGCCGGAAACCGTTGTATCCTGGAGCCATCGCGAAGCATCAACTTAAGGAAGCCGCACTCATGAACCTCACATCCGGATTGGTCGGCGCGGAAACGCAAGGCTCAATCGGCTGGCTGATCTGGGACAATCCCAGCAAGCTGAACGCTCTGTCCCCCGGCATGTCCGAAGACGCGCTGACGGCGATCGAGACCTTCGAAGCCGATCCCGCCATCAAGGTCGTGATCATGCGCGGCGCGGGCCGCCGCGCGTTTATCTCCGGCGGCGACATCAAGAGTTTCGACAAGGAGCGCGCCAACGCCGAGGCCGCCCGCAGGGCGCGCGAGGCCCCGGCGAAGTTGCGGCACGCGATGCTGCACATGGAAAAGCCGTTCATCGCCATGATCTACGGCTATTGCCTCGGTGGCGGATTGGGCATGGCGCTGAACGCCGATCTGCGGTTCGCGTCGTCGGACGCGCAGTTCAGCGTGCCGGCGGCGTTGCGTGGCATCGCTTACGCGCCCGACGGGTTGAAGTCGCTGGTGGACCTGGTCGGGCCGAGCGTCGCCAAGGACATCATGTTTTCCGCGCGCCGTCTGAAGTCGGACGAGGCGCTGCGGGTTGGGTTGATCAATCGCGTCGTCGAGGCGGAGGAACTGGAAGCGGTGACTGTCGCCTACGCGGAAACTCTGGCGGCGAACGCGCCGTTGTCGGTCCGGGCGTCGAAATACTTCATCAACCAACTCGGCCTGGAGCGCGCGCAACGCGACGAGGCCCGCATGGACGCGATGCAGCGCGAGGCGGAGAATTCCGAGGACTTCAAGGAAGCGACACGATCGTTCGTGGAAAAGCGGAAGCCGGTGTTTCAGGGAAGGTAGAGGTCGCCAAGGCGTGTCCGCTGACGTGCGCGGCACGCATCGATCAGGCGGTTCGCGCGACACGTAAGGGCGTTGGCCAGTTGCCTTCGCGGGGTGCCACTTTCGCCGCCCCGGGTTGGTCCCGCGCGACATACGCCGCGAGGCGCCCGGCCGTGATTTCCAGGAACCGCATCCCCTTGCCGGCGATCGGCAGCACAGCGTCTCCATTGGTCCAGCGCAGCATGGTTTCGCCATGCTGCTCGACGTCCCACCATCCCTGACAGAGATCCGGATGGTCCAGGGCGACGTCGGTGATCGCGGCGCCGTCCCGGAAGGAGATGCGCCGCACCGCGAGGCCGAGCATCCGGGGGTCGCCGCGCCAGGGCTCGATATCGGCCGGGGCTGACGCGCGAGACAGCACGCGCACGACATCGCAGCCATCCGGCAGGACGAAGCCATAGCGGTCGCCCTCGGTCATGGCCGGCCGTAGGGTGCGGCCCGCCGCCGCGATGCGGATGTCCGGGTCGGCGGTCACTCGCGGGACCGGTGCGATCACGCCCAGAGCGGCCGCCCGGCGGGCCAACCGGTCCCAGACTGGCTTCACGCGATCGGCCGCATGGACGAACGGGAAACAGGAACCCGCCTCGCGCGCCGCGTGACCGCTCAGGTCGGGGTGCAGAATCAGCGGCGCGCCAGCGTTCGCGAACATGCCGCGATTGCCGGTGTCGAGGTAGCTTTCGGTCGGCAAACCCTCGGCCAGCAAGATGCCGTGCGCGTCCAGTTCGACATGGTAATAGGTGACGGAGGCACAGTCTGCCTCTTCAACGATGGTGGCATGATTGATCAGCAACCGTGCCGGGATCAGTACGCCATCCAGAAATAGCGCATGCCCAGGAGAGACGCGAAGCTCACGGGCGGGGGTGCTCGGGGCGAATGCATCGGCCTGAATACGAATCGGCCGGGCAAGTCTGGCCTGGGGATGCCGGATCAGATCCAGGTGGCGCCAGCCAATCCAGCGGATCGGACTGGTGCCGCCGGATGCGAGCACGACGTCGTCGCCGATCCGCAGGGCCTGGACCGGAACGTCTCCGCGCGCGGTGCGGATCAAAGTTCCTTCCGCGAAACAGGCGACTTCCAGGAAGACATCCGTGCCGCCGCCGCCATGCGGAACGGTTTCCGCGATCCACCCGCCCGCGTCGTAGCCGGTGATCCCGGACAGGGCGATGGTATCTCCATTCGACAACACGATGCCACCGGCCGAGCCCGTGCCGGTTCGTCCGGCGGTGACCGTGATATCGCTGTCCGCGAGATGGATGAAATTCGTGGGGATCGTGTCCGACGCGCCGGCATTCAGCCCGGCGATCACGAAATCGACATGCGAATCGCTGGCGGCGTTGTCGTAATCGAACTCCCCTTGCGCGCCGAGGAATTTGATGGACACGCCGCTGCCGTAAAACAGCGTGCCGGTGGTTTCGAATACCGACGCGGCCGAGTCCGAAACGACCTCCGTGACGCTCGCGTTGGCCAGCGAACCAGCGACGAGCATCGTGGCGCCATCCGCTTCGAGTGCGCCGGTGCCGGAGATGCCCGAGAAATCGACGGTGACCAGGCCAGCGGTCGCCGCGATCGTGCCATTCAATGCAATCGACGTCGCGTTGGACCCGAAGGTGGTGGTACCGGATACATCGACGGCACCATTCAAAGTGGCACTGTAATAGGTCAGCGTCGCGCCGCCGCCGATGTCGATGTCGGTGCCCGCCGACATCGTCAGGCCGCCGGCGTTGAGTCTGCTCCCGCTGTTGAGCAGGTCGATCGTCCCGGCCTGTAGCAGCGTCGCGCCAAAGACCGTGAGAGTTTCGTCCGCGTTGAAGGACAGGGTTGCCGTCGCGTTGTCGATCGTCAGAGCGTTGATGGATTCGGACGACTCGTCGTAGACGACCGACCAGGTTCCTCCGATGGCGTCGATTGTCGCCGTATCGCCGCCGGCGAGGCCGGGAACGCCGTCAGGGGTCCAGTCGCTGGCGGCACTCCAGTGTCCGCCTGACGCGCTGGTCCATGTATATGCGGCCATGGAAACTTAAACCCCGCAAAAGCATCGTCGCGATCCGAGAGGCAGTCACTCCCTTTGGTGGGAGTTGGACCGGCTTCGCGCGCCAGGTGCCGAACGAAAGGGAGATGTTACGGATTTGGCACGGTCAACGCGTGAACGTAGGTCCACATTAGTTGCGCGTGAGTTACCCATCGCGCTTTTTGAAAAGCTCTCGGTTCGTTCTGAGTGCGGGATATTCGTAACATGCCGCGGTTTCGGAGTGTTTCCGCAACCATTCGGTTCCGCCTGAGGCGGCCTGGCGAAGGCACGCTTCAACGATTCTGGGTATCAGTACCCCCGCCAACTTCTCCCACTCGCGCGGAGGGGTACTCTTAAATTATCCCTCGGCCTCGAAGGTCCGCGATCGCGGCGGCGTCGTAGCCCAAATCCGTCAGGATACTGTCCGTGTGCTGACCCAGTTCCGGCGTTGCCCCGAGTGTCTCCGGCTGAGGATTGTCAGACAGATTGATGGGTTGTCCCACCACCCGGATATCTCCCAGCACCGGATGATGCACCGCCCGGGCGATCCCCAGATGCCGCGTCTGCGGTTCCGCGAACACGCCCGCGATGTCATTGATCGGACCGCACGGCACGCCCGCCTTGTTGATCGTTTCCAGCCAATACGTGCTCGGCTTCGTCCGCGTGATCGCGCCGATGCGCTCATTCAGCGCTTCGCGGTTTTTCGAACGCAACCCGCCGGTCGCGTAATCCGGATCGGACAGCGCGTCCTCCCAGCCGATCGCCTTGCAGAACCGTTCCCACAACCCGGCACCAGAGGCGGCGATGTTGATGTGGCCATCCGCGGTCGGAAAGACGCCGGTCGGGATGCCCGTCGGATGATCGTTGCCTGCCTGACCAGGCACCTCGTGCGCGATCAGCCAGCGGGACGCCTGGAAGTCCAACATGAAAATCTGCGCTTCCAGCAACGACGTATGCACCCATTGGCCTTTGCCGGTGCGCGCCCGTTCCATCAGCGCCAGCAGGATCGCCTGCGACAGGAAAATCCCCGCCGTCAGGTCGGCGATCGGAATGCCAACGCGCACCGGCCCTTGTCCCGGCAACCCGGTGATCGACATCAACCCGCCCATGCCTTGCGCGATCTGATCCACCCCGGGCCGCGTCGCGTCAGGTCCACTCTGGCCAAATCCCGAGATACTGCCATAAACGATCCGAGGGTTCACCGCCGCGATCGTGTCGTAATCCACCTTCAGCCGGTACTTCACGTCGGAGCGGTAATTCTCCACCACGACATCGGCCTTCTCCGCCAGTTTCATGAAGATCGCGTGCGCTTCCGGCGTCTTCAGATTGAGCGTCATGCCGCGTTTGTTGCGATGCAGGTTCTGAAAATCGAAACCATGGCGATTGCCGCCGACCACGTCGCCTTTGGCGGAGCCCGGCGGCTCGATCTTGATGACATCCGCGCCCCAGTCGGCAAGTTGCCGCACGGCGGTCGGCCCCGCGCGGTGGGCGGTGAGATCGAGGACGGAAAGACCCTGAAGCGGGAGCTGGGCCATCATGAAACTCCTGTGACGCGGCGACGTTGCCTTATCTTCCCGCGATCTGTCCTGGCCGCATAGAGCCTGCGCGCGACTTGCCAGGGATCGCAACCGGATGCTCCATGCGCGCGGCATGAGAGAACCGCCGATTGAGTGACGACCTGACCCAGCTTCCGTCGATCGACTCCGCCGCGGCCCAGGATCGGCCGCGCGGAAAGCTGAAGATTTATCTGGGGGCGGCGCCCGGGGTTGGCAAAACGTACGAGATGTTGGCGGACGCGCGGAAGAAGCACGTCGGTGGGATCGATGTCGTCGCAGGCTTCATTGAGACGCACGATCGGATCGAAACGCGACAGCAATGCGAGGGATTGCCCATTCTGCCACGCCGGAAAGTCGTCTATCGAGACCGCGCGCTTGAAGAAATGGACCTCGACGCGCTGCTGAAACGGCGGCCGGCGATCGCCCTGGTGGACGAACTGGCACACACCAACACGCCGGACGCGCGCCATCCCAAGCGTTGGATGGACGTGGAGGAATTGCTCGCGGCCGGCATCGACGTCTGGACCACGCTCAATATACAACACGTCGAAAGCCTGAACGACATCGTCGCGCGGATCACCCGGGTGCGGGTGCGGGAAACGGTGCCCGACGCGGTGATCGAGCGGGCCGACGAGATCGAACTGATCGATCTGACCCCGGATCAATTGATCGAAAGGTTGCGGGAAGGCAAGATTTACGGTCCCGATGAGGCGCGCCGCG
>Ga0182012_10004953_pt1 | contig 13834 bp, 14 predicted proteins | sample 612S2SmetaG_FD_120486 | JGI IMG/M metagenome (GOLD analysis project Ga0182012, IMG submission 120486) | Permafrost microbial communities from Stordalen Mire, Sweden - 612S2S metaG | ecosystem: Environmental > Terrestrial > Soil > Wetlands > Permafrost | place: Sweden: Stordalen | collected... | reverse complement strand
GCTGCTTGGTCGGGCCGGAGCGGGTCGCGGCCGACAAGTCCAGGAAAACCACCGGGCACCACTAGGAGGGCACAGCAACGTGAACCGAGCAGTCATGTTGCGGTTTGCCGCATGCGGAGTCATCGGGCTCGGGGCCGCCCTATTGATCGCCGCGCTGCTGCTGTCGACCTACACCAGCAGCCGCATCACCAAAATTCCGCTCAATATCGACACCACGTTGATCAGCGACGGAACCGGAACCGCCCTCGATCCGGCCTCGTTGGCCGCCGACCACTTCGTCATCAACCAAGACGTGCCGGTGGTGTCTCAGCAACAGATCAGCGTTGAGTCGCCCGCCAACTCCGACGTGGTCACGCTGCAGGTCGGCTCCACGGTGCGGCGCACCAATAAGCAAAAAGACGCCGGCCTGCTGCTGGCGATCGTCGACACCGTCACCCTCAACCGCAAAACGGCGCTTGCCGTTTCGGACGACAACCGCACAGGCGGTGCGATCCAAAAGCCGCGCACCATCACCGACGAGAACCCGCCCACCAACAGCGCGCTGCGTCACGAGGGGCTGTCCTACCGGTTCCCGTTGCACACCGAGAAGAAGACGTACGCCTATTTCGATCCGATCGCGCAGAAGGCGTTTCCCGCCAATTACGAGGGCCAACAAGACGTCAACGGGTTAAGCACTTACCGCTTCACCCAGAACATCGGTTACAGCGCCGACGGCAAGCTGGATAATCCCGTCAAATACCCGTCGCTGTATGCCGGAAATGAGGACGGCAAAGTCACCGCTTCGGCGGCGATGTGGAACTTGCCGCCCGGTGGCGATCCGAACGAGCAGATCACCATGACCCGCTATTACGCGGCGCAACGAACCTTTTGGGTGGATCCGGTGTCCGGCACCATCGTCAAAGAAACCGTGCACGCAAACCACTACTTCGCCCGTGACGAGCTAAAACCCGAGGCGACACTGGCCGACTACAAGGTCACTTCCACCGAAGACACCGTCCAATCGCAGGTCAACGCGGCCCGCGACGAGCGCGACCGGCTGGCGCTGTGGTCCCGGGTGCTGCCGATCACCTTCACCGCTGTCGGCTTGATCGCGCTGATCGGCGGCGGAGCGCTCGCCGCGTTCAGCCTGCGCACCGAGAGCGCGCTGACCGACCCCGGCCTGGATCGGGGCGACGAGGAATACGTGGATCACGACAGACCCGCGCGACGGGTGCCCGGCGCTGAGGCGGAGACCGAGAAGTTGCCCGCGCACCGGTCCGGTGCGCACAAGGATCCGAGCGGAACCGATCCCCCCGCGCCAACGGGTGAGCCGCCGGATTCGGGGCCCGCTGACCCGCCCGCCGCGGGTCCCGACCCATCCGAACGGACCTAACGCGGCTGGGCCGACGGTGACCGAGGTACGCGTCCGGTTCCTGCACTGGTCCCAGCCCGCGTATGCGCTGCTGCTCGCGCTGCTGGTGGTCGCGCCGCTATTGCAACCGGGGTACCTGTTGCTGCGCGACGCCGTGTCGACGCCAAGGTCGTATTTATCCGATACCGCCCTGGGATTGACGTCGGCGCCACGCGCGACGCCGCAGGATTTCGCGGTAGCGCTGGCCTCGCATCTGATCGACGGCGGCATCGTGGTGAAGTCGCTGCTCGTCCTGGGCCTGTGGCTGGCGGGGTGGGGTGCGGCCCGACTGGTCGCTGTGGCACTGCCGTCCGCGGGCGTAGGCGGCCAGTTCGTCGCGATCACCCTGGCGATCTGGAATCCCTACGTCGCCGAACGACTCCTGCAGGGCCATTGGAGCCTGCTGGTCGGCTACGGCTGCCTGCCCTGGGTTGGGGCGGCAATGCTGACGCTGCGGGCCGCCGACGCGCCTGGCTGGTCCGGGTTGTTCGGCATGACCTTTTGGATCGCGTCGGCGGGGCTGACCCCGACCGGGCTGATGCTCGCCGCCACGGTGGCGCTGGTCTGCGTCGCCGTCCCGGTCCAGGGCCCGGATCGATCCTGGCCGCGCTGGCTATGTGCCGCAACAGTTCTGGGTGCCGCGCTGCTGGCGGCGCTGCCCTGGTTGACGGCATCGGTGGCGGGCTCGTCGTTGACCAGCCACGCGGCGCCCGGGGTGAACGCGTTCGCGCCGCGCGCCGAACCCGGCCTGGGCACGCTCGGTAGCCTGGCCAGCCTCGGCGGTATTTGGAACGGAGACGCCGTACCTGCCTCGCGGGCAACGCTTTTCGCGGTATTGTCCGCCGTCGTGCTGCTGGGTGTGGTGGCGGCCGGCCTGCCGACAGCGGTGCGTCGTCCGGCTGTGCGCCCGTTGCTGGGGCTGGCGGCCGTGTCCGTCCTGATACCGGCGGCGCTGGCCACCGGCCCCGGCCTACACGTGCTGGGTGCGGTGGTTGACGCCGTGCCCGGCCTCGGTGTGCTGCGCGACGGGCAGAAGTGGGTGGCGTTGGCCATGCCGGGATACGCGCTGGCCGGCGCCGGCGCGGTGGTGACGCTGCGGCGTTGGTTGCGCCCGGCCGTCACTGCATTGGTCTGCTGCCTTGCGCTGCTGCTGGCGCTCCCCGACCTGGCCTGGGGGGTTTGGGGCAAGGTCGAGCCGGTGCGCTACCCGCCCGGATGGGCAGCCGTGGCGGCGGCGATCAACGATCAACCGGCAGCCGTCGCGGTTCTGCCCGCCGGCACCATGCGACGCTTCACCTGGTCGGGTCCGGCGCCACTACTCGATCCGCTGCCGCGCTGGCTGCGTCCCGACGTCCTGACCACCGGCGACCTGATCATTTCGGGAGTCACCATCCCCGGGGAGGGCAATCGGGCCCGCGCGGTGCAGGCATTGCTGCTGGGCGGGCCGGATCCGTCGGCCTTGGCCCCAGCCGGCGTGGGCTGGCTGGTCGTCGAATCGGACACCGCCGGCGACATGGGTGCGGCCGCACGCACCCTGGCCGCGATGACGCCGGTCTACCGCGACAAGGAGTTCGCCCTCTATCGGGTCGGTGGCCAGACCGTCGGCGCCAGCCCTGACAGCCGGGAGATGGCGATGCTCGCACATCTGGCGTGGCTGGCGATGCTGATCGCGGGCGCCGTCGGCGCTGTGCTCAGCAGAGCCCGCCGAGCGGCCGGGACCAGCCGGAGGTCAGACCGGGTTGCTGATCAGGCCGCTGACTAACTCACCGGCCTGCACCGCTTCCAACACGGTGCGCACTGCATCGGCGCTCTGCGCCCAGGAGAACTCACCGCTGCGGGTCTGGGCCTTGACGCCGAGTTGATCCCGTAGGACCTGATCGCACAGCAGCTGCTCGAGGCGATCCACCAACTCGGGGCGGCTGTCCACCAATATCCCGGTCACGCCGTCGACGATAGAGTCGGAAAGCCCGCCGGAGGACCGGTAACCGATGGTGGGCACCGCATGCTGGGCCGCCTCGACGACCGCCAGCCCCCATCCTTCTTTGCGCGACGGCAGCAGGTGCACCCACGACCTTTGCAGCACTTGGTGTTTGGTCACGTCGTCGACGTGGCCGTGCAAGGTCACCGCGCCGGAAATGCCGAGTCGATCGGCGTGATCGACGAGTCGCTGTCGCCACCATCCGCCGCCGACGATGTCGAGGTGCAGACCCGGTATCCGCGACCGCAGTTGCGCGAGTGTTTCCAGCGCATCTTCGATCTGCTTGTGCGGGACCAGCCGCGACAGCACGACCACCCGCGGCGTGGCCGAGCGCGAGCCGGCCAACGATTGCGGCGGCGCCTCGTCGAGACCGTTGCGCACCACCGCTATCCGCTCATTGCCCACCCCGAGGGCCACCAGATCGCGGGCCGACGGAAGCGACACCGTGACGTACTGATTGCGCCGGTTCAGCCGGGGCGACAACGTCGACTCGATAAACCAACCGAGCCGACCGAGTATCGGCCCGGCCACCGGCCACTGCTCACGATGGCAGTGGTGCACCAGCACCAGCACCCGGCGGCCATACACCAGCCGGGCCAGAAACGGCAGGCCGTTTTGTGTGTCGACGACGACGTCGGGCCGCACCCCCCGCAGCGGCCCGAGCCCGAAGCGTGCTGCGGCCATCGCCAGCAACGCCCATACGTACACCGAGTAGCGCCCGCCGGAACGGTTCATCTTTACCCCGTCGATGACCTCACGTCGCGGGGCACCCGGATAGCGGGCGGTGCGTAACGTGACGTCGATGCCCGCGGCGGCCAACTGCGCACCGACCCGCTGCAGGTAGGTTTCGCTGCCGCCCCCCTGCGGGTGCCCAGTGTCGCGCCAGCACAGCAGCAGTACGGAGCGCAGATCAGACATCAACCGTCAGCCTAACGGTCGTCAACCGTAGGGTTGTCCGATGTGGCCGGCACGGACATCTTCGCGCGGCGGGCAACACTGACCCGCTCGCTGCGGCTGCTGTCAGAATTCCGCTACGAACAGCCGGATCCAGCGCGGTTCTACGGCGCACTGGCGGCCGACACCGTAGCGATGGTCAGCGACCTGTGGCTGGCCACGCACGGGGAGCCGCCGATCGGCCGCACGCTGCTCGACGTCGGCGGTGGTCCTGGATACTTCGCGACGGCATTCGCCGACGCCGGTGTCCGCTACGTCGGCGTCGAACCGGACCCCTCAGAGATGCACGCGACGCAGGCGGCCGGGCCCGTTCCGGGAGGGGTGACCGGCACGTCCGTGCGGGCGTCGGGCATGGCGCTGCCGTTCGCCGACGACTCAGTGGATATCTGTTTGTCGTCTAACGTCGCCGAACACGTGCCCCAGCCCTGGCAGCTCGGCGCCGAAATGCTGCGGGTGACCAAACCGGGCGGCCTGGTTGTGTTGTCCTACACGGTCTGGCTGGGCCCGTTCGGTGGCCACGAGATGGGCCTGACCCACTACCTGGGCGGCGCCCGCGCGGCGGCGCGGTATGCCCGCAAACACGGTCACCCGGCCAAAAACAACTACGGGTCGTCGTTGTTCGCGGTGTCCGCCGTCGAAGGCCTGGCCTGGGCCGCCAGTACCGGTGCGGCGATAGCCGCATTTCCGCGCTACCACCCTCGATGGGCGTGGTGGTTGGCGTCGGTGCCGGTGCTGCGCGAGTTCCTGGTGAGCAATCTCGTGCTGGTCCTGCAACCGCCGTAATGGAACATGTTCTAATTTGCTTTCGGCTTGGGTAGGGTGGCGCCCATGACCGCCGGCGACGATGCAGAGCGGAGCGATGAGGAGGAGTGGCGCAGGTGACCGACATTAAGACGGAATACGACAAGCTTTTCATCGGCGGAAAATGGACTGAACCGTCCACCTCCGAAGTCATCGAGGTGCACTGTCCGGCCACCGGCGAGTACGTCGGCAAGGTGCCGTTGGCCGCCGCGGCCGACGTTGACGCCGCGGTTGCCGCGGCCCGCGCCGCATTCGACAACGGCCCCTGGCCAACGACACCGCCGGAGGAGCGCGCGGCCGTCCTCGCTGCGGCAGCCAAGTTGATGGAAGACCGTAAGGAACTTCTCAGCACGCTGCTCGCGGCCGAGACCGGTCAGCCGCCGACCACCATCGAGACGATGCACTGGATGGGTTCGATGGGGGCGATGAACTTCTTCGCCGGCCCTGCTGTCGACCAGATCAAGTGGAAGGAAATCCGCAACGGCTCCTACGGGCAGACGATCGTCCATCGGGAGCCGATCGGTGTGGTGGGCGCGATCGTGGCATGGAACGTGCCGCTGTTCCTGGCCGTCAACAAGCTGGGCCCGGCATTGTTGGCCGGCTGTACGGTGGTGCTCAAGCCGGCCGCCGAAACCCCTTTGACCACCAACGCTTTGGCGGAGATATTCGCCGAGGCCGGCCTGCCCGAAGGGGTGCTGTCCGTGGTGCCGGGCGGGATCGAGACCGGCCAGGCGCTGACGTCGAACCGGGACGTCGACTTGTTCACCTTCACCGGCAGCTCGGGCGTCGGCAAGGAGATCGGCAAGCGCGCCGCCGACCTGCTCAAGCCCTGCACCTTGGAGCTCGGCGGCAAATCAGCCGCCATCCTCCTCGAGGACGTCGACCTGGCCTCCGCGGTTCCGATGTTGGTGTTTTCCGGGATCATGAACACCGGGCAGGCCTGCGTGGGGCAGACGCGCATTCTGGCGCCACGCTCGCGGTACGACGAGATCGTCGACGCGGTAAGCACTTTCGTGCAGGCACTGCCGGTCGGGGGGCCGTCTGATCCGGCTGCCCAGATCGGGTCGCTGATCTCGGAGAAGCAGCGCGCCCGGGTCGAGGGCTACATCGCCAAGGGCGTCGAAGAGGGCGCCCGGCTGGTTTGCGGCGGCGGCCGTCCCGAAGGCCTGGACAACGGCTTCTTCGTGCAACCCACGGTGTTCGCCGACGTCGACAACAAGATGACCATCGCCCAGGAAGAGATCTTCGGGCCGGTGCTGAGCATCATTCCCTACGACACCGAGGACGACGCGATCAAGATCGCCAACGATTCGGTGTACGGGCTGGCCGGCAGCGTCTGGACCACCAACGTGCCGCGTGGCATCGAGATCTCGGAGCAGATCCGCACCGGGACCTACGCGATCAACTGGTACGCCTTCGACCCCGGGGCCCCGTTCGGCGGCTACAAGAACTCCGGCATCGGCCGTGAGAACGGCCCGGAGGGTGTCGAGCACTTCACCCAGCAGAAGAGCGTGCTGATGCCGATGGGTTACACCGTCGAGTAGCTCGCCGAGCAGACGCAAAAGCCCCCAAAACGGGTTCGTTTTGGGGGCTTTTGCGTCTTCTGGGCAAAATTGGGGCCGCCAGCCGCCAATAGCGATTATGTAATGAACCATAACTTTCTGCTCTTACACTCCCAGTGATCGAGACCCTCGACAGGGTGATGTGCGTCGTTTGTTCTGGTCAAAAAGTTACTTAGCCCACAAAAGTTGCTTACCGCGATCGACGTTTCATATGCTCGTATCCATAATCGTCGGTCGGTGGCCGCGGCGCATGAGTGCAGGACAGGCTGGGAGAGAAGCATGTGGATCATCGAGGTCAACGTCGCCGGCTACCGCGTCACCCGCGAAGTGCCTGACTTGCGGCGCCGGCCGTTCCGGTTCGGCCCGCGCAACATGCACTGGCCGACACTGCGGCACTCGCACGCTGCATGAGGGCGGCTTCCACGAAGGCTCCCACGAAGCGTGCTGACAGCCGCACGAAAATGTTGGTCAGCGCCGCTGAGGTCATGCGCGAGCGCGGAGCGGCCGGCGTCACCATCGATGAGGTGCTGGCACGCAGTGGAGCCCCCCGCGGCTCCGTGTACTACCACTTCCCCGCCGGGCGCAATCAAATTCTGGCCGAGGCGCTGCGGTACTCCGGTGATGCCATCACCGCCATGATCGACGACGCTGCCGGCTGGGGCGCCAGGGCCCTGCTTCGGGAGTTCGTCGAGTTCTGGGTTCGCCAGCTGAGCAACAGCAATTTCACCGCGGGCTGCCCCGTGGTAGCGGCGGCGATCGGCTCGGACAACGACGATCCCAAGCTTTCCGCCGATGCCGGCGTTATCCTGGGCCGCTGGTGTACCGCATTAACACGGGCGTTCGTCAATGACGGTTTCGACGATGCCGGCGCCGCGTCGCTGGCGGTGACGTCGATCGCCGCACTGGAGGGTGCAATTGTGCTGTGCCGTTCGACACGCACCGCCGATCCGCTCCGCCAGGTCGGTGACCAGCTAGAATTCCTGGTCAAGGCCAGGGAATTTGTCGTCCGCAACGGAATACCCGGCGCCCAGGACGGCCCCCACGACCCGTCGCCCCGCTAGTGGCACGTTACCCGGTTCGGTGGCGTAACGTCGCCTGCCCGCGATGGCAATTAGCTGGTATTTGGCTTATGCCGCCCGGAGCGCGCTAGCATGGACTGTTAGCGCGCGGCTCACTGACCAGCCGAGCTGGGCAAGCGCGAAGTGGCGATGCCGGGCGGGAGGTGGCGATGTCGAATCTGTTCGGAGTTCCAGACGCGGTAGCGGCTGCCGCCGGCGACCTGGACAACATCGGTTCGACAATCAGCCAAGCCAACACGGCCGCCGCATTCCCGACTACCGGGCTGGTGGCCGCGGGCGCTGACGACGTGTCGCTGGGCGTTGCGCAGCTGTTCGGCGCGCACGCTCAGGACTATCAGGCCCTCAGCGCTCAGCTCGAGGCGTTTCACCAGAATTTCGTGCAAAACCTCACCGCCGGCGCCAGCGCATACGCCAACGCCGAGGCCGCCGGCGCCAAGGCGCTGGGGAACTCGTGGCAATCCGGGCAGCAAGGTCTGCTCAACGCGAGCAACGGGGCCGGCGGACTCCTGCGAGGCGACGGCGGCACAGGCGGCCTGAGCAACAACCCGCAACTCCACTGGTAACGGCGACGAGCGCGGCCACACCGGCCCGCTGACCGCGGATACTTGGGTTCATGCCTCAGATACCCAACCCGAAAGACGTCGACGCGTTCCTGGACAGCACGATGATCGGCGACGACCCGGCCCTGCACGCGGCGCTGGAGGCCAGTGACGCCGCCGGACTTCCACTAATTGCCGTCTCCGCACAGCAGGGCAAGTTCCTGTCGCTGCTGACCCGCGCTGCCAACGCGCACAACATCCTCGAGATCGGCACGCTGGGCGGCTTCAGCACCATCTGGCTGGCGCGCGGCGTGGGCCCCGAGGGGCGCGTGGTGACGCTGGATTACGAGCCCAGGCACGCCGACGTCGCGCGCGCCAACCTGGATCGCGCCGGTGTCGGCGATCGGGTGCAGATAATCGTCGGTGCCGCGCTCGAGACGCTGCCGACGATAACCGGCGATCCGTTCGATCTGGTCTTCATCGACGCCGACAAGGAGAACTACGTCGAATACCTTCAGTGAGCGATCAGGTTGACCCGGCCGGGCTCAGTCATTCTGCTGGACAACGTCATCCGCGACGGTAGGATCCTGGAGCCCGAGTCCGAAGATCCCAGGGTCCGGGCAACGCGCGAGACGTTGGAGCTGATGGGCCGCCATCCGCGACTGGACACGTCGGTGATCCAGACGGTCGGAGCCAAGCACTGGGACGGATTCGCGTTCGCGTTGGTCCGGTAGCGCGCCGCGGGTTAGCCGCAGACGGCGCCGATCGCGGCCGAGCTGACAAGTTTGACGTACTTGGCCAGCACGCCGGTCTTGTAGCGCGGCGGCGGAGGAATGAAACCCTTTTGTCGAGAAGAGAATTCGGCCGGGTCAGTCAGCACGTCGAGCGTGCGGCTGGCAACGTCCAGCCGAATCCGGTCGCCGTCGCGCACAAACGCGATCGGCCCGGCGTCCACCGCCTCGGGCGCGACGTGACCCACGCACAGGCCGGTCGTTCCGCCGGAGAACCGGCCATCGGTAAGCAGTAGCACGTCTTTGCCGAGCCCGGCGCCTTTGATCGCGCCGGTGATGGCGAGCATTTCGCGCATCCCGGGGCCGCCCTTGGGGCCTTCGTAGCGGATCACCACGACGTCGCCCTGCGTGATGGTGCCGTCCTCGAGGGCGTCCAGAGCGGCTCGCTCACCGTCGAAAACCCTTGCGGTGCCTTCGAACACGTCCGAGTCGAAACCGGCCGTCTTGACCACAGCGCCCTCCGGCGCCAGTGATCCGCGCAGGATGGTGATTCCACCGGTCGGGTGGATCGGGTTGTTCAGCGCGCGCAACACTTTGCCGTCGGGATCCGGCGGGGCAATGCTGGCCAGATTCTGGGCCATGGTCTTGCCGGTCACCGTGAGGCAGTCACCGTGCAGCAGGCCCGCATCCAGCAGCGCCTTCATGACCACCGGGACACCGCCGATGTGGTCCACGTCGAACATCACGTGCTTGCCGAAGGGCTTGACATCGGCCAGGTGTGGCACCCGCGACCCGATCCGGGTGAAGTCGTCGAGCGATAGCTTGACGTCGGCCTCGTGGGCGATGGCCAGCAGGTGCAACACCGCGTTGGTCGAGCCACCGAAGGCCATCACCACCGCGATCGCGTTTTCGAACGCCTCCTTGGTGAGGATGTCGCGGGCGGTGATGCCGCGCCGAAGCAGTTCGACGACGGCCTGGCCACTGCGCCGCGCGAACCCGTCGCGACGCCGGTCGGTGGCCGGCGGGGCCGCGCTGCCCGGCAACGACATCCCCATCGCCTCGGCGGCACTGGCCATGGTGTTGGCGGTGTACATGCCGCCGCACGCCCCCTCCCCAGGGCAGATCGCCCGCTCGATGGCGTCGACGTCGGCGCGGGACATCAATCCGCGAGAGCACGCGCCGACGGCCTCGAACGCGTCGATGATCGTGACGTCGCGCTCGCTGCCGTCCTCCAGCTTGGCCCGGCCGGGCAGGATGGAGCCCGCGTAGAGGAATACCGCCGCCAGGTCCAGGCGCGCGGCGGCCATCAGCATGCCGGGCAGCGATTTGTCACATCCGGCCAGCAGCACCGAGCCGTCGAGCCGCTCGGCCATCATCACGGTCTCCACGCTGTCCGCGATCACCTCGCGAGAGACCAGCGAGAAGTGCATGCCCTCGTGCCCCATCGAGATGCCGTCGGAAACCGAGATCGTGCAGAACTCAAGCGGATAGCCGCCGGCCGCGAACACCCCTTCTTTGACCGCCTTGGCCAGCCGCTCCAGCGGCAGGTTGCACGGCGTGATTTCGTTCCAGGACGATGCGACCCCGATCTGTGGCTTGGCGAAGTCTTCGTCTTCCATGCCGACCGCCCGCAACATGCCGCGGGCGGCGGTCTTCTCCAGACCATCGGTGACATCACGGCTGCGCGGTTTGATGTCAGCGATCCCAGCCGCGTCGGTGGTTTTAGCCATTGGCCAAGTATGCGCGCCTAATTCGCGCCCATAATTCGCGGGGTATACCCCGCTGGGGTATAGCCTGTGCAGGGAGCCGGGAGAGTCCGGGAGAGGAAGCATGACGACCACACGCGGATATTCGGAACAGAAAGACAACTACGCCAAACGACTGCGGCGCATCGAGGGGCAAGTGCGCGGCATCGCGCGGATGATCGAGGAGGACAAGTACTGCATCGATGTCCTCACCCAGATCAGCGCCGCCAACAGCGCCTTGCGCTCGGTGGCGCTGAACCTGCTTGACGAGCATCTGAACCACTGCGTCACCCGAGCCGTGGCCGAAGAGGGGCCGGAGGCCCCGCAACAGACTCGAGCCAAGCTCGCCGAGGCCTCCGCCGCCATCGCGCGCCTGGTTCGCTCCTAATCGCTCGGGTGTGTTGAACACCTAAAGTCGGGCGTACGCGCCCAGGCAGTGCGTACGGTAAGACCAGCGTGATCGCGCCGCGTCCTACGCCAGTGGCCGGCCGATTCCGCCGCCAACGCCATGATTGCCGAAACCGCACCTGCCGCCGCCGCCGCGCGAACGTGGACGCCACGGGTCGCGGCGCAACTTGCCGTGCTGGCCGCGGCGGCGTTTACGTACGTGACCGCCGAAATCCTTCCAGTGGGCGCACTGCCGGCGATATCGCGAGACCTAAAGGTCAGCGTGGTCCTGGTGGGAACCTTGCTGGCCTGGTATGCGCTGGTAGCGGCCCTGACGACGATCCCCCTGGTTCGCTGGACGGCGCACTGGCCACGCCGGCGTGCGCTGGTGATGAGTCTGGTCTGCCTGACAACCTCGCAGGTCATCTCAGCGCTGGCGCCCAACTTCGCGGTGCTGGCAGCGGGACGGGTGCTCTGTGCGATCACCCACGGCTTGCTGTGGTCCGTTATCGCACCGATCGCCGCCCGGCTGGTGCCGACAAGCCATGCCGGACGGGCAACGATATCGATCTACATCGGGGCCAGCCTGGCACTGGTGGTCGGTAGCCCACTGACCGCCGCGTTGAGTCTGATGTGGGGCTGGCGACTGGCGGTTGTGTGCATCACCGTGGTCGCGGCCATCGTCACCGTCGCCGCGCAGGTGTTGTTGCCACCGATGGTGCTCACCGAGGATCAGCTCGCCCACGTCGGCCCGCGATCGCGACATCACCGCAATTGGCGATTGATCACGGTGAGCGTGCTCGCGATGATCGCGGTCACCGGCCATTTCGTTTCCTACACATACATCGTGGAGATCATTCGCAACGTCGTCGGAGTGCGCGGGCCGAATCTGGCCTGGGTGCTCGCTGTCTACGGCGTCGCTGGTCTGCTGTCCGTCCCCCTGGTGGCGCGGCCGCTGGACCGCCGGCCCCGTGGCGCCATCATTGTCTGCATGGCCGGATTGACGGCCGCATTCGCCGTGCTGACCGTGCTGGCATTCTGGGGCCGGCCGGCCCTTGCGACGGTCCTGATCGGGGTGGGCGCGATCGTGCTGTGGGGCGCCCTGGCCACCGCCGTGTCCCCGATGATGCAATCCGCGGCCATGCGCAACGGGGTCGATGATCCCGACGGGGCGTCGGGTTTGTACGTGACGGCGTTTCAGGTCGGCATCATGGCGGGCTCGCTGCTGGGCGGGCTGTTGTACGAGCGCAGTGTGGCGATGATGCTGACAGCCTCCGCGGCCTTGATGTGTCTTACGCTGGTCGGTGTAGCGGCTAACCGGCGGATGCTGGTGGTTCCGACCGCAACTTCACATGTCGACTGATCGCACCAGCTCGGCGACCTGAATTGAGCCGTCGGCCGGCTTTCCAGCGGCCGCGGATGAGGTAGCTGGTCCCTCCCTTATGACACACTTAGGTTCAAGAATGTGAACTGGAGGGATGCATCATGTCGCGCTGGACGAGGGGAAGCCTGTTCGCCGTCCGGAAGATAGCAGGAATTGCCTCGGGATTGGCTCTGGTGTTGATACTGGGCGCTGGCTTGGGCAGTGGCCTGGGAACTGGCACTGCCCTGGCGGACCCGGACCAGGCTCCCGGCGATCCAGGGCCGGTTGCCGCGCCCGCTGAGCCGCCTCCGGCAGCCCCCTTTGCGTTGCCGCCACTACCTGGGGCAATACCTGGTCCGGGGGCAGTACCGGTGGCAACGGGCCCCGTCACCGGGCAGAACCCGACGCCGTTCACCGGCACCGCACCGTTCGGGACGCCGAACTTCGTGCCGAAAGGTGGCGCGACGGTGGGTGTAGGCCAGCCGATCATCATCAACTTCCCGGGACGGGTTGAGGACGCCGGCGCGGCCATAGACGCCGTCCACGTTTCGTCGGTCCCGCCCGTCTCCGGCAAGTTTTACTGGATGACTCCGACGCAGCTGCGCTGGCGCCCGCTGAGCTTCTGGCCTGCCCACACCGCGGTGACCGTCGACGCGGGCGGAACCGTGTCCGGCTTCCAGACCGGAGACTCGCTGATCGCCACCGCCGACGATTCCACTCACCAGCTGACCATCACCCGCAACGGCGTCGTCGAGAAGACGTTCCCAATGTCGATGGGTATGTCGGCCGGCAATCACCAAACCCCCAACGGCACCTATTACGTACAAGAGAAGATGCCCTCGGTGGTGATGGATTCCTCGACCTACGGGGTCCCGGTCAACTCGACTTATGGCTACAAGGTGACGGTCGCCCTGGCCGTCCGGTTCGACAACGTCGGCGACTTTGTGCACAGCGCGCCGTGGTCGGTGGACGACCAGGGCAAGCGCGATGTCAGCCATGGCTGCATCAACATCAGCCCCTCCAACGCGCAGTGGTTCTTCGACAACTTCGGTGCGGGCGACCCCATCATCGTGAAGAACTCGTCCGGCGGCAGCTACTCGAAGAACGACGGCTCCAACGACTGGCAGAACTAGCCGCTTTACGCCGAGCAGACGCAAAAGCCCCCTATTTCGGTCCGAAATGGGGGCTTTTGCGTCTGAGTGTGAGGGTGGCGATTGCCGCGTTGCGGTGGTTGGGTCTTGATCACCTGGTGCCTGGCTCATTTTGCGTGTGCTGCCTGCGGGTTGGCTTTGAGTACTGCCTGCG
>Ga0182012_10004951_pt1 | contig 13835 bp, 12 predicted proteins | sample 612S2SmetaG_FD_120486 | JGI IMG/M metagenome (GOLD analysis project Ga0182012, IMG submission 120486) | Permafrost microbial communities from Stordalen Mire, Sweden - 612S2S metaG | ecosystem: Environmental > Terrestrial > Soil > Wetlands > Permafrost | place: Sweden: Stordalen | collected... | reverse complement strand
TCACGCCCGACCTGATGCCTGCCGACGTGGTCGGCACCACGGTCTTCAATCCGCAGACCGCCGAATTCTCGCTGCGCCGCGGGCCCATCTTTACGAGTCTGCTCCTGGCCGACGAAATCAACCGCACGCCGCCCAAGACGCAGTCGGCGCTCTTGGAAGCGATGGAAGAGCGCCAGGTGACGATCGACGGCACGAGCGAGCCGCTGCCGGAATTGTTCATGGTCTGCGCGACGCAGAATCCGATCGAGTTCGAAGGCACCTATCCGCTGCCCGAAGCGCAACTCGATCGCTTCCTGGTGCGCGCGCGCACCGAGTATCCGAGCGAAGCCGAGGAACGCGCGCTCTTCGCGCGCAGCGTCGGCGGATTCGACGCGCACGACTTGGCCGGCGCGGGCGTGGAGCAGGTGGCGAGCATCGCGGACGTGCTCGACGCGCGGCGCGAGGTGCGCGGCATCTACGTCGCCGAGTCGCTGCAAGGTTACGTGTACGACATCGTGAAGGCGACGCGCGGCTCGCGCGACTTGGCGCTCGGTGCGAGCCCGCGTTCGGCGCTCGGGCTGTTGCTCGCCGCGCAAGCCTCGGCCGCCGTCGACGGCCGCGACTTCGCCACGCCCGACGACGTGAAGGCGGTCGCGCCGCTGGTGTTGGCGCATCGCTTGATCGTGCGCCCCGAAGCCGAAGTCGAAGGGTTGCGCGCCGAGACGATCCTCGAGCGCATCTTGGCCTCGGTCGACGTGCCGCGCGATGCGGCGCGGCCCGTCGCGCCGGAGCCGTAAACGCCGCGTGCGGCCGGTATTTCCCGCGCTCTGGCTTTCGGCGCGCGGGGTGTGGGCGTTGCTCGCGGTGGCCGTTGCGCTCGCGCTCGCGGGCGCTTTCCCGGTGCTGCTCGGCGTGGCCTTCGCCTTGGCGGCGGCGTTTTTCGCGTTGCTCGGCCTCGACGCGGCGCGTGGCCCGCATGGACGCGATCTGCGCCTGACGCGGTTGGAGACCGGCAGTCAGGCCTTGCGCCGGCGCGGCGAGCTCGGCTATCGGCTGGAGAATCGCGCGGGCATCGCGATTCGCGCGGGCCTGTACGAAACGCCCGTACCCACCCTGCGTTTCGAGCGCGAGTCGCTCGACGTGCGCGTCGGGCCGCGCAGTTTTGCGGAAGCGACGTTGGGCTTTTTGCCGCTCGAGCGCGGCCGCGTGCGTCTCGATGCGGTGTATCTGTGGGTCGAGAACGCGATCGGCTTGTTGCGCCGTCGTTACGTTGCGCCCGAGGCGCTCGAATTGCGCGTCTTTCCGGACCTTTCGGCGATCGAGAGCCGCGGCGTGCTGGCCAAGCGCGCCACCGCACTCCAGGCGGGTCTGCGCAAACTACGCATGCGCGGCGTGGGCAGCGAGTTCGAGAGCCTGCGCGAGTACTTGCCCGGCGACAGTTTCCGCGCGATCGATTGGAAGGCCAGCGCGCGGCGCGGGCGCCTGATGGTCGAGCAAACCGAGGTCGAGCGCAATCAACACGTGCTCGTGCTGCTCGACGCGGGCCGCTTGATGCTGGCACGCTTGGGACCGCAGCGAAAGTTCGACTACGCGCTGACGGCCGCGCTCTCGGTCGCGCGCATCGCGCAGGCCGCGGGCGACAACGTGGGCTTCATCGCCTTCGGCGCAAAGCCGCTCTTGACGCTGGCGCCGCGCCGCGGCATCGCGCACATGACGGCGCTCGCCGAAGCCGCCTTCGATTTGCAGCCGCGCCGCGAAGAGCCCGATTACGAAACGATTCTGACCGGCGTCAAGCAGCGCTACACCAAGCGCAGCCTGATCGTGCTCTTCAGCGACATGTTCGATCCGGCCGGATCGGCGGCGCTGCTCGCGGGCCTCGCGACGCTCGTGCCGCGCCATTTGGTGATGTGCGTGTTGATGAACGACGAAGCGATCGCGAGCGCGCTGGATGCGCCGCCGCACGACGTGCGCGAGGCCTACCGCACGAGCGTCGCGATGCTGCTCGCCGACGAGCGCGCGGTCGCGATGGCGACCCTGCGCGCCAAGGGCATCATCGTGGTCGACGTGCCCGCACCGTCGCTCAGCGTCGCGGTGCTCGACGCCTACCTCGAGGTCAAATCGAAGGGGCGGTTGTGAGCGCTACTTCGGGTTCGCGGCGGTAGAGACGTCGGTGACCGTCACGATGTCGTGGCCGCCCTGTTTCTTCAGCGCATAACTGACGTAGCTCGTACGCGACGGACAGCAGAGCGGATCCGAATCGGCATAGCGCGTGAAGTCGGCGCTGAACGACGTGGCCGAACCCAGGCGGACCGTGTCGAGCGCGCCGTCGCTGCGCGAATCCATCGCGGCCGGTGCGAGCGTGCCGGCGAAGGTGCCGCCGACGAAAACGAAGGCCTGGTATCCGGCCCAGCGGCACTGCCCGTCGAAGCCGCTCGCGCCCTCGACGACCGTGGTCGAACCGAATTGCTGGTGCGCGCCGATCAATTGCCAGCCGGCCGCGGCCACGCGCTGATCTTCGGGCGACGAAGCCTTGCGGATGTTGGATTTACAACTGGCCTCATTGCCCGCATCGGCTTTGACCGGACGGGGGATCGCCGCACCCGCCTTATTCCAAGCGGCGACCGGCTTTTTGTCGATCCAGGCGCCCGGACTCGTGGCGGCAGAGGCCGCAGCAGCCCCAAGGCACAGCGCCGCCGCGGCGCACGAAACGAGCCAACGCTTGTTCATGCGGTGGGCTTCGAGCGCCGAGCGCGGGAACCTACGGGGATGAGCGATGCCCAAAAACTCGCCGCCGCCCTCAACGTGTCGGCAAAGTCCGCCCAATTCGATTACAAGAAAGCGCGGGCCGCCGCGCGCGCCGACGAGCGCGTCGATTGGAACGCGACCAAGGCGCTCAACGCCGACTTCAACCCCGACGTCGACGGCTGCGAGTCGTTCGTCATGCGCGACGGCAGCGTCTGCGCCTGGGTGCCGGGCCGCTTCGCCTACGCGCCGCGCCCCAAAGCCTGAGCCGGATCGGCCGCTCGGCGCCGTCCCGCGAACGCGAGGTATGCGCTCAGCGCGATCGCGGTGGCGCCACCGAAGGCGACGCGGAATGCGATCGAGGTGCGCTGCGGCGTGACGAAGCCCTCGATCGTGCCCGCGACCACGAGCATGCCCGCGACGCCGAGCATCAGCACGCCGGCCCTGCGGGCGTTGGCTTTGAGCGCATCGATGCGGCGCAAGCGGCCGGGCGCGATCAACGCCTGCGCGAGCAAGAAGCCCGAGGCACCCGCGATTTGAATAGCGCTCAGTTCGATCACGCCGTGCGGCGCGATCGTGGCCCAGAAGTCGGACCCAAAACCCTTGGCGTGATAGAGGGCGCCGAGCGCGCCGACCATCAAGCCGTTTTCGAGAATGGCCCAGAAGGTCAGGATGCCCAGCGTCATGCCGCCCGCAAAGGCGACCATCGCGACCTTGACGTTGTTGACGATGATCTCGGTGGCCATCGCGGCCGAGTAGTCGCGGTCGAAGCCGAAGTTGGCGTCGTGAATCGGTTTGTCGATCACGTAGATCAGCTCGCGCGGAACCAGCGCGTACGCGTTCTGCGAACGCTCCGCGACGAGCCAATAAGCGACCAGCGCCGCCACGACCGTGATCGCCGTGCACGCCGCCACGCTGCGCCACGACGCGCGCACCTCGCGCGGAAAGGTCCGCGCGAAAAAAGCGGTCACGTTGGCCCAGCCCGGGCGCGCCGACTCGACGTAGACGTAGGCATGCGCGCGTGCGATCAGCCGGTTGAGATAGTCGCGCATCTCGCTCGTGTACGCGCGGCTCTGCGCGGCCGCGAGGTCGCTCGTGGCGGCGCGATAGAGTAAGGCCAAGCTCTGGAGTTGCGCGGGCTTCAGGGCGCGCAGGCCGCCCCGGTCGGCGACGGCCAGCAGTTCTTCGAGGCGCTCCCAGCCGGCTTGCCGCCGCAGGACGAAGGTTCGCTCGCGCATGCGGGCGGGGTTTACGCAGGACTCGCTCCGCGCCTTCCCGGACTGCGCCCGCAATGGAGCGCACACTGGATGTCGCGACCGGCGAAAGCGTCGCCTTCCGGTATGAGTTGGCCGGCCTGGGCAGCCGGTTCTACGCGGTCTTCATCGACATGGCCGTCCAGTTTGCGATCTTGACGGCGTTCGTGCTGCTGTTGGCCTGGATCGGCAGCGCGCTCCCGGCGGTGAAGGCTCCGGCGCCCGGCGGTTCGCTCGAGAAGATCGCCTCCGGCATCGTGCTCGGCTTGGTCGTGTTCGCCGTCTTCATGCTCTTCTTCGGATACTTCATACTCTTCGAATGGCGTTGGGGCGGCCGCACCCCGGGAAAGCGTCTCCTGGGCATCCGGGTGGTGCGCGACGGCGGCTTCCCGCTCGATTTCACGAGCGCCGTGGTGCGCAACGTGGTGCGCATCCTCGAGGTCGGCCTCGGCTTCTACGTGGTGTCGGCGGCGGTCACGTTGCTCTCACCCGAGAACAAGCGGCTGGGCGACATGGCCGCCGGCACGCTCGTCGTGCGCGACGAACGCTACGAACGCGCGAAGCCGGTCGCGCTCGAAGAGGCGAGCGGCGACGATCCGCTCGTGCGCGACCTCAGCGAACCCGAACGCGAACTGATCCGGCGTTTCGCCGCGCGCAGCGCAAGCCTGCGGCCCGAAGCGCGCACGGCGCTGGCGCGCACGATTGCGGAAAGCATCCGGCCGAAACTGGCCGCGTCGTTCGCGCACCTCGACGACGACGAACTGCTGGTCTTCCTGGCGCAGAAACCGCTGGCCTGAACCGCGGCTCGCGGGTACGAGCGTTATTTGCCGCCGCGTTTGAGGCGAGCGATCACGTCTTTGGCGAAGGTCATGGCGCCGCGCTTGCGCTCTTCGTAGAGTATCGCGGCTTGGGCGGCGGTCATGTGACGGCCGTGTTCGTAGTAGAACCCGACGCCTTCGCCCACGACGATCGTGCCCGCGTACGCAATTGCGCCCTTGATCGCGATGCCGGCTACCGGAACGAAGCCGGAGAGTTCGCGCGAGAGGGCGCGCCAGCCGAGTCCGCCGCCAACGACCGGCAGCAGCTCCCAGATGCGGGCCACGTCGGGGTCCTTGCCGTACGCCGCGCCGATCTGCATCATCAGCACGATCTGCAATCCGGTTATGGCCACGGTGTCGCCCGCGGAGACGACGATGCCGAGCACCACGCCGAACAGCGGCACGTAATCGACGATGGCGCTGGCCGCGGCGATCTTGAGCGCGGAGGTTGCCGCGTCGCGGGTCAACTTTGCGGCGACGGTTTCACGCAACACCGGGAGACGCCGGCCCACGGCGATCTCGATGCCCTTGCACCGGTCGATCAGGTGCGGGAAGAATTTGACGCGCAGCGACTCGCGATCGATCTTGGCGACCGTGTATGCGCCGGTTTCGCCGACGTCGGGCGCAGCGAGCGGATAGGCTGCAGCGGCGACCGGATCAACCGTCAGCGCGAAGATCGGCAGGTTGAGCCGGCGCAACAGGTCCATGTGCGCGCCTTCCTGATCGCCGGGACGGCCCAGAAAGATGACTGCGCGGGCATCGGGACCGATGACCGTCGGCCGTCCGAGCGGGTCGATCGTCTCGAGCGTCGCGGGCGCGTCGAAGGCGATCGTCGCGTCGTAATCCTGTAAGAGTAGCGCGCGCAACTCCGCGACGAGGCCGGGATCGCCGCAGAGAAAGAACCGGAACGGCCGTCGCGCGTCGGCCCCGACGCTGGTCGCGCCGACGCTCTTGCGGACGAGGGTGAGGAGGTCGGCCGCACCGATGCTGGCCGCCTTGAAATCAGTGCCCGTGAGCTTCTTTCTCCGGATCGTCGGTGTAATCGAGATAGACCAAACCGAGGAAGATTTCCAGTGCCTTGGCGTGCATGCCGCGCGAGTTGGCCAAGTCGACGACCGTGCGTTTCGTGGCCTTCGCTTCGTCGACGATCGCTTGCGGCGTGGTGTTGGTGTCGGCGGCGACGATCGCGGCGGTGGCGACTTCGCCCGGCGTGAGGTCGTCGCGGGTCATCGTCGCCATGTCCAAGCCGTCGTTCTTGACGCGCTGGTGCAACGCTTTCTGGAACGAGGCGTAGCGATCTTCGGGATAGCCCACGCCGAGCATCGTGATGCGCGTCTGGATCTGCCGCGAGTGCGCCATGTCGAAGAGCTGTTCGGATTGCGAGCCCGCGACCGCGGCTTTGGAGAAGCCTGCGCCGGCTTTCTGCATCAGGGGCACGAGTGCGTCGTAGTCGGCCTGCGAGATGTCGCCCGCGAAGCCGAGTTCGGTGCGCGAGATGCGCTTGATGAACGCGTCGAGATCGCCGAGCGTCACGTCGAGCAGCGCGAGCGAAGAACGCGCCGCATCGATCGCGCGGATCGCGTCGCTATCGGTGGAGGCCAGATCGTCGAACATGCGCGGGTAGCTGGGCAGCACGGCCAGCGATTGCGCGGGCACGGGATCCAGTTCGAGCGGCGCGGAGAGCTCTTTGAAGATGTCGGCGTTTTCCTTGAGCAGGCCGCTCTCTTTGTTTTTCTCCATCGAGCCCACGCCCGCGATCGTGGCCGACGACTTCGTAAACGAGGCGTCGATCGAGCGGCCCATCGCATTGAGGTTGCGCATCACTGCGTCGAGCCGGCTGCCGCGCCGCACCTGAATGCGGCTGAAATCGGGCAGCCCGTAGGTGATGTCTTGGATGCGCGCCTGAATCGACTTGATCGAGTCGCGGCCCGCATCGTGACGGACGGCAATCGCGGCGACCGTCTGCGCTTCGCGCGCCTTGGCGGCGTCGAGCGAGGCGCGCAGCGGCGCGAGGTTCGGCCGGGTCAGCGTGAAGCGCGACTGGCTCTCGTTGAGCGCCTTGATGTTGGAGAGCGCGGCCGTGCGCGTCTCGGGCGTGCCCTTTTCGGCGGCTTCGGCCAAGGTCTGCTGGCTCTTCTCGGTTTGTCCGAGCGCAATCTGCGCTTGGCCGAGGTGCAAGAGCGCGATCGGGTTGCCCGGATCTTCCTTGAGGACTTCGGCGAACTTGCGCGCGGCGATCGAATAGCGCGCCGTGTCTTGATCGTGGATCGCCTGCACCAGCTTCTGCTCGGTCGTGCGCTTCGTGGGGTCGAGCTGCGGATAACCGACGAGGTGCTTCACGCGATCCGGGAAGCCGGGGTGATCTTCGAAATACTTGTCGACCACGCTCGGGCGCTCGTCGTGCACCGCGCCCAGATGTTGCATGAATGAGACCATCGCATCGGGATCGTACCCCGCGCGGGTCATCAGCATGAGGCCGTACTGGTCGGCCTGCAACTCGTCGGCGCGCGACTGCTTGGCGATGATGCCGGCTTCGATCAACTGCCCGAACTGATAGATGAAGGGCGAGAAGAGCGAGGCGATCCCGAAGATGAGGTCGAGCGCCTGGGCCTTGGCCGGCAGCGTGACCGTATGCCGGCGTTCGTTGTGGCCCGTCTCGTGACCGACCACGCCGGCCAACTCGTCGTCGGACTGCACGAAGTCGATCGTGCCCTCGTTGACGTAGATGTAGCCGCCGCCGATCGTGAACGCGTTGATGTCCTGTGCGTCGAGGATCTTGACGTTGTAGGGCACGTCCTTGCGGGCGGCTTCGGTCCAGAGCGTCTGTCCGACTTCGTTGACCCACTGGTTGAGCAGCGGATCCGACACGACGTTGTACTGCTCCAGCACCTGCTTGTCGATCTCTTTCGCCTGCGCGATTTCGGAAGGCGTGGAGGTCGCCGATGCGGGCGCGGGAATGCCCGCGGCCAACATCGAGAGAATGAGCCCGGCAGGGACCATACGACGAAACAGCATGCGCTCAACCTCGGCGTGCGGGGAAGTCGTCGTCCATTCGCCGGGGCCGGGGCCGATACCCGGCAGAGCGGCCGGGCCGGTGAGCCGCGTGTGCATAGCCGTGTGAGTAAGCGGAGATACCTGTGAATCGAGTGTGGAGGCCGGAGGGCGCGCCGTCGCCCGTGCCGGATGCTGAGCGTCCATGATCCAAGCGGCCACCCGTCCGCAGCATGCTGCGCGGCACTAAGTCAGGTCTCGAGTTCGTCTTTGCGGCGGACGCCGGCGACGCCGTGCTCTCCGACCTGACCGCGCGCCTCTCCGAGCGACCGGATTTCTACCGCGGCAGCCGCGCCACGGCGATCTTCCAGGGCGCGCCCCTCGAGAGCGACGCGTTCGCGGGCTTTCTCGACACGGTCCGCGCGCACGGCATCGACCTGCACGGCGTGTACGGCGCGGCCGAACTCGGCCCGTTCGCCGAACGCCACGCCTTGGCGTATTTGGGCGAGCCGCCGCGGCCGGTGGTCACCTCGCTCGGCCAGCGCCGCCCGCGAAAGGTGGTCGCCGCGCTGACCGAACGGGCGCGTTCGCTGGAAGCCGACTTCGCCGGAGCGCGCGAGGACATCGCGCGGCGCCGGGCGCGCGGCGAGACGTCGGTGGCCAAGCCCGATTTCGCCAAGGCGGCCGCAATTCGTGCGGGCGCCGCGTCCGCAGGGCCAACCATCGCGCCGCCCGTTCTCACGGTCACGCCGGGCACGCCCGCCACGCTCTATCATCGCGGTACCTTGCGCGGGGGACAGATATTGCAGCAGATCGGTAACATCGTCGTGGTGGGCGACGTCAACCCCGGCGCGGAACTCGTCGCCAGCGGCGACATCCTGGTCTTCGGCGCGTTGCGCGGCACGGCGCACGCCGGCGCGCAGGGCGATACTGCGGCGCGCGTCGCCGCCCTCGAACTCGCGCCGACGCAACTCCGCATCGCGACCTGCATCGCGGCCGACGACGTGAAGCACAAGGCGCGCGAGCCCGAGGTCGCCTTCATCCGCGACGAACGCATCGCGATCGCGCCCTACGCCAAGGCGGGCCTGCGCTGATGGCCGGGCGGCGCATCGTGATCACTTCGGGTAAGGGCGGCGTGGGCAAAACGACGACCACGGCCAACCTCGGCGCCGCTTTGGCCAAGCGCGGCTATAAGGTAGTGCTGGTCGATACCGACATCGGCTTGCGCAATCTCGACCTCGTGCTGGGCGTGGAGAAGCGTATCGTCTTCGATTTGGTCGAAGTCGTCGAAGGCCGCTGCCAAGTGCGCCAAGCGCTGATCCGCGACAAGCGGTTCACCTCGCTGCACCTCTTGCCCGCAGCGCAAACGCGCGACAAGACGGCGGTAACCGAAGCGCAGATGGATGCGCTGATCGGCGAACTCGCCGAGGAAGCCGACTTCGTGCTGATCGATTGTCCGGCCGGCATCGAACACGGCTTTCGCAACGCGGTCGCCGGCGCGCGCGAGGGCATCGTGGTTACCACGCCCGAGGTCAGCGCGATTCGCGACGCGGATCGCGTCGTGGGCAAATTGAAGGAGCGCGGCCTGCCGCATACACTGATCGTCAATCGCATCCGGCCGGAGATGGTGGCCAGCGGCGAGATGATGACCGTCGACGACGTGCGCGACGTGCTGCGCACCGAGATACTGGGCATCATCCCCGACGACGAAGAAGTGATCGACACGACCAATCGCGGGGAGCCGCTCGTGCTCGATCCCAACCAGCGCCTCGCGCCGATCTATCTCAAGATCGCGCGTCGTTTGGAAGGCGAGAAGATTCCGCTGACGCGTCTGGAGTCGCAAACGTTCTTGACCAAGCTCTTCTCAATCTGGAAAGCCGGGTAGCCGCCATGGAAGCCATCGAGACCGAGATCACAGCGCCGGTGCCCGAAGCGCCGGTGGGCGAGCAGCCCGTCGCGCCGCTCGGCCGCGCGATCGTCATCACCTCGGGCAAGGGCGGCGTGGGCAAGACCACCACCACCGCCAACGTGGGCGCCGCACTCGCGGCGTTGGGCAAGCGCGTGGTGCTCGTCGATGCCGACGTCGGATTGCGGAATTTGGACATCGTGCTCGGCCTCGAGGCGCGGGTCAAGTATCACGTGCTCGACGTGATCGAGAACAAGGCCGAACTCGACGACGCGCTCGTGCGCGACAAGAACGTCGACTCGCTCTACCTGCTCGCCGCCGCGCAGACGCGCGAGAAAGAAGACGTTTCGACCGAGGCCATGATCGGGCTGATCGAGCAGTTGCGCGCGCGCTTCGAGTTCGTGCTGATCGATTGCCCGGCCGGCATCGAGACGGGTTTTCGCAACGCGATCGCGGGCGCGGGTCACGCGATCGTCGTCTGCACGCCCGAAGTCTCGGCCGTGCGCGACGCCGACCGCGTCGTCGGACTCTTGCCGCACGATTGGAAGCCGGAACTGGTGGTCAACCGCTTGCGGCCCGCGCTCGTGCGCAAGGGCAAGATGCTCTCGGTCGAGGACGTCGACGCAATCCTGCGCTTGCCGCTGCTCGGCGTGATCCCCGACGAGCCCGGCATCATCATCGCCACCAACAAGGGCCGGCCGATCGCGCTCGACGAGCACTCGCCGGTCGGCGCGGCGTACCGGCAAATCGCCTCGCGCCTGGCCGGCAACGACGTGCCGCCGCCGACGGTGAAGGTGGCCGAGCCGGGTTTCTTTTCCAAGTTCGGTTCGCTGTTCGGAGGGCGATAGGTGCTCGATTTCTTCAAGTCGCTCTTCAAGCCGCAAGGCTCGGGCGCCACGGCCAAAGAGCGCCTGCGCTTGGTGCTGCTCTCGGATCATCTTTCGCTCGCACCCGAAACGATCGACGCGCTCAAGGCCGATCTCTTCGACGTCTTCTCGCGCTACTTCGAATACGATGCAAGCCAAGCCGAGGTGACCTTCGACCATCGCGAGCGCGAGGTGGCGATGCTGGCCAGCGTGCCCATCCTGCGCGTTCGCGAACGCACGCTCCCGCCGGTCGCGCTCGCGCCGGTCGCCGTTGCGGTCGCGCCGGATCCGCCTGCGATTGCCGAGCCGGAACCGGAACTCGAACCGGTTGAGGCGGAGGCCGTCGAGGCCGGCCCTGCGCCGGTTGCGGCGCTGGAACCCGAGAAGCTGCCGATCGCTCCCGCCGCACCGCGGCCGCGCAAACGCCGCCGCAAGCGAAACGCGGCAGCGTCGAACGGCAAGGCCGGCGTGCAACCGGGTCTGTCGGCGGGGCACTCGGCCCAGGCTTGATCGCGGCCTGAGGCCAAGGTCGAGGCAATGGAGCGACCGTGGTTCCGCCGCTTCAACTGGCTCTTGGCGCTCTCGACGGTGGCCTTGGCCCTGTTCGGCGTCCTGATCATTCACTCGGCAGACTTGAGCAACCCCGGCGCGTCCGGGGAGTGGCGCAAGCAATTGTTCTTCATCGGCCTGGGCGTGGTGCTGATGGGCGCGTGCGCGGTGTACGACTATCGGCGTTGGCAACGCCCGGCGCTGTGGCTCTACGGCATCACCGTGATCGTGCTCGCGCTGGTCATGCGCGGCGGCCACAGCGCGCTCGGCGCGCAACGCTGGTTCTCGCTCGGGCCGCTCGGCACGTTTCAACCCTCGGAACCGGCCAAGCTCGTGTTGGCCATGGCGATTGCGGCGCTCTTGGCGCGACGGCCGACGGTGACGCCGCGCGACATCTTCGTGGTGCTCGGCGTGGTTGCGATTCCGGCGTTCCTGATCCTCAAGCAGCCCGATCTCGGCACCACGCTCGTCATCGGCGCGATCCTCAGCGCGGAATTGTTTTTCGGCGTCAGCAATGTCGTGCACTTCGGCGTGTTTGCGGCGGCTGCGACTGCGGCCGCGGCGTTCGTCGTCGGCACGAACGCCGTGCTCAAACCGTTCCAGCGCAATCGCTTGCTGATCTTCTTGCATCCCAACTCCGACCCGCAGGGCGCGGGCTGGAATCTCAACCAATCGAAGATCGCGGTGGGCAGCGGCGGACTCTTCGGCAAGGGCCTCTATCGCGGCACGCAAACGCAATTGGATTTCGTGCCCGAACATTCGCGCGACTTCATCTTCACGGTGGTCGGCGAGGAACTGGGCTACGTGGGAGCGCTCGGGCTGCTGCTGCTCTACGGCATCATCCTTTTCGGCGGTTTGCGCGCCGCCTTCGCCGCGCACGACCGCTTCGGCTTGTTGCTCGCGGTGGGCATCGTCGCAATGCTCGCCTTTCACGTGGTGGTCAACGTGGGCATGACCATCGGCATCATGCCGATCACGGGCATCCCGCTGCCCTTCATGTCTTACGGCGGCAGCGCTATTTTAACGGACTTCGCGGCGATCGGCATCCTGCTCAACATCCAACTCCAACGCGACGCGCTGATCTTCGACGAAACGCGTCCGTGAACGTCGAGATGTGCATGCCGTTCGGTAATTCGGTAATTCCGGGGAGGATGGATCCGCCCGTCTCGGGGTCCCCCACAGAGTTACCCAGAGCATGTTTCGACTACCGAGATACTCCCTGTTGAGCCAGTAGCGAACGTATAGCTAAAACTACCTTCCGGCGGCAAGGTGAAGGAAGAGACAAACGCAGGATACGGAGTTGGAGCCCCAGTTGGGACTGGATTTGGACCAATTGAAGTCGATATGATCGTTGCGCCATTATTCGATGCGTTGACTACGCAGTTGTAGGGGCTAAGATTGTAATATGTTTGAGGGGTAGAGGTCGAAGAGATCGTAGTCAGAACCACCGGGAAATTGTTGTAAATGGTTGGATAGATGAAAAAGATGCCCCGGTTGCCGGAAATCTGGCCAGTCAATTTATTCAGTCCCGTGCCGCCACCGGGCCGCGCCGTCGAGAGCACAGCGGGTGGTTCATTGAGAAAGGGCTGAGGAGGCGAAAAAATTCCAGACCCTGCGTTGGACATGTCGTTCGCTGATATATTGTAGTCGGTTGGCGGCGATGACGCAGGCGATGGGAAGACTAGCGGGAACGCGCACCCCGAACCCATGTAGTTGTTCCCAAGATCCAACTGTCGGCCAGTTCCGGGGTCTAGCCATACGCAGGCCCCATTACTGCTGGTCATCGAGTTCCCACGAACTCTTATCCCACGATGGTCGTTCGTCAACTTTACTGAGGCCCCGTAAGTTAGGTAGCCGATCTGGCAGTAAACCGGCACACTCACCCCACTAGGAAGAACCGCCGCCAACCCGCTCGGAACGGGCCCGCAAGGCGAACCGGGGCCTGCCGTCATCCAAGGTAGTGGGATTGGCCCGGGCTCGATATTTTGGGAAGTGAACACCGTGTACGAATCGAGGTTCTCCGCAACAGTCGGATTCCCCTGATTTAGTGGACCAGGTGCGATATTTGCGACTGCTGGTGGCGTTGGAAACGGATTGGGCCACTCTAAGAACTGGAGAAATCCGTAAGAAGAGTTAGCTGCGTAAGTCGTCGTGACTTGATACGGTGGCGCCGGAAACTGCTGTACCGTCTCGCCGGAACCGTGATTGTTCGAAAAATTTGCGGTGAACTGAGAGCTGGAGAGGACCGTTATGATCGATACAGTTTCCTGATTCGGGGTTCCGGCTCCGACTGAGGCACTGACCCCTGGCTCCATGCCGGTCGTGCTGGCCACGGTTGCGGTTATACCCATACCGTGACTAAGCGAAGTTGAGAGCGATGTTGAAAACAGGTTTGCGTTTCCCGCTTCGCTCGAATTGCATGATGCCGGTATTTTTGCGACCACGTTTCGAACATTATCGTTCGGTCCTATCGTGACGACTGCGCACGGAAACGACGGTATTGAGGCGCTCGCCGGATTTAGAACGACCTGGACGGCGGAAGCGTCTGTGGACCCGGCAGTCCCATAGAAGCCGTTAGGATTGAACGTCGGCATGGGTGTGGGATAAGGGCCAGAATCATCTCCTGCATACTGCATCGACAGATCTCTATTTGCTAGATAAGTGACAGCCGATCCGAGATCACGTATATTTGAGCCGGCAAGGAGATTGTTCCCGCCGATTGAGAGCGTTG
>Ga0182012_10004945_pt1 | contig 13840 bp, 10 predicted proteins | sample 612S2SmetaG_FD_120486 | JGI IMG/M metagenome (GOLD analysis project Ga0182012, IMG submission 120486) | Permafrost microbial communities from Stordalen Mire, Sweden - 612S2S metaG | ecosystem: Environmental > Terrestrial > Soil > Wetlands > Permafrost | place: Sweden: Stordalen | collected... | reverse complement strand
GTGCGCCGGCGGGTGGCCGATTTGTGGCGCATAGCCGCTGTCGGTGTCGATGCGAAGTTGGCGGACTGGGCGCGGCTGTACCAGGAGTTGCTCGGCGAAGTGGGATCGTTGGCCAGCGACGCCGAGCTACCGAGCGACGCGCTGCGCGAACAACTGGTCGCACTCCTGCAGGCGCACCGCGCTCGCCGACCACGCAGTCGTGCCGAGATCGTGCGTGATCGACTGATTGAGGGGGTACGTCCGGTGCGCGCGCTGCTCAAAGCACTGGTGGCGCTGCCGTGGAAAGCCCGCGCGGCGCATCCTCTCCTCGAAGTCATGCATCTGCTGCATGGGCTGTACGAACGGGACTTGCGGGCGTTGCCGACGGGCTGCCCAGTGCCGCTGGGTCGCGTCTGGCGCAAGGCGCTCGGTGGTGAGGATCGCGAACGAGCCTTTGCCGCTGCGGAAGTTGCCACGCTCTTGGACCTGCGCCGTGCCCTGCGCAATGGCACGGTGTGGATCGAACACAGCCTGGCGTTCCGCAGCCGCGAGACGTTATTCATCCCGCAGCGGCAATGGGAAGAGAGCCGCCGTGTGCACTATCGACGACTATCATTGCCGACCGAGCCGGGCGCATTCCTCGAACCCCTGGCAGAGCGTGCCCAGGCTGCCGTCCAAGCTGTGGCACAGAGCGCCACCGAAGGCATCCTGCGTGTCGATGACGAGCTGCATCTGACGCCGCTCGCGGCACTGGAGGAAGATCCGAAGCTTGCCAAGTTACGCGCGGCTCTCGATAAGAGAGTGGGCGATGCGCAGCTGCCCGAGCTCATCCTTCAGATCGATGCGCAGGTGCGTTTCAGTTGGATCATGCTGGGGCGCGAGCCCCGTTCGACCCGTGAGCTGCTGATGGTGTATGCCGGCATCCTCGCACACGGCACAGCGCTGTCGGCGGCCGAGACGGCGCGCATGATCCCGCAACTGTCGCCCGCTTCGGTGCGTCAAGCCATGAAGTGGGCGAGCGATGAACGCCGGCTCAGCGAGGCTTGTGGTGCCGTTCTTACATTCATGCATCGACATTCGATTTCAGCTACCTGGGGACGCGCGGATCTGGCCTCCGCCGACATGATGAGCCTGGAAACCAACAAGCGAGTATTTCTGGCGCGTAACGATCCGCGCCGTCAGACCGCCTCGATCGGCATTTACACCCACGTGCGAGATCGTTGGGGGATTTCGTATGCGCAACCGATTTTGCTCAATGAGCGTCAAGCCGGCGCCGCCATCGAGGGTGTCATTCGCGATGAGCGGCTCGAGACCTCCCTCCTTGCCGTCGATACCCACGGCTACACCGACGTCGCCATGGCGATCGCCAAGCTCTTGGGTTTTGATCTGTGTCCGCGCCTGAAGGCTCTGAAGGATCGACACCTGTTCCTGCCTCATGGCAGGGACATTCCCGAGATTTTGCGATCGATCTGCCACGCCAATATTGACCTGGCAAAGATTACGGCGCAGTGGGAGCAGATTGTGCACCTCGTCGCTTCGGTGCACAGCGGGCACACCAGTGCAATTCAGGTGTTGGCGCGCTTTGGCTCTGCCGCTCGCGGCGATCCGCTGTACGAGGCCTTGGCGCAGCTGGGTCGGTTGTTGCGCACGGTGTTCCTGGCCGATTATTTCGTCAACGAGGCATTTCGACGTGAGCTGCTGCGCGTGCTCAATCGCGGCGAGTCCGTCAATTCCTTGAAGCGCTCGATCTATGTCGGTCGCGTCGCCGGCTACCAGGCCAAGCAGCACGATGAGATGCAGGCGGTCGCCGACGCGTTAAGCTTGCTCGCCAATCTCGTCATGGCTTGGAACACGATGAAAATGCAGCTGGTACTGGATCGTTGGAACACACGCCGTTCCACCACAGTGCCGCCGGAGCTGATCGGCCGCATCGCGCCCACCCGCACGGAAGGCATCAATCTGCGCGGTGTGTTTAGTTTTCCCATCGAGCAATACGCTGAACAATTGCTGCCGTCACTGGCGGCAACAAAATCACGGGCTATCGGTACCTAAACAGACCCAAAACGCGCCGCGAGAACCACCTTTTACGCCGAACAGAAGAGCCCATTGAATCAATGCGTTGCGATGCTATACCCCGAAATATCCCGGGAAAATGAGGGTCTCCCAACCGGCACTTTTGGCACGGAAATCAAGGGGAGGCCAAAGACTGGGGCACAACGCGCCGCATACCAGGCGTCGCACTCCATTCGCTCGGATAGCGAATTGATATAGGCCTTCCCAGGGGCCACAGAATCCCACTGGGTAACGGAATCGACGGTAACCGCGTCAGGGTCCTCGCGGCCGCTAATGCTTCAGCCGCGCCGCTCTTTTGGAAATGTGCACGATATCCCTAATAAAATTACGTAGGACGCCCGGTCGCAAGTCTGGGAACCCTCGGCCACTCAATTGGATTGCTTCGCAGGGATCCGGTGCAGCCTGATGCCCGGTCATGCTTTGAATGCGAATGCGAAAGAAAATGGGTAGAAAAGCGTTGTCTGGCTCCGCAACTACGGTCGCCGGCTGCCACCACATAGCCAGCTTCTGCAATACCGCTTGCGCGTGATTTCGTGCGACCATATTCTCTGGCGAATCGGGCAGCTCTTCGTAGAGCCCGGTCGCTATGACACTCATCCATTGATAATGATTCGTACGGTCGTCAAATTCCACACAAACATGTGGATTCTCGCGCATGCACTCGATCTTTTGCCCAAGAATACTGAAGCCGTATAGGTCGGACCCATCGTAGGAAAAGCGCATCGGCACGATATGAGGCGCGCCGTTCAGCACGAATGCCAGTCGACCGACACCCGTGCGTTCCAGTTCGCTGCGACATTCGGCGACGGTTAAATTACGTATCAGCATTGCACCAGCTCCCAGAGTGATTGCCGTCAGCCCAACATAGGCTGCCGTGGGTGCGCCGCAGGCCTCAGTTCCTGTTGACCCGGCCGGCCCGGACATTCGTCGGGCGGATGATAGCGCACAAAGCCGTGCGGTTATGTTCGCCCCCGCACGTAGTGGCCAAGCCGCGCCGGGCTCGAAAAGCGAACCCGGGAATGCTACGAGGTGGCGGCGGGGGATATGTCCGCCTGCTTCCCAATCGAACGTCTACCTAACAATCAGCTGGACTTGTCGATCGAGCCTTGCGCCAACTAGGGTATTGTATGAATCTTCGGATTTTCAAGTTGAACTTCACGTGCCCAATATCCGGGTCTGCCGTAATGATCATAGATACGCGCCTCCTCATCGCGCCCCAGGTTCTCGCGATGCATCAGACAGTAAGGACAGGTCCCATCCGTGTGGCCAAGCCAGGGGATGCCGACCCGTTCGCCGATAGCCAAGCCCGTGACCCCCGCGCCCGCCATCTATACGGCCGACGATCTCGCGCCCGGGAATGACCGGGATAGTTGGACAGGGCAGATCGCCACCCCTGTCGTCGAATCGGGAGTTGCACTCAGTAAACCCAGGCCTCTTACTCGAAAGACTCACGTTCCGTCTATAGAGTGTCGACGCGATGCGCTGATGTCGGTGCGTTCCCGCACGAAAGGGCAGCTTGACTCCGCAGCCTGACCGTCCTGCTTCATTGGCGGAAGGCGCACCTCGCAAAGTGGGCAATCGCACGGAACATGCATCATCGCAAGAGCAGGCTGAGGGCGCACAGTCCATTCAATGGAGACAAATCATGTCGAGACATCCCGAATCCGCTGCATTCCGCGGTCCTGCGAAGGCAATACACCGTCCGTTCCGTGCGGGTCCGGAAATGATCGGCTTGCCAGCGAGCATATCGACGCCCAAATACGCTGGTTCTTCGAAAAAATCCTTGAGCGAGAGCCGTGCTCGAATATCGTCTCGTAAATGTGGTGACCCGGCGGCAGGCGCCGGGATGGACGCAAGGAGATTCCGATGACCAAGATCACTACCATTGGCCGAGCGGCGCTATCCGCAGGCAAATTTGCGTTTCCTGCACAGCGCAAAGAACCGCTGGAGAACGCGATTCATGTGCGCAATGCAGTCGCGCGCCTAGACTAGGTGACGAGCGTCACCGACGCAGAGCGCGACGACGCCTGGCGGCGGATAGTTCTCGGCGCGAAGACCTAATGGCGTAACGGTCGATAGGGCCGATTGGCGCGATACGGCGCACCATGCCCCGAAACACCCTATATGATCGAAACTCCCGGCCGTGACTTGAATTTACCCGCTATTCGTTTTTCGCGAGTACGCAGTTGTTCCCCGCGATGTAACCCTGGCAGGTTGCACGAGCCAACCCATGTTGGCTGAAGCCACCAGCAGACTCGCCGCCGCAAAAAAGCGCAGGGATGACGGCGCCGTTCATATCGAGCACCTCGCATTTCCCGTTGATTCTCAAGCCCGCGCGCGTATCGTGCACGTTGGGTGTCGCCCACGCCGCGTAAAAGGGCGCCTTCGCGATTTTATAGAGCGGCTTCGCTTTGCCGAAGTCAGAATCCACGCCCGACTCGACAAAAGAATTGTATCTCTTGACGCTCTCTTCCAGCTTGGCAGCTTCCATAGGGACCCTTTGATGCTGCATTTTGATCGCGCCGGCAAGGTCAGCCAGCGTGTTGGCGGTAAAGAAAAAGCCCTCCTTGAAATCGACGCTGGGCGGTCTCGGATCCCAACTCTCGCGCGCAACGGCATCGGCATCGAAGATCGCCCAGATGGGGCCGCCGCCGTTGTGTCCGTCGCTGAACCCGGCGAGCGCGGCGTTGAGAAAGTTGCTGGGATCGTATTTGATGTTCTTGGCGTTGAGATAACTTCCTTGAACGTAGTGCTTGACGGAGCCAAAGTTATTGGAGGTAAAACCGCCTTGTGTTTCGTCGTAGAAGCGGCTTCCCTGCATATTTACCAAGATCAGATCCTGCCAGTCCGCGACCCGTAGTCCCGTCGCACGGGCCTTATCGAATACCGGACTACCGGGCATCCAACTCAACATCTGCATGCTGAAGGGCAGGTAACCGTATTGACAGCCGATGAACTGAGGTTTGCTCAACACCGACCCGAATTCACCGGTCTGATTGTAGAGCCCCCAGAGCGATGCGCCGATGGCCATTGCCGCCAATTCGCCGCTGGCATCCTGATTCGACCAAGGCATACCACCGAGACCGCAGTATTCCTCCGTGAGGCGGGGATCGAACATGCGGCGAAAATTGATATTCCCGGTCGACCCACCGGTGCCGATGATAACGGCCTTGAGGGCGCGAATCCGCTGCATTTTGCCATTGTTGTCCGCCAGGATGCCAAGGACGCGCCCTGAGTGGGGATTCTCCCGAACGATCGTAGTCATTCGGTGTTCCAGCAGGATCTTGACGCCGATCTTCTCCGCAACAGCGAGCAATGGGCAAACGATTCCGGCGCCGGTCGCCGTCACCTTCTGATATCGTGCTTCAAGCGGTTTTCCCGTATAGACGCTCGGCCAATCCATCGCGGCGGCATAGTTCGAGCGGGGCGCCGAATTGCCGCAGGAAACTCCATCAAAGTCCCCTGGCGCGATGTCCATGAAAGCGACTCCGTGGGCCGCCAGCCACTCGTAAGTCCTTGCGGCGTTGTCAGCAAACGCCCGAACGACTTCCCGGTCGTTATAACGAAAATCCGGAAAGCCATTCGGTTCAACCACCGACCAGTCGGTGAGATCGCGGAACAATAAATCAGGTGAGTCCACGATCCCGTACTTCTTTTGCGCACTGGTTCCGCCGCCAAGCGGTATCGTGCCGCCACTCACCATGGCATGGCCACCCGCGTGCTTTTCAACCTCCACCATTATGACCGACGATCCGGCCTCCTTCGCAATGATCGCTGCCGGCAATCCCAGGGCTCCCGTCCCTATCACCACGACATCCGCCTCCAACTCCCATGTGCCGGAGGCCGCAGGTCCGGTCGCTGCGGGCACAGTTCCCACACCGCAAGTCATTGCGCCGAGGCCCAGTGTGCCGGCGACAACATCGCGACGGGTCATCGAGCCCTTGAGGGTCGAGCTATTCATCATTGCATCCTTTTTATATGGGAGATGTTGGCGCGAACCGCGTTTCAACGGGCGCCACGCCCTCACGGCTTCGGCAGCTTGTTGCCATTCGCCCGAAATTTCTTGCCGAACTCGGTGAGTTCTGTTCCACCATCGGGCCGTACGTGACACGCCGCGCAGGGCTGGCCGGTTGCCGCGCCAAATTGCGGCGTTGCGGTAGCTGCCCTGGAAACCAGAAAACATGCCGCACTTGCCGTCACAAGCGCCGTGACAGCGCCGAGGAGCCCCGCATGAGTCTTCTTTGAATTGAATGTCATTGCTTTTCCGCACTTAACGACGCTTCGCGCCAATGAACAGATTTATAGCCGCGCCGCCGATGGCTATCGAGACGCGACCGTTTGACCTTAGCTAAGGCGCTGAAACGCCGTCTGTACGATATCGCACGGTGAGTCGCCCGGTGACTCGAGTAGAGTCTCTGGGCTGCAAGCTGTATCCCGCCTAGCACTTAGCACTCAGGCGCCGCTGGTTCAGGGAACCGGTCGAGCACGTATCGGGGGGTTCAACGTGAATTCACCGCCGCCTCAGCACCGTGGAATTGCCGCCTGGCTTTGGCGACGCCCACAGCGTTGGTTCTTGCTGGGCATACCGGCCGGCGGGTTGCTGGCTTTCCTCCTTGGCATCGGATTCGCCGGCGGTTCGCTGGGCGGTTTGCACTACACATCCATCGAATCCTTCTGCACGTCCTGCCATGAGATGGCAGCACCATTTCAGGAGTACAGGCAGGGTGCGCATTACTCAAATAAATTCGGGATCCGCGCCACGTGCGCGGACTGCCACATCCCACCCACATTCGTGGCGGGGTTGCTGCGCCACGCCGGCTCTGGAGCGACGGACGCGTGGGAACACATGACGTTTGAGCTCAACACGTCCGCCAAATACGAGGCCCATCGACTCACGATGGCAAAAAGCGTCTGGAAGGATCTCAAAGCAACCGATTCCGCGGAGTGCCGCAGCTGCCATACGCCCTCTGCCATGGCATTCGACAAGCAACCTGCCGCGGCGGCCAATGAGCACAAATCAATGGCAAAAGACGGAACGACCTGCATTGATTGCCATAAAGGGATCGCCCATATGCTTCCTCAGGGCAGCTAGTTCTAGCCCACTCTGCGCTAGAAGCATGCCGCTTTGCGCGCGGATGCGCTAGTTCATCCCCCCGGGGTTTGATCAGGCAGGGCTTGAAGCCGCATGGCGAGTGGAGGGCTCTGACGGCCCGCCGCGCACTCGGCCCGGGGCACTCGGTCCGCCGCGTGGGTAATCTCGCACTTGGCAGATCGAGACATCTCCGGCAGACGAGCCATCTCCCGCCGGGCAATGCGGTAGCATTCGCAGGAGCGGGCTTCCAGAGCGGTTCGATCGATCACCGAGATGTGGCCGCGGTGGTAGCGAATGCATCCGATGATCTGAAGCTTGCGAGCCGCCTCCGTGACGCTCTCTCGTCGGACGCCCATGAGCTCGGCGATATGCTCGTGGGTCAAGGGTAATTCGTTCGACGCCCGGCGATCCAAGAACATGAGTAGCCACCGACACAACTGTTGAACGATAGTGTGGTGTCGATTGCACGAGATTGTTTGACCCACTTGAGCGATGTAAGACTGCGCATATCGCAGCAGTACACCGCGCATCGAGCCACCCTGCTCGCAGGTCTGGGCTAGCAGCTCGCGCCTGATTCGATAGCCCCAGCCCTCACTCAATACGGCCGCCCGGCAGGTAGCCGAGCCGTCCCCCAGGAAAACCTCGACACTGGCGAAGCCCTCTGGACCTACGAGGGTGAGTGCATCTGCCCGGCCGTCCGCCAGGACGCACGAAACAGAAAGGACCGATGTCGTTGGAAAAACAATATGATTGGCGGGCCCGAAGGGCTCATAGAGCACATCGCCGAGCGGCATGAAGATCGGTTTGAAATTTCGAACCGCCCTCGCCCATTCCGCCGCAGGAAGCGCTGCGAGCAGCAGGTTCTTAGGCGTCGGGATCAAATGCGAAACCGCTGTGGGCATTGAGGGTATTTCTGGTGTGGAGCGAAGTAGCTTCACCATAATCGACAGTTGTGACGTTTTGAATACGCAAACACCCGTAACGGCTATGTACTCTACCGATCATAATGACATCTGCGGTTCGGACTCACACGCCGATCTGGTATCGGTCCGCGGAGCCGCGCCAACTCTGTGAGGATGGGGAGGATCTCACGCGCGAGTTCAACGCTCAGTGGCGCGCGGGGGGAGGAATTTTCCGGTAGCGCACAAACGCGCCCCGCCACATAACGCGTCGCCTGGACCATTCATTTATCGACTACGCCGCTCTCCAAATCAGCCCCCATGCGCCGTGGTACAAGACGCTCGTACTCCTTTTTCACTACGGCGTAACACTCACAGGCGCGGGCCTCTAGGGCCGTCCGATCGAGCACGGAAATGTGTCCCCGACCGTATTGAATCAAGCCAGCCCGTTGTAGTTTGCCTGCGGCAACCGCGACACTCTCGCGACGTACCCCATGATGTGTGGCGATCAATTCCTGCGTCATTGCGATTTCATTCGATGAGAGACAATCAAGACTCAGCAGCAACCATCGACACAGCTGTTGGTCCAATGAGTGATGCCGATTGCACGCCGCGGTTTGCGCCATTTGTGTGATCAACGCTTGCGCGTATCGCAGTATCGGAATCTGGAAGGGGGTGCCGCGTTCGAATTCCTGTCGGAATCGTTCGGCTGTCATCTGATAGGCATAACCAGCGCTCTGCACCACCGCCATGGGCGCCACAGATTTACCGCCCATGATGGTAGCGATGCCGATCACACCGTCATTACCGACAACGGCGACTTCGGCCGAGGCTCCGTTGGCGGCCCTGCACAGCTTGGACACAATCGATGTGGTCGGAAAGTAGACGTAACGTGGAGGGTTTCTCTCCTCATAAAGAACCTTGCCCAATGGCAATGAGACCAGTTTTAAGTGCGTCCGCAACTGCTCCAAATCGTTGGACCGCATTGCAGCCAGAAGTCGATTTTGCATGGGCGTGTGGTTCCGGGGTACAGGCAAAGGCCGGCGGTCATGCGCCATGGGGAGCATTGGCGGATTGGCGGCACAATTGGGAACTTCGACTAGAGGGACCCGACGATCTGCAATTGGCGTATCTATCATCGTTTCCTTACCTTCCAGATAATGAGGCCGCGGGAGATTGACCACGCTGTCAGTCGCGCCTGCCGATCAATGTCTCGAGCTCCTCGAGCAGCAGATTGACGTCCACCGGTTTGGGCAGCATTCGATCGGCAATCAGCCTGGCCTTCTCGACGTGTTTGTCTGAAATATCGCCCGAAAGCATGATCGTCGGAGGTTTGGCGCCGAGTAACGTGGCAATCTCGGCGACGATCTTATCGCCCGTAACTCCCAGTGGTAGCTGATAGTCGCATAGGATCACATCGGGGCGCAGGCCGTGCACATTAACGTGCTGCAGTACCTCATCGCGCGATGCGGCGCTCACGACGTCGTAGCCTTCCAGGCGCAACAGCATCGCCATCGATCGCGCCACACCGGGATCGTCTTCGATGTGCAGCACTTTGGTGCCGCGCGCCACCGGAGGCGACACCGACGTCTTGACGGACACCTGTTCCGGTGCGGTCGGCGTCGCGACGCCGCGCGGCAACTGGACGGTGAAGGTGGAACCTACGCCGACTCGAGACTCAATGGTGATCCCATGATCCAGGAGCCGGCAAATCGTTTGAACGATAGAGAGACCCAGGCCGACCCCTTGCCGCTGGTCGTGATTGGGATTGTCAACCTGATAGAATGCGTCGAAGATTCGTCGCACATTCCCAGCCGGTATGCCGACGCCGCTGTCGATGATTTCAATGTCGACTCGCGACTGCGTCGGGTGAACGCGCAATTGAACCGCACCGCGTGCCGTATATTTGATAGCGTTTCCGATGAGATTGCGCAGGATCACCGGCAACAGCATGGGGTCGCTGCTGACGATTTCCGGGGAATCCTCGATGTCCAGGATCAGCGACTTGTTGGCTGCGGCGTAGCCCAGTTCCGAGCGCAGACGGGATAGGATCTCCCGCAGCGGAAAGCTACGCACCACCGGTACGATGGCGCCCTTCTCCAGGCGATTGATATCGATCAGCGCCGAGAGAATCTCGTCCATGCTTCGTACGGCTTCCTCCAACAAACCCATGTGGGGGGAGAATTCGGTGTTTCCGAGCGCTCGGGCCAACACGGACTGCAGACTCCAGATCGTCTGCAGTGGTTGACGCAGATCATGGCTAGCGGCGGCGAGGAAACGTGACTTCACCTCATTGGCTTGCACGGCCGAATCCCGGGCCAGGGTTAGGGCCTCCTGTAGCTCCTTGCGCTCGGTCATATCGCGCACGACCGCGATCGTTATAGGGGGCGCACGATCGCCGATATGGTTCAGCATGACATCGATGGGGAATTCCGTGCCATTGCGGCGCCGCCCGAGAAGTTGCAGTCCCGCTCCCATGGCGCGCAGCCGTGCCGAGTGCGTATACCTGCGCCGATGTTGCGCGTGACTCTCTCGCAGCGGTGCCGGTACGAGCAATTCGATGGATTGATCGATGAGCTCACTGCGCTCGAATCCGAACATGCGAGTCGCCTGCGCGTTCAAATACTTGATCTTGCCGTCCGTGCCGGCACCAGCCACCATAAATACTGCATCCGGCAGGTGTTCCAGAACGTCGGTCCACGAATCCCGCAGCAGCGAGGGATCGAGTTCTTCTGTCAACGATGTGGAACCTAGGTATGAATCCACGGAAAATCCCTGTGGTAAACAAGTGTCGCTGGCGCAGCCTTGTCCATAGCCGCCTCAATTTATTGTGTTCCCAGATCTCGCCCAGTCCCTCAACATAATGCTAACCTATTGCGCAACCAGGACTGGAGCCCCGGAAAGTACTGAGAAGGTTCGCCTTTACTTGGTACTGATGGGGTGACCTGCGTCCATCATCAGGTGGCCAGATTGAGCGGACATCGCTCAGTTTGGCCCGCGAGCTTCAAAAGACCTCGATTACGAGATGCTCAAAGTGCACAAGGCAAGTGGGACGCCATCACGTCGCACCCGACGCGGCATCGGCACAAAAGCCCCGCCTCCCATCAAGTCCACCCCCCGCCCAAGCGCAGTGCCGAAGCGGGCGCTTCGGGCTAAGAGGGACAGCTTTTTTGTAGTGGGGCTCGGTGCGTCTGCCGGTGGCCTTGAGGCGGTCAGAAAGATGCTCGGGGCGCTGCCTGCCGACACCGGCATGGCGTTTGTGCTCATTCAACACCTCGACCCCACCCATAAAAGCATGATGGTCGATTTGCTGGCGCGAGACACAGCGATGAGTGTCTTTCAGGCTGCCGATGGCATGTCCATTCAGCCCGATTGCCTGTATGTCATCCCACCGCAAGCAGATCTCTCGGTTCACGACGGGTTGCTGCGACTTTCGCAACCCCCGGTACGCCAAGGTGCGCACTTGCCGTTTGATTTTTTCTTGAACTCGATGGCCGACAACTATGGTAAGCGCGCGGTATGCGTCATCTTATCGGGAACGGGCACCGACGGCAGTGTCGGGCTCAGAGCGGTCAGTGAGAAGGGTGGACTCGTCATCGCACAGGATCCGGACGATACCGCTTATGAGGGGATGCCCCGCAGCGCGATCGCCACTGGGGCCGTCAATGTTATAGCGCCCGCGGTGAAAATCCCCGAGGCCATCATCAGACACGCAAGGAAGCATCCCTATCTCGGCGTCATCGGAAGGTCTGGATCAACGGATGAAAAGACAGATGAATGGCTGGCCACGATCATCGGGCTGCTTCGCTCCCGTGTGGATCACGATTTCACTCACTACAAGCAAGCCACATTAGTTCGCCGCATCCGCCACCGGATGGCGCTCGCAGGGATCAAAGAGATTGACGAGTATGTCAAGGCACTGCGAAAAGACGGCGCAGAATTGGACCAACTCGCGAAGGATCTGCTGATACATGTGACTCGTTTCTTTCGCGATCCAGGCGCCTACGAGGCGCTGGCGAAGACAGTCGTCCCCGAATTGGTGCGCCAGCATGCATCAGATCAGCCGATCCGCATCTGGGTCGCCGGTTGCAGCACGGGCGAGGAGGCCTATTCCCTCGCCATGCTGTTCGTGGAGGAGCTCACTGCGGTAAAGCTAACCACGAAGCTCCAAATCTTCGCCTCCGATGTGAGCCCAGAAGCCGTGACCTACGGGCGCAATGGTGTCTTTCCCGAGTCGATCGAAGTCGACGTATCGGCGGAGCGACTGGCGCGCTTCTTTACGCACCAGAGCCATAGTTACCGGGTGCGCCGTGAACTGCGCGATTGCATCGTCTTTACGGTTCAAGATCTACTGTCCGATCCGCCCTTCTCGCGTCTGGATTTGATATCGTGCCGCAGACGAGGAGTCCGTGCGTGACTCACTCGAATTGCTACTCAAGAAGGACGGGCACCGTGTCACCGCGGTTGCAAACGGGGAAGCGGCCCTGGCGTTGGTTGCTAAGCGTGGGGTGCGACCAGACTTGGTGATCTGCGATTACAATCTGTCGGGTGTCATGAATGGTGTGCGGACCGCGGCAAGCCTGGGTGAAGCCCTCGGCTCGCCACCTCCGGTGATCATCTTGACCGGTGATGTCCGGGTTGCCATATCGCGAGATATAGCATCACACGGCTATCTCGGTCGCAAGAAACCGTTGAAGGCACGAGCGCTGTTACAGGATGTCCAACGGTTGCTCGAGACGGCATCACCACCGCCAGAGCCGGCGCTCGCGGTTGACACACCCGCCGATTTTCGACCCGCTGAGTCGGCCGCGACGATATATGTGGTCGACGACGATCACGGGGTGCGCGAAACGATGCGACTGCTGCTGACAAAGGCCGGTTACTCCGTCGAGACCTTTGAGAGCGCCAAGGCATTCCTCAGCGGCTATCGCCGCGGCACAAAGGGCTGTCTACTCACCGATGTGCGTATGCCCGGCATGAACGGATTCGAACTCCTGGCCCAGCTCGCAGCCGCGGACCATGCCCTGCCATCCATCGTCATTACCGGCCAGGGCGACATCGCCATGGCGGTCCAGGCGATGAAGGCAGGGGCGGTGGATTTCATCGAGAAGCCAACGCGGCCGACTGAGCTGCTGATCGCTGTCGATCGAGCGTTGCGGCAGGCGTTAAGCCCCGCAGAGCGCTCCTCGAGGCATAAGGCGGTCGCTTTGCGCATTGCCGGCCTGACCAAGCGGGAACGCGAGGTGATGGATCTCGTCGTCGCCGGCCTTGCGAATAAGGATATCTCAGCACGCCTGGGGATCAACCAGCGTACCGTTGAGACGCATCGCGCTGCAGTCATGAAGAAGATGGGCGCCTCGTCGCTCTCCGAATTGGTTCGCCTTGAAATGGCGGGCCGGCCGGAGAAGAGTCTGAGACAGAAGGGGAAAGGCCGTGCCGCGGTTTCTTGATCCGTCGTGCGCGCCCATTAGCCTCCAACGTCGTCTGTAGCGCCATGCCCGCCACGCTGCTGGCGCCGAGCGCCGCGGCGCCAATTGCGGATACAAAGATTCAGGGCCAGCCATCCGGCCAGGGTTCCGAACGGCCAAGCGATCCACCTTGGCCACAAGAATGCGATGACCGCGAGTACGGCTAAAATCAGCGCACCGGTCAGTAGCGGACCGTCGGACACATCGGCCTCCCCTTGATTTACGTGCCAAAAGTGCCGGTAGGATTTCTCGGTAATTCCAGCGGTCATGCGGAGTTTTTGTAGGCGCCTCAAGGGCTTGCTGTTCGGCGTTTTTGCTGGGGTATTGTG
>Ga0182012_10004944_pt1 | contig 13842 bp, 14 predicted proteins | sample 612S2SmetaG_FD_120486 | JGI IMG/M metagenome (GOLD analysis project Ga0182012, IMG submission 120486) | Permafrost microbial communities from Stordalen Mire, Sweden - 612S2S metaG | ecosystem: Environmental > Terrestrial > Soil > Wetlands > Permafrost | place: Sweden: Stordalen | collected... | reverse complement strand
CGTTTCCCGCCGTACCAACGAAATCGGCATCCGCATGGCGCTCGGCGCGGAAGCCCGCACCGTGCTCACGATGATTCTGCGCGAAGCCTGGATCCTCGCCGCTTTGGGAATTATTGCGGGAATCGCCGCCGCGCTCGCCCTTACTCGCTTGCTCGCCAATGAACTCTTCGGCATTAAACCCAACGATCCGCTCACCTACTGCGCCGCCGGGCTTCTCCTTTTGGCAATCGCTCTGTTAGCCGGCACAATCCCCGCCCGCCGCGCCGCCGCCATCGATCCCGGCCACGCTCTGCGCCACGAGTAGGCGTCCGCTATTCGATTTCTTCGCTAAGTTCCTCAAATAACTCGCTGATCGGCAGCTTAATTCTCGGCTCATCCGTAATCAAAATGCTGACTGCTTCCCGCTTTCCTTCTCGCGTGTAAGACCACGCCAACTTCTTGCGCGGATCAATCAGCCAAACGTATCGAACGCCGAATTTCAAATAATCGTCGATCTTCTCTTGCATTTCGGCTCACGCGATCTTCGGGCGAGACAATTTCTATACAGAGGAATGGCGGCTCATTTAATATCCGGCCTTTCGCCTTGCCGAGCGTTACAGCGACATCCGCTACTCGATATCGCCTGGCGGCAACATGCGTCGTCACCGACAGAAAGACACTGATTCCGAAAGCTTTGCGGCGATCGCATAGCCAGGCCAACTAATCCGTGCAGGCACGCGTGATCAACCTCGCCGCCAAAACGATCCAACAATTCGCCATCAACATACTCACAATCCGGCTCATAAACCGTTGTCAGTATTCTTGCTCCGAAACCATACCGCCAGCTTAGCGCGAAAATGGAATGTGCCCTGGAAACCCGCCGACAATCCAATTCCCCTCTCCGCCAGCGAATTTCAACCGCAGGAACTTCCTCCCGATCTCCTTACCACCAACCCCGCCGAACTCTTCCCCGACGCCCGCGAGTCCAAAGCCGCTCTCAGCGGTCTTCTCCTTCTCGCCGGCCACTGGGACCTATGCCACACAACCGCCCAGGACATCGGGTCCCGCGAAGGAAGCTATTGGCACGCCATTGTTCATCGCGTCGAACCCGATTCCTCCAACGCCGCCTATTGGTTCCGCCGCGTCGGCCCGCACCCCATCTTCAGCGTTCTACACGATCAGGCCGCTACTTTGCTGTCGGCCTCCAACGTCGCTTGGCGTCTCAAATCTTCTTGGGACCCGCATCTCTTTCTAACCTGGAGCGATGAAGCCAGAGCGGAGCCAGGCGGCGCAAAATATCACTGCGCCCAACAAATTCAGTGGGCGGAATGCCAGCTGCTCTTTTCCTGGTGCGCGGGGCATTAGCGCTATCAAAAATTTCAATTTGTCCGGCGCTGCGCGACTGCGTACAATCGTATTTAAGTATTATTAGGTTCCTACTTCGTTCGTAGACCGGCACCCCTGTCGCGTGTTCAAAAATACCTCCAGGAGATATTGCATGGCTGACAACGAACAAGCAGAAATGAAACCGACGCTTGGGCTCACTGGTCTCACGATGAACGCCATGGCGCTCATCGCGCCGGGCGCGTTCTTATGGCTCACCTTCGCCGCGCAAGGCACCACCGGCACCACCGCGCCCAGCATGTGGATGGGCATCGTTCTTGCCCTCCTTCTCTGCCTGGCCACCGCCGTCTGCTACGCGGAAATGGCCAAGCTCTATCCCGGCACCGGCAGTTCCTATTTCTTCGCCGAGCAATCGTTCCTCAATCACGAAAAAGCTTGGCGCTACGCCCGCATCTCCAAATTTATCGTCGGCTGGGGTTCGCATCTATACTACTGGGTCTACCCCGGCGTCATGGTCGCTGTCATGGGCGAATTGTGCGGCTATCTTACGGGAACAATTTGGCCCAACTTCATGAACGCCTCCAACCCCGGTCCCGCCTTCATGGCGCTCATCGCCATCGTCTTCTCGTTCGCCATCGCCTGGATCGCCCATCGCGGCATCAACGGTTCCACCGCCATCAACATTGCCATCAACGTGGTACAAATTTCCGCCCTGCTGATCTTCTCCGTCATGGCCCTCAGCTATCGTGCGCATCATCCGCCCGGCAGCGTCGGCTATCAATTCGATTCCTCTTCCGGCGCGGCCTACACCTACGAGTTCGCCACCAAGACAGTGGACAAAGTAGACACGATCGTGCGCGACGCCAACGGCGTTCCCCAACCCAAGCTGGACGCCGCCGGCAAGCCCGTGCCATTCGTCGTCACTTATCCGGAGAAGGACGCGAGCGGCGCATTTCTCACCCATCCCAGCGCCGGGTCCGTCGTGGGCTTCCATAACTTGAGTTGGGTGTTCATCCAAGCCACCGTGGCGATTCTCATTCTGGTTGGCTTCGAATCGGTGACTGCCATGGGTGCGGAAGCGAAAAATGCCAAACGCGACGTTCCCATCGCCGTCATCACGTCGCTGCTGGTGCAAGGCGCTTTCTGTTATTTGATCGAGTACTTCGCCGCCAACTATTTCTTAAACAGCGGCTATCCCATGACATCTGCTACCGGCTCCGCCGCGCCTATCGGCGACATGATGATCGTGGTCGGTGACGCCCTCTTTGGTCAAGGCAACGGCCGCACTTTCATGTTGATTGAAGCCTTCACGGTTTTTCTCGCTATCGTCGGCACGACGCTTTCCTGCATGAACACCGGCGCGCGCGTGACGTACGCCATGGGCAAAGATTCCGAATTGCCCGATCACTTCGGCGCTTTGCACAATGCCAACCTCACGCCGCACCGCGCCATCTGGACGCTGGCCATCATCTCGGCCCTTGTCGGCGTCGTTGGCGTCTCCATGCCCTTTGGCGACGGCAGCGCGCCATCCGACGCCACCATCGCCGCCCTGCCGCATGGCTTCTGGTCGAGCTTCGGTTACCTGACCCACGACAAAATGGCCGCCTTGCCGCAGACCATTCTGCTGGTCACGCTGACATCGAACTTCGGGACGTTTCTCCTTTATGCATTGAGCTGCTTCATCTGCATGGTGGCCTATCACAAACATCCGAAATTTAATGCGCTGAAGCATCTCTTCATCCCGAGTTTCGGCCTGCTGGCCAATCTGGTTTGCATGGCGTTCTATCTCATTGGTCCATTCATCGGCATCGGCACCAAGATGGAGCCCTTGCTGGCCCTCGGTCTGGCGGCCGTTTGGGCCATTTATGGCGGCATCTACTTCCTGCGCACCAGCAAGGGAAGCGGCCGTACAACTCTGCTGCCCGACGGCGCCAAGGCCGCCGGCTTGTAGCCGAACTCGAGTGCTGGAAATCGAATTCGCGCAGCTGTCCGATCCCGGCGTCGTGCGCGACCATAACGAAGACTTCCTGGGCTACAGCGCGCCCAACAATGAAGAGCAGGCGCGCACCCATGGTTGGCTCTTTGCCTTAGCCGACGGCGTAGGCGGCCATGACCGCGGCGAAGTGGCTTCGCGTGTGGCGGTCGAGTGCGTGCTGGACGGTTTCCGCAACGCCCCGCGTAGCGAATCGCTCAACTCGCTCCTGCCGCGCCTGGTGCAAGCAGCCAATGGCAAAGTTTTCGAAACCGCCATGGCGGCCGGTCCAGGCGGCAGCAACATGGCTACTACCATGGTGGCCTGCGTGCTGCGCTATGACTTGGCCGTGGTCTCTCACGCCGGAGATTCGCGCTGCTATCTGCTGCGCCAAGGCTACGCGGCAGCTATCACGCGCGACCACACGTTTTCCAACGAACAACTCAAAATGGGCGTCGTGACGGCCGCCGAAGCGGGCCGCTCGCGCGTGTCCAACGTCCTGAGCCGCGCGCTGGGCACGAACATGTTTCTCAGCGTCGACACCAGTGAGAACCAGATTTTCGCGGGCGACGTTCTGCTGCTCTGTTCCGACGGTTTGCACAACTCACTCAGCAGCGAAGACATTGCCCGCATCGCCGGCCATGGAGCGCCGCTCGATAGCGCGGCGCAAGAACTGGCAGAGCTTGCCAAGCAGCGCGACGGCAGCGATAATATTAGCGTTCAACTCATTCGTGTTCGCAGCGTGGAGCGCGTTGGGATGTATCGCGGAAGGCACTATAAGCTTGACTAGCGAATAAGGCGCGTCGAAAACATCTTGCACCCAGGCGACCAGTTAGACCACTTCCACATCGACTCACTCGTCGCGCGCAGCGGCATGGCGTCCATTTATCGGGCCACCGACACGCGCAGCGGCGCGCAAGTGGCCGTCAAAATTCCTCATCCGGAAGTGGAAAGCGAACCCGTCTTCTTCGAACGCTTTCAACGCGAACAGGACATCGGCGCCAAACTCGACCATCCCGCGGTGATGAGAGTCTTCGCCGTGCCCGACCGTTCGCAAGTCTACATGGTCATGGAATGGGTGGACGGCCGGTTGCTGCGCAGCATCCTGCGCGAAGAGAAAAAGCTTTCTCAACAGCGCGCTTCCCGCATCACCATCAGCCTGTGCCGCGCGCTTGAATACATCCATAGCCAAGGCGTGGTGCACCGCGATCTGAAGCCCGAGAACATCATGGTCGGGCCGGACGACAGCATCAAGCTGATCGATTTTGGCATCGCCGGACAGGAAGGCGCGCGCCGTCTCACCTTCGCCAAACTCTCAAATCTCATGGGCACGCCCGATTACATCTCGCCCGAACAAGTGAAGGGCAAGCGCGGCGATGGGCGCAGCGATATCTATGCCGCCGGCGTGATGCTCTACGAAATGCTCACCGGCGAAGTGCCATTCAAAGGCCCCAACCCGTTCGTCATCATGAACGACCGTTTGCTGAACTATCCCATTCCGCCGCGCGAAGTGAATCCCGAAATCACGCCGCAGATGCAGGAGATCATCTACCGCGCCATCGAACGCGAACCTTCGAACCGTTATGCCCATGCGCGCGATTTCGCCTCCGACCTGGAACATCAGGATCAAGTCGGCGTCTCGGAAGACCGACTGGAACTGCATATCTGGCAGAAGCGCCGCGAGCCGCTGCACAAAAAGATTTTCTTCTACTTTCTGCTGGCGATGATTCCGGTGGCTGTCTTCGGTTTACTTCTCTATGTCGCAAAGCATGGTTAACCAAGTTTTATGAGCCGATCTGTTGCGCTACTCATCCTGTTCGCCGCCGCCGTTCTTGAAGCCGGGGGCGATGCTATTGTCCGTTCCGGCATTCACGCCGGCCAACTCACCCAGCGTGTGCTGCTCTTTGTGCTGGGCGGCTGCGTTTTGTTTGCCTATGGCTGGGTGGTGAATGCGCCGCCTTGGGATTTCGGCAAACTGCTGGGCATCTATGTAGTTTTCTTCTTTGTGGTCGCCCAAATCATTTCGTATTTTGCTTTTGGCCAAAAACCAAGCTTGACTCTCTTGCTCGGCGGCTCACTCATCGTGGCCGGCGGGCTGGTGATCGGCCTGGCTAAGAGTTAGGTCGCTTACGATCCTTGGCTTCCCTGAGAAGGCCTGCCTCTGTCAAGTAAAATCTTTCGCGCCTCCGGTTTGGGACATCGCTCGCCGTTTCGCTTCCCGCTTATCGGCTTGCTCTCTCCGGGCGCCACCCGTAGAGTCGATCAGTCTTACTGAGGTCACACATTGTTCCTCCGTGCCGTGCCATCCGCAAACACCATGGTGCGGTGGGTGAATGAGTAACGCAATCGCCTCCATAATGCAGCCTCGACCTTGCTGCCCCACCTTTGGCCGACCGGTTCATCTTTTCGGTTCGACTCCTCTCCGAAGTTCCTGCACGGATTATGCTTTCGGCTTCCCGTGCCGACCCGGCGGTTGGTTAGCCTGGCTGGTTAGCCCCGGATACCGGAGAGGTCCCTCGGTTCTCGCGCGTGTAGTTTCTCGACGTGTTCGTGGCTCTCAGACTACGTCGGGTCTCCGCAGGGGCTCGCGCTTTCGTCCCTGTGAGTGTGGCCTTCCCAGTGGGAGCACATGGTCGGTACCCGAGATGCGTTTTCGAGGCTCAATTCCCGGCCCGTCGATGCCTCTGTCTACGCTTCCCCCGGCGCCTCACAGCACCCAGCGCAAGACTCGAGGTCGCGTTGGTTCGCTATTCCTTTTCTCGTGCGCTCCCTCCTCCCCGACTACGCGCCGTTTTATCCCGATGCTTGCGCTCCCTTACGGGCGCGGTTCTGTAGCTGCGCTTACGAGCCGCTATTGGAAAGACTTGAAATCGGAGATGTAGCAGCCAAGGGCGTGCGTTAAGGGTTTGGTGATGGGCTTACCGGCGACAATTTCGTCAAGCGCATTGCGCAGGTCGGTATTCTTAGCGGGACGGCGCGGCTGGCCGAGGGCGGCATAGGAATCGTCGATGCGGCCGAGATAGACCACCTTGCCGGAATGATCGATCACCGCGGCTTCCGGAGCAACGGTTGCGCCGGCGGCCTTGACTATCTCATGCCGGCGATCCACCAGTTTTGGATAGTCTCCGTGGCCGTACTCTTGGGCGTGTTGGCGAGCTTGTTCGTCCGTAAGGGAGGGATCGACATAGATAAGAGTGCATGAGACGCCACGCGAATGATAATCCCGGCAGATGCGGGCGATTTCGTGGGCGTAGGAGTTTGAAATCGGGCAATCGTTGCCGACGAAGAACAGCACATTCGCTTTGCCGGCATCCACCCGCATGGGATGGCGTTCCACGCCGTTCACGTCGAGAATTAGAAACAACAAGGCGAGGCCGGCTGCAAACATTAGTTGTGCGTGCTTGGTTCAGGGTTGCCGGTGAGTTCACGAACCTTCACCATCAGGCTTGGGTCTTGCATGATGCGTGCGCGGGCGGTCTCTCTCAGGTGCCGGCGGTAGGTGGTTTGCAAGGTGGCGAGATCTGCTTCGACCGCTGGATACACGGCCAAAGTAACGGCGCCCATTTCATCTTTAGTCTGTTCGCCCCAGCGCACTTCGATCGGCGGGCGCGAAGGATTCTTGGGATTTTCTTCCGAGTTATCCCAGCTCACTTCGCTTTCGAGCTTGGTGCCTTTAGGCAGAAGGATAGTGTTTTCGAAATAGTAGCGGTCTTGCCAAGCGAAATCCCAGTCTTTGATATCGAGCAAGGTTTTTACGTTTCCGTCCGGAAAAGTGGCGGTCATCTTCATCGTTTTACCGATGTAATGAGCGTGCGCGCCGATACTGACCGCTTCGACATCAACCGGCAGGACGAAGGAATCATGAACCGTGAAATCCTTTTGGCCGGGAGCAATGTCGAGAGCGGAGAAAAGGCCATAGGCGACCGGCAGCTGAATGGTCGAGAGCGTGTGCTCGGGCGCCGCTTTCGCGAAGTAAAGACCGATAGTAGATTGCTCCGTGGCCTCTTTGCCGATGGGATGGAAGTGATATTGGAACATCAAGTCGGTACCTTTAGGCAGCTTGAGAGCGAGTCCGCCCGGGAGCAGATGGGGCTGTGCGCCAACGGCCACGCCGCCTAATGGCGTCATGTCGCGGCTAATCTTCATGCCGGCGGTAGGAGACTTGCTGGCTTCTTCTTCGGCTTCTATTTTTTGCGCATCGGCGGTGGAATCGGCAAAGTAGAGAACGTGATGAACTACTTGACGCGCGGAAGGGCGCAGTTCAATTGCCTGCACCCACTTATCTTCGGGTAGGTCGAGAGGGATGCGAAGGTAGCGATAGATATCGGCGCCTTCGGCGGGAACGGTGAAGCGTTTGTCCATCTTCACGATGAGATCGGGCGTGCCGAGTTGCCAGCCATCGGTAAACTTGGGCAGCGGCGGAGCCTTAGCGGGGTCGCCTTCGGGCATGCCTTGCTTGACCCAAGTTTGAATAGTTTTGAGTTCGTCGTCGGTGAGGCGTCGGGAGTCTTTATAGGCATAAGAGGCAGGTTCGGCTTTCCAGGGCGGCATGATGCGGGCGGCAGTGACAGCGGCGATGATTTTGCCATGTTTCTTAACGTCGTCGTAACTCAACAACGAAAAAGGCGCGGCTTCGCCGGGGCGGTGGCAACCGGCGCAGCGATGGTAGACAATAGGGGCGACGTTTTCGCTGAAAGTAACTTGCGCGGTCAATGAGACAGCCGAGATGGCAACAGCGAGACAGCAGGCGGGAAGATGGCTCTTGAGCATAAACGAGAGGTTCAGCCCTCAGGGTAGCATCGATTTTGCATGCAAAACATATTCCGAATGACACTGGCGATGTTGTGCGGCACGGGCGCGTTACTGGGCGCGCGCGCCGACATCGTTATTGAGCACGCCTATCTCGTGACGATGAACGCCGCGAAGGACATTTACCAGGACGGTGCCGTGGTGATTGTTGATGGACGGATTGCGGCAGTGGGGCCAACGGCAATAGCGGCGAGCTATACTGCGGGCAAAACGATTGACGCCGCGGGCGATATTGTGATGCCCGGCATGGTTAACACGCATACACATGCTTCAATGACGGTCTTTCGCGGGCTAGGCGACGATGTGCCCGACCGGCTGCAGCGCTTTATATTCCCCCTGGAGCACAAGCTGGTTGACCGCGACATTGTGTATTGGGGTGGCCTTTACGGAATGATTGAAATGGTGGAGGGCGGCGTGACCACCATGGCAGACATGTACTACTTCGAAGATGAAGTGGCACGGGGAGCGCGGAAAATCGGCATGCGCGGCGTGCTGGGCGAGACCGTTATTAATATTCCCGCGCCAGACGCTACGGAGCCTTATGGCGGGATGGCCTACGCTCTAAAGTTCATTCGAGATTTCCGCGGCGATCCGCTGATTACGCCGGCATTCGCGCCACATGCGCCTTACACGGTGGACGCGGAACACTTGCGGTTGGTTGAAAAAGAAGCCGGCGCGCTGGACGTGCCAGTTCTGATGCACGTGGCGGAGATGCCGTCCGAAGTGGAGCAGATCAGAAAGGATTTCGATAAGACGCCGGTGGAGTATCTGGATTCACTGGGGATTTTGAATAGAAGATTGCTCGCCGCTCACTGCATTTTCGCCACGGATTCAGATATCGAATTGTTGAAGGCGCGTGACGTTGGCGTGGCGCACAACATGGAATCGAACATTAAGTCCGCGAAAGGAGTAGCGCCGGCCGCGAGAATGTTTAAGCAAGGCGTGCGGGTGGGACTGGGAACAGACGGACCCATGAGCGGCAACACACTTGATGTGATTGGACAACTTGGCTATGTCGCAAAAGTGCAGAAGCTGGCGAATCACGACCGTAACCTGATGCCGGCGGTTGATGTGGCTGAAATGGCGACAATGGGCGGTGCGCGCGCGTTGCACATGGAAGACCGAATCGGTTCGCTCGAAACCGGCAAGCTGGCGGATGTGATTGTGCTCGATCATAATTCGACTACGATGACGCCGTTTTATGACGTTTACTCGACGTTGGTTTATGCAGCGAGCGCGCATGATGTGCGTACAACGATCATCCAGGGGCGGGTGATAATGGAAGATCGAAGAGTTAAAACGGTGGACGTTGGCGAGGTGCGGGAGCATATGCGGGCGCTGAACCGGCGAATCGCGGACGCGGTAGCGCAGGGAATAAAGTAGGCGTTACCTTCTCAAAGGTATTCGGGCGGTAAAAGCGACGGCGGCGAGCACCGCTGCTACTGGCGGAACACCGAAAACAAACACTCCAACGGTCACATTCGGGACGATCCGATCAAGCCAAATTCTCGTAAGTAAAGCCGCTGTGATTGGCAAATTCAAGGCGTTCAAAACCGGGCAGAGTGAATTGTGCGAGCATGCCATCATTCTGCACTGGAACGGAATATACTCAATCCTGTGCAAAGCAGAAGAAGCGCACTCATAAAACTTGCCACAGCCGCGACCTCGGCGGCGATGGCTCCGTTGTTGGCTGAGACCCCGGAAACGAACCATCACCTACACGAGATGCTGGATCAAGCGTCGGCACCTTTGACGACCGGCCCGCCATATTTAAGCCAGAGCGATTACGCGACTATTTCGCGACTGGCTGACTTGATTATTCCGCGGACCGATACGCCAGGCGCGGTCGATGCGGGCGTGCCGCATTGGATTGACAAGGAAGTGGCTGGCGATGCGAAATTGCAAGAAAGTTTCAAGCAATGGCTGGCGCAGCTGAGCGAGCAAGCACAGGCGGCGGGTGGGACTGAGTTTACGGCGCTGGCCGAACCGCAGCAGATTGCGATCTTGCAGGCGATAAGCATTGACCCGGAAAACCTGCAGGGTGGATTCTTCAAGACCATGAAGGATCTGACGGTTGACGCCTATTACCGGTCGGAGCAAGGTTTGGCGCAAGAACTCGGCTTCAAAGGCAACACATTTCGCGCGAGTTTTCCAGGCTGCACGCATCCGGAGCATTGGCCCACCAGCGAGCAGGAGCGCACCCGATGAAGCCGGATCAGGTTTATGACGTTGTGGTGATCGGCAGTGGCGCGGCCGGCGGCATGGCGGCTTGGAACTTGACGAGGCAGGGCGTCAACGTTTTGGTGCTGGATGCCGGCGAACGCTTTGACCGGGCGAAGTATTGGACACATGTCAAACCATGGCAAGCGGCGGCACGGCATGAACGAGGGCAGCACGCGCCCGAGTTTTACTTGAGCACGGAAGAGCAACCGTATCTGACGCCGGAGGACAAGCCATTCGAGTTGGTCAGAGTGTGGGGACGAGGCGGCAAAACGAACGTTTGGGGACGCGTTTCGCTGCGCTATTCAGACGTGGATTTTGCCGGGCCAGCGCGTGATGGTTGGGGCGTGCCATGGCCGATACGCTACCAAGACATTTCGCCTTACTACGACAAAGTAGATCAATTCATCGGCGTGTGCGGCGGGTTGGACGATCAGGATTCGCTGCCGGGCAGTAAATACATGCTGCCTCCGCCCGCTCCGCGCTGTGGCGAGAGACTACTGCAGAAGGCGGCGCAGAATATCGGTGTTTCGATTGTCGCCGGCCGGCGCGCGGTACTTACGAAGCCGCGTAACGGCCACCCGGCCTGCCATTACTGCGGCGCTTGTGGTTCCGGCTGCGATGTGGGAGCGTTTTTCAATTCTTCCGATTACCTGATCGACCCGGCTATGCAGACCGGCAGATTGACGGTCTTAGACAACGCCGTGGTAGCACGGATTTTGGTTGACGACAAAGGCCTGGCCAACGGCGTGCAGTATTTTGACCGCAAGAGCAAAGCGGAACGCAGCGTGAAGGCGCGCGTGGTGGTGGTGGGCGCGTCGTGCGTGGATTCAACCCGCATTTTGCTGAACTCGAAATCGACCCTCTATCCGAACGGCATCGGCAATTCCTCCGACGCGATCGGCCGTTATTTGTGCGAACAGATTCGCTTTCATATATACGGCTTCATGCCTGAGTTGCTGGGCGGGCCGGTTTATGACGACAGTGGCATTGGCGGCGAACATATTTACCTGCCGCGATTCAATCATCGCGATGGGCGCAAGCGGGATTACCTACGCGGCTTCGGCATGCAGTTCTGGGATTGCGGAGCCCAGCCGCACGTCAACTATGCAAAAGCTTTGCCCGGTTTCGGTGCGCAATTCAAGAAGGCGGTTAAACAACGCTATCCAGCAATGGTTGCGCTGCATCCTTATGGCGAGACGTTAGGGCGCGCCGAGAACCGCATCACAGTTGACCCCGGCAATCTGGACGCGTATGGCGTGCCGCGCTTGAAGATCGAATATCAAATTGGGGACAACGAGCACAAGATGGCGGCGGAAATGTACGATACGGCGGAGCAAATACTGCGGTCGGCGAAAGCTGAGATCCTGCCCTTTGAACGAGGCTGGCTGGATAAAGCGGGATCGGCCATTCACGAACATGGCACCTGCCGGATGGGCGCAGATGCCAAGAAATCGCCTTTGAATGCGTTCAACCAAATGCATGACGTGAAAAATGTTTTTGTGGTGGATGGTTCGGCTTTTACCACCGCGAGCGAGAAGAATCCGACGTTAACGATTCTGGCATTGGCCTGGCGGGCGACCGATTATCTGGCCGGGGAAATGAAACGGGGGAATGTTTAAGGAGATGGAGAAGCCGGTTTGCGTTGCGCCAACCGCCGACATTTGCGGCGAAGGCGCCGTGTGGCATGCGCAAGAGAGCACCGTTTATTGGACCGACATTAATCGTTTTCTGATTCACCGTTTTGAGGCGGCTACGGGAAACGTAAAAACGTGGTTCTTCGATGAACCTGTGACGGCGATGATTTTGACGAGTACTCCGGGAACACTGGCGGTGGTGCTTGGGTCGCGGTTGATCTTGTGGCAACCGGCGAACGACACGCGCCGCGATTATGGCTTTCACCTGCCGGGTTGGCCGAACGTACGCTGCAACGATGCGCGCGCCGACCCACGGGGATCGCTTTGGATCGGCTCTATGTGGAATAACGTAAATGCTGACGGTTCTCCGGGCGATTTAGAGAATGGCCACGGCGGGTTGTGGCGGCTCGATCCGGATTTGCAAGTGACGCAGTGGCGCGAGAAATTGGGAATCGCCAATACGCTGGCTTGGAATCCGCGGCGCACGGCGTTCTATTTCGCCGATAGCATGGCAAACACCATTTATCAGTACGATTACGACGCGCAGAGCGGCGCGATAACGAACGAACAGCCGTTTTTCAAAGACTTTTCACGCGGTGCGCCCGATGGTTCCGCGATGGATGCGGAAGGCTACTTGTGGAATTGCCGCTATGGAGGCGGTTGCGTCGTGCGAGTGACGCCAGCCGGCGTCATTGACCGGGTGGTGGAAATGCCAACGCCCAATGTCACCACGTGCACCTTTGGCGGCGCGGACTTGCGGACGTTGTACATTACGACGGCAGCGGCCGGCGCGAAACCAGGCGACCGCTTCACGGGTGGATTGTTCGCCTTGCAAACCGAGACGGTGGGACAACCCGAGAACCGCTTCTTACTCACCTAGACGGGAGCGGAGGTCGGCAAACTGGGCGAGCTGTAATTGTTCGGCGCGCAGACCCGCTTCGGGCATAGCGTCAATCGCCGAGCCATAAAACGGACGCAGATTATTGCGGAGCGTTTTGCGCTTGTGGGTGAAACAACGGCTGACGAATTTCAGCAGTGCCGGCAGATCGGCCGTGACTTCCGGACGCCGCGTGAGCCGCAGGGCCCCTGAATCCACTTTGGGAGGCGGCGAGAAAGCGGAGGGTGGCACCTTGCACACTAACTCCACTTCACAAACGGTTTGAGTTGCAACCGTTAAATATCCATAATCGCGCGAGTGTGGTTTGGCTAGTAAGCGCTGGGCAACTTCCCACTGCATCAGAAACACCGCGGAGGGGAACCGTGCGTCAAGCTGCAAGAAGCGTTCGATGATAGGGGAAGTAATATAATAAGGCAAATTACCGGCAATGACGGCGGGTCCCCATTGAGCTAAGTCAATGGCCAAAACGTCTGTTGCGTGTACGTGTAGTTTCGGGTCTTGAGCGAATTTGCCGCCTAAATATTCAGCCAGCCGCTTGTCCAGTTCGATAGCGTGGAGTTCCGCGCAGAGCGGCAATAAATGACGAGTAAGAGCGCCCCGGCCAGCGCCTATTTCCACAATCGTTCCCGGATTGACGCGGGCCGCGCCGGCGATCTGTTGAAGAATCGTTTCCGAAGCGAGAAAATGCTGACCGAGCTTGCGCGGCAAGCCTCAAGTGTAGAACAAGCTACCCCGTTATGGCCGCTGCAACGAGAATTTCGTTCCCGTAATACAATTTTGGCTGCGGCCATAACAAGCGGGGATATCAAGGCCCAGCAAGCCCCTTGCCTGGTTAGTGTTTAAGCGATGAATCAAAACGGTTCCCTGGAAGCATTGCTGGCGGCGGCGCGCGAAGAGATTAGCCAGTTGAAGACTGAGCTCAGAACTTCGGAGAAAAATATTGCGCGCTTGTTGGAGATGTTTGAAGAACAGCAGCGTCTGGT
>Ga0182012_10004942_pt1 | contig 13844 bp, 16 predicted proteins | sample 612S2SmetaG_FD_120486 | JGI IMG/M metagenome (GOLD analysis project Ga0182012, IMG submission 120486) | Permafrost microbial communities from Stordalen Mire, Sweden - 612S2S metaG | ecosystem: Environmental > Terrestrial > Soil > Wetlands > Permafrost | place: Sweden: Stordalen | collected... | reverse complement strand
TCGGCCAGCGCCTGATTCGGCCCGTTCACCGGTGGCGCGACGCTCAATGTGGCCAGCACCGGCCGTGTCGCGTCACTTTGCTGCGCAAATACCGTTTCTGGCACCGCACGCCACGAGGGCGCGCTGACGAATTCCTCGTGGGCCGCGCGCAACAGAGCCGCGGCGCCGAGCCCGAACACGAGTATCGACATCGACAACACGATAGCGGCAAACAGAAAGCGGAAACCGGGCAACATGAAGAGGGGAATTCCGCCTTTGCGGTAAATATTGCAAAGGCCCTCGGGCATCGGGGAACGCGGTGACCACTGAAATCTGGGGCATTCGCGACGCACCGGAGAGCACCAGCACGCAACGAATCAGGCTAGTTTGAGGATACCGCAACCGTTTGCCAGTGCTCGTTAAATATCGCGCGGCAGCAGCGCCAGCAGTGATGCCCAAGCTTATTTTTTAATCCGGTGAGGCTTCGTGGCAACGGTGATCGCCGATGGTCACAAGATGCTGAATCTGGCGCAAATTAACCTGATTTGTCTTGAATGCGCCGCTATCTTCAGTCATCTGGCATCTGCGGTCCGGTGTCGGCGCGGGGACTAAACAACAGCATGATGATCAAATCTATTTTGACGATTTGCGCTGCCCTGGCAGCAGGCTCGGTGGCGGCAACTTCGTTTGCTGTTGCACAGGGCTATCCGCCGCCCCCGGGCTCGGCCTATTCGCCGGCGCCGCAGGCCTATCCGCCTGGCGGCTATCCGGCCGATTATCGCCGTCCTCCAGGTCCGCAGGATTTCGATGCGCTAGAGGATGATGAGGGGCCCAACCCGCAAAGTTCCGCAGCGCTGCCCACCCCGGGTCCGGTGCTGTCGCCCGATGATCCGCGCTATGGCCGGCCCGCCGGCGCTCCGCCGGTCTACTCCGACCGTGGCATGCCCTTGGGCCCCGTACTTTCACCAGATGATCCGCGCTATGGCCGGCCTGCTGGCCCACCGCCGGTGATCTATGGCGACCGTCCGGCCGGTGCGCCCCCGGTTTATTCGGATCGGGTAGACGGTCGCGGTCCCGGCGCGGGCTTTATCGATCCCGAGGAAGACAATGGCGCCATGCGCCCACCGGGCGTAATCGGGGCGCCCGCTGCCGGCCTGCCGAATAATGCCACCGCCCGAACAGGTCCGCCTCCCCTTGACGCCGAAGGCAGGCCCGTGGCGGTGTCCTTGCTGCCGCCGGATGATCAGCCGGAGGTCGGCCCTGCTCAGCTTTCCCCCAACCTGCGTCGGCAGGAGGTTGCGTTCCCGACCAAGGAACCGGCGGGGACCCTGATCGTCGATACCCCGAATACCTATCTCTACTACGTGCTGGGCGGCGGACGCGCGATCCGTTACGGCGTCCGTGTCGGCCGTGATGGCTTCACCTGGACCGGGGTACAGAAGATCTCGAAAAAGGCCGAGTGGCCGGATTGGCATCCGCCGCCGGAGATGATCGATCGTCAGCCCTATCTGCCGCGCTTCATGGCCGGTGGTCCCGGCAATCCCCTGGGCGCGCGGGCGATGTATCTCGGCAATACGGTCTACCGCATCCATGGCACCAACCAGCCTTCGACGATCGGCAAATTCGTCTCGTCGGGCTGCATCGGCATGCTGAACGAGGACGTCAGCGACCTGTTTGACCGCGTCAAGGTCGGCACCCGCGTGGTCGTACTCCCCGGCGGGCCGCCGCCGGGAACCACCACCGCCTCTGCAGCGCCATTGCCTGGTCCTGCCGGCGCCGCGCCGGCGCAGATGTCGGGCGCGCCCGGTACCCAGCCGACCGTGGTGCCGCCGCTGCCGGCGCCGGTGACGGTGCGCTGATCTCGTCCCAAGTTATGTGAAATGTCATGGCCGGGCTTGGTCCCGGCCGTTTCATGTCTGGAGGCAGGGCGGTCGCGATCTTCCCAACCCGAGGGAGAAACGTCCCCACCCGAGGTAAAAAGCGGAGCTGATCCTAGTCCAGCCGCCGCAGCGGCTCGCCTTTGAACCAGGCACTTATCCCTTCGACCATCTGGCCGTAATGGGCGCGAAAGGCTTCCTCGGTGACGTAGCCGAGATGCGGCGTCAGCACGATGTTGTCGAGCTGGCGGAAGGGATGATCCGTCGGCAGCGGTTCGATCGAGAACACGTCGATGGCCGCGCCAGCGATCTTCTTTTGTTGCAGCGTTTGCAATAGCGCCTGTTCATCGACAAGCGGCCCGCGGGAAGTGTTGACGAGGTAGGCAGTCGGCTTCATGCGAGCCAGATCCTCGGCCCCCACCAGGCCACGCGAACGCGGACTCAGCACCATGTGGATGGTGATGAAGTCAGCTTGAGCGAATAATTGCTCCTTGCTGGCGTAGCCTACGCCTGCCGCCTCACACCGCTCCGCCGTCAGGTTCGGGCTCCACGCGATCACGTTCATGCCGAAGGCCTTCGCCAGCCCCGCAACCTTGGCACCGAGCTTGCCGAGGCCGACCACGCCCAGCGTCTTGCCCTCGATCTCGATGCCGATGAATTTCTGCAAGGGTTCGCCCGCGTGCATGCGCGCGTTCTCGCGGCCGATGTTGCGGGTCAGTTCCAGGATCAGGCCCATTGTCAATGGCGCGGTCGGATCGCGGCCCCATTGGGTTCCGCACACCACCACCTGATGGTCCTTGGCCGCCTCCAGGTCGATCGCGGCGTTGCGCATGCCCGAGGTGATCAAGAGCTTCAGCTTGGGCAATGCCGCGAACAATGCCCGCGGAAACGGTGTGCGCTCGCGCATCGCGCAGATGATCTCGAAATCAAGAAGCGCCGTGGCCGCGGCCTCGGTCGAGGTCAATGGCTCATTGAACACGGTGATGTCGACGCGGTCGCTGATCTCCGACCAGTGCGCCATCCGCAACGTCAGGTTCATATAGTCATCGAGGATGGCACAGCGCAGCCGCGTCATGGCGAGATCCGTTCGTGGCGATGATGACGACGCGTACCCTGGCCGTCAGGAAAACACCATGGTCGCGCGCAACGACCGCGGGCGCAAGCACCAGTGGTCCTAAAAAGCGGCAGCTGTCATGAACGTGCGGTTGGTCTCGGTGCCCTGGCGGCGCGGATTTCGACCACCATCGATTGCACGGCGGGCGAGACCGCCCTGTGCTTGGCGTGCCAGGCTGGGCCGGGGCCGCGCATATAATGCAGTTCCGGCCGGTAGGGATTGAAAGCGCGAGCCAGGAATTGCCGCCAGAAGCCGCCGATTTCACCGAAAGGCCGGGAACTGGTGTCGTTTCTGTCTGCTGGGGAAGAGAGAACGTCTGTGGTGAGGGTGGTCATGACCGGTCCGCCTGCTTTCTGACCGCGACCTCTGCCGCGTTGGGATGCGCCTTTCGCGGCGCTGACCGACAGCTTTGGACCGATTTATTAAAAGAAGGTTTCAATTGTCCCGATCGGCATCGAGCATGGTGTCCAACCCGTATTGATCCCGTGAACGGATGGAAAACAGCCCTCGCGAGGTTGCCCTTTGGCGGCGGCGCGGCTACATCAGCGGCAGTTAATTTCCGCAAAAACCAGAGGCTGCAAGGGATCGCGATGGCCCGTCAGTTCGTCTATTTCATGCAGGGCTTGTCCAAGACCTATCCGCCCAATCGCAAGGTGCTCGATAACGTGCACCTGTCGTTCTATCCGGACGCCAAGATCGGCGTGCTCGGCGTCAACGGCTCCGGTAAATCGACGCTGCTGCGGATCATGGCCGGCCTGGACAAGGAATATAACGGCGAGGCCTGGGTCGCCGAGGGGGCCCGGGTCGGCTACCTCGAACAGGAGCCGCAGCTCGACGCCGCCAAGAGCGTGCGGGAGAACGTCATGATGGGCGTCGCCAAGCAGAAGGCGATCCTCGATCGCTACAACGAGCTGGCGATGAACTATTCGGACGAGACCGCCGACGAAATGACCGGGCTGCAGGACCAGATCGAGTCCGCCGGCCTCTGGGATCTCGACAGCAAGGTCGACCAGGCCATGGACGCGCTACGCTGCCCGCCCGACGATTCGGACGTCACAAAACTCTCCGGCGGCGAGCGCCGCCGGGTCGCGCTGTGCAAGCTGCTGTTGGACCAGCCCGAGCTCTTGCTGCTGGATGAGCCGACCAACCATCTCGATGCCGAATCGGTGTCATGGCTTGAAGGTCACTTGCGCAACTATCCTGGCGCCATCCTGATCGTCACCCATGACCGTTACTTCCTCGATAACGTCACCAGCTGGATTCTCGAGCTGGATCGCGGCAAGGGCATTCCCTATGAGGGCAACTACACCGCATGGTTGTCGCAGAAGCAGAAGCGACTCGCTCAGGAAGGCCGCGAGGATGCTGCCCACCAGCGCACGCTGGAGCGCGAGAAGGAGTGGATCGCGGCCTCGCCGAAAGCCCGCCAGGCCAAGTCCAAGGCGCGCTACCAGCGCTACGAGGATCTCCTGAAGCAGGCCGGCGAGAAGCAGACCCAGACCGCGCAGATCACCATTCCCGTGGCCGAGCGGCTGGGCCAGAATGTGATCGATTTCGAGGGCCTGACCAAGGGCTTTGGCGATCGGCTGCTGATCGACAACCTGACCTTCAAACTGCCGCCCGGCGGCATCGTCGGCGTGATCGGCCCCAACGGCGCCGGCAAGACCACGCTGTTCCGCATGATCACCAAGCAGGAGACGCCCGACAAGGGCACGATCACGGTTGGCGAGAGCGTGCATCTCGGCTATGTCGACCAGTCGCGTGACAGTCTCGACGGCAAGAAGAACGTCTGGGAGGAAATTTCAGGCGGCAACGAACTGATCCTGCTCGGCAAACGCGAGGTCAACTCGCGCGGCTATTGCTCGTCGTTCAACTTCAAGGGCGCCGACCAGCAGAAGAAGGTCGGCGCGCTCTCCGGCGGCGAGCGCAACCGGGTCCATCTGGCCAAGATGCTGAAATCCGGCGCCAACGTTCTGCTGCTCGACGAGCCGACCAACGATCTCGACGTCGATACGCTGCGCGCGCTGGAAGAGGCGCTGGAGGACTTTGCCGGCTGCGCCGTCATCATCAGCCACGACCGCTGGTTCCTCGACCGCATCGCTACCCACATTCTGGCCTTCGAAGGCGACAGCCATGTCGAATGGTTCGAGGGCAATTTCCAGGACTACGAAAAAGACAAGATGCGGCGGCTGGGCCAGGATTCCATCATTCCGCATCGCATGAAGTACAAGAAGCTAACACGTTAAACGGGAAGCCTGAGATGGCGGACTGGAGCGCGGAACAATATCTTAAATTCGAGGACGAGCGGACCCGGCCTGCGCGCGACCTCCTGGCGCAGATTCCGATTGTCGACGCCCGCAAGGTCGTCGACATCGGCTGCGGACCGGGCAATTCGACGGAACTTCTGGTCAAGCGCTGGCCGCAGGCTTCCGTCACCGGCGTCGACACCTCGGCCGACATGCTGCGGCAGGCGCGCGAACGGCTGCCGGGACATAGCTTCGTCGAAGCCAATATCGCGCACTGGGCGCCGCGCGAACCTGCCGACGTGCTGTTTGCCAACGCGGTCTTTCAGTGGGTTCCGGGGCATTTGAAGCAATTGCAGCGGCTGCTTGGCACGTTGCCGAAAGGCGGTGTGCTGGCGGTGCAGATGCCTGACAATGTCGACGAGCCGACCCATGTGATGATGCGCGAGGTGGCTCATCAGGAGCCGTTTCGCAAAAAGCTGTCCGAGGCGGCGCGGGTGCGTGACAGCCTGCCGAAACCGGGCATCTATTACGACGCGCTGAAACCGCATTGCGCCCGGCTGGATATCTGGCACACCATCTATAACCACGTGATGAACGATGCCGCGGCCATCGTGGAGTGGGTCAAGGGCACCGGCCTGCGGCCGTTCCTCGATCCCTTGGAACTCCCCGAGCGCAAGCTCTATCTCGCCGAATACACCGCGCGCGTCGCCGCCAGCTATTTGCCGCAAGCAGACGGCAAAGTGCTGCTGCGCTTCCCGCGGATTTTCATAGTCGCGGTGCGGTGATGGGTTGGTAAGGCGGCGCCAATTCGTCCGACGATGTCGCTTCGCCGATCCAGGGCTACGCTGGCTGCTGCCGCTTCATTCCACCTTCTCCGCCAGCCACATCTTGATCAGCGACTGATATGGCACGTCGCGCTTGTTGGCGGCGATATCGATCCGTTCCAGCAGCTCCAATGGCAGGCGAATGGAGATCGCCGTGGTCGAGGGCTTGAGGTTTGGCAGCCGCACCCGCGCGGCCTTGCTCCAGTCGATGTAGTCGGTGGAGTCGTGGGTTTCCCAGAATTTCCGTTCCTCGGCCTCGGTCTTGAATTTGCGCCGCCGATTTGGCTTCTTCATCATCCTACTTGCGCCAGTTCCGGGCTGATTGGGCCCGGCCGTCATTATAGTTCACAGGAGCTGGCCGTTGTGATAGTCTGATAAAGTGGCTGAAATCGACAACATCGTTCTTGAGCATCTGCGTCATATCCGCGGCGCCGTAGACGACGTGGGCGACGACATCCGCGAGATCAAGCAGCGGGTTGGCAATCTCGAGAGCCAGTATGCCAATATGTCGAAGCGGCTCGATCGGATCGACCTCCGCATCGAGCGTATCGAGCGGCGCCTCGATCTGACCGACGCGTGAGCGGAAATTATTCGTTGGCTATGCGTTACGCCACTGCTTCCGGCCTGCTGTTCCTGGCGATGTCGCTTCACTCCCCGGCAAACGCCGCCGATGCCGGCTTCACGCAATTCATCGCGTCGTTGTGGTCGGACGCCCAGGCCGCCGGCGTTTCGCGCGCGACCTTCGATGCCCAGACCCACGGCCTTGAGCCGGATTACAAATTGCCGGACCTGATCCTGCCGGGTCGGCCGGCCACCGGGGCGCCGGCGCAAGCCGAGTTCGTGCAGGTGCCGGCGGATTACATCAAGGAAGCGAGCATCGCGCGGCTGGCCGAAGAGGGGCAGCGGCTGATGCAGAAATATCGCACGGCGCTCGATACGATCGAAAAGCGTTTCGGCGTGCCCGCTCCCATCGTGCTTGCGATCTGGGGCCGCGAGACCGATTTTGGCCGCTATACGCTGCCTTATGATGGCCTGCGCGTGCTGGCGACGCAGGCCTATGTCGGACGGCGCAAGGATACCTACCGCAACGAATTCATCCTGGCGCTGAAGCTGATCGGCGATGGCGAGGTTTCGCGAAAAGACCTGCGTGCGTCCTGGGCCGGCGCCACTGGGCTGACGCAATTCCTGCCGTCGGAATTCTACCAGCATGCCGTCGACCTCGACGGCGACGGCCGCCGCGACATCTGGCATTCGGTGCCGGACGCGCTCGGCTCCGCCGCGCAGCAGCTCGTCAACAAGGGCTGGCAGCCGGGGGTGCGATGGGCCTATGAGGTGCATGCGCCCGACAAGACCGATTGCACACAGGGCGTGCCGGAGGTGACAAAGCCGCTTCGGGACTGGCTGCGCGAAGGTTTTGTGCCCGTCCGCGGACTTAAACTCAGCGAGGCCGAGGCCGCGCAGCCGGCCTCCCTGCTGCAGCCCGAGGGCATCTATGGCCCGGCCTTTCTGACCACGAAGAATTATTTCGTCATCAAGGAATACAACTTTTCCGATCTTTATGTGCTGTTCGTCGGCCACCTCGGCGACCGCATGCAAAGCCCGGAGCCGTTCGCAGCGCCATGGTCGGCCTCAACCCAGTTGCGCACCGCCGATGTCGAAGCCATGCAGCGCCAGCTTACCCGCTTGGGGCTTTATGCCGATAAGGTGGACGGCAAGGCCGGCATGAAGACCCGCGCGGCGCTCGGCGCCTACCAGAAATCAGCAGGACTCAAGGTGGATTGCTGGCCGAGCGAAGCCGTGTTGCGCTCGATCAGTGCGGCGCGGTGAGCTGCGTCTCAGAACAAAAAACCCGGCCGAAGCTTCGGCCGGGTTTTTAAGATCATGGCGCATCGTATCGAGCGCCGCCTTTTCAGCTCAGCCGCAGACCTCGACGCGGCGGAAGCGCCACTCATAGCCGTCCCAGAAGCGCTGGCGAACCCAGCGGCAGGGCGGCGGGGGCGCTTCTTCCACGTAGACCGGGCCACCGTAGGCCGGGCGGCTGGAAGCGATGGCTCCGCCGACGATTGCGCCGCCGATGATGCCGCCCGCCAAGCCGGCGGCGAGGCCGCGCTGTGCGCTGGCAGGGGTCGCGGCCAGCGAACCGGCGATCGTTGCGACCGCGACGAAGGCAGCTAATGTCTTCTTCATGTCTTGGACTCTCCAGGGAGATGGCGCCTTCGGTCAGCGCCGGGGTTAATTTGGATCATACGCCGTATTCGAAGGTCGCCGTCTCGCTCAATAGCGCACAACAGTCAATCGAAAGGTAACGTCCGCAGACTTTGCGCTGAAAAAAAGGTTTTTTCAGGCCGATTTTCCGACGCCTCCCCGGCAATATGCTGTTTCCAGGGGATTCCAAACAATTTGTAACAAAGATGAACGGCTCAACCGCAGACCCGGACATTGCGAATCCGCCAGCCATAGCCGTCCCAGAAGCGCTGTCGCTGCCAGTAGCAGCCGCCATAACCGGGGCCGGCGACATAGGACGGACCGTAATAACCGTAGCCTGGCCCGTAGTAGCCGTAGCCCGGCCCATAGTAGCGGGGGCCGTAATAATAGGGCGCGGCCAGCGCGCCGCCAACGATGGCGCCGCCGATCACCCCGGCAGCTAGTCCAGCGCCAAAGCCGCGCTGGGCGTGGGCCGGCGCAGGCATCGCCACAGCCGACAGAACCAAGCTGGCGGCGGCAGCCAGGGCCATCAATGTTTTCCTCATGGCGTTTACCCTTCCGTAGGAATCTTGCTTAGGAAACAAGACGCTGTGAACCACTCTATCGTCGATAAAGTTCCATATTCCACTTGAATAATCAATGAACGGGGATGCCATATTTCACCCCAGATACGCGCCCGGCGCGCCTCGCTTTTGCTGCACACATTTGACGCCCTTTGGCCTTGAGGCGGGACCGCTACGGGCGCCGAGCCGGCGCTGGTTCGTGACCCGGTATGTGCGCCCGATGATTTTGTCATAACGGCCGGCGTCGCGAAACCAATCGCGCGCATGCTCCCCACGGGCGTCAGCCGGGTTGCAATACGACCCCGAACATTACGGGCTCGACACCCAATACAGCAACAGCATGAAGCCGATGGCGCCGACGCCGGCATGGGTCGCCAACGCCGTGTTGGCGATCACGCGCGATCGGCGCAACAGCGCCGCGCTGACCCCGGAGATGACCGAGACGACAAAGAACAAGGCCGCGATCATCCCCAGCGATCCGGCGGGCGGCTCGTCACCGCCAGGCGTTCCGTGCATCAGCATCACCAGCGCTTCGAGGCCGCCGACGCCGAGCAGAAAATGAACGCCGATCAGCACAGGTTTGCGCTCCCCGCGCAGATATAGCAGCCCGAGATAAAGGCCGAGCAGCACAGCCGCGCTCAGAATCACCAGGACGGGAACAGCCGTCATCGCGGCCCCAATCTGCATTCTTGCTCAAAATGGGCACCGATCCCGCCGTCGGGAACGGTGGCTAAGCCGATAGAAGGCTCAATCCACCACAAGTTTTGCGCATCCGCGCTAAGCGCGTCAATCACCTGGTCTGTCGCCCAGGGTGGGTTTTCCCGGGCTGGACGGGCGGCATTTCAGTTGGCTCTACCATTGTTTGATCTGGCGCAACCGGATGGCTTGGACTCGATCTAAGCTTGCTCGAAAGGCCAGTTTGGAATTGCTTGAAATAGCGGATTTTCCTTTTGCATCCCGGAGTGGCCTTGCTTATCGATGGCTGGGGATTATCCGTAGGCTGCGCGGCTTTCATGATTGTCTGTTCCTGCAACGTCCTGAGTGACCATGATGTCCGCGATGCGGTCTGCGGTGCAACCGTGGACCTGCCGCGTAGCGCCAAGCAGGTCTACGACTGCCTTGGCCGGAACGTCGAATGCGGCCGGTGCGCGCGCACCATCAAGACCATTATTGACGATGCCCTGGGGGCTTGCGCCAAGGCGTGCCATTCCGGCTGCCGGCACAGCCTGGCCGGGACCCCATCTCAGGCCACCGATTCGCTGGCTGAAGGGGATTTTTTCCTTCAAGCCGCCGAATGAGGCCTGTATCGTCCATCAGTCCAGCCTGGGGCCGTTCGGCGGAGCCTTGCTCCTGCCCATCTTGCGGCCTGGGATCAATTACGAGGGCGTCTCTCGCCCCGGCAGTGAAAGAGCAACATGCAAGGCGACGCTAAAGTCATCGAATATCTCAACAAAGGTTTGCGCAGCGAGCTCACGGCCATCAACCAGTACTGGCTGCACTTTCGGTTACTGCACAACTGGGGCTTGTTGGAGATGGCCAAGGTCTGGCGCAAGGAATCGATCGAGGAGATGAACCACGCCGATCGCTTCACCGACCGCATCCTGTTTCTCGACGGCTTTCCCAATATGCAGGTGCTCGATCCCTTGCGGATCGGCCAGAATGTCAGGGAAATCATCGAAGCCGATCTGGCCGCCGAGATTTCTGCGCGCGCGCTTTATCAGGAGGCGGCGACCTATTGCCACGGCGTCAAGGACTATGTCTCACGCGACCTGTTCGAAAGCCTGATGAAGGACGAGGAGGAACACATCGACTTCCTCGAAACCCAGATCGATCTGATCGGACGCATCGGGCTCGAACTCTACACCCAGAAGCATGTCGGCGGGCTCGAGAGCGAGCATTAGGAACCTCACAGCTGCGTCTTGTTGCGCGCTTCGACTTCGGCCTGACTTTCCGGCTCGCCTAATTTGGTCTGGTCGTGGATCACCTGGCTGATGCTGGGAAAGATCGAACGGTCGACCCGGGTGTCCTGTGACCACAGCTGCGCGCGCATCAAGGCCTTGCCGCAATGGAAATAGGCCTCGTGCACGCTGATGCTCAGCACCGCGCGCGGCAGCTTGCCGAATTCCTCCATCGCGGCCAACAGCTCCGGTTCCGCCGACAATGTGCCAGTGCCGCCGACGCGCAGCGTCTCATCGATACCGGGCACGAAGAAGATCACCTGCAGGAAACCTGAGCCCTCGATGATATTCTTGAAACTGTCGATTCGGTTGTTGCCGGAACGATCCGGCATCAGGAGCCGGTTCGGCCCGGCGACGCTGACAAAGCCGGGATGACCGCCGCGCGGCGAAGCATCGACCTGGCCGTCGGAACCGGAGGTGGCAAGCACGCAAAACGGCGACATCGCGATGAAATTGCGCGCGTGGGCGTCAATCTGCGGACGCGCCTTGGCGATCACGCGCGGAGACGGCTTTGGATAGATCGCGGCAAGGTCGCTGGCTGCGAGATCGGTCAAGCTCGTTGCTCCCGGCGCTATGGTGATCCGCGGCAGGATATCATCGAGCCATTCCGTCGGCCACTTCTCATTGCCGGCGTCGCCACGGCCAGTCGATGACCTCCGCGCAATAGAGCGCCCACCAGACCAGTACCGGCTGAAGTGCCAGCCGCGGCCCGTGATAGAGCCAGCTATTGGGGATGTGGGGCAGTTGCACGCCATCGATCGCGTGCTTGAAGTTCGCGGGCCAGACGCAGATCGCGTAAGCCGCCAGCGCCACGCCCGCCCACCAGCGCAGCGGTCTGGTCAGAAGCGCGATGGCACCGGCGAGTTCACAACATCCGGTGATAAAGATGACCTGCGGCGCGAACGGAACCCAGGACGGCGTGATCGCGAGCAGTTCGTCCGGCGCCTTTAGATGGGCAATTCCCGCCGCGACATAAAGCGCGGCGAGGATCCAGCGCATCACGGCGCGGGAAGTGCTGAAGCGACGGGACTGCGGATCGCGGGACATTGGCGCAGGTAGCACGCGGGAGACGAAGACTCCAGTCGCCAGTGTTCTGGTTCTGACGCTTCGTCTCTCATCGGCGTCATTCCGGGGCGCGCCCTTGCGCGAGCCCTGATCCATAACCCCCAATCGTGGTTATGGATTCCGGGCTCCCGAGCTGCGCTCGGGCCCCGGCATGACGGAAACAATTGTTAGAGTCAGAACACCAGCGCTCCGACTGAAGTCAGTAGAACCCGACTGTAGTGGTTCCGACGCGAGCGTTCCCGTTTTCCGCTTCAGGTTAGGCCAAGCAGGCCTTGAGGCGCGGCGTCATCCAATTGAGAAACGCTCGAAGCTTGAGAGGAACCGGCTTGCGTTGCGCATAGACAATATGGGCGGGCAACGGTTCTGGCTCGAAATCCTGCAGTACAATTTCGAGCGTTCCAGCGCGCCTCGCAGCATCCATCTTGTACGACATAACCCGCGCCAGTCCCATGCCGCCGAGGGCGGCAAGAACCGCCGCTTCCGATGTGTTAACCGTCAACCTTGTCTTTATCGGTGCAACAACCGTGCGACCGCTCTTGGAGAACTTCCAGGTGGACGGCGCGCCAACATCATCAATCGTGATGCAATCGTGGCCGCGAAGGTCCGCAAGCGTCTTGGGCTTTCCTCTGGTTTTGAAATAGGAGGGGCTTCCGCACACGACGACACGGATCGAGCCGATGCGTGTCGCGATCTTGCTGCTGCTGTCAGGAAGGGTACCGATCCGGATCGCAACGTCGATGTTCTCCTCTATGGTGTCGACGACGCGGTCGGTCAATACGAGCCGTAGACCGATTTCCGGATACGCATTCAAGAACTCGACCGCGAGCGGGAGCAGATGCGTATGACCGAGACCCCAGGGCGCCGTCACCGCCAAGTCTCCTTTGGGGGTCCTGTACTCGCCGGACAATTCCCGTTCGGCGTCGTCAACCTGCTCAATGATCCGCTTGCACGCATCGATATAGGACCTCCCCGCATCGGTCAGGGTGACCCGCCGAGGGGATCTCTGAAATAACTGAGCTTTCAGGCGTTCTTCCAGTTCAGCGACTTGGCGGCTCACGGTCGCGACGGGCGTCTTCAGTCTGCGCGAAGCCGCGGAGAAGCTCCCCGTCTCCGTAACGGCGATGACAACAGACATCACCTCCAAGCGATCCATCTGTCAGCTTTCCAAAATCGAGAAAGTTACTTCTCGATTTTATGGACTGATCGCCCGCTCTGCAATCGGCTATCCTTCGGAAACCTTGGTGGCTGTGCTCAAATCGCGTGCAGACCCAGTGCATCTGCAGACTGCGAAATTTAGATCCTCAATCGAAAGATCGCCTCGTGTTCGGATCATTCGTACGCTTAGGAGACGATCGGTGTGAATCGCGCCGCGAAGTGTTGATCTCCGCTGCGCTTTCCACCCCCGTGCTCGCACTACTACCCACAATATCGCGCGCTGCATCGACAAAAGAAACGGATGATCAGGGAGCGCCCGCCGGCAGAGGAGATCGGACAGTGAGTACTGTCAGGACCAAAGACTCCACTGAGATCTATTACAAGGATTGGGGCCGCGGCCGCCCGGTCGTGTTCTCTCATGGCTGGCCGCTGAACGCCGATGCCTGGGACGACCAGATGTTTTTTATGGCATCGCGAGGCTTCCGCTGCATCGCCTTTGATCGTCGAGGTTTTGGCCGATCAAGTCAGCCGTGGGACGGCAATGACTATGACACCTTTGCTGACGACCTCTCGGTGCTCATCGAGGCGCTCGATCTCAAAGACGCAGCCATGGTCGGTCATTCGGCGGGTGCCGGCGACGTCGCGCGCTATATTGGCCGGCATGGGACCCGACGTGTCTCCAAGGTGGCGCTGGTTTCGTCCATCCCGCCGCTGATGCTGAAGACGCCGGCCAACCCGGGCGGACTCCCGATCGAAGTGTTCGACGGTGTCCGAAAGGCAGTTCTCAGTGATCGCGGCCAGTTCTATCGCGATCTCAGCGGGCCGTTCTACGGCGCCAACCGGCCGGGCTCCAAGGTTTCG
>Ga0182012_10004941_pt1 | contig 13845 bp, 13 predicted proteins | sample 612S2SmetaG_FD_120486 | JGI IMG/M metagenome (GOLD analysis project Ga0182012, IMG submission 120486) | Permafrost microbial communities from Stordalen Mire, Sweden - 612S2S metaG | ecosystem: Environmental > Terrestrial > Soil > Wetlands > Permafrost | place: Sweden: Stordalen | collected... | reverse complement strand
TGGCCCGCCCACCAACTCAACCCCCACCCGCGGTGCCACCCTGCCCCGGTCCCACCGGCGAACGCGCCGACTGGTGGTGGTACGAACCCTTTCAGCCGCAGCCACCACCAACAAACAACTAGGGATGGCTAGCAGCATCATATCGAAGCTGAAACGGGTTCAGGCATAGCAAATTTCGTTTCCGCTACCCACTGCTAACGGACCTTGATAATCAAAGCCGACAACCAGGCCCGCACCCCCGCCGACCCGATACCCACGGCCCTCCTCAAGATCCCCGCCTGACGTGCCCACTAGATTGAGCCGAGTCGGGTAAATGTGGACCCCGACCGAGTGCGTGAAGTCGCCACCTTCATTCCAGGGGCGATGCGCGGCATTACGTCGGAACGTCAACTCGGCAGTTTTTCCGATCTGGACCTGGCGCGGCAAGGACTCACCAACTAGATCGTCGTCTATCTCGGGACTGAGTCCGTTCGAAAGTAGCTATACCGCGGACTTTTCTAAGATGTGCACGCCGCAGGCGGATCCGAGTCCGATGACGTGGGCGAGGCCCACTTTCGCGTTCTCGATCTGGCGGTCGCCCGCCTCGCCGCGGAGGTGGTGGCAGATCTCCCAGATGTTGGCGATGCCGGTGGCCGCGATGGGGTGGCCCTTGGATTCGAGGCCGCCCGACACGTTGACCGGTGTCGAACCGTCCCGCCAGGTGGCACCGGAGTTGAAAAAGTCCGCGGCGCCGCCCACTTCGCACAGCATCAGGTTGTCGTAGTGCACCAGCTCAGCGGTGGCAAAGCAGTCGTGCAGCTCAACCAGGTCGAGATCGCTCGGAGCGATTCCGGCCTGCGCGTAGGCGATCTCGGCGGCTTTGCGGGTGAGCGTGTTGACGTTCGGCAGCACCTGGCAGCCCTCTTCGTACGGGTCGGTGGTCAGCACCGAGGCCGACACCTTCACCGCGCGCCGGCGCTGCTCCAGCGACAGCGACTTCAGCGTCTCGCCGTTGCATACCACCGCGGCGGCGGCGCCGTCGCAGTTGGCCGAGCACATCGCGCGAGTGTTCGGGTACGCGATCATCACGTCGTTCATGATCTGCTCGAGCGTGAAGCGCTTCTGGTAAGACGCGAGTGGGTTGAGAGTTGAATGGGCATGGTTCTTTTCGCTGATCTTGGCGAATAGTTCGAAGCTCGTGCCGCCGTATTTGTGGCCGTATTCCGTGCCGATCTGGGCGAATACCCCGGGCATGGTCTCGGTGCCGATCCGGCCGTCAACCGGCGCCACCGCGCCGTAACGACCCGCCGGCGCCCACGTATCGCCGTCCTTCTTCGACGAGCCGCCGGCGAGCAGGCCCGCCCCGGCCAGTTTCTCGACACCGACGGCCAGGCCGTAGTCGACCTCGCCGGCCTTCACCGCCATGATCGCGGTCCGCAGGGCGGTGGCCCCGGTCGCGCACGCGTTGGCGACGTTGTAAACCGGGATGCCGGTCTGGCCGATCTGCTTCTGCAGCTGTTGGCCGATACCGGCGCTCGCGTTCATCAGGTTGCCGGCCGCGATCACGCCGACGTCCTTCATCGTGATGCCCGCGTCGGCGAGCGCGCCCATCGCGGCCTCGGCCGCAAGGTCGACGGTGTCGAGTTCGAGGTGCTTGCCGAACTTGGTCATCCGGATCCCGAGGATCCAGACCTCGTCACTGGCGCTCATGGTCGGTGCTCCTTCGTCAGGGTGGGAACGCTCTGCGTCACGAGACGGGCTCGAAACCGAATCCGATCGCCTCGGTGCCGTCGGAGTCGGCGCCGAGCGAGTAGGTGGCAAGCCGCACCTTCATGCCGTCGTGGACATGCTCGGGATCGGGCGTGACGTTGATGAGGTTGGCGCGGACCTGAGTTCCATCGCAATCGACCACCGTCGCCACGAACGGGGTCGGGATTCCCGGTGCCGCGAAGGCGACGATGGTGAACGCGCGCACCGTGCCTTCGGTCGCGATCGGGACCGCGGTGAAGTCGGTGCTGAAGCAGCCGGCGCAGGCATTGCGCCGGTCGAAGAACCGGGCGCCGCAGCTGGTGCACTCGTGCGCGACCAAGTGCGGCTGGTCCCCGTCCAACACCAGATAGTCGACCAGCGGTATCTGCCCAGCCATGTGTACCTCCGTCGTCGGTGTCGTTGACGTTAGCGCGTCGGTCATCCCCGCAGTCCGCAAGGTCTGTGACGCCAGTGTGATTGTTCGGTTGGTACTCAAATTCATTACCCTTGACCAGATGCAGCTAGCCGGGCGGGCGCAATGACGTCCGGGCGCTTACTGCGCATCGGCTCCATCGGGTCCATGGAAGTGCTCGTCCTCGGCCTGGTGGTGTTCGCGATCTTCGGAGCCTGGCTGCGCGCTGCCGTGGCGAGCCACGACATGCTGGCCACCGCGGGCACCGTCTTCTGCGGTGTCTTCGTTCAGGCGATGCCCTTTCTGGGATTAGGTGTGCTGGTCAGCGGGCTGATAGCGGTGTTCGTGTCGCCCGAGCGGTTGGTGCGATGGCTGCCCCGCCGTGCCGAGCCGGCGGTCCTGGCCGCCGGACTGGCCGGCGCCGCGCTGCCCGGATGCGAGTGCGGCTCGGTGCCGGTGGCGCGCCGTTTGTTCGGAGAAGGCGGCCCGGCGGGGGCTGCGGCGCTGACGTTCATGCTGGCCGCTCCGGCCATCAACCCGGTCGTGGTGGTCGCGACCGCCGTCGCGTTTCCCGGTCAGCCGAAGATGGTGCTGGCCAGGGTGGGGGCGTCATTTCTGACCGCGGTCCTGATGGGCTGGGCGTGGTCACGTTGGGGCCGTACCGAGTGGATCACCCGCCGGCTACCGCCGCACCCTCCCGAGTCCGGATCGAAGTGGCTGGTTTTCTGCGAAGTGGCCCGCCAGGATTTTCTGCAGGCGGCGGCCTACCTGGTCGTTGGCGCCGCGGCCGCGGCGGCTTTGCACGTTCTGGTGCCGCCGCGGGTTTTCGAGGATGTGGGTGCGCATCTGATCCTCGGTGTCGCGGTGATGGCGGCGCTGGCGGTGACACTCGCCGTGTGTTCGGAGGCCGACGCATTCGTGGCATCCAGTTTGACCATGGTGCCGCTGGTGCCCAGGCTGGTGTTCCTGGTTGTCGGGCCGGCCGTTGACGTCAAGCTGCTGGCGATGCAGTCCGGCATGTTCGGGCGCGCGTTCGCCGCGCGGTTTGCGCCCGCCACCCTGGTGGTTGCCGCCGCGGTGGCAACTCTGGTCGGCGTGCTCGTGCTGGGCAGTTCGGCATGAGTCGCGAAACCGAGAACACCATCCTGCTGCTGGTGGGGTTGAGCATCGGGCTCGTCACCGTCACCGGCGCGTTTACCCGCTATGTCAAGCCAGAACTGTTGCCCTGGCTGGCGATTACCGCCGTCCTGCTGGTTGGTCTCGCGCTGGTGGCGATCGTCGGGGACATTCGCCGTGGCGGGCCTGGGCACGATCACCCCGATCTCCAAGATGGACATTCCCACCGCTCCGGTGTCCTGTGGCTGCTCGTCGTGCCTGTCGTGGTGCTGATCTTTGTCTCGCCTCCGGCGTTGCTTCCGAAAGCGGCTTCGGTGCGGACCACCTCCAATGACGCATCGCCCCGGGGCTTTCCACCGCTGCCGCCCGGGCGTGCTCCCGAGGTCTCGCTGCCCGATGTGTTGATGCGAGCAGCCCAGGACAACTCGGGATCATTGACGAACCGGCTGGTCACGATCACCGGCTTCGTCCTGAACGAACCCGGCGGGGTGGATCTTGCCCGCATTGTCATCATCTGCTGCGCCGCCGATGCCCAACTGGCCCGCATCCACCTGCGCAACACGACCGGCGGAACCGCGTGGAAGTTTCCCGACAACACCTGGCTAAGGGTGGAAGGCCAGGTCGAGACCGCTGCGACTGCGGGGGCGCCTCGGTCGAAAAGGGCGCCGATCCCGACGCTTCGTGTGCTCGCCGTCACCCGCGTCGACGCCCCGGCCAACCAGTACGCATGACCGGCTCATAACCTGAGCTGTGGCCGAGTTGACCGCCGTGCGAGCCGCAGAACTCGCGACCATGGACATCTTCGCGGGATGCCCCGTCGAAGACTTGCTGCCATTGGCGGACTGCGTTGCGCCCCTGCGCGCGGCAGCCGGCCAGGTGCTGATGCAGCAGGGCGAGCGGGCGGTGTCGTTCCTGCTGATCTCGTCGGGCAGCGCCGAGTTCAGACACGTCGATCCCGACGGCGGGGTGCTCGTCGGAGAGGCGGCCCCCGGCACGATCGTCGGAGAGATCGCCCTGCTGCGTGACGTCCCGCGGATCGCGACGGTCATCACGGCCGAGCCACTGACCGGTTGGATCGGCGATAACGACGCCTTCACCGAAATGGTGCACATCCCCGGGGTGATGCCGCGGCTGCTGCGCACGGTGCGCCAGCGTCTTGCCGCACTCATCACGCCGATCCCGATCCGCGTTCGCGACCGAAGCCTGCTGATGCTGCGCCCGGTCCTGCCTGGCGACGACCAACGCGCAGTGCACGGCCACATCCAGTTTTCCAACGAGACGCTGTATCGGCGGTTCATGACGGCGCGCGCGCCTACCCCGGCATTGATGCAGTACCTATCGGAGGTCGACTACGTCGACCACTTTGTTTGGGTGGTGACCGATGGGGGCGACCCGGTGGCCGATGCGCGCTTTGTTCGCGACGAGACCGATCCGACCGTGGCCGAGGTCGCGTTCACGGTCGCCGACGCCTATCAGGGCCGGGGGATCGGGAGCTTTCTGATCGGTGCGCTGTCCATCGCCGCCGAGGTCGATGGAGTCGAAAGATTCTCCGCGCGAATGCTTTCCGATAATGCGCCGATGCGCACCATCCTGGACCACCACGGCGCGGTGTGGCAGCGCGAAGACGTCGGGGTCATCACCACCGTCATCGACGTGCCCACTGGACATGACCTGCATCTCAAGCGCAACGTGGCTGACCAGATCAGACGCGTCGCCCGTCAGGTGATCGAGGCGGTCGGCTGACCCGAGCGGTCAGAATGCCGACTCGTGCGGAGCGAATCGTGACGTGACGTCGCCGGTCAACGAGTCGTCGTAGGGGTCGATCGCGACCGGCTGCGCCCCCTCGGTGAGGTCGAGGCCGTCGAGGTTCATCCAGATGACGTTCGGGCTGGTGGTGAGCTCGAAGTAGTAAATCTTGTGGTCGAGATCCGAAACCGTCCGGTATTCGGTGTCGTAGACGCCGAACTCTCCGTAGGGCGCGCCGAACGGCACCGAAACGTTGCGCATGATCGCCATCACGCCGGCCACGGCCCGGCGCGTGGTTTGCGGCTCGGGCAACAGCGCCAAGTAGTACGCGGCGCGTTGGAAGCGATCGATGGCGTTGACGTTACCCGGCAGCGGCATTTCCCTGGAGGGTTGCGAAAAATCTTGCTGAGATAGCAGTTCCAGCTGTTCGGAGTAGCTCGGATCATTGGTCATCAGCGCGTACTGGCGGCCGTGGTGCACGACTTGGCGGCCGTGGTCGTACTCGACGATCGCCGAATCGCCGGTGGCGTCCTCGATAGCCAGGTGGATGGTGGCTTCGTGGCCATGGGCACCGACCATGACGAGTTGAAAACCGTCCAGCAAGCTCAGCGCCTCGGCGACGGTCCCGGCCTGGTCGAGCAGGTATTGCGCCCAGAGCCCGGCGTGCAGGCCCGGCTTCGACGGGTCGCGCGGGCCGAGGTCGGTCGATTTCAGGTAGAGCCCGTGCACGCCCAGGCCGCGCTCGTTGATGCCGTCGATGGCGCCGATGCCGTAGACCGTGGTGACCAGGCTCCCGTACCTGCTGGTCCAACGCAGCGGGTTCTCCTCGACGACCGTATCGCCGGCCGCCACGCCGCCGTCTCGCCGGCGCCCTCGCGGGAAGGCGACGATCAGCGGCTCGGTGGACTCCGGCCAGTCCATACTGCGGCCGGTCAATACCGCCAGGTCGTTGGTGTTCCAAAGAACTCGTGTGCACACAGGCGTCAAGCTACCTGACAAACCGGCTGCCGTGATATGAACATGCATGCGGCCGTTCTGGATTGGCGCGGCGGTGGTGGTGATGGCAGTCGCATGCGGGCGATCGCCCGCATCGCATTCGGGCGCGCCGTCCGGGCCGGCCTCGCTGGCACCTATTGCCGCCGTCAACCCCGCGAACATCAAGAAGGTCGTCCGCGAGCTGCCGCCCGGCTACGAAGTGAGCACTGGCATCCCTAATGGAGCCTCACCGCCGGTGATGTGGGGTTTGGCGGCCGGTGCGACGGCCAATCCGCCACAGTGTGCGGCACTGGCCGATCCCGGCCCCGACCACCGAGATGGCCGTGACCGATCCGCACAGGGGGTGTCCGGATCGGGCAGCGGTGGCATCGTCAACGTGGTGTTGGTGGGCTTTCCGGCGCCGCAGGGACCGTTGGTTCTGGACCGCGACGCCGTCGCGGCGTGTGGCCAGTGGACCATGACGGCCGCGCAAACCACGGTCAACGTACGACTCATCGACCCTCCACACATCGACGGCACCGACACGCTCGGCATGCTGGCCGACATCAAGACGTCCGTCGAGTCGGGTACCGAAATCGATTCGCGGGCATATGTATTCACCGCATACCTGGGCGACTACTATGAATTCAGCACCGTCACGACCGACCCTGGTTCAGCGCAGCCGGCGCTGACTCCGCAATTCGCCGCCGATCTGCTTGTCAAAACGGTGTCCACGTTGCGCAGTTAAGCGATCTGCTTTGGGTAGATTGACCACGGTGTTCAAGCTGGGACTGGCGATCGCGTCCGTGTGCGTGCTCGCGGGCTGCTCATCGGGTGGCAATCCGGCGGCGACGACCGCAGACATCGGCAAGGTCGTCACCCTGAAGTCAAGCTTCGGGCCCGAGTTCAAAGTCGCGGACATCGCGGAAAGAGCCATCGATCCCAAGTTCTTTTCCTCCCGCAAGCTCCCTGACGGGCTGACTTTCGATCCGCCGAACTGCGCGAAAGTCGCGGCCGGGCCGGACATGCCACCGGGTATGCAGGGCAATATGGCCGCGGTCTCCGCCGAGGGCGGCGGCGACCGCTTCGTCGTCATCGCGATCGAGACCTCCCAGGCACTGCCGTTGGCCGCACCGGGCAAAGACTGCTCCAAGGTGACGTTCGTGGGACCCCAGATGCGGGGCGGCAACGAGGTGGTCGATGCGCCGAAGATCGACGGGACGCAGACGCTGGGCATCCGCGAGGTGCGCCAGATGCTGGTCGGTGGCTCGGCACACGCGGGCGAGCTCTACGACTATTCCGCTCAGTTCGGCGACTACCAGGTCATCGTCACCGCCAATCCGCTGGTAAACCCGGGTCAGCCGGTAGCTCCGGTCGACACCCAACGGGCCCGCGACCTGCTCGTCAAAGCCGTGAGCGCGATCCGGAGTTGACCAACATCTCTAGCGCACGTCGCGCGGCCGGAACTGAATGCTGACCCGCGGACCCGCCGGCGACGACGTCTTCGGGACCGCATGCTCCCAGGTGCGTTGGCACGACCCGCCCATCACCAGCAGATCGCCGTGCGCGAGCGCCAGCCGCAGCGACGGGCCGCCGCCGCGTCGCCTCATGGCGAACGTTCGGGTGGCCCCGAGGCTGAGAATCGCGACCATGGTGTCTTCGGAAAGGCTGCGGCCGATGGTGTCGCCATGCCAGGCGACGCTGTCGGCGCCGTCGCGATAACAACACAATCCGACGGTGGTGAACGGCTCACCCAATTCGCCGGCGTAGATGCGGTTGAGCCGCCGCCGCAGCCGCGTCAGCGCCGGATGCGGCGGATCTTCGACGGCCAGATCGTGAAAACTCACCAGCCGGGGTACGTCGACCACTTGGTCGTACATCTGCCGGCGTTCGGTTCGCCACGGTACCGTCGTCAGCAGCTCGTCGAGCAGGTCTTCATCAGCCGGGGGGTCATCCGCCAGCCAGCCGGAGCGGATCTCGATAAAAGCGCCGTCCCCGAGTTGTCTGCGTTCGCTGTGCTCGAACAGTGAGCCCTGTACCGCGATCCCCACAGGAGACAGTTTATCGCACATCCGTTCGATCAGGGCGTGTGCGGCGCGACCTTCAACATCGGCGCGGTTACGGTTTTAGGTGTGGGTGTCGTTGAGCTGGGGACCAATTCCGAGGTGGGAGCGCTACGGGTGGCCATCCTGCACCGCCCCGGCGCCGAGCTGCGCCGACTCAACCCGCGCAACAACGACCAGCTGCTCTTCGACGGGCTGCCCTGGGTGGCGCGGGCGCAGGGGGAGCACGACCAATTCGCCGACCTGCTGCGTTCCCGCGGGGTGGAGGTGCTGCTGCTGTCCGACCTGCTAACCGAGGCGCTCAATCACAGTGGGGCCGCGCGGATGCAGGGGGTCGCCGCCGCGGTCGACGCGCGCCGACTCGGAACGCCTTTGGCGCAGGATGTTTCGGCCTACTTGCGGGGGCTGGACCCGGTGCGGCTGGCGCACGTGCTGATGGCCGGCATGACGTTCAACGAGCTCCCGGCGGACGCCCGGAACGAGGTGTCCTTGGTGCTCCGCATGCACCACGGCGCGGATTTCGTCATCGAGCCATTGCCCAATCTGGTGTTCACCCGAGACTCGTCGATATGGATCGGGCCACGCGTGGTGATACCGACGCTGGCGCTGCGGGCCCGGGTTCGCGAGACATCGTTGACCGACATCATCTATGCCCATCACCCGCGGTTCACCGGCGTGCGGCGTGCCTACGAATCGCGCACCGCTCCCGTCGAGGGTGGTGACGTGCTGTTGCTCGCCCCCGGTGTGGTCGCGGTAGGGGTCGGTGAGCGGACCACCCCGGCCGGTGCGGAGGCGCTGGCGCGCAGTCTCTTTGACGATGACCTCGCAAATACGGTGCTGGCCGTACCGATCGCCCAGACCCGCGCGCAGATGCACCTGGACACGGTGTGCACGATGGTCGACACCGACACGGTAGTGATGTACGCGAACATCGTCGACACGCTCTCGGCCTTCACGATTCAGCGCACTTCCGATGGCGTGATCATCAGCAATGAAACGCCGTTTCTGGAAGCCGCGGCTGAGGCGATGGGGCTCGACAAGCTGCGGGTCATCGACACCGGCTTGGATCCCGTCGTCGCCGAACGCGAGCAATGGGATGACGGCAACAACACGCTGGCGTTGGCGCCCGGTGTCGTCGTCGCCTACGAGCGCAACGCGCAGACCAACGCGCGGCTGGAGGACGCCGGCATCGAAGTGCTGACCATAGCGGGATCCGAATTGGGCACCGGCCGTGGCGGCCCGCGCTGCATGTCGTGTCCCGTCGCTCGCGATCTGCTCTGAACCCGTCGCGAAAGTGCAACTGGCAACGTATTTCTCGAGTGACGCCGTCGGTAGTTGCAGTCTCGCGGCGATGAGTTAGCGCCAGCTGGGCAGCCAGATCTCCATGTTCCAGGTCTCTTGTGTGATGGGCAAACCGGTGAGCACCGGGAACAGCCAGGCGAAGTTCGTCAGCACCAACGCCACATAACACGACACCGCGATCAGCCCCAGTGTGCGTCGTTCAGAGCTTTGGCTGGATCGGCGCGAGTAGAGGATGTCGCCGCAGATCAACGCGATGCCCATCACCAAGAACGGCGCCATCGTCGCCGCGTAGAAGAAGTACATCTGGCGGTCGATGTCGGCGAACCAGGGCAGCCACCCGGCACAATAACCGGTCAAAACCGCGGCGTAGCGCCAGTCCCGGCGAACCAGCGCCCGCCAGCTCAGGTATCCCAGCACCGGCACGGCCAGCCACCACATGGCGGGGGTACCGACCAGCATCTCCGCTTTGACGCAGGACTCGGAGCCGCAACCCGGAACGTTCTGCTGGTCAATGGCGTAGAGCACCGGCCGCAATGACATGGGCCAGCTCCACGGTTTTGATTCCCACGGATGGTGGTTGCCGGCAGCATTCGTCAGGCCCGCATGGAATTCGAAAGCCTTGGCCGTGTAGTACCAGAGCGAGCGAATAGCGTCGGGCAGCGGCAGAATCCCGTGCGGACCGATCGTCTGACCGACCTCATGCCGGTCGATGGCGGTCTCGGACGCGAACCACGGCGCATAGCTGGCGATGTAGACCGCGAACGGGATGAGCGCCAACGCGTATCCGGTGGGGATCAGGTCGCGTTTGAAAACCCCCAGCCCGGGTCTTTGCACCTGGTATTGCCGACGTGCCGCGAAATCGAACGCTAACGACATCGCACCGAAGAACGCCACGAAGTACAGGCCGGACCATTTTGTCCCGCAGGCCAATCCGAGCAGGATCCCCGCCGCGAAGCGCCACCAGCGCACACCCAGCCGGGGGCCCCAGATGGTTTCTGCACTGCGGCCCTCCAGCAGCGCCACGTGCAGCCGGTGGCGAACCTGATCGCGGTCGACTATGAGCGCGCCAAACGCTGCGACAACGAAGAACGTGAGGAACCCGTCCAGTAGTGCCGTGCGGGCGGCGACGAAGCTGACGCCGTCGCAGATGAGCAGCACCCCCGCGATGGCGCCAACCAACGTCGAGCGGCTGATCCGCCGGACGGTCCGCATCACCAGCGCCACCATGACCACGCCAAGCAGCGCGCCGGTGAACCGCCAGCCCAACCCGTTGTAACCCAAGATGGCCTCGCCCAGGGCGATCAGCTGCTTGCCGACCGGGGGATGGACGACCAGGCCGAACCCGGGGTTGTCCTCGACCCAATGGTTGTGCAGCACCTGCCAGGCCTGAGGCGCGTAGTGCTTCTCGTCGAAAATGGGCGTGCCGGCGTCGGTCGGCGAGCCCAGGTTCAAAAATCGGGTCACCGTTGCCAGCAGTGTGATCGCTCCGGTCGCGATCCACCCGCGCACGTGATCTGTCGGTCCGAAATCCGCGACTGGAACCAGCGGACCGGGACTGACGACGGGTACGACACGGTCCGGCACGGCATCCGCCACCTCCATGGAGGTTTCGCGAGGCGCAGCGGTCATCACGTCGATCGTAGGCTGTGCGTCATGACAGATGGTCGCCTGCTGCTCGGTGCGACCCCGTTGGGCCAGCCCTCGGACGCGTCGCGACGGCTCATCGATGCGCTCGGCAGTGCCGATGTGGTGGCGGCGGAGGACACCCGCCGGGTGCGGACTCTGGCCAAAGCGCTCGACGTCCGCATCACCGGCCGGGTGGTCAGCCTGTTCGATCAGGTCGAGGCCGCGCGGGTACCGGCGCTGGTCGGCGAGGTCGAGGCCGGTGCGACGGTGTTGGTGGTCAGCGACGCCGGCATGCCCCTGATCAGCGATCCCGGTTACCGGTTGGTGGTGGCATGTGTCGAGGCGGGGGTTCCCGTGACCTGCTTACCCGGGCCGTCGGCGGTGACCACCGCGCTCGCCGTGTCCGGTTTGCCGTCGGAGAAGTTCTGCTTCGAGGGTTTCGCGCCGCGCAAGTCGGCGGCGCGCAGAACATGGCTCGGCTTGCTGGCCGACGAGCGTCGCACCAGCGTGTTCTTCGAGTCGCCGCGCCGGCTGGCGGGGTGCTTGCGCGATGCCGTCGAGGTGCTCGGCGGCGCACGTCGGGCAGTGGTCTGCCGGGAGTTGACGAAGGTGCACGAGGATGTGGTACGCGGGTCGCTCGATGAGCTGGCGGACTGGTCGGCCGACGGCGTGCTCGGCGAAATCACCGTGGTGCTGGCCGGCGCGATCCCACGCGCTGACCTGCCGTCCCTGGTGGGCCAGGTGGAGACACTTGTCGCTGGGGGTATTCGCGTCAAGGAAGCCTGCGGTGACGTGGCCGAGGCGCATCCTGGAGTGCGCTCCCGCCAGCTTTACGACGCGGTGCTCAAATCGCGCCGCGCGACCGGCGAGTCAGGCGCAACCTAGCCGAGCTCCGCAGCGGCCCCGCAGACAACACGTCAGGTCAGGGTAGGCAGGCGCCGTGCCACGCGCATAACGGCGGGTGCGGGACGGCCAGGTTCGGCAGTGGGGGCGGCGCGGGTAGCGCGGGTAGCGCCACCCCTGGTGGTAGCGATGTCGGTAGCGGGGGTATCCCCGAGAGCATGGCCTGCAAGGCCTGCAGCGGAGGTGGACCCGGCGGGAGGGGAGGAAGACCCGCCGGTAGAGCCGGTAGAGCCGGTAGACCCCCCGGTAGTGCCGGAAGTGCTGGTAGACCACCCGCCGGTAGTGCCGGGAGTGCCACGTTCGGTAGTGCCGGAAGGGCGATGTTCGGGATCGCTGGGGCTGCGGGTAGGCCCGCCGGTAGCGCCGGTAGGCCCCCCTTGGGTATCGCCGCCGCCGCCGCAGTCAGCGAATTGGCATTGACGCTGGCCGCCGCAGGCAGTGCGGCAACACTCGCCGTCGTCAGATTCTTCGGCAGGATGCCTGCTTGCTGCAGATACACGATCGCTATGGCAGCAGTGCTGATAGTGCTAACGACGGTGGTTCCAACGCCCACGACACCTTGGACGACCCCGACCGCCCCTTGGGCCCCTTGGACCCCGGCGGGTACGGCGGCGATTGTTTCCGCGGTGCCGAGGGCGTTAGTGATTCGGGGATCGTTGTAGACGTCGGAAATGTTGGGTACGGTCTCGCCGCCCGGCAGGGTGACGCTACTAGCACCGGACTCCGGTCCGCTGACACCGGGCCCGGCCACCCCGGGCACCGCGCTTGCGGCTGACGAGTCATCCGGCCCGGCGCCGAGGCCGGGCGCTATCACGTTGGCCGCTGATGGAACTTGTGCCGGACCAGCAGCTGCAGGTGCCGCCGCCGGCTGTGCCGGCGCCCCAGGCCCGGCCGCCGCCGGCTGCGCCGCTCCCGGCGGGGCCTCTGGAGCCGGGATCAGGACAGCCGCCAGGCGCTGACATCCGCCGCCGCATCCTGCACTCGATGCCGGAGTTGAGATCGAACTGATCGGCAGTACCGCCAGCGTTCCGCCCAGCATGGCGGCCGCCGCGGCGCCTATCACGGCGATTCTCATGAACGATCCCCTCAGCAGTTGACGTGCGATCGGCACACCTCAGCATTCTCAGTTCCCGAGCTTAAGCTTGCGGGGTCCGCGATGTGCGAAATTCGCCAAATTCCCCAGCTTGCAGAGGTTGGTAGGTTACCTAACCAACACGTGCTGCAAGAGCCGTGGACGGCATCCCGACGATGGGAGCCGCCTTATGCAGGCATTCTTCCCATTCGGCGTCAGGATGGGAGTCGGCGGTTATTCCGCCGCCGACCCCGAGCACCGCGCCACCTTGGGTGTCGAATTCGACGGTACGGATCGCGACGTTCAGCTCGCACCCGGCGAGCGGGGAAGCCAAGCCAATGGTGCCGCAATATATCCCCCGGCGGTTCTGCTCCCATTGCGCGATCAATTGGCGGGCTCTCAGTTTGGGTGTCCCAGTGACCGATGCCGGCGGGAACGCGGCGTCCAGCAGCGCCGACGTCGGCAGCTCGGTAAGAACCTGCGCCGAAACTGTGGACACCAGATGCCACACCCCCGGAGCCCGCCGGACAACCAACAGCTCGGGAACGGTGACGGTGCCGGTGATCGCAACCCGGCCAAGGTCGTTGCGGACGAGGTCCACGATCATGATGTTCTCGGCCACCTCTTTGGCCGACGCCCGCAGTGCCGATGGCCAGGCATCCAGCGGCAGGGTTCCTTTGATCGGACTGGACATCACGACAGAGCCAGTGCGACGCAGAAAAAGTTCCGGAGACAACGACGCCACCGCACCCCACGGGCCCGCGATGTAGGCCGCTCGCGCCGGCGAGGTGCGTGCGACGCCGTCGATGAAGAAATCCAGCGGCGACCCGGAGACCGTGCCCGTGAATTGCGTGCAAACGCACGCCTGGTAGACCTCGCCGGCGCGGATCGCCTCCAGACAG
>Ga0182012_10004939_pt1 | contig 13851 bp, 10 predicted proteins | sample 612S2SmetaG_FD_120486 | JGI IMG/M metagenome (GOLD analysis project Ga0182012, IMG submission 120486) | Permafrost microbial communities from Stordalen Mire, Sweden - 612S2S metaG | ecosystem: Environmental > Terrestrial > Soil > Wetlands > Permafrost | place: Sweden: Stordalen | collected... | reverse complement strand
GACCAAGCACCGGACCACCAAGGCCACCACATCCACCACCGGATCCTCCCTGGCCGCGCCGACCCGCACCACGCTGAACCCGGACGTCGCCACCGCCACCGCCGCCGCCACCCGGCCGCGGGAGCGCCGGAGGGACAACGTGGTCACCGCACCGTCGGCCCCGGTCCTGACCGGGGCGACCTCGGGGCAGCCGGACGCCCGCCTGACATGGACCGAGCCGACCGACACCGGTTCGACCCGGATCACCGGATACAACGTGTACGCCGGGACCAGCCCCGGCGGTGAGTACCCGGTCGCCGTCAACGGCTCCCGGCCGGTCTCCGGGCGTTCGTACGTGGTCACCCATCTCACCGCCGGCAGCACCTACTACTTCACGGTGCGGGCCATCAACCGGATCGGCCTGTCGGCACCCTCCAACGAGGCATCCGCCACCCCGGCCGTGATCTTCCAGTCCATCGGAGCCCTTTCGGCCCCGGTGGTGGCCATGGCCTCCACCCCGGACGGGCGTGGGTACTGGATGGCCAACTCCAGTGGCGCCGTCTCCACCCAGGGTTCGGCGGGGGACCACGGTTCGACGGCCGACCTGGCGCTGAACGCCCCCATCGTCCAGATCGTGGCCACCCCCGACGGCCACGGCTACTGGGAGGTCGGTAGCGACGGAGGGGTGTTCGCCTTCGGTGATGCCGGCTTCTACGGTTCGATGGCCGGTCGTTCCCTCGCCGCCCCCATCGTCGACCTGGCCTCCACCCCCGACGGCCACGGGTACTGGGAGGTCGGCAGCGACGGAGGGGTGTTCGCCTTCGGTGACGCCCGGTACGGAGGGTCGCTGTCCGGCCGCCCGCTCGAGCAGCCGGTGGTGGGCCTGGCCTCCGATCCGACGACCGGCGGCTACTGGGAGGTGGACGCCGACGGGAACGTGTACGGGTTCGGCGGGGCCCGGCTGTTCGGTGATCCCGCCGGTTCGGTCCGGGGCAGCGCCGTCGGCATCGCCGCCGACCCCCGGGGTCAGGGGTACTGGGTGGTCACCAGTACCGGTGGGGTCTACTCCTACGGGTCGGCCCAGTTCCACGGTGCGCTGGCTGCAGCCGACCTCAACGCTCCGGTGGCCGGCATGACGGTCGACCGGTCGACCGGTGGTTACTGGCTGTTCTCCCAGGACGGCGGGACGTTCGCCTTCGGGGCCCCCTACCGCGGAGTGGGCTGACCCCCCGGACCGGGCCGGTCCGGACCGTCGACGGGTCCACCCGGACCGCCGTCAGCTCCCGATCATCCGGTCCAGGGCCCGTGACCTCCAGGTGGTCCGCCCGGTTCTCTCTTCGGAGCGGTCGGCACTCCCGGCCAGGCGGAGCCCGGCGTTGATCCCCACGAAACGCAGAGGCTCGGGCTCCCAGCTGGGGGACCGGTGCCCGACCCAGGCCAGGCCGGTCAGATCGGTCTCCCGTCCGAGGATGAGGTCCCGCAGGGTGCGGCCGGCCAGGTTGGTGGTGGACACCCCGTCGCCGACATAGCCGCCCGCCCACCCGATCCCGCGGTGACGGTCGAGTCCGACCGACGGGAACCAGTCCCGGGCGATCCCGAGCGGCCCTCCCCATCGGTGGGTGATCCGGGCCCCGGCCAGCGCCGGAAACAGCTCGACCAGGGTGGACCGCAGCGAGTCGTGCACCTTCTGGTCCCTGTCGAAGGGGGACCGGATGGCCGAGCCGAAGTGGTAGGGGGCCCCGCGACCGCCGAAGGCCATTCTCCCGTCGGCCGTCCGCTGCCCGTAGATGACCAGATGCCGGTGGTCGGCGAAGGTCTCCCGGTGGGCCAGGCCCGCTCCGCGCCAGAACTCGTCCCCCAGGGGTTCGGTGGCGATCATCAGCGAGTACACCGGGACCAGGGTGCGCGGCTCGTCCCGCAGGGTCCGGGTGTACCCCTCGGTGGCCCGGACCACCGTCGCCGCCCGCACCGTGCCCCGGTCGGTCTCCACCGCGCCCGGCCGGATGGCCCGCACCGCGGTCTGCTCGTAGATGGCGACACCCCGGCGTTCGACCACCTCGGCCAGTCCCCGCACCAGCCGGGCCGGATCGACGGCGGCGCAGTGAGGGGTGAAGGTGCCCCCCAGGACGTCGGTGGCCCCGGCCATCGAGGACGCCTCCGCCGCCGTCAGGATCCGGAGGTCGGCCTCCTCGACACCGCGGGCCCGGGCCGACGCCACCTCGTCGCGGGCCCGCCGGAGCTGCACCCCGGTCCGGGCCAGCACCACCGTCCCGCCGTGGGCGAAGTCGCACCCGATGTCCTCGGTCTCCACCACGCGGCCCACTTCGGCCACGGTGGCCTCCATGGCCCGGCGCATGGCCGCACCCGACCCCGGACCGCCGACGCGGTCGAGGCGCTCCTCGGAGGCGGCGAACAGGGCGGAGCACCACCCACCGTTGCGACCCGACGCTCCGAAGCCGGCCACCTCCCGCTCGAGGACGGCGATGCGGAGGGTGGGGTCGGCGTCGGCCAGATAATACGCGGTCCACAGCCCGGTGAAACCCCCACCGACCACCGCCACATCGACGGTGGTGTCTCCGGGCAGTGGTGCCCGGACCCCGACCGGCCCGGGGAGACCGTCCCACCAGAGCGAGAGGTCCCGGTAGCGCTGGCCGGAGGCCCCGGTCAGATCTGCTTCCACGCCTCGGTCAGCACCGACCGCAGGATGGTGGTCATCACCTCGAACTCCTCGGGACCACAGGTGAGCGGTGGGGCCAGCTGGATCACCGGGTCACCCCGGTCGTCGGCCCGGCAGATCAGACCGGCCTCGTAGAGGGCGCCGGACAGGAAGCCCCGCAGCAGCCGCTCGGCCTCGTCGTCGTCGAAGGTCTCGCGGGTGTCCTTGTTCTTCACCATTTCAATGCCGTAGAAGTAGCCGGCGCCGCGCACATCGCCGACGATGGGGAGATCCCTGAGGGTGTCGAGCGACGCCTTGAACTCGGCTTCGTGTGTCCGCACGTTCTCCAGCAGTCCCTCCTTCTCGAACACATCGATGTTGGCCAGGGCCACCGCCGTGCTCACCGGGTGTCCGCCGAAGGTCACGCCGTGCAGGAAGCTCTCCCCGTGGAGGAACGGCTCGACCAGCCGGTCACTGACCGCCATGGCCCCGAGGGGGGAGTACCCACTGGTCAGACCCTTGGCCATGGTGACGATGTCCGGTTCGTACCCGTACCGCTCGGCCCCGAAGTAGTGGCCGAGACGGCCGAAGGCGCAGATGACCTCGTCGGAGACCATCAGCACGCCGTACCGGTCGCAGATCTCGCGCACCCGCTGGAAGTAGCCCGGGGGCGGGGGGAAGCAGCCGCCGGCGTTCTGCACCGGCTCGAGGAAGACGGCGGCCACCGTCTCGGGGTCCTCGAACAGGATGGCCTGCTCGATGGCGTCGGCGGCCCACCGTCCGAAGGCCTCGAGGTCGTCGGCGAAGTAGGGGGCGCGGTAGAAGTTGGTGTTGGGCACCTTGACCGCCCCGGTCACCAGGGGCTCGAAGGGCGTCTTGATCTCGTTGACCCCGGTGATGGACAGGGCACCCATGGTGGCCCCGTGGTAGGCGATGTTCCGGCTGATCACCTTCTTGCGCTGGGGCTGGCCGGTGACGGCGAAGTACTGGCGGGCCAGCTTCCAGGCCGACTCGACCGCCTCGGAGCCGCCGGTGGTGAAGAAGATGCGGTTGCAGTCCCCGGGGGTCAACTCGGCCAGCCGGTCAGCCAGCTCGATGGCCATCGGGTGGGCGTAGCTCCAGATGGGGAAGTAGGCCAGCGTGGACGCCTGGCGGGCCGCGGCCTCGGCCAGTTCGGTCCGGCCGTGGCCGACCTGGCTGGTGAACAACCCGGACAGCCCGTCGAAGTAGCGCTTGCCGTACTGGTCGTAGACCCACACCCCTTCACCCCGGACGATGGTGGGGATGGTGCCGGACTCCGACATCCGGGTGAAGTGCATCCAGAGGTGGCGGTGGGCACTCGCCTGCAGTGCGTCGTTGGAAAGTTCGGTCATCTGGTCCCCCAGGTATAGGTCTGCTTGGTCAACTTCAGGTACATGAACGTCTCGGTGTCGCGGACGCCCGGAATCTCACGGATCACCCCGTTGAGGAGTGCGAGCAGAGCGTCCTCGTCCTCGCAGACCAACTCGACCAGGATGTCGAACGATCCCGTGCACAGGACCACGTAGTCGATGTCGTCCACTTTGCCCAGGCGCTCGGCCACCAGGCGGGTGTCGCCGTCGGCCCGGATACCCACCATGGCCTGGCACCGGAACCCGACCTGCAAGGGGTCGGTGACCGCCACGATCTGCATGACGCCGGCGTCCCGCATCTTCTGGACCCGCTGGCGGACGGCCGCCTCCGACAGGCCGACCGCCTCGGCGATGGAGCCGTAGGTCCTGCGCCCGTCGTGCTGGAGCTCCTCCACGATGGCCTTGTTGACGTCGTCCAGCAGGGCACCGGCGGACGCCGGGGGAGTGGTGGCCATGGTCAGGCCCCGGTGGCGGTGCGGCTGCACCCCGGCCGGAGACCGGCCCGCGGCGTCCCGCCCCGAGCGGCCGCCCCCGGTCTGGTCGCCTCTGGCACGCTGGACATGATCCTCCGTTATAGCAGTTCGAGCGGAATCGGCGGGAGAATTCAACACTATCCGTCGCCATGGCCCGGCCCGGACGACGAAAACCTCGGCTCACGGCAAGAAAAAACTTGTCAACATCCGATTCTTCGGCCACTATGACCATGCAACCAGTCGAAGCAACCATTCGAAACGGTGGCATATCCGGTGTTGGGCCGGATCGGCCGTCCGGTCGGAGACCCGGGGAGGGCACGTGAGCGACCAGACAACCGGTGGGCGGGCGGCGCTCGCCAACTTCGTCGGGGGCTCCTACGTGGAGACGGCGGACGGGTCCACCTCCACGCTGGTGGACCCGAGCACGGGCGAGGGCTATCTCGAGGCGCCGGTGTCCGGTCCGAAGGACATCGACCTGGCCATGGAGACCGCGGCCGCGGCCTTCCCCGCCTGGCGTGACGCCACCCCCTCCCAGCGCAGCCTGGCCCTCTTCCGCATCGCCGACGCCCTCGAGGCCCGGGCCGACGACCTGGTCCGGGTGGAGTGTGAGAACACCGGCAAGCCGCTGGCCGTCACGATGGCCGAGGAGATCCCCCAGCTGGTCGACCAGATCCGCTTCTTCGCCGGTGCCGCCCGCCACCTCGAGGGCAAGTCGGCCGGCGAGTACATGGCCGACCACACCTCGTTCATCCGACGCGAGCCCATCGGGGTGTGTGCCGCCGTCACCCCGTGGAACTACCCGCTGATGATGGCCGTCTGGAAGTGGGCCCCGGCGGTGGCCGCCGGCAACACCATGGTGCTCAAGCCGTCCGACACCACCCCGGCCTCGTCGCTGCTGATGGCCGAGATCATGGCCGAGCACCTGCCCGCCGGGGTGTTCAACGTGGTGTGCGGCGACCGGGAGACGGGCCGGTTGCTGGTGGACCATCCCACGCCGGCCATGGTCTCCATCACCGGCAGCGTCCGGGCCGGCATGCAGGTGGCGGCGGCCGCCGCCACCGACCTCAAACGGGTCCACCTCGAGTTGGGGGGCAAGGCCCCGTGCGTGGTCTTCGACGACGCCGACATCGCCGCCGCCGCCGAGGGCATCGCCATCGCCGGCTACTTCAACGCCGGCCAGGACTGCACGGCGGCCACCCGGGTGCTGGCCGGCCCGGCCGTGTACGACGACTTTGTGGCGGCCCTGACCGAACAGGCCCGGGCCCAGACGGTGGGCGGGTTGGAGACACCGGACGCCGACTTCGGCCCCCTCAACAGCGCCGCCCAGCTCGAACGGCTGAGCGGCTTCCTCGACCGGCTCCCCTCCCACGCCGAGGTGGTCACCGGCGGACAGCCGGTCGGGGCCCGAGGCTTCTGCTTCGCCCCCACGGTGATCGCCGGGCTCGAGCAGAACGACGAGGTCATCCAGGAGGAGATGTTCGGTCCGGCCATCACCGTGCAACGGTTCACCGACGAGGAACAGGCCCTGGCCTGGGCCAACGGCGTCCAGTACGGCCTGGCCTCCAGCGTCTGGACCACCGACCACGCCCGGGCCATGCGCATGGCCAAGGGTCTGGACTTCGGGGCGGTGTGGATCAACACCCACATCCCGATCGTGGCCGAGATGCCCCACGGGGGCTTCAAGCACTCCGGCTACGGCAAGGACCTCTCGTCCTACGGCTTTGAGGACTACACCCGCATCAAGCACGTCATGAGCTACATCGGCACCTGATCCGAGATCACCGCCGGCGCGTCACCTCAGTTCCCATCCGCCGTTCCCGCCCACCGTCACGGGCGTCGTATCCACGGAAGTACCGAGCCCAGGGGAGAGCACATGAGCACTGATGTCCTAGACAGCAGCGGGACGCCACCGGAGGTACCGGGTCCGTTCGGGGCGCCGGTGACCACGCAGGAGACCGGCCCCACCCTCCGGGCCAACACCCTCAACCTGTTCGACTCGACGGTGGTGGCCATCTCGTCGGTGGCCCCGGCCTACACCCTGGCCGCCACCATGGCCGTCCTGTTCCTGACCGGCGGCATCGCCTACGCCGGGCCGGCGGTCATCTGGGTCAGCTTCGTGCCGGTCCTGTTCATCGCCATCTCCTACTTCCACCTCAACCGCCGGGACCCCGACTGCGGGGCCTCCTACGCCTGGCTGTCCAAGCTGGTCCACCCGGCCATGGGCTGGTTCAACGGGTGGGTCCAGGTGGCCACCGGAGTGATCTTCTGTGTGTCGGCCCCCATCGTGGCCGGCCAGTACACCCTGCAGCTGTTCAACGAGTGGGGGTGGGTGTCGTCGGCCACCGCCAACTCGGTGGGCACGGCGGCGGTGGCCGCCGCCATCTGGCTCACCCTCATCACCTTCATCTGCATCTGGGGCATCCGCTGGACCACCAACTTCCAGTGGGTCCTCCTGATCATCGAGTACGTGGCGGTCATCGGCTTCTCCATCTGGGGGATCATCAAGGTGGCCGTCAAGCACCCGGCCGGATCCACCGGCTTCCACATGGCATGGCTCAACCCGTTCACCATCGGCGGGATCGGGGCCCTCACCGCCGGACTGGCCCTCGGGGTCTTCTTCTTCTGGGGCTGGGACACCGCCACCAATCTCAACGAGGAGTCGAAGAACTCCACCAAAACGCCCGGCCAGGCCGGCATCATCTCGATGTTCCTGCTGCTGCTGGTGTTCGCCATCAACATCATCGCCGCCCAGATGCTCCTGCCGGAAAAGGCCTGGAACGCCCACCAGTCGACCATCCTGCTCTACTTCGCCCAGCAGGCCGCCGGCCACTGGGCCGGCTACGTCATGCTGGTGGCCGTGCTGTCCTCGACGGTGGCGACCACCCAGACCACCCTGCTCCCGTGCGCCCGCATCACCCTGTCCATGGCCCGGGACCAGGTCTGGCCCTCGATCTTCGGCTCCATCCAGGGCAAGCTCAAGACCCCGATGGTGGGCACGCTCATCCTGGCCTTCGTCTCCCTGCTGGGCATCGTGCTCACCACCCTGGACAGCTCGATCAACAACGTGTTCCAGAACCTGATCCTGAGCATCGGTGTGCTCATCGCCTTCTACTACGGGGTGACCGGGCTGACCTGTGCCTGGGCCTACCGGAAGGTGGCCTTCGTGAAGACCAGCTTCTTCTTCACCGGGGTGCTCTTCCCTATGGTCGGGGGGGCGGCGCTCCTCTTCGTGTGCGGCTATGTGATCAAAGAGGGTGGGTGGAGCGGCTCCTACGCCGACATCATCACCCTGCTGCTGGGCATCCCCCTGGTGATCATCGCCCGCTTCACGACCAAGGGCGACTTCTTCAAGCAGAAGCCCGTCGCCTACACATCGATCGAAGAGTGAGGTCGTCGGCATGATCATCGGGGTGCCCAAGGAGGTCAAGCCGGACGAGTACCGGGTGGCCATCACCCCGGCCGGGGTGCGCGAGCTCACCTCGGCCGGCCACACGGTTCTGGTCGAGGAGGGGGCCGGAGTCGGTTCCTCGCTGCCCGATGACGACTTCGTGGCCACCGGGGCGAAGATCGTGCGGGAGGTCGACGACATCTGGGTCGACGCCGACCTGATCCTCGGGGTCAAAGAGCCCATCGCCGAGGAGTACCCCCGGCTCGGTCTTCACCCCGGACAGGTCCTGTTCACCTACCTCCATCTGGCCGCTTCCCTGCCCTGCACCGAGGCCCTGGTGGCGGCCGGGAACACCGCCATCGCCTATGAGACGGTGCGCCTCCCGGACAACTCGCTCCCGCTGTTGACCCCGATGAGCGAGGTGGCCGGCCGGATGGCCCCGCTGATGGGGGCCCACCACCTGATGCGACCGGGCGGGGGCCGCGGCGTGCTGGTGTGCGGTGTGCCCGGGGTGCGGTGCGCCAAGGTGGTCATCCTCGGGGCCGGCGTGGCCGGTATGGCCGCCGCCACCCTGGCCGTGGGCATGCACGCCGAGGTCTTCATCCTCGACCGCAACCTCGAGCGGCTGCGCCAGGTCGACCACCACTTCCGGGGGGCGCTGGAGACGGTGGCGTCCAGCACCCACGCCATCGAGGAGACCTGCGTGGACGCCGACATCGTGATCGGGGCGGTCCTGGTGGTCGGAGCCAAGGCCCCCAAGCTGGTCTCCGACGAGCTGGTGGGCCGGATGCCGGACGGATCGGTGCTGGTCGACATCTCGGTGGACCAGGGCGGGTGCTTCGAGTCCACCCGGCCCACCACCCACTCCGACCCCACCTTCGAGGTCAACGGCTCGCTCTTCTACTGCGTGGCCAACATGCCCGGAGCCGTGCCCCACACGTCGACCCACGCCCTGGTCAACGCCACCCTGCCCTATGTGCTCAGCATCGCCAACCACGGATGGCGCGACGCCGTGCGCGCCGACGACGCCCTGGCCGAGGGGGTCAACGTGGTGGACGGGTCGGTGGTCTATGAGCCGGTGGCCACGGCCCACGGCATGGCCGTCACCCCGTTGGCCTCGTTCCTGAGCTGACCGGGCCGTCGTCGGGTGGGGTCGTCAGGTCAGGTCCAGGTCGCGCCACGGGGTGGTCCCCGGGGCGGTCCCGCCGGGCAGGTGGCCGGGCAGGGTGATGCCGGGGCGGAGCGACGGATCGGCCACCGGATCGAGGCGGACGGTGACCAGGGGCACCTCACCGGCCCACACGTCCAGCCGGCCGTCCGGACCCTCCCCGTCGTCGGGCGGCCCTGCGCTGGACTTGACCGAGGCCTCCCCGAGGTCCAGGGCCAGCACCGTGGTGGCGGCCAGCTCCTTGGCCGAGGGTGCCCGGGCGTACTCCCACTGACCCGGCGCCACGTGGTCGGCGATGACCCGCAGGCCGGTCAGCTTGACGTCGGGAACGGTGAGGACCTCCGGCATCCCGTAGATCATCACGCACCGGTAGTTGACCGAGTGGTTGAACAGCGAACGGGCCAGCACCACCCCGTCGACCAGGGTCACCGTCACGCACACAGGGATCGGCTGCCGGGCGGCCCGGAGGCTCCGGCTGGCCACCGAGCCGTGCAGGTACAGCGTGTCGCCCGACCGTCCGTAGGTGGTGGGGACCACCATCGGACCACCGTCGACCTCCAGGCCCAGATGGCACACGAAACCGGCGTCGAGGACGGCATGGATGTCGGCGGTCCGGTGGGAACCCTGCTCGGGGAGCCGGCGCAGCCGGGTGCGCCCGGTCGGCGGCGCGTCGCCCGCTCCGGCCCCGGCCTCCCCGGCCTCCCCGGCCTCCCCGTTCGAATTCGGTGGGGGCACCCCCGGAGTCTGTCATGGCGGCCCACCGCGGACCGGCACCGGGCCGGCACCGCACCACATCCCCCCACCCCCGGCCTCACCCCTCTCGCCACAAGGAGCACCGCGACATGAAGTGGATCGGCGCATCGACCGACGGAGACCGGGCCCGCACGGCCCCGGTCTACGACCCGGCCTCCGGCGAGGTGACCGGCACGGTGGTCCTGGCCTCGGCGGATGACGTGGACCGGGCTGTGGTCGCCTCCCGGGCGGCATGGCCGGGGTGGCGGGACACGTCGCTGACCGCGCGCACCCGGGTGCTGTTCACCTTCCGCGAGTTGGCCGACCGCCACCGTGACGACCTGGCCCGGCTGATCACCGCCGAGCACGGCAAGGTGCTCGACGACGCCCGGGGGGAGGTGGCCCGGGGCATCGAGGTCGTGGAATTCGCCTGCGGGATCCCCCACCTGCTGAAGGGGGAGTTCTCCGAGGATGTCTCCACCGGGGTGGACGCCTCCTCCACCCGTCAGCCCCTGGGGGTGGTGGCCGGCATCACCCCGTTCAACTTTCCGGTGATGGTGCCCATGTGGATGTATCCGGTGGCCATCGCCTGTGGCAACACCTTCATCCTCAAGCCGTCGGAGCGCGACCCGTCCCCGTCGCTGCTGATCGCCGACCTGTGGCGGGAGGCCGGTCTGCCCGACGACGTGTTCACCGTGGTGCACGGCGACTCGGTGGCGGTGGACGCGCTCCTCGACCACCCCGGTGTGGACGCTGTCTCCTTCGTCGGATCGACTCCGGTGGCCCGCCACGTCTTCGGCCGGGCCACCCAGTCCGGCCAGCGCTGCCAGGCCCTCGGTGGAGCCAAAAACCACGCCGTGGTGCTCCCCGACGCCGACATCGACGCCGCCGCCGACGCCCTCACCGCCGCCGGGTACGGTTCGGCCGGCGAGCGCTGCATGGCCGTCTCGGCCGTGGTGGTGGTGGGGGACGGCGACGCACTGGTCGAGGCCCTGCGCCACCGGGCCGCCGCCCTGGTCACCGGGCCGGGGACCGACCCCGGTTCCGACATGGGTCCGCTGATCACCGGGGCCCACCGCGACCGGGTGGCCGGCTACGTGGACTCGGCCGAAGCCGACGGGGCCGACGTGGTGTTGGACGGCCGTGAGGTGAAGGTCCCCGGAGGGGACGACGGGTTCTTCGTCGGCCCGACCCTGGTCGACCGGGTCACCCCGGACATGCGGGTCTACCGGGACGAGATCTTCGGACCGGTCCTGTCCGTCCTCCGGGTCGGCAGCCTGGGGGAGGCCATCGACCTGGTCAACGCCAACCCCTACGGGAACGGGACGGCCATCTTCACCCGGGACGGGGCCGCCGCCCGCCGGTTCCGCCGGGAGGTGACGGTGGGGATGGTGGGCATCAACGTGGCCATCCCCGTGCCCATGGCCTACTACTCGTTCGGGGGATGGAAGCAGTCGCTGTTCGGCGACGCCCACGTCCACGGGATGGAAGGCGTCCGGTTCAACACCCGCCTCAAGTCGGTGACCACCCGCTGGCCCGAGCCTTCGCCCGGTCCCGGGCCCGGCGTCGACATGCACTTCCCCTCGGGCGACACCCGCTGACGCCTCCTCCCCGCGGAGTCCGCTGACGGACCCCGGCGCGACCTGCTCCCGGCCCCCGATCCGGCCCGGGCCGAGCCTTGTCCGGAGGCGCCGGCCGGTACCCTTGAGGGGTGAGTCCTCCCCCGAGCGACGGGATCCGTTCCCGCATCGTCGACATCGGTGGTCCGACCCATGTCGCGGACCTGGGTGGACCGGCCGGCGGCCCACTGGTGGTGGCGGTCCACGGGCTCGGAGGCTCCCATCTCAACTGGACGGCCGTCGCACCCCTCCTCACCGGACGGTGCCGGGTCGTGGCCGTCGACCTGGTGGGCCACGGACTGACCCCGGCGGGGACCCGATCCCCGGACATCGAAGGCCACCGTCGCCTGCTCAGCGGGATCCTGGCGTCGCTGGGCGGGGGGCCGGTCATTCTCATGGGGAACTCGATGGGCGGTCTGGTGGCGGCGTTGCAGGCCGCCGCCGAGCCGGACTCGGTGGCCGGGCTCATCCTCATCGACCCGGCCCTGCCCACGGCCCGTCCGGGTCTGATCCATCCGCGGGTCGTCGCCAACTTCGTGCTGTGCGCCGTCCCGGGTCTGGGGGAGGGCTATCTCACCCAGCGCCGACGGCGCACCACCGCCGAGCACACCGTGCGTCGCGTCCTCGGGACGTGCTGTGTCGACCCGTCCCGGGTACCGGTCGATGTGGTCGACGCCCACATCGAACTGACCGCCCGACTGGACCGGGCCCGGGGCGACGAGGCCTACCTCCGGTCGGCACGGTCGCTGTCCCTGATGATGGCCGCCCCGGGCTCCACCATGCGTCGGCTGGCCGGCCTGACCCCACCCACGGTGCTGATCCACGGGGCCCGTGACATGCTGGTCCCGCTGTCGTCGGCCCGCCGGATGGCGGCCGACCACCCCGACTGGCGCTTCGACATCGGCACCGACATCGGCCACGTCCCCATGCTGGAGGCCCCGACGTGGACGGCGGCGGTCATCGACGACTGGCTGGACCATGAGGGCGCCGCCGCCGCCAGCCGGGCGTCGCGGGCCCCGGCGGCCGAGGCGGATCCGGTCGGCTGAGCCGACCGGGACCTGGTTCCGACCTCGCCCCGGTCGGTAGTCTGCGGGCCATGACCTCCCCCCGTATTGCCGTGGGCCCCCAGCCCGCCCCGTTCGCCACCGACGCGGTGGAGTCCGGCGGTGGTTCGATCGTCGGCATCGACGACCGTCCCGACGCCGTGGTGTGGCTGGACCCCCAGGATGTGAAGGGCCTGGCCGACCAGCTGCAGGTGGCTCCCGATGTCCGGTGGGTGCAGCTGCCCTTCGCCGGGGTGGAGCGGGTCCACGCCTACGGCCTGCTCGACCACGCCCGCGTCTGGACCTGCGCCAAGGGATCGTACGCCGAGCCGGTGGCCGAACACGCCCTCATGCTGGCCCTGGCCGGACTCCGCCACATGACCACCCGGATACCCGCCCGCTCGTGGGGGACGCCCGCCGGCACCAGCCTCTACGACCAGCGGGTCACCATCCTCGGCGGCGGTGGCATCACCACCTCGCTGCTCGAGCAGCTGGCTCCGTTCCGGGTCCACTCCACCGTGGTGCGCCGCCAGCCCGACCCTGTCCCCGGCGCCACCCGGACCGTCCCGGTGGCCGAGCTGGACGAGGTGCTGTCGGGGTCGTTGGTGGTCTTTCTGGCCCTGGCCCTCACCCCCGAGACGACCGGGATCATCGGGGCCCGGCAGCTGGCCCTGATGGACGAGACCGCCTGGCTGGTCAACGTGGCCCGGGGCGGGCATGTGGACACCGGCGCCCTGGTGGACGCCCTCTCCGCCGGTTCCATCGCCGGGGCCGCCCTCGATGTCACCGAACCCGAGCCGTTGCCGGACGGGCACCCCCTGTGGGACCTCCCCAACTGCATCATCACACCCCACACGGCGGACACCATCGAGATGGTCATGCCACTTCTGGCCGAGCGCATCCGCACCAACGTGTCCCGGTTCGCCGCCGGTGAGGAGCTGGTGGGCACCGTGGATCCGGACGCCGGGTACTGACCGGTGGACCCGGGCCGGACCGGCCCGGCCGGGGAACAGAAACAGCGAAGGAAACAGGGAAGAGAAAGAGGCGGCCCCGGAGCGCGGTCGGCGGAAACCATGCTCCACGGGGCCGCCGAACCACATACTACCGGCTCCCTCGTCCAATTAGCGCGCGGCAACGGCCAATTTCGTAGGCGAACAGGAAAAATCAGCCGAATTCTCGCGAATTCCGTCCTCAGATCGGTCTGGTGAACACGGAAACGGTAGTCGGTGTCCATCCGGTGGCCGGCGATCCCCGGTCGGGTGTCACACCCGGTGTCCATGATGACGGGGTGATGGAACACCGCAGTCAACCACCGACCCGAGGAGAACACGTCATGCCGCTCGCCGCCGTCCCGTCCGCCGTGCCTGTGACCGTGTCGGGGGTGGGGGGCCGTCGGTCACCG